>JACXTT010014462.1_pt1 | contig 10315 bp, 9 predicted proteins | sample 9270951 | NCBI WGS metagenome assembly JACXTT01 (sample SAMN15532306, study PRJNA645909) | rock metagenome | isolation source: weathered quartz diorite | place: Puerto Rico | collected 2017-06-21
CGCGATGTCCAGTCCCAGCTGGAAACCGGGCCGTCGCCAGGGAACCCACACGACCTTGTTACCGAAGATCTTGGACGTCAGCGCTTCGCCGTCCACCGCCGTCGCGATCGCGATGCCCGCGTCCGGGTGCAGGTGGTCCACGTGCGCGGCATCAACCAGGCCGTGCATGGCGGTATCGATTGACGGAGCGGCGCCCCCCTTGCCGTGCAGGCAGTAATCGAACGCGGCCACCATCTCGTCTTCGCGCTCCACGCCCGGGTAAACACTCTTCAACGCCCGGAACCGGTCCAGCCGCAGCACCGCCAGGTTGGCTGCCGTGAGCGTGCCCAGGTCCCCGCCGGAACCCTTCACCCACAACAACTCCACATCCTCGCCCGTCACCGGGTCCGTCCCGGTGCCCTTCGCGGAGGTGTTCCCGCCGGCGAAGTTGGTGTTCCGCTTATCCGCGCCCAAGCGGTTGGAACGGGCAATCAGGTCTTCAACAGCGTGGTTTTCCATGTGACTCATGCTTCCAATCGGGCTAGGTGCTGAGGTGCTCAGCGGCTGTTTGGTCAGCGTTACTCGGTTGGCAGGACAACTCGCTGTCCCGCTCATCGAACGTAGGGCGTTTGCCGCTGGAGGGGCAGATTTCCCCGCCAGCGGCACCCCCAACGTCGACGTGGTGCTCGACTTAGAAGTCGTATTTGCCGATGTTGCTCTTGTCGAAGACGATCGGGTCACCTACGTTAAGGACTCCGTCCTTCCCGACGGTGTATTTCCCCAGCCGGCCGGCCGTGAAGGTTTCGCCTTCCTTGCCGCTGATCGTTCCCTTGGTGAGCGCGTCGATCGCGTAGGTGGCCAGGTAGCCCATGTCCTTCGGGCTGTACAGCGCAAAGGCTGAGACGGTGCCGTTGTTGATGTAGTCCCGAGTCGCGTTCGGCGTGCCGAGGCCGGTCAGAGCGACCTTGCCCTTGAATGACGAGTCGGAGATGTAGCGCGCCGCGGCCGCCAGGCCCACATTCGTGCAGGCGATGATGCCCTTGAGCTGAGGGTGTGACTGCAGCAAGGCGGCGGTCTTGTTGAACGACTCCTGGTCGTCGTCGTTGCCATAGACGGTATCCACAAGCTTCAGGTTCGGATGGTTCTTGGCCAGCTCGGCCTTCATTCCCGAAATCCAAGCGTTCTGGTTCTTAGCGTTTGCCGATGCACCGAGGATCGCGACCTCTCCGCTCTCGCCGATCTGCTTTACGAGCAGGTCCACCTGAATCTTCGCAATGCTCGCATCGGTCGCCGGGGCTATGAACAAGTCCCTGAACTTAGGCTCAACGTCGGAGTCGAAGGTCACTACTTTTGTGCCGGCCTTGCGTGCCGCAGTCAGGGCCGAGCCCGGAGCAGTCGGGTCGCTTGCCGAGAGTACGATTCCGGTAGTCCCCTGTTGGCTGAGTGTGTTGATGAAGCTGACCTGGGCATCTGCAGCCGAAACAGCGGGGCCGACCTCAGCAAACGTGCCCTTGAGCTCCTTCGACGCTTCCTCGCTGCCTTTGGCGGCATCCTGGAAGTAGGGATTGCCCAGCGCCTTGGGCAGGAAGCCAATGCTCAGGTCCTTGGCCGCGGCCTCCTGGGAGGAGCCGGGCGATCCAGAGGTCTCGCCTGCGCCGCAGGCGGAGGTGACAAGGGCCACGCTGGCGGCGACCGCTGCCAGTGCTGCCAGTCGGGAGGGACGTGACCCCCGGGATGTGAATAGCGACATTTCTTTGGTTCCTTTCAATGACGAACAAAAATGAGATGGCCTGAATCGGAGATTCGCCTACCCACGACTGGCTGGGGCTTTCGATGCCCTTTCTCTGGCGGCCCGGGGAATTTTCCCCTTGAGCCAGGCAAAGAAACTTGGTGACACAATCGACGCGACCAGCAGGGCGCCGACCACAATGTTGATGACGTCGGAGGTTACGTTGACAAAACGCAGGGCACTTTGAAGCGTGCCGATCAACAGGACTCCGGCGAGCACTCCGTGAAGGGCGCCCTTCCCACCGAAGATGGAGACGCCGCCTAGAAGGACCGCGGCGATGACGGTCAGTTCCAGTCCTTGCGCGTTGTCACCGCGCGCACTCCCGTAACGGAACGTGAAGTAGATGCCTGCAAGGGCCGAGACTAGTCCCGACAGGACAAAGAGGATGAACTTTGTCCGCTGGACTTTTACACCGGAGAAGGCGGCGACTTCCTGGTTGCGTCCGATGGCGAATATCCCGCGTCCGAAGGGCGTGAAATGAAGCAGGAGGACGAAGGCCAGGGCCAGAATGACGACCAGAACGATGACGTAGGGGATGCCGCTTTTGCCGAATATGGACGTCGTTAGTGTCGTCCAGTACTCGGGAAAGTTCACCACGGATTTCGTTCCAAGGATGCCGACGGCGATTCCACGAAATAGCGCCAGCGTCCCGATTGTCACGGCCAGGGAGGGTAGTCCGACGACGGTGACGAGAAGACCGTTGATGGCACCGCAGAGAATACCGAGCACCAGAGCTGCCAGCGCTGCGAGTTCAACGGGCCAACCGGCGTCGAACAAGGCTCCGAGCGTGACGTTACTCAGTCCGACTATGCTTGCCACCGAAAGATCGATTTCCGCTGAGATCAGAATCAGGGTCATCGGCAAGGCGATGAGGAGGATCGGGGTGGCATCCAGCAGCAAGTATCCCAAGGTGAGCGGACTGGAGAACTTGCGGATCGACGTCGATGCGCCGACAGCCACGATGATCAAGGCGATGACCACCGCGAATTCGCAGGTGAGGAGGAACCGTTTCCACGCCGGGGAACTGTAATAGGGATAGGCTCGGCTCCGGGACGGGGCGGGGTGTAAGGATGTGGATGAGTCAGTCATTTGCGTTGTCCCTGATCTCGATGAGTTTGTGGAATCGGCGAAGGGCGAGAACCCGATCCAGCGCGATGGCGCCGAGGATGAGGGCACCGACGACCGCCTGCTGCCAAAAATCCTGCACTCCCAGGAGCGGCAGGGCCCGATTGATGGTCAGCAGGAGCACGGCACCGATCGCGGCTCCGAGCACGCTTCCGCTTCCGCCGAAAATAGCGATTCCGCCGACGACGGCGGCCGCGACAGAGATAAGTTCAAAGCCGGTTCCAGCCTGCGAATCGACAGTCCCATAACGGGCGGCGAACAGGACGCCGGCGAGTCCGGTCAGGGCCCCACATGCCACGAACGCGAGTATTACCCGCTTAGCGACGCGCAGGCCATATAGCGTTGCTGCTGAGGGATCGGAGCCGATGGCGTAAAGCTCGCGGCCCCCGCGTGTAGTCCTCATGTACCATCCGACGGCGACGAGCACGAGCGCGGCGATGATGGCCAGTGTGGGAATGTTCAGGAACGAGCTGACGCCGAAGCCGAGGAAGTCGCGTGGCATGTCCGACGCGTTGATCGGCTTGCGGCCGACCCACCACACGTCCACGCCCCGGTAAATGTAAAGCGTACCCAGCGTGACCACGAGGGCGGGAACTTTTGCGCAGGCGATCAGTGCTCCGTTAATCAGTCCGAGCAGAGCACCGAGGGCGATTCCGGCAATAATGGCGACCGGAATCGGCAACCCCGGGAAATCAACGAAGAGGCGTCCGGTCAGGTAGGCGGTGAGCCCGACGACGGATCCGACTGAAAGGTCGATGTTGCGGGTAATGATGACCATCGCCTGTCCGATGGCCAGGAGCACAAAGATTGCCGGAGTGAGGAGGAGGTCCCGGAAGCCGTCGGTGCTGACGAGAAACGCGGGGCTTCGGACCGTTGTCACCACGAGGACCATGAGGAGGGCGAGAACGATGCCCGTTTCGCGGGACTTCACGAGCGTTTCGATAGCCCGCGCTGCGGGGTTCTTGCGTGCGGGGGAGATGAGGGTTGTCACTGTGTCGGCTCCATCACGTTCGTGGCGGCCACGACCTGTTGTACGTCGTGCGTTGCTGCGAACATCACCGCTTCCGCCGTCGCCTCTGCGCGGGGGATCTGTGACGTGATTCTTCCTTCACGCATAACGAGAACACGATCGGCCATGCCGAGTACCTCCGGTAGTTCTGAGGAAATCATGAGGATTGCGAGCCCTTGGCCCGCAAGTTGCGAGAGCAGGCGGTGGACCTCCGCTTTGGTTCCCACGTCGATGCCGCGGGTCGGCTCGTCGACGATCAGTACCCGTGGCTGAGCCGCGAGCCACTTGGCCAGGACAATCTTTTGCTGATTGCCGCCCGAGAGCGTTCCTGCTGCCGTTGCCAGGGAATGGGACTTGACCTGCAGGCGCCGGGCCCACCCGTCAGCGGCCAGGTTCTCCGCCTTGGCGGAGAGGAGACCGAAACGAACGAGTCCTCGGCAGATGGACAGCGTCAGATTTCGTGCCACACCGAAATCCAGGATGAGGCCCTGCTGACGCCGGTCCTCAGGCACAAGCGCGACGCCGAGCTTCATTGCCGCGGCAGTGTTTTTTCGCGGAACCGTTTCGCCATAGACCGACACATGGCCCGAATCGTAGCTGTCGACACCGAAGATGGCTCGTGCGACCTCACTACGCCCGGCCCCAACGAGGCCGGCGAGGCCAACAATCTCTCCGGACCGGACGGTGAAGTTGATGTCGTGGAACGTTCCCGTGGAGTTCAGGTTCCGGACCTCCAGGGCGACCTCGCCGATTGTGGCTTCCTCCTTTGGAAAGAGTGAGTCCACATCCCGGCCGACCATCTTGCGCACGAGCGAAGGGACGTCCGTCGCATCGATCGGATCGGTGGAGATATACTCGCCATCACGCATGACGGTCACCGTGTCGCAGAGTGCATACACTTCCTCGAAGCGGTGCGAGATGAACAGCAAAGCACGCCCCTCGTCGCGGAGTGCCCTGGCGACGGCAAACAGCCGGTCCACCTCGGCGAGGCTAAGGGCCGCCGTCGGCTCGTCCATGACCAGGACCTTCGCATCCAGCGATATCGCCTTGGCAACTTCGATGATTTGTTGATCTGCGATGGACAGTCCCTGGGCGGCCCTGTCAGGATCAATATGCACATTTAGGCGGTTGAATATCTCCTACGCGTGCTTTCTCATCGCGGCCCGGTCGATCCGTCCCCAGGACTTCATGGGCTGGCGGCCCATGAAGATGTTCTCGGTGACGGAAAGGTCCGGAAAGAGTGTCGGCTCCTGGTAGATGACCGCGATGCCGGCATTCTTGGATTCGGCAGTGGACGGAAAATCCACTTCGGTACCGTCGAGGGTAAAGGAACCGGTATCCCGGTGGTACAGACCTGCAATGATCTTGACGATTGTTGACTTGCCGGCTCCGTTCTCACCCATTAAGGCATGAATGGAGCCGGCCTTGAGCGTCAACTGGCCGTTTCGGAGCGCCTGCACCGCCCCGAACGACTTCGAGACTTTGGACAGCTCAAGCACAACGTCGCCGGTGGCGCCGATCTTGGCCGAGTGGCTGGACAATTGGATCAATCCCTTCACGTCGGGGTGGTGGTCATCAATGGGTTCAGAATGAACCGGGGCGGCACTGGGTTCACTGGTGTGGACCGCCGGGACTGAGAAGCTCCTTGCGGCGGAGGTGTTCGTCCGGACGCGAGTCAATGCGCTCGGCGTCTGGTTCGGACAGGTGTGTGGTGTTGCCGATGGAAAGGGCGCCACCGATGATACGGGCGCATTTCACAGCCATTTCTGTGATCTGCAGAGCCTCCGTGGCAGACTGCCCCAAGGCAAACATTCCATGATTGACAAGGTAAAGAGCCTTCGGAGGACCGCCGAACGCGGCGATATGGTGCTGAAGCTCGAGGCGTGCGATGCGGGCCAGTTGGAGCCCCGGGTCCGTGTAGGGAATGAGCAGCTGGTGCTTGCCCAGGACCACCACCTGATCGGGAAAGAGGGTTCCTGAGACGAGCTCCGTGGCTTGGTCGGAACACAGCAACGCATTGACGCTGACGGGATGGGTGTGAGCGACAACCGGCGTCCCACCGTATTCTTGGCAGACAGCGTGGAGCAATGCCTCAACGGATGGCCTCTTGTCTTCGGAATCGACGAGGCTTTCCATCAGCACGCGGGCAACGGTTTCATCGTCGGCCGTGTCATCGTCCAGGAGGGCCAGAAGCGGGGCCAGCCGGACCTCAACTAAGTCTTTTCGGGCGGCCGTCGCCATGTTGGACCCTGACGCCTTGACAAACATTGTCTCCGGCGTGGCTCGCCCGGAGACGTTTCCTTCGGCAAGGATCACTAGGTCCCGCCCGGGTTCCCCGAGGGTTCGGCAGAGCCTGACAATGTCGTCGGCTATTTTATGGCTCACGACTGTTCCTTTCGCGCGGCTTGGAGGTGGTGCAGCTTTTGCCCGGCTGTCTGCCAGGCAAGCAATGAGGACTTGTTGGAGGTCGGGTTGTACCGCAGCGGTTCGGTGCTGGCCCGAACGATCTTGCGGGCGTGGGCCACGTTTTCGACGGCACCCGTCGAGATGGCTTGGACCAGGAGATTGCCCATGGACGTGGCTTCGGCGGGACCGGCCAGAACGGGGCGCTGGCACGCATCGGCGGTCAGTTGGCACAACAGCGAGTTTCTGGCACCTCCGCCGATCATGTGGATCACCTCGACGGGTTCCCCGCTGATCTCGCGGGCCGTGGTGATCGCAGCCCGGTATGCCAGCGCCAGACTGTCCACGATGCATCTGGTCATTTCGGCATGACTTTCGGGAACCGTCTGACCGCTTTGTCGGCAATAGCCCGCAATTCGTGCGGGAAGGTCGCCAGGCTCCAGGAAGGCAGGGTCGCTGACGTCGATGACAAATTGACGGGCCGGCACACCCTGGGCTGCCTGGAGGAGATCCGGAATTGTGAAGCGGCTTCGATCGTTTCCGTTCCATTGCCGGACACATTCCTCGAGCAGCCATAGACCTGCCAGATTCCTCATGAAAAGTGTCGTGCCGTAGGCGCCTTGCTCATTCGTGAAATCTGCTGATCGTGCATCCTCGGTAAGTACCGGCCGGTCCAGTTCGAGTCCCACGAGCGACCACGTGCCGCACGAGATGAACGCATAGGGTTCTTCGGCGGGTAACGCCAGCACGGCCGACGCGGTGTCATGTTCGGCGACGCGGTACACCGTCAGCGGCTCGTCCGCTGAGATGGCGTCGCGGACGGCGGGAAGAATTTCCCCGGCGAGTGTCCCGGTATCGCACAACTGCGGCAAGGCAGAGAGTGGAATACCGGCCCGTGAGGCCAGTTGCGGAGACCAGTCACCGGTAGTTACGTCCACGAGTTCGGTGGTCGACGCTATTGATCGCTCCGCCCCGAAAGTGCCCGTGAGGCCGTGCACCCACAGATCCGGGATCAGTAGGGCTTTCTCCCCGCCCGTCAGTTCACCTCGCTCGGCGGCATCCGACAACTGGTAGAGGGTATTGATGGGGAGCGGATTGATGCCTGTGATGCCATATCCGACCCGGGCCGGAATCCGCCGGCGGAGCCGTTCAACGCTCTCGGACGGAGCCGAGCGGTAGTGGCGCGCAGACGGGAAGTCAAGTCCCCCAGGGCGGACGATGCCGTAGTCGACACCCCAGCTGTCGATGCCCACGCCACTGGCTGAATGGCCCCGTTCGCGCAGTGACGTGACGGCGGCGCGAAGACCGCCGAGCGTCTTTTGGAACAGACCGGTAGTGTCCCACTCCAAAACGCCCGCGATCAGGACCGGGTCGTTGCTAAATCTTGTTACTTCTTTCAGTTCGATCTGGGTATCTTCGATGATGCCGCAACAGACCCGCCCGCTCGTTGCTCCAAGGTCAACCGCTATATAAGCAGGCATGGATCCTCACTCTCGACACTGAAAGACGGTGATGCACCTCGTGGTACATGTTGTGAAATTTAGCAATGAATTTCACGATCCGCAAGGCATTCAAACATGAACTAACAAATTTCGGCTAGGATTACGGTCATAACAAGCGAGGGGAAGACATGACGCTAAGCGGCTCTGCAGCCACGGAAGAACGCCGAGAAATGCTCAGAGTGATTCTTCGCGAGGAAGGCACGGTCGATTTGGCCGCCGCCTCCGAAAAACTCGAAGTGCACCCCATGACCGTTCGCCGCGATCTCGATTTCCTGGAACAGGAAGGGATCGCCCGGCGAGTCCGGGGAGGTGCGGTCTACGTCGGCACCGAGGATTTTCATCAACGCCAAGGTCGGCATTTTGCTGCAAAACGACGTATTGCCGAGAAGCTTGTGCCTCTGATCAAGTCAAACCAGGCCATTGGTTTCGACGCATCAACGACGGTCTTTCAGCTCGCAAGCGCGCTAAAGGACGTCGAACAACTCTCGGTGATCACTAACGGACTTGCCACCTTCACGGCCCTTCAACATCGGCCGGGGATACGCGCGTACCTCACCGGAGGGGAATCCGAGGAGCAAAACGCCAGCCTCGTCGGGCCGTTGGCTGTGGCTTCGTTGTCCAGTTTCCTGCTGAATACGTGTGTTCTCTCGACGAGTTGCATCGACCCGGTCATCGGCACCAGCGAGCCCACAATGGCTCAGGTTGAAGTCAAAAAGGCGATGGCGGACGCGTCCCAATTCGTCGTCATAGCCACGGACTCATCGAAGCTCGGCACGCGGTCCGTCGCCCGCGCCCTTCCAATGAGCAGGATCGATTTGCTCGTTACGGAACTCGATCCCAAAGACCCGAAACTGGACCCTTTCCGAGACGTAACTGACATCCTCTGAAGCAGGCACAAGGCTCCTCCCGCGCGGCATGTTCGGTCCGATATCGGTCGACAAGCCCAAGAGGAGGCAGTTTCCCAAGTTCAGTGAGAGACTGCGGCAGGGAAGCTCACACCCTGATCTTCGCAAGGCAGTGGATCCGTGGTCGGAATGACATCATCACGGCAACTTATTGCCGGTTCAGATTCCTCCACCAGATCAAGCAGGTCGTCCCAGACCCCAGAGGGGATCCTCCACTGCGCAAGATCCGTGACAAAATCGGCTTGCGACGGGGTGCTGGCGCCAACGATCGTTGAGGCAACCCGTGGATCAAGCGTCGAGAACTGCAGGGCAGCTGCCGCCAAGGGGATGCCATACGCCGCACAGATCAACCGCATCTTGTCGCTCCGTTCCAGTCGTGCCGGCCCCCTCTCCCGGTTCGTGCCCTGGGTAGACCTTCCCGCGCCATCCAGAAGTAATCTGCCGGTGAATGGCGCGGCATTTACGAACGCCACCTCCCGGGAGACGGCATTCTGGATCAGCGGCTCGGCTGCCCGATCCAGCAGACTATACGGAACGTGGCTGATCACCGCGTCGAACGCATCAGTTTGCAGGTACTTCAGTTGGAGATCTATCGGACCGCCCGCAATACCAAGATGATTGATCAAGCCCTGATCCCGCAGCCCAACGAGCGTTGCAAGAGGGCCGCTACGCGTCGTTGCCGATTCAAAGCTGGACTCTTCGGGATTACGCAGCAAGACGAGCGGGAGAAGGTCGAGGCCAAGGCGCTGAAGGCTCTCTTCCACGGCGCGCACAATACCGTCCCCCGAGAAGTCGAGCGCTAAGGCGGGTCCCACGCTACGCGTCAGGACAAATCCATCGGGCAAGCCGCCTGCTTCGGAAATGGCCCTCCCAATACACCGTTCTCGCTCGGCCCCTTGCCAGGATTCACCACTCGCATCGATGAAGTTGAAGGGTCCTTCCAACACCCTCCGGATGGTCTCCAAGGCGGCTTCGAAACCGGGCCCGCAATCCGGCTGTCCAGTGCACACATCCACCGGGCTAAGGTTGATGCCCACTGATGACGCCGACAGGCCCGCACGGCCAAGCATTCGTCTTCTCATCTTTACCCTCGTGCAACCCTTCAAACGGTTTTGTGAGCTTTCCTAGCCTCGGCATCTGGAGCCGAGAATTTCTTTTTTACAATCCACCCCCCGTTGGCAGTAGGCGCCTGTCGGCACCAGCCACCTGCCAGTGCCGACACAGGCGTCGTGGCCGCCCGGCCTTCTCGAGGCACCCGGATAGGCCTCGTCAACCTCTCGCGGCTTGTACCCGCTCGTGAGTCAGCGCGTCGCCGCCGGGAAGCCTGACGAAGGCTTCCTCTTCTATGCCGAGATCCGCGTACACCCTGTGCAGTGCGGCGACCACGGCGCCGACGGCACCCGAGAAGTCGCCCAACTCGGCAGCAGCGAGCCGGGGAGACGCGCGGAGATTCTGCTCTAGAGCCGCCTGGTAGCGGTCGAGTGTCGACGCGAGGGAGTTCGCGATGCCGCCGCCGAGGACGATCGTCTGCGGATCGCATGAAACCGTTGTGGCCGTGAGAACGATCAGAAGAGCTTGATCGAAATGGGCGCGCAATGCCTTC
>JACXTT010014463.1_pt1 | contig 10315 bp, 10 predicted proteins | sample 9270951 | NCBI WGS metagenome assembly JACXTT01 (sample SAMN15532306, study PRJNA645909) | rock metagenome | isolation source: weathered quartz diorite | place: Puerto Rico | collected 2017-06-21
CGCCGTCTTACAGCTCCACTGGCCTCCTACCTACACGTCGTCCTTGCTGGTGGTGGTCGGCGAGCCACGGACCGACAGCCACCCCCTCGCAGCCCACGGCTGGCTCGTCGTTCTCCGCCTGCCCGGCCGTCGTCACGTCCATCACCGCCCCGACCTGTCTCACCCCCTCGCGGCCCCCCCCCACCCGCCACTCATTTCCGTTCACGCTCGCGTCCATCGCGCTGTCTCCCTTGTTGTCTTGGAACTCTTTCCTTTACGACTTCAATTTCTCCGCGTACTTCTCCGCATTCACCGTCACAAACCGCCCTCTTCCCCGCGCCAGCACCGTTCCCTCGCCGTTCCGAATCTCTCCCACATAAAACAGGTTGCGTCCGTTTACTTCCTTTTCGTAAGCCTCGACGAGGATCTCCTGATCGACCCTGATCGGCTTCAGATATTCCACCGTCAGCTCTGCCGTCACCGCCTTCACCTCACGAAACCGGCAAACCTTCCCCATCGCCTCATCAAGCAGGATGGCGATGATTCCGCCGTGCAGCATCCCACCTCCGCCCTGGTACCGCTCGCCCAGCCGGAATCGCCCGACAATTCGTCGCCGCTCATCGTCCTGCTCGAAGGCCAGCTTCATTCCTGCGTCGTTCGCCCCGCCGCAGCCAAAGCACGCATTCGTCGGATTCGGTTCTAACCGCACGCTTTCGATCCCCAGTTCTTTCCTTAACTTCCTTAGTCTCCCTAAGCTCCTTTACTGCCTAGACGAACGCCACTCTCCCCCGCTCTGCCCTTCTCGCCCCGCGCTGCCGCTTGCGCATCTCTACCTTCAGCAGTTCTCCGAGCGTCGCCACGCCCTTGGCGATTCGCTTTTCATCCAGGCTCGCAAAGCTCAGCCGCAGCGTATTCGGCTGCGGGTTCTGCACGCAAAAATAGCGCCCCGGCCCGAACAGCACTCCCCGTTCGCGCACATGGATGAGCAAATCGTTCGCGTCGAACCCGGGCAGCAGCTCGAGCCACAGGCACATCCCGCCCTCCGGCCGAGTCCACCGCACGCCCTCCGGCATGTGCTTCCGCAGCGCCTCGTCGAGCGCCGCAAGCCGCGACGCGTACACCTTGCGCATCCGCACGAGGTGCCGCGCCAGGAATCCGCGCTTCAGGAACTCCGCGAGCGTCGCCTGCGAGAGCTGGTCGGTATGCAGGTCGGTCGTCTGCTTCAGCAACCGCAGCCGCTCGATCGCTGCCGGCGGCGCCACTACCCAGCCAACCCTCAGCCCCGGAAAACCCACCTTCGAGAAGCTGTCGATATGAATCACCTGATTCGTGCGGTCCAGTTGCTTGAGCGACGGCAGGCGCTCCTCGCGCCCGTTGAGCCGCGCATAGATGTGGTCCTCCACCACCGGCACCTGGTGCCGCCCCGCGAGCTCCAGCAGCTTCCGTCGCGACGCCACCGGCATGGAGGTACCGGTCGGGTTCTGAAAGTCCGGCATCACCACGATCAGCTTCACGCGGTTCGCCACGAGCGTCGCTTCGAGCGCGCCCACATCCATCCCCAGAGCGCTTCCCGGTTCCGCATGCGTTCTCACCGGCACGCCCCGGAATTCCGCGCGGATCCCGGAAAACGTCGCAATCGCTCCCGGATACGTCGGGTTCTCCAGGATCACCGCATCGCCCGGCCGGATGAACGCTTTGCACAGCAGATCGAGCGATTGCTGGCAGCCGCTGGTGATCAGCAGGTTTTCGTCCTTCGCCGCAATCCCCTCGCCCTTCAGCAGCTCCAGCAGCTCTGCCTTGAGCGGCGGATATCCGTCCGACGGACCCAGCCGCAAAATCTCTTTCGGCTCGCGGCGCATTACCGCGTTCACGCAGATGTGCAGCTCCTCAACCGGAAAGCACTCCTCTGCGGGACGCGCCGTGATGAACGACACCGCATTTTCCGGGGCTTCGGCCATCAACCGGTCCAGCGCTTCCTCGCCGCGTTCATCCGCAAACAACGATTCCCAGCGCACCCCGCCGTTCCCGCCCAGCACCTGCGGCGCCGGCGGCGTGATCTTCAATCCGTTTCCGTTCCCCCGGATGAACGTGCCCCGCCCCACGTGCCCTTGGATCAGCCCTTCCGATTCCAGCTCCGCATACGCGTTGGCCACCGTCGTCCGGTGCACGCCCAGTTGCACTGCGAGCTCCCGGCTCGCCGGGATGCGATCGCCCGCGCGCAGGTCTCCCGCATGCACAAGCGCCCGCAGTTGATCGCGCAGTTGGATGTACAGGGGAACGTGACTCTCGGGTTGCAATTGCAGCGGCAGCATCGCTTCGTCCTCCAGGCGCGGGTGGCAGCTTGCAGCCGCCCAATCGCCACGCCCGATTGGCTCTTTGTCTCGGCCATTTTCGCAGAAAATTGGCCTATTGCAAGAGCCAATTTGTCTATCTGGCGAGAACGGCCAACCGCTGGCCCCGAGTGAAACTGAAGGGAGCGAGCGGGGCGAGTCGAGGATCTCGCCTCCCGGCTTGGGGGCGGCATGCAAGCTCAAACTCCGGGTCGATGGGGCACGGGAGCGCGGGCAGGTATGCCGCGGAGGAACCCGCGCTAAGTCCACCAAAAATTGTCTCTTACGTCTCGCGCAGCCTAAACCTCTGGATCTTCCCCGTCGCGGTCTTGGGTAGCTCCGCGCAGATCCGCACCTCGCGCGGCACTTTGTACGACGCCAGCCGCGCCTTCACGTGTTCGCGAATCTCCACAGTCAGCTCGGCCGACTCCCCTTCCCCACCTCTCCCCGACGCTTCGGGGCGCAGCACCACGTACGCTACCGCGTGCGTCAGCCCGTTGGCGCTCGCCTGCCCCACCACCGCCGCCTCCACCACCCGCGGATGGCCCAGCAGCGCGTTCTCCACTTCCATCGGCGAGACCCACATTCCCGCCACTTTCATCATGTCGTCCGCGCGCCCGCAGTAGCGGTAATACCCGTCGCTGTCGCGCGTGAACTTGTCCCCCGTCACCACCCAGTCTCCGCGCTTGGCCCGCGCCGTCAGCTCCGGCTTCCGCCAGTACCCCGCAAACGCGCTCGCTCCCTTCACCCATAAGTTCCCCATCTCGCCTTCATCCACCGGATGCCCATGCTCATCCACAATCTTCGCTTCGTATCCCGGCACGGGCACCCCGCAGCTCCCCGGCTTGCACGCGCCCGGTCGGCTCGACAAAAACATCTGCAGCATCTCTGTCGAGCCGATCCCGTCGATAATCTCGAGCCCAAACCGCTTCCGGAACCGCTCAAAAATCTCCGCAGGCAGCATCTCCCCTGCCGAAACCGCCAACCGCACGGACGAAAAATCCATGCGGAGGTGCTCTCCCTCCGCCTCGCGCAGCAGCGCCGCGTAAAACGTCGGCACCGCAAAAAACACCGTCGGTTTATGCTTTGCGACGATCTCGACGACGCGCTCCAGTTTCGTCCGCTCGGGATTCAGCACCGTCTTGGCCCCTGCCGAAAACGGAAAGTACATCCCATTCCCCAGCCCGTAGGCGAAAAATAACTTCGACACCGAGAACGTCACATCGTCCTCGCGCAGGCCCAGCACCCCCTGCGCAAATCCCCGGCTCGTGACCAGCATGTCCTTGTGCTGGTGAATGGCTCCTTTGGGCGCCCCGCCGCTCCCCGACGTGTACAAAATAAATCCCGTGTCGAACGGCGAGGTGTCCGCTGCATCGAGCGTTTCGCTCGCCGCGCCCGTCCACTCGCTCCACTTCAGGCAGCGCACCCCGCCTGTCTCCGTGCTCTCGTCGCCCGCAAGCACGATCGCACCTTGCGGCCGCTGCCCCGAAGCCGGCAAAAACTCCGCCATCGCACTCGAATGCACGATTGCCAGCCGTGCCCCGCAGTGGTTCAGGTAGTGCGCGTAATCCGCGGCGTGCGCAAACGGATTCACCGGCACCGCCACCGCCCCGATCTTCACCACACCGAAAAACGTGGCCACGAATTCCGCCGAGTCCGGCAGCGCGATCAGCACGCGGTCGGCCTGCCCCGACATGTCGGGGCCTCGCCCGCACCCCGATTCGAGCAACGCATTCCCCACGCGGTTCGCGAGCGCCCGCAGCGCGCCGTACGTCACCGCGCGCGGCTCGCCCAGGATCGCCGTGCGCTCCGGATGTGCAATCGCCGGAGCGTCCAGAAACCGCGCCGTCAGGTTGAATCGCTGAGGAAAAAGCTCCGCTCCCGCTTCCATCGCCCTGTATTCTCACCTCCGAGCGGAAAGAGACTGTCTCGCCTTCTCAAGCTCCGGCCGCGCTGTATCCGCCTTCCGGCAGATTTCCACGAGCTTCGCCGAATACCGCGCCGCTTCGGCCTTGTCGCCTGCCTGTTCTGCGGCCTGCGCCGCTCCCGCGAGCGCATGGAAACGGTTCGGCGCGCCGCGCAGCGTGGCCTCGAACGCCTCGAGCGCCGGACGCGGCTGTTTCAACTCCAGCAGCATCTCGCCCAGCAGTTCGCGCGCCGGCACGATTGCTCCCGGCGTCACCGCATGCTTGTCCGTCGCGTCTTCATGGTCGGCCGCCGCTCGCATACCGCGCAGCGCCTCCTCCTTCTTCCCTTCTGCAAGCGCCGTCCACGCGGCCACAACTTCTCCTTGAATCTCCGCCTGTTCCGCCCAGTAGTTCTCTTTGGCTTCGACGAGGGCCTCGCGAATCGCGCCGAGCGCCTTCAGCTCCTCTCGTGCTGCTTCCGCTTTACCCAGGCGCGCCGCGCCCAGCCCTCGCGCGTAGCGAATGTTCGCCGTCGTCCACGCGTAGCGCCCACTCGGCGAATCCGTCGTTGGCACTCTCAGCGCGCTCGCTTCCGTCCACTGCCGCCGTTCCACCGCGAATCGCGCCGGAGCGGTTCCAAGCGCATACAGGCCCGAAAACCTCTGCGGGTCGCCTTGGCCGAATCTGGCGGGCAGCGTCTCCAACACTTTCTTCGCTTCGCCGTCCTGCGCCCCTTGCAAGTATGCGTAAATCAGGTAGTCCCTCGCATGCAGTTCTTCGCCCGTCTCGCCATACTTTCGCGCCGCCGCTGCCGACGCCCGGTTCGACTCGATCGATTCCTGCCAGAGTCCCAGCCTCGTGAAGATGTGCGACGGCATGTGTTGTGCGTGCGGCGAATCCGCAGCAATCTTCGCGTACCGCCGCGCCGCATCCAAGGCGCCGCTGGCAAGCGTTGGGTAGTCGTAGCAGTGGATGATGTAGTGCGCGATTCCCGGATGGTCCGGCTGTTCGGGAAAAATCTTCTCCAGAATCGCCCCGGCCTTTCTTTGGTTCGCATAACTCTTATCGCCGGGCTGCGCGTTCGCTCGAACCGCCAGCGCGTAGAAAATCGCCGCCTCGCGGTCGCCCGCATTTCGGGCGTGGAGCTCCTCCATCGCTTTTTCATACGCCAGCGCGCGCGTGGCGTGGTCTCGCGTCTCGAAATCTTTGTAAAAAATCCCAATTGCGGTGATGTATCCGCGCTCGCGTTCCGTCTTTGTCCCCGCCGCCCGTGCCCTCTCCGACGCTTCGCGCCCCAGCTTCAAGTCTGCGGCTCCCGGCATCTCCCACAGCGGGCGATAGTGCGTCATCGCCACGCCCCACCATGCCATCCCGCACGCCGGATCCGTCTCGGCGATTCCGGCAAACGCCTCCTCCGCTTTCGCGTACCAGAAAGAATGCAGCATCGCCACCGCCCGGTTGAATTCCGGCTGAATCGATGCCTCGCAGGAAACCTCGAAGTTCACCTTCCCCAGTTTCCCCGGCTCGCCGCCGTGCTCGTGCTGCGCCGCCGTCGTAGTTGCCAGCCCCGACCACGCGAGAACCATCGCCATCCAACGCGCTCGTCGCAGATTCACGCTGCACCTCCGAAAGCCCCGAATGCCGGAAATCCTATCCGGCGCTCTCCTCCAAGTCAAAACCAGAAAGAAACGGCCCATCCCGTCGGCCGTTCCTCCTCGCGCCCGTCCTCTCGCGAAGTCTCTCCGGCCACACTCGTAGTACTCTAAAGCGCCAAGGAGGAAGGCTATGAAGCGCCTGGGCTGGATTGTTCTCGTTGTGCTTCTCGCCGCCGCCTATGTCGGTGGATATTGGCCCCAGCATCAGAGATTTCGGGAGGCGCAGGATAACTTCAATGCCGTCTCCGCGCGGTTGGCCAATGTCGAGGCCAATGCGGAGTCGCGCATTCGCTTATGCAAGCTGCAAAGCGATTTGATTGCCCTGGTGTACAAAACAGCGGACAAGAATTACGGCGATGCGCTGCCTCTCTCGACCAAATTTTTTGATCAGGTGCTCGCGGAGGCCACGCGCACGGACAATCAGAAATCGAAGTCCTCTCTCCAATCCATCCTCCAGAAGCGCGATGCCGTAACCGCGGCCCTCGCCAAAGGCGACTCTTCCGCGTACGATCTCCTTCTCCCGCTGGAGAAGACGCTGCACGAACTGGTCGAGACCGGAGGCTCACCCCCTCAGTCCGTTGCTCGACCGTAAACATCCGGCGTTCTCCGAATTGCTGCAGGTGGGCCTCCTGGCCCGCGTTCGCCCGGCAGCATTTTTTCCTCTTGAGTGAAGATACTCGGATGTGATATGCACCCAGGCGGAGGTAGCGATGCCCACACGACTTCCGCGGATTCTTGCGGCCCTGCTCCTGACCTGGGCGACTTTCGCGCCCTCTTCAACGCACGCTTCCGAGCTCCGCCTCCGCAAGGACCTTGTAACCCGGCAAGCGGACCGCGTTCTGATCGTCGCGCACGGCCGCTTCGATCACGTCAAAGACACCGTAAACAGCCTGACCCAGGATTGCGATCTCCACGCCCCGGTTCGCGTGGACGAGATCAAGGTTGCCGTCGTCAGCGAGTTCATGAATGCCTGCTCCACGGGTCTGCAGCCCGACCAGGTTCGGGCGTTCACGGAGAACGGACCCGCCGAGATTGCTGGCGTGTTTCGGATCTGGTTCGAGCATCCCGGGAAGAAAGACCAGGTTCTTTCCGAAGAGGACACTCTCGCTCCGTACACGAGCTCCAATCCTCCGCATGCCATCCAGATTCACCCGATCGTTCGGGCAGGTGGTCAGAGCTTCACCGCCGCCATCGCGCCGGTCGAGAAAGACGGCAAGCAGTTCAAGGCGAAGGGCGCACCGCAGCTACAGACCCTGTTAAAGAGGAAAATCACCGTCCAGGAGTTCGACGGAGAGGACGGGGATCCCTATATTTCGATCGACAGCGGATGCTGCCTGCCGAACTACTTCAAACTGACCGCCGTTCTTACTTCAGCGCCCACGAAGATTGACGATGGGCACTCGGCACTGGCGAATATCACGTCCGGGCAGACCGTGGTCGCCAGCAGCCTGCGGCTCCTCAGCATCGACGGGACGCAGGCCGACGCGACATTCAAGACGCTCAAGAAGAACGCCACGCTTACCTTCTGGGGAATCACCCGCATGAATGGGGCGAAAATTCTTCAGCTTGCCGAGCAGAGCTCCGCAGAGCCCGTAAAGATTCCCGTGGAATTCGTGCTCTTCGACGTCCAGAAGTAGCGCTGCGAGACTGCGGCGGAAGATTCAGCGCGAGGCGTGGGCTTCGCCAAGGCGCTTCAAACGGTCGCGCAACTTCCGCTGCAGCGTCGTCGGTGTGTTCGGATTGAAGGCCACGAGATACCACAGCGGCTGGCTGCGGTCCCGGCTGAGCCAAGCAAGCGTTGGCGCGTCGGCGTTCGGATGCCGCGCCACGTTTTCCCGGATCGCGCCGTAGGGATGCCGCGCCAGCTTCGACAGCGTCTTCGCATTCGCACGCGGATGTTCGCTGATCAGCCGGAGCAAATAGTAATCGGACTCCGGCGCCTGCTTCGCCAGTTTCTCAAGCATCTCCGGTTTCGCGTCAGCGCTCAGCACCAGCCCCACTTTTTCATCCCACGCCACGTTGATCTGGTTCAACTCGCGCGTCCGCGCGTGAATCAGCTCTTCGAGCACACGCCGCTCCTGCTGCATTCGCAGCAGCGGCATCTCCGAGCCCTCGAGCGAATCGAGCACGCGCAGCAGATGCTGCCGCTCGCCGAACACGATCTGCGAAGTCCGCGTGATCGGCCCTTTTTCTTTCTCTTTGTGTTGCACCAGGTCCGAGCGTCTCATGAAGTTCCGCCTCAGAAGTCGTGTCTGCCTTTGCGCGCGCAGCATCTTCGCCCGCTTTGGATACGCAGGATTATGTTCTGGCCATCCCGTGCGGTAAAGTTGCCGGGGACGCGCCTGTTCCTGGCTAGCAACACCATACCGCCGGCGCACATCGCCTTGGCCTTGTAACAACCGGTGGAGGGTCGTCTTTGCACCATTTTGGCGCACTCACGGAACAAAGACTGGGAGCGGCAAATGTCCGCCTTTGAACAGCACCGCGAAGAACTCGAGCATTACGAGCAGATGATGGGCAGCGAACGCGGCCGCCTGGCCGTCTCGCTCGACCGCATCACCAACGCCCTCGTGCTTATCGGCCAGCACGGCGTTTATTGCCGCAGCCAGCGCAACCCGCAGCTCCCTTCGATGGACATCCGCATCGTCACCGAGGAGCTCGCCCACGCCAAAGAGCTCATACAGTCGGTCATGGAGGAGCTGCGCCGCGCGCGCGACCCCGGCGCGGCGAAATGAGGAACCCCCACCGCATTGGGCCAATTTTTTGGTCCAGACCATTCTATTTTTCCGTTTATCTTCCCGAAAGGAAAGGATTTGACTCACGCTCGCGGGAAATCGTTGTCGTCGCGCCGTGCCCCGGATACACAAGGGTTTCGTCGGGAAGCGCCAGCAGCTTGTCGTGGAGCGAGCGCAGGATCGCATCCAAAGAGCCGCCCCAGAGATCGGTCCGGCCGATGCTCCCGGCAAAAAGCGTGTCCCCGGCGAAGAGATGCGGCTGCGGCAGCAGGATATTTCCTTCCTCGCGCGGAAGATAGAGACACAGACTGCCGGGCGTGTGCCCCGGAGTGTGCAGGACGTGCGCCTCGAAGGGTCCCCAGCGCAAAGCGTCGCCCTCCTTCAGGAACTGATCGACTTCGGTCCGCTCGGGCGGGCGCATGCCGATCCACGCGGCCTGCATATCGAGCGCCTGATAGAGTTCGAGGTCGTCGCGGTGCATCATCACCGGCGCGCCGGTCACTTCGTGTAGTTTGCGCAAGCCTCCGACGTGATCGATGTGGGCGTGGGTGCTGACGATGGCTTTCACGGTGAGCTGATGTCGCCTGAGAACTTCGAGGATTCTATCGACTTCGTCACCAGGATCGATGACGATGGCTTCGCCGGTCGTAGAATCGCCGACAATCGAGCAATTGCACTGCAGCAACCCGACGGGAAGGATTTCGTGGATGAACTTGCCGTCCTTCGGCTTCCTTTGCGGAGTCGCATCGCCCATGACCGGAGTATAGCATCCGACCCCGCGACCCACTTCTCGCGGAGCGTGCGCCTCGCGAAGCTCTGCTAAGATGAAGTTCTCGGAAACGAGCGATGGAAGCGAAGGAAGCCAAGACGATCCTCGAAACGCCGCTCGCCGCGCAACACACGAAGGCCGGTGCGAAGATGGGCGTGTGGTTCGGCTGCGCGCTGCCGGATGATCTCGGGGATTGGCGGCGCGAATACCGGTTTGCACGGGAGGGCGTGGCGCTCATCGACAAGAACTATCGCGCGTATCTTTCCTTCACCGGACCGGACCGCGTGCGGTATCTCAACGCGATTCTCACGAACAACATCCGGGACCTCAAGACGGGAGAAGGAACGATCTCGCTGCTGCTCAATCCGCAGGGGCACATTCTCGCCGAGGTGGAGACCTATGGGCTTCCCGACCGGCTGCTGTGCGCCTCCTACGCCATGATCCGCGAGCGGCTCATCGAGACGCTCGACAAATACATCATCATGGACGACGTCACGCTCACGGACGAGACCGAGCGCTTCGGCGTTCTGGCGCTCGAAGGCCCAAAGGCCGCAGCGATCGTGCGCGAACTAGGTGGTGTGGATTTGAACGCGCTCTCTGAACTCGGACACGCAGAGGCCCAAGTGAGTTCGATTCCCTGCAGGATCGTGCGACGTTCACCGGGGAACGTTCCCGGCGCCGAATTTCTCGTCGAGCGGACGCAGCTTGCAACGCTGTGGGACGTGTTGCTCACAAGGGTGAGCGTGCAAGGCGGCGGGCCAATGGGCTACGCGGCGCTGAACGCCCTGCGGCTCGAGCAGGGCGTGCCGTGGTTCGGCTACGACTTCGGAGAACAGCAGATTCCCCACGAAGCGGGCCTCGAAAACTCGCATATCAACTATACAAAGGGCTGTTACACAGGACAGGAGATTGTCGAGCGGGTGCGCTCGCGCGGACAGGT
>JACXTT010014464.1_pt1 | contig 10315 bp, 10 predicted proteins | sample 9270951 | NCBI WGS metagenome assembly JACXTT01 (sample SAMN15532306, study PRJNA645909) | rock metagenome | isolation source: weathered quartz diorite | place: Puerto Rico | collected 2017-06-21
ACCGGGGCGAGTTCTTCACGCTGCTCGGCCCATCGGGGTCAGGCAAGACCACGCTGCTAAGACTCATCGCCGGCTTCGAGCACGCCGACGCAGGCCGAATCGAGCTCGGCGGCGCCGACGTCACGTCGCTGCCGCCGTACGCGCGCCAGACCAACACGGTCTTCCAGGACTACGCCCTCTTCCCACACATGTCCGTGGGCGAGAACATCGGCTACGGCCTGCGCATCAAAGGCGTGCCTCGGGGTGAGCGGCAGGAGCGAGTCGCCCGGGCGCTGCGCATGGTCCGCCTCGAAGGCCTCGAGCGCCGCCGGCCGAACCAGCTCTCCGGCGGTCAGCGCCAGCGTGTCGCGCTCGCGCGCGCAGTGGTCAATGAGCCGGAGGTGATGCTGCTCGACGAGCCGCTCGGGGCTCTAGACCTCAAGTTGCGCCAGGAGATGCAGATAGAGCTCAAACACATCCAGAAGGTTCTGGGCATCACGTTCGTCTACGTCACGCACGACCAGGAAGAGGCCCTGACGATGAGCGACCGGATGGCCGTGATGGCAAGCGGCAAGATCCAGCAGATCGGGCCGCCGGTCGAGGTCTATGAGCGCCCGGCTACCGAGTTCGTGGCGGGCTTCATCGGGATCTCCAATGTGCTGGAGCGCAATGGAGTCCGATTCGTGATCCGGCCGGAGAAGCTACGCATGCTCGAGGATGGCGAGCAGGCCGAGCCCGGCATGACTGTCGAGCCTGGCGTGATCGAGCAGGTGGTGTACGTCGGCATGTCGACCAGGTACGTGGTCCGCCTGACCCATGGGGAGCAACTGGTCGTGGTGCGCCAGAATATGGACGCCCCAGGCCAGAGTCAAAGCTCCGAGGGCAAGCAGGTCAGGCTCGCATGGGCCCCGGACCACACGTTCGTCCTGCAGAGAGGGAACACGGGAGAGAGAGAAAAATGAAGAACACCAACCCAGCGGCGGGCCGAATGCAAGCGATCACCACCGCCGCCGTGGCGCTGTTCGTACTCGTCGGCTGCGGCAGCACGACCTCGAGCGGCATCACCATCCAGCAGCCGCCCACCGCCAACATGAAGCCTCAGACCACGATCGGGGCCGGCGAAGGCGCGCTGAACCTCATCGACTGGCCGGGCTACGTAGACAAGACCTGGACCGCGCCATCCGTCGCGTCGTTCGAGCAGCAGTCGGGCTGCAAGGTGAACGTCCACGACGCGCAGTCATCCGACGAGATGGTCACGTTGATGGCCAACGGCGGTGGCGGTCAGTGGGACATGGTTTCCGCCTCTGGCGACGCCGACCTCCGGCTCATCTACGGCGGGGATGTCAAGCCGATGAACCCGGACCTGATCCCGGATTTCCAGAACTTCGAGGACTACTTCAAGACTCCGCCGTACAACACCATCAGCGGAATCCACTACGGCATCTCGTTGCAGTGGGGCCCCAACACGCTGCTTTACAACACAGCCAAGTTCACGAGCGCGCCGACCAGCTGGAGCGTCCTCTACGACCAGGCCAACTCCGGGCTCGTGACCGTGTATGGCTACCCGATCCAGATTGCCGACGCAGCGCTTTATCTCAGCAAGAAGAACCCGAGCCTGCACATCACCGACCCGTATGAGCTGACGCAGTCGCAGTTCGACGCGACCGTCGCTCTGCTGAGGCAGCAGCGGCCCCTGGTCAAGAAATACTGGGGCAGCGCGAGCGATGAGATCAGCCTCTTCGAGAGCCGCGACGTGATGGTTGGCAACGCTTGGCCATACCAGACCAACCAGCTGGGTATCGACAAGAAGGTCCAGGTCGCCGACACGATCCCCCAGGAGGGCGCCACCGGATGGGGCGACACATGGATGCTCGCGACGAATGCCAGCCACCCGAACTGTGCGTATATGTGGACCAAGTGGGTCAGCACTCCCCAGGTGCAGGCCGAGCAGGCGCTGTCCTTCGGTGAGACGCCGGTGAACACCAAGGCATGCGCCGTGATGGAAGCGTCATCGCCCGGCTCCTGCCACCTGTACCACGCCGACGCGTCAGCCGAGTACTTCGCCCAGATCAAGTTCTGGAAGACCCCGATCGCGACCTGCCCCGACGGGACGAAGCAGTGCGTCACGTACGACAAGTGGGTGGCGGCCTGGACGTCGATCACGGCGTAGCGGCAACGAAAAGCACAGTCAAAGGGCTCCGCCCGAAATCGAGCGGGGCCCTTCGCTTTCAGGCGTTTCTGTGGCGGCGACCGTGGTTGCGATCGCTGGTGATGCTCATCCCGCCGCTGGGCTGGTTCGCGATCGTCTACCTGGCGTCACTGGCGCTGTTGCTGGTCACGGCGTTCTGGGCCATCGACGTCTTCACGACTCAGATCGTCCAGGTCTGGAACGTGGACAACTTCCAGACCATCCTGAGCGACCCGACCTACCACCTGATCATCGGCCGCACGCTCATCCTGGCTCTTCTGGTGACGATCACCGATGTGATCCTCGCCTTCCCCTTCGCCTACTTCATGGCTCGCGTCGCCTCACGCAGGACGCAGACGCTGCTGTTCGCAGCCGTGCTGCTGCCGCTGTGGGCTTCATACCTCGCCCGGGTGTACGCGTGGATCCTGATCCTCAGCCACGATGGCGTCCTCAACTGGAGCCTCCAGTCGATCGGCCTGCCGCCACCGAACATCGGCTACACGAACGTCGCAATGTGGGTCGTCTTCTCATACATATGGCTGCCGTTCATGATCGTGCCCACGTACGCGGCGCTCGAGCGCGTGCCGGAATCGCTGCTTGAAGCCTCGGCTGACCTAGGTGCACGGCGGTGGCGGACGCTCCTGGACGTCATGCTTCCACTGGCCTTACCCGGAGTCGTCGCGGGCTCGATATTCACGTTCTCGCTGACCCTGGGCGACTACATCACGCCGACGCTGATCGGCGGCGCCGGATCCAGCTTTCTCGGCAACGTGATCTTCAACAACATCGGCGTCGCCAACAACCTGCCGTTCGCCGCCGCGCTGGCGGTGGTGCCCATCGCGATCATGGCCGTGTACCTGTTCATCGCCGGCAGGCTGGGGGCGTTCCAGGCGCTGTGAGAGAGTCGTTCTGGACGAGGCTCGCACTCCGGCTTTGGGTCGCGCTTGTCCTCTTCTTCCTGTTCTTTCCGCTCCTGCTGATCCTGCTTTACGCGTTCAACTCCTCAAACATCGAGAGCTGGCCGATTCGTACTATCTCGCTGCGCTGGTTCCAGCCCACGTGGGACAACCCCGACATCCGGACTTCGCTGGTTCTGTCAGTCCAGGTCGGGCTGGTGGCGACCGCGCTGGCCCTGGTTCTCGGATCGCTCGCGGCTTTCGCGATTCACCGGACCGCGTTCTTCGGCCGTGATGTCATCAACCTGCTGTTCGTCCTTCCGCTCGCGCTGCCCGGCATCATCACCGGCCTCGCGCTCCACGCCACGTTCAACCTGGGCAACATTCAGTTTTCGCTCTGGACGATCGTGGTCGGGCATGCCACGTTCTGCATGGTCGTTGTCTACAACAATGTGATCGCGCGCTTACGCCGAACACAGGGCTCGCTCATCGAGGCCGCAGCAGACCTCGGGGCCAACGGCTTTCAGACATTCCGAGACATCACGTTGCCGCTCGTCGGCACCGCGTTCGTCGCCGGTGCCATGCTCGCGTTCGCACTCTCGTTCGACGAGGTGGTCGTAACCAGCTTCACCGCCGGTGCTCAGAGCACGCTGCCCATCTGGATCTTCGGGGCGCTGCGCCTCGGCCAGCGGCTGCCCGAGGTGAATATCGTCGTGTCCTTCGTAATCCTGGTGACGATCATCCCCGTCGTCATCGCGGCGCGGCTCACGGGAGGCAGTGGTGCGGCCCGTGTGCAGGCTGGGCGATAGGTTCTGAGCAAACCTTAAGGTTTCCCTGAAAGTACTCCCAGCCCGCTCCGGCATGTTGTCAACATGACGGACATGGAGGGGACTCCCCTGGCGCCCGGGCCCACGCCTCAGCCCGACTACCTCACGCCGGTGCCGGCTCGCGACACGGGCTATGTCAAGCGCCTGACCGCTGCGGTCGTCGCGGCGATCATCCTCGCCACCGGCGGCGGCATCGGCATCGGTTGGAACCTCGCGCGCATCATCGCCAGCCGGCAGACCGCGGTCCTGGCACCCATCCAGATCGTCACACCCATATCGCCAAGCCCCGGCGCCAGCGCCAACCCGTCGGCGGTGGCCGCCAGGGTCATCCCGGCCGTGGTGGACATCACCACTGTCGTCCAGACGGCTAACGGCAATTCAGAAGCCGCCGGCACCGGCCTGATCCTCACGTCCACGGGCGACGTGCTGACCAACAACCACGTCGTTGACCAGTCGATCGAGATCCACGTCTCCATCCAGGGGCGCTCGGGTACTTACAGCGCCGAGGTCATCGGCGTGGACCCGGCCGCGGACCTCGCGGTCATCCACATCAACGGCGTCTCGGACCTGCCGACGGTTGCCCTCGCTGACTCGTCCAAGCTGCAGGTCGGCGACCTGGTCCTCGCGATCGGCAACGCGCTCGGCCTCGGCGGCGCGCCCCGAGTGACCGCCGGGCAGATCACGGCGCTCGACCAGTCCATCACCGCATCGGAGAACGGCACCAACGCCGAGCAGCTGACCGGCATGATCCAGGCCGACGCAGAGATCAGCCCGGGCGACTCCGGCGGCGCGCTGGTCAACGCGGCGGGCCAGGTCGTGGGAATCATCACTGCCGGCCAGGCGCAGGGCTTCCGCAGCTCGAGCACGACGGTCGACTACGCGATCCCGTCGAGCACTGCTTATGCCGTCGCCAAGCAGATCCTCGAAGGCCGGGCAGGCAACGGCGTGATCATCGGCCCCGTCGGCTACCTCGGTGTCTCGGTGCAGGATCTCGACGCGACGAGCGCCGGGCAGCTCGGGTTGACGATCAGCTCCGGGGCACTCGTGCGCAGCGTCCAGGCGAACTCGCCCGCGCAGCGGGCGGGCATCAAGATCGGCTCGGTCATCACAGCCATCGACGGCGCGGTGGTCGACTCCTCGAGGTCCCTTGGTGACGCACTGCACCAGCGCAAGCCGGGCGATCGGGTGAGGGTCACATGGGTCTTCCAGAACGTAACCCAGAGCGCATCAGTCACCCTGACCTCGGGCCCCAATATTTAGTCACGGTCTGGATTCCCTCCCCCTCTGAGGGGGAGGGGAACCCCCATCCGCGACAATCGCCTCCGTGCTCAAGCGGCCGCGAGCGTGGATCATCCCCTACGTCCTGCTCTGGTTCGTCGTCGGGCTCATGCCGTTTCAGCCCACCGACCTCGACATCTTCTTCTGGCCATCCGCGAGGATCGCGATCGACGGCCACCCGCTGATGGTCTACGCGGCCAACGGACAGGCCCTCTACCCCAACGCGAACGGCCCGGTCTCGCTGCTCCCGCTCACGCTCACCGGGCTCGTCCTCAAAGCCTTCGGCCAGCTCGACTCGCTGCCCGTGCGCCGCGCACTGGCTCTGGCCGTGTTCAGCATTTTCGTCGTCCTCATGGCGCGCGAGGCCATCGCGGCGACCGAACGGATTCGGGGTCACCCAATCCCGGGCCTGCCCCGACTCCTCGCGTACGGAGTCCTCACGCTCGGGACACCGATCTGGCAGTCAGTCGCGGGATACGGACATATCGAGCAGCCCATCGAGATGTGGCTGGTCCTACTTACCGTTCGTTACGTACAGGACGGACGCTCGTTGCCTGCCGGCGTCACCTTGGCCCTCGCGATCTTGAGCCGCAGCTCAGCGGTGCTGCAGTCCGTCCCCCTCGGCCTGGCCGCGCTGCGCGCGGGGCCGATGAAAGCGATCCAGTTCGCTGCGGCGACAGCAGGCGCGGGCATCGTGGTGCTCGGTCCGTTGTTGATCGCGGACAGATCAGACGTCGTGCACTCGCTGTTCACGTATCGCGGCAATCTGCTGGTGGGAGCAGGTTCGGTGTGGAGCCTCACCCAGGGCACGCAGCTCGAGGCGATCGCGCAGCGGTGGGACGTGGTCGTTGTCGTGGCCCTCGTCCTGGCACTCAACCTGCTGCTGATGACGCGGCCGGGTGGCCTCGAGGGCTCGCGCCTGTTCGCGAGCATGACCCTCACCGCCGCCACGTTCGCGCTGCTGGCCAAGACCGTCTGGCCCTACTACTTTTTCGAACCCTACGTGCTAGGCATCGTCTGGTCGATGAGCAGCTGGAAGCTTGAGCACGGCCTGATCCGGCTGGCCCTCGCGCCGCTCGCGTTCTCCGTTTTCGGCCTACTCGGTGAGATCGGATCGGACCCGATCCTCACTCCCGACCAGGTCCACATCGAAGGCCTTGGGCTGTTCGTTATGCTCGGGCTGACGATCGGCTGGATCGCGTGGAACGCATCGCGGCGGCCCGCTGTTTTAGGGGCATGGAAGTGAAGGCCAGAAGCTCAGTCAAACCAAGCGGATCGTACGTCGGCAACCCCGGCCCTGATTCAGGCATAGAGCCGCGCGCATATGCGGAGCGGCCGATCGATGCCGGCGCCGACATCGGGCACGTCCATTTGAAGGCAGCCGACCTCGAACGGATCAAAGCGTTCTACGTCGGCATCCTCGGCTTCGGCGTGATGGTCGAGCTGCCGGGTGCGCTGTTCCTCGGCGCGGGCGGATATCACCACACGCTCGGCTTCAACACGTGGGAGTCGAAAGACGGAGCGCCGCCGCCGCCGGGAGCGACCGGCCTGTACCACGTCGCCATCCGCTATCCGACGCGGGCCTCGCTGGGCGATGCACTGCGGCGGCTGCGGGACGCGAGCTGGCCGATCGACGGCTTCAACGATCACGGCACACACGAAGCCATTTATCTGCGCGACTCCGAAGAGAACGGGCTCGAGCTGTGCTGGGACCGTCCGCCCGAGGAGTGGGCCCGCGACGCCGAAGGCCATCTCACCTTCGCCAACCGCCGGCTCGACCTGGCCGGCTTGCTGCGCGAGGGCCTGGAGGAGTCGGAACCCTAGGCAGCAGTCTCCAGCGCGATCACCGGGATCTTCCGCGAAGTCCTCTTTCTGTAGTCGTGGAAGCCGGGGTTGATTGTCGCGTGGTTGTGATACAGCCGCTCATACTCGGCCTCGCTGTCGATGTCCTGGGCGCGGGCCTTCAGCTTCTTGCCACCGACCTCGATCGTGACTTCGGGATGCTGCTTCAGGTTGTGGTACCAGGCCGGATTGGTGGGCGCCCCGCCCTTGGATGCGACGATGACATACCTGTCGCCATCACGCGTGTAGACGAGGGGCGTTTCGCGGAGCTCGCCCGACTTGGCGCCCTTGGTGGTGAGGATCAGCACGTCACGGCCCATGAAAGGCCCAGCGGTTGCCTTGCCATGGTGCGTCCGGAGGTCTTCAATCAAATTGCGGTTGAAATCGTTGTATGTGCTCACACTTTGGGGAACCTGGCAGTCCCGGCGGTGATTCCCGGCAGTTACCGCTTCGCGCCCACCACCTGATGCGCTACCTCGATCATCCGAGCCAGGTCCTCCCAGTCCGGGCGCTCGACATCTAGATAGACGCCCAGCCACCCGCGGTGACCAACATATGGCGGGCGGAAGTAGAGTTTCGGGTCGTCCGCAACCATGTCTTCCTGCGCCCCTGGCGGCGCCGCGATCCACACCGAGAGGCGGTCGTCATGGTGGTGGTCGGCGGTGTTCGCGAACTGCTTGCCACGGACGAACCACGCCGGTTCGCCGTGGCTCAACTTCTCGGTGACTCCGGGCAGCGCCATGCAGATCGTGCGCAGTCGCTCGACGGTGGCGGGATCGCTGGGTCTGTGGATCATCAGAGCTTAGACTCGGGCGTGGTTCAAGCGCCATGACCACATCACGTCGGCGCCTTGGCTGGCTCGCGGTCGGGGGCGTGCTTGCGACGGTTGGCGCCTACGTGGCCGCGCTGTATGTGGGCGTATACGTGCAGGACTTCCTGTGGCAGTCGACCGCCATCCCCGATGGGATGCTCAAGTCCGCGCTCATAGACACGAGCCGGCTGATCGCCATGTGCCTGCTCGGCGGCCTCGTTCAGGCGATGGTTCTGAGCGTCGGCCGGCTCACCAACGTGATCGCGATCACGCTCGCAACAGCTGCCGGCTCCACCGCGGCGCTGGCCATCGCGGTCTACGCCTGGGTGGACAAGCACGTCTACTACTTCTCGCAGCCACCCTTCAGCAATTTCGCGCTCTTCGGATTCCACAGCCGCAACGCGGGTGCCTTGCTGTTGGTGGTCACGATTTGCTTCACGGTGGTCGGGCTGTGCCAGGCAGCCGCGATCGCGTTCCGGGCCCCGACACTGGCCGCGGTCTGGCCCGGGCTGTGGCTGCTGGCAGGGCTGGCCTACCCGCTCTACCAGAATGTTCCGCTGACCCTCGCCACTCGCGCACCGGGTTTGGTCGCCCGGGTGCCTTCCGCGTTCTATCTCTTTTTCCCGCTGCCGTATCAGTTGATCACCGGGGCGGTCCTGGGACTCCTCTGCGCGGCCTGGGTGCTCGCAGCCCGACGGGTACGCACGCCGCGTCCGTTTCGACTGCCCGCACCCCTCGTCGCCGGGACGGCGACCGCATCGTTCCTGGCGGTCCTGGTGGGTGGCGGCTACCTTGCATATCAGGTGATCGAGGGACCAGTCGAGGACCCAAGCTTCTTCTGCCAGAAGCCGGACACCCGCCCGGCCAGCAGCTTGGCGACGCAGGTCGATCTGGTCCTCGACGAATGCGCCGCGGGGACCACCGTCAAGCTGAAGGCCGGCCAGACCATCGGCATCGACCTCCAGAACGAATACGGCGTGGACACCGGCTGGCTGTGGTCGGACCCGACGGTTTCGGATCGGAACATCCTCGATACGGTGCAGCCTCCACACCTCGACAGGACGCAAGAGCAAGCCGTCTACCGCGCCAGGACCGGCGGTCAGGTCACCGTGACGGACGTTTTCACGTGGTGCTCGGCCAACGTGGATCTGTGCAATCGCGGGGTGCGCTGGACCGTGACCATCGTCGTCACCTGACCCTGATTGAATAGAGTGGGCCCTGCCATGGAGGTGCCCGCCCTCGTCGACGTGCTTGCTGCGCGCCGGCGGATCCGGCGTTATCTCGACCCCAGCCCGCTCCGCCACTACCCATCGATCGACCGCCTCGTCGGCACCGAAGTCTGGGTCAAGCACGAAAACCTCCTGCCCACGGGCGCTTTCAAGGTCCGCGGCGGCGTCAACCTCATGTCGCAGCTTGACGCCGACGCACGTGCCCAAGGAGTCGTCACCGCGTCCACGGGCAACCACGGCCAGTCGATCGGATTCGCGGCTCGGCTCTTCGGCGTGAGCGCAATCATCTGCGCGCCGGAGAATGCCAATCCCGTCAAGCTCGAGGCGATGCAAGACCTCGGAGCCGAGGTGGTGCTGGTAGGCAAAGACTTCGACGACGCCCGCGAGCACTGCGAGCAGCTCGCGCGCGAGCACGGCTATCGCTACATCCACTCCGGCAACGAGCCGCACCTCATCGCCGGGGTCGGCACACACACATTGGAAGTGCTCGAGGAACAGCCGGACGTCGACGTCGTGATCGTCCCCATCGGAGGCGGCAGCGGTGCTTGCGGCGCGTGCGTCGCCGGCAAGGCGATCCGGCCGGACATTCAGATCATCGGCGTGCAGTCGGCGCAGGCGCCGACCGCGCACGACTCGTGGCGTGAGGGGAAGCTCGTCGAGCGCCCGATGCAAACAGTCGCTGAAGGCCTCGCCACGCGGACGGCATTCGAGCTGCCTCAGCGCATCCTGCGCGCGATGCTGGACGACTTCGTGCTCGTGTCCGATGACGAGCTGCTCGCTGCCGTGGCAGTGATGGTCGAAAAGACGCGCACGCTCGTCGAGCCCGCAGGCGCGGCGGCGCTGGCGGCCGCGATCTCGCCTCAGCTCAGTGCACGCTTGAAAGGCAAGAAGGTCGCCCTCATCTGCAGCGGCGCGAACATCAGTCCGGCGCAGCTGCGAGAGGTCGTGGGCACGGGCGCGCCCTAGGGCCTCTAGCGGCGGGTCCTCAGATACGAATCCAGGAGCGAATTGAGATCAGGGCGCTCGTTCAGCACGTACCCCTTGCCCTCGCCGCCGACGACCGATCGGGTGAGCCCGGCCGTACGCAGGATGACCATGTGCCCGTGCACGGTGGACTTGGCGAGACCCAGCTTTTCCGCCAGGTCCGTCAGGCCCGTGGTGCCGGAGGACATGAGCCGCAGAATCCGCAGTCGGGTCTCATCGCCGAGCGCCTTGTAGACCTCGACGAGCTCCACGTCCGGCGCCGCCGGATCAGGGCTCGCTGG
>JACXTT010014465.1_pt1 | contig 10314 bp, 9 predicted proteins | sample 9270951 | NCBI WGS metagenome assembly JACXTT01 (sample SAMN15532306, study PRJNA645909) | rock metagenome | isolation source: weathered quartz diorite | place: Puerto Rico | collected 2017-06-21
TGTTTCAAACACCTGGTATGGCCGATGAACAATTTAATGCACAATACGAATCGTTACTGCAGGAATTTGAACATCTAAAAAAGGAATTTGCAAAAGAATGCAGATAAAGTGTGCAGATTTTTTTTGCTCTCATGATGAATGTAATAAAAGTATATCACCAGTGCACTGTCCAAATTGTACTTGGAAGGAATGTTGTTGCTGGGTTGTAATTAATAGAAAAAAATGAAATACAAAAAGGAAAAGATATCATGGTATGTAGAATATCTCTTGCTGACCTTCAGTACTAGGTGTTGATAATTAGATTTTCTAACCTGTCTGCTTGATTTTTGATATACTCAAACCCTTCCTGCCAGAAACTTTCAGATGTAATGTCTATGCCATGTTCTTTTAGTAGAATCTCTGGCTTTTTGGAACCTCCTGCTGATAGTATGTCAACATAGGTAGATGCAAACTCTTTTCCTTCCTTTCTATATCTCTGGTACAGTGACAATGATAACAGGTTTCCAAAAGAGTATGAATAACAGTAAAACGGAGAGTGATAAAAGTGAGGTATGCAAGTCCACTCTATTCCAAAGTCTTGTGTAACTTCTACTGATCTTCCAAACTGGTCCTTCAATGTTTTCATATACTCTGTAGTAATGTCCTGCACCATTGCACCCTGACCAATCTTCTCATGAGCTGCAATCTCAAACAGTGTAAAGTAAGCTTGTCTTCCTACTGTTGCATAAAGGTCGTCAATATGTTCTACAAGGTGTGACTGTTGTTCATCACTTGATATTTCATCAAGAATTTTGTTAAACAGTAACATCTCTGAAAATGTTGATGCCGTCTCTGCAAGTGGGAGTGGCGCCTCTGCTATGAATATTGACTTTCCTGATGCTGCAACACTGTGTATGGCATGACCCAATTCATGCGCCAGAGTAAAAACATCATTTGTCCTGCCCTTGAAATTCACAAGTACGTATGGTGTAAGTTTGGGTGATATGGTGCTGCAGAACGCTCCGCTTCTCTTTCCTGGTCTGATTGTAGAATCAACATGTCTCTGTACAAAAACTCGTCTTGCATATTCGCCTAACTGTGGATTAAAATCATTTAGTGTATCCAGTACGAGTTTTACTGCCTTGTTGTAGTTGTATTTTTTTTCTTCTTTTTTCTTGATTGGTGCATAAATGTCATACCTTCTCAATTTTTTCATGTTTAGGATCTTTGCCTTTTGTGAAAAGAACTTGGCAAAAACATCCGAGTTTTTCTTGCAGACTGCCAAGAGAGATTCTACTGTCTTGTCATCTATGTCATTTGCAATATTTCTGACAGATATTGGAGATTGATATCCTCGTATCTGGATGCATTCGTCTTTCCAATTGGAGACCAGGTTTTGGTATATCTCGCCCAGCACTCCTTTATTTTTATCAAATTCTGCAAGTAGTGCCCTGTATGCAATCTCCCTTGTCTTTGGTTTGGGACTGCGGACCAGAACTGTGAGTTCCTCTCTGTTGTATTTTTTTATCTTGCCATCAATTTTTACCTCAAAAACAAATGCGTTTGTTATCTTGTCATATATCTTGACTAGAGCAGAATGGCCTGTAACATCAAGCGTGTTGATTATCTTCTCTTCTGGCTCTGAAAGGGAATATTTTGCCAATAGCCGTTTGTATCTTAAAAACTCGTACAATTCGCCTGACGCCTTCATTAGTCGCTGGGCGTTTTTTTCATCCAATTGTTTCTTCCACCATTGATCAAAAAATAACGTCTGGTTCTCAAGTTGCGCACCAAGTTTTCTCATCTTTGATAAGAGAGCAGTTGCCTTGTCAGACTGGGTATCTGATGAATATTCTAATGATGCATATCCTGAAACTCTGCCAAACTCATCGGTTATGTCTTCTAGTGTATGTAGCATTGCCATGAATTTTTTCTCAGATATCTTTGGCGATAGTATTTTTTTGTTTTTCTCAAAATTTTTTACTGTTTTTTGTATTTCCTCAAGCCTTTTTGCAAACTGGGGTGAGTCTGGATCCTTTACAAGTTCGCTTAGATCCCATTTTTCTTCTTTGAAAACTTGCATCTGATTCAGGCTTGAGTTTCTTCTTAAAATACTATTTGTATGACTTGGTTATGTGCAAAACTAGTCCGCTAAGATTTGGAAAAGAATCATTTCTATGAATAAATCATGCACACGTCTTAAATATTAAAAATTGTATTATGATACCATGAGCATGACAGCATGGCATTGTTACAGGTGCAACCTGACTTTTAAAGACAAGTCGCATGTTGTTATGCATAAAGAAATCTCCCACCATGATGCAAGACAAGTAGAGATCCCAGAATAGCTCTACTTTTTGTGTCATGATTTTTGAAATATTTTTGCCAACTTTGCTGCAAGTGTTTATTTAGCCCAGAAATTAGTTAGTCGTTCGTGGACCATCATAATTTCAAGGGTAAAGATATTCCTCACCTAAAAATTAAACCAAACATGGGAATAGATGACCTCGTAGATATTTTCGCAAGTACTGGTTACAACGCAAGACAACTTGGAGATGCTGCCAAATTATACTGTAAAATGATTGAAGATGATGCTACAATATGTCTCACAATTGCTGGAGCAATGACACCTGTTGGCTTTGGTGGTCTCTTCAAATCACTAATAGAGCGAGGCTTTGTTGACTGGATAATCTCAACTGGTGCAAACGTGTATCATGAAGACCACTTTGCATGGAACCTTCCTGTCAAACAAGGGCATTTTGAAGTAGATGACATGGTTCTATATGACAAGGATATAGTTAGAATTCGCGACGTCTACATCAAGGGAGAAGAGACACTCAAAGCAGAAGATAAGATTGTTCAAAAAATGTTTGAGCAAAACTTGATTGACAAGCCATTTACTACTGCAGAGTTCTGTAATGCGATGGGGAAATATTCTAAACAACATTCAAAGAATCCGGAAAGAAGCTTTATTGTATCTGCTTACGATTATGATGTCCCTGTATATGTCTCAACTCTAAAAGACTCGTCACTTGCACTTGACTTGGCACCCCTTAGACTTGCAAACAAGATGTACAGTCTTGACTTTGTAAGAGAGATAGTAGAACAAGCAGCTATCCTCTACAACTCAAAAAAATCTGGAATATTGGAACTAGGTGGCGGTGTGCCAAAAAATACTGCACAACAGACAGGTCCATTGCTTGATCAAATACTTGGCTTGGGACATGGAGGCCAAAATTATATCATACAGATAACTGATGCAAGACCTGATACTGGAGGATTGTCTGGCGCAACACTGCAAGAAGGAAAGAGCTGGGGAAAGGTAAAGGATGCACATGAAGACGTGATAATGGTATATACTGATGCTACAATTGCATTTCCTGTACTTTGTCTTTATGCACTAAGCAATGAAAAACCACGAAAACCAAAAAGACTCTACAAAAAATTGCCTCAATATTATGAAGATTTGTCCAAGGCATATTTTGCCAAAAGACGATAGTTTTCTACAATGAAAAAATAAAATTCTTGAAAAAGAAATTAGAGATATTTTATTAATTTTAGAATCTGTCGAATCTGGCTCTCTCTGTATCTCTGTCGTCCTTTGTAGCCTTTTTCCACTCTTTGTAATGTTCCTTGCAGAGTACTGTTTTTTTTGCTCCTCGTGGTACATTAAGGCCTGTTCCTTCTACTTTTGAGGCATTAAGTGAGCGAACTCCGTCATTATCACAGCCTGAGACATTACATTTTGCACCTTTTGATATCAGACCCATGAGAGTTCTAAAACTCACTATTATATCAGATTTTTTGATTATGAGAATTTGCTAGTATTTGTGAATGACTTGAGATACATGGTATAAATTATTGTGCAATCCCTTGCTGGTATCAGATGTTAAACAACTTTCGAGAAGGCTTAAAACCTGCTCTTCAAAATATTGGTAAAGTTTTTGCATCAACTGGGCTTTCTGCAAATTTCTGGACTGCAATAGGACTAGTGTTTGCATTTGCATCTGCAATAATTTATGCAGTTCATCTAGACTATTCGTTTATTCTTGGGGGAGTGTTACTATTGATTTCGGGATTTTTTGATATCGTTGACGGTCAAGTTGCAAGAATTACTGGCAAGACATCTAAAAAAGGAGCATTTCTTGATTCTGTCTTTGATAAAGTTGCAGAGGTTGCAATATTTCTTGGAATACTAATTGGTGGATATTCTCAAGGATATATCGTACTTCTTGCAATTGGGCTATCGCTGCTTGTAAGTTACACTAGAGCAAGAGCTGAATCACTTGGTGTTCAATTACAGGGAATTGGAATTGGAGAGCGTGCTGAAAGATTACTTGTTATTGCAATAATTGGAATGATTGGATTTCTAAATTATGCTGTACCGATTGTAGCAATAATTGCAGGAATCACATTTGTACAAAGAGTTGTTACAACTGCTAGAGCAATAAAGGAGTAGACTAGCGTAGTCTTCCAGTCTGACGTCTAGAATCTGCAGATCTAATTTTTAGAATTCCAAAATGAATTGCACATGAAATACAATACCACTTGAGAACTGTTGGGGCTGCAATGTATGCACCTTGTGCCCTAAGCTCTTTAGCTAGTGTGTGCTCTACAAGGTTTAATCGTGAGGTTACCTTTTTTGCCTTGTCTCTTGGGACTGTAGCACCACAGTTTGTACACTGGATACGATCTGAGGAACCCTTTCCTCCCTTCTTACGTCCTCTACTAGCACGCTTTAGTGGCATGTTTTATCTGTATAGAGCCTCTTTATAACGATATTTGACGACTGGATTTTTGCAATTTTTCTGTCATATTGAAGATAAATTGTACTGAAAAATTACTTAGGATAAACTCTGCTTTATGCAAAAATAGATTTTACTGGAACAAATGGCTGTTAAACTTAAATTTCATTTATCATGTAAAGTATAACATGCGTGGTCTTTGCCATGTATGTCTTGCTTCAAATGTCGAACTCGTACTAGACAAGGGCAAAATCATCTGTCAATCCTGTCTACAACGTCAGAAGAAGAACTAAATGGAAAGACTGCTGCATGAGATCTGATGAAGATTGCAATATTTTCACATTGTACTATTGATGAAATTTCTAGAAACGGCACGACTGTAGAGACTGCAGGTGGGCCTGCATTATACTGTGGCCTTACTGCAAAAAACATGAAATTTGAAGTTGATCTTCATACAAAGATAGGTGCCGATTTTGTCTACAAGACAGAGATTGAAAAAAAGGGAATCTTTTTCCAACAAAATACATTATCTGAAAAACAAACAACACGATTTTTGCTAAATGTAATGGGAACAGAACGTGAACTATACCTCAAAGCAAGATGCGACCCAATCCAGTCTATAAAATCTGATGCAGATGGAGCAATAGTTAGTCCTGTATTTGATGAAATACCGGAAGAGATACTAGATGACATTAAAGAAAATTTTGATTTCATACTTCTTGACCCGCAAGGATATCTACGTCGTGTAGCCAGTGACAACAAAGTTTTTTTAGATAAAACTCTGCTTGATTTGTCTAAAATTACTGCAATAAAGACAGATCCTGATGAAGCGTTTTACCTTACAGGACTCAAAGAAAAAGATGCAATGCTTGCACTACAAAAAAAGGGAGTCAAGCATGTTCTTTATACCAATAAACAAAACATCACAATGCTTGCAAAAGACAGAATGTATCACCTAAAGATTCCAAACATAAAGATAGGTGATACAACAGGGGTTGGAGATATCTTCTGTGCTTCTTTTGCATGTTCGTACCTCAAAGAAAAGGATCCAATCTGGGCAATCTGTTTTGCAGTGGGTGCTGCACAGGCAGCTCTTGAGACCCAAGCCACGGGCCTTGGAAAGACTCCATCCGGAGGGGATACTGAGAGAAATGCCGCATATCTTTACAACCTCATGCAGTTTTCAAGTGTCTAAACTTTTATTGTGTTGGAAGACACATTATTTTTGTGAAGGTAGCAATCTATAGCCAAGACCAAGAACACACTGTAAAATCACTCAAACTCTCACTTGAAAGTCATGGTATAGAATCAGTAAATCTTGGCAAAAAGCCCCTTGGCAAAGATATTGACTATGTTCTAGTTACAGGAGGAGACCGTGGAGTTAGAACTTATTTTCATCATTTCACAAATTCTGCGATTCCAATACTTGGCATAAATGAATTTGAGTCCAGTGGATTTTTAGCACAAACTGATCTAAAACAATTTCCCGCATATCTTAACAGACTGAAAAAAGGTGATTTTTCAATAGAAGCATTACCTAGAGTTGGCGTTAAAATTGATGGAAAGCAAATCTATCCGGCACTAAATGATGTTGCACTATTTTCGTCAAAGAGTGCCATACTGGTAGAACACGTCTTGCGGATAAATGGGGAAGAGTTGTGGCATGACAGCAGTGATGGACTGATCGTATCAACACCAATTGGCTCCTCAGCATATTCCATGTCTGCAGGTGGGCCTACTATATATCAAAATTCCAAGGTCTTTGGCATTGTATCAGTAAACTCACTTGATGTAACACGTCGTCCACTAGTAGTTCCAGAAGATGCGTTTATTGAAATTGATGAGATCTCATCCAGTCTTCGATGTGAAGTTGTAATTGATGGAAAGGACAGATTCAAGGTTGACAATACCATGGTGTGTACAAAGTTTCCTCAATCTGCAAATGTAATTAGAATGAAAAAAGATTCTACTACAGTCTCTGCACTTGCAAAAAAAGTCAAACTTGCAGATGAATTGCTAAACATGCCGCCAAGCTCCAAGCTATTACTTAAAACTCTAGAGTATGAAGGCTCTCTTACGCAAAAAGAGCTGGCAGAAAAAACACTACTTCCTGATAGAACAGTCCGGCTTGCACTGAGCCACTTGCTTGAGAAAGGATACGTCAAAAGACGTGTCTCATTACGTGATACTCGTCAAAGAATATACGAGATCCCAAAATAGGTCTCTCATGTAGCAGAGGCTCTTATGAACGCCTCAAAGGATTCTTCTGGATACCCTGGTCTGCTACTAAATTCAGGATGATATTGGACTCCCAGATAGAACTTGTGAGTAGGAATCTCTAGTACCTCCATTCGCTTCTTGTTGTCACTGTATCCTGAAAATCTCATACCATTTGAAGCGAATAATTCTAGATATTTTTGGTTGAACTCAAATCGATGTCTGTGTCTTTTGTGAATTTTGGGGGATTTGTACAACTTGAATGCCAACGTGTCATCCTCTATTGTAATTTCATGCGAACCAAGACGCAGCGAGCCTCCCTTGTTTTCAATCATTTTCTGTTCAGGTAACAAGTCAATTACTGGATTTTCTGTGTTTGGTGCAATTTCTGTAGAATTGGCGTTTGTCAATCCACATACATGTCTTCCAAATGCTACTGCCGCAAGCTGAAAACCAAAACAAATTCCAAGATATGGTATGTTTTTTTCTCTTGCATAGTTTGCAGTACTGATTATTCCTTCTACCCCTCTGTCTCCAAAACCACCTGGAACAATTATTCCGTTATATGCTGCCAGTCTATTTACATCCTTTATCTCTTCAGAATCAATCCACTCTATGATTACATCTTTGCCAATCTTGGCTCCTGCATGTTTTAGCGCATGATTTACACTTACATAACTGTCTGCAAGTTTTACATATTTTCCAACCATTGCAATCTTTACAGACTCTCTTACATTCTGGAACGAGTCGATTATCTTATTCCACTTGTCCCAGTTTGCAGAAGTATTTACCAGGCCAACCTTGCCAAACTTTTTGAATATTACATCAATGATTCCTTGATCATAGAGCATCTGTGGAACAAGGAGTATTGATTCTGCATCATGACATGAAAAGACATCTCTCTCTGAAACGTTTGAAAATAATGAAATCTTTCTTCTTGCAGCTGTCTCAAGCGGTCTTGTGCATCTTACTGCAAGAAGGTCTGGCTGGATACCTATTCTTCTCAATTCTTGGACGCTGTGCTGAGTGGGTTTTGTCTTTTGTTCTCCTACTACATCCAAAGATGGTGCAAGCGTAACATGGACAAAAATTACATTTTCTGGTCCTTCTTCAAGTCTCATCTGTCTTAATGCCTCAAGAAACGGAAGACTCTCAATGTCTCCAACTGTTCCACCACATTCTATGACAAGCATGTCCAAGTTCTCGCTTTTGACTATCTTTCTTATCCTGTCCTTGATAGCATCTGTCACATGAGGAATTATTTGCACACATGCCCCGAGATACTCCCCACGTCTTTCTGCTTCTATGACGCTAGAGTAAATCTGAGCTGTTGTGATATTGTGGGTCTTTGGCATGTCTTGGTTGAGAAACCTTTCATAGTTCCCAATATCCATGTCGCACTCTCCTCCATCTTCAGTGACATAGACCTCTCCATGTGCTATCGGGTTCATGGTACCTGCATCATAATTTAGATATGGATCAAACTTTACACACGAGACTCTTTGATTTGATAACTGCAATAACTTGGCAATAGATGATGAAACAATGCCTTTACCAAGACCAGACATGACACCGCCTGTCACAAAAATGTATTTCGTAGATTCTGTCTGCATATCCATGATGTATTTGAGGTCTTTTTATTTCTTATTCTGGTATCGTTGCTTTCTTTAGGCTAGCTGTAAACGATCTAACTTTATCCTCGATCTTTTTTGATGGAGTGCTCTCAATGAGCCGAAGAAATGCACTACCTACTATGATTGCATCTGCACCTGATTTTATGATTAATCTTGCCTGTTCTGGGGAGCTCACGCCAAACCCTACTCCTAGAGGGATTTTTCCATCTAGTGTCTTCTTTGCATTTTTTATTGCAAGTGTTGTATAGTTTTCAAATTTTTGCTGTCCTCCTGTGGTGCCAAAGACTGATACCAAATACAAAAAGCCAGATGACACATCACTGATTTTTTTTATTCTCTTTGGAGATGTATTTGGAGATATCAGAAATATTGCATCTGTCTTGTTCCTTTTTGCAGCTTGCAAAAATTCTCTTGATTCATCAATTGACATATCTGGCAGAATCAATCCGTCAATTCCTGCTTTTTTTACAGTTGATATGAACTTCTCATATCCGTGTCTGTAAAGGACATTTGTGTATGTCATAAGAACAAGTGGAATCTCTGTTTCTTTACGAATTTTTTTTACCAGTCTTAAAAATTTGTCAAGATTCATACCCTTTTGTAGTGCCTTAAAACCTGCATGCTGGATTACTGGCCCATCTGCAAGTGGGTCTGAGAAAGGCATTCCAAGTTCTATGATGTCTGCACCTCCTTTTACCAGTCCTCTTACTGCTGAAATGGTATCACTTTCGCTTGGAAAGCCTGCCATGATATATGCTATGAGTGCCTTTTGGTCCTTTGACCTTAGCTCCTCAAATTTTGATTTTATTTTTGACATTTTTACTCAGATATCTCCCTACTTCTTCTACGTCCTTGTCTCCGCGGCCTGATAGTGTAACTACAATGCTCTCACTTTTTGACATTTTCTGTGCCATCTTTATTGCATATGCAACTGCATGTGATGATTCTAAAGCAGGTATGATTCCCTCGTGTTTTGAAAGCAAGAGAAATGCCTCGACTGCTTCTCTGTCATTTACTGCGTCATATTTTACTCTCTTTGAATCTTTGAGATACGAATGTTCCGGTCCAACCCCTGGATAGTCCAATCCTGCAGATATGCTATGTGTCTCACTTATCTGTCCCTCCTTATCCTGCAACAGATACGTCAGCATGCCATGCAAGACTCCTTTTGATCCTCCAACCAAAGTTGCAGAGTGATGTCCGCTTTTTACTCCTTTTCCCCCGGCTTCTACTCCAAACATTTTGGTGTCTTCATCAATCAATGGATAAAATGTTCCAATTGCATTAGAGCCTCCTCCAACACATGCAACAACAGAATCTGGAGATTTTTTTCCTAATTTTTTCATCTGTGAAAGAATTTCATCACCTATCACAGACTGGAAATCTCTTACCATTACCGGATATGGATGAGGACCTACTGCTGATCCTAGTAGATAGTATGTTGATTTTACATTTGTTATCCAGTCACGGATTGCTTCGTTTATTGCATCCTTCAATGTCTGTGTGCCATCTCTTACTGGATGTACTTTAGTTCCAAGCAAATTCATTCTAAATACATTCAGCTTTTGTCTCTGCGTGTCCTTGTAACCCATGTACACCTCTCCATCAAGCCCAAGTGCAGAGCATGCCATGGCAGTTGCAACACCGTGCTGTCCTGCTCCGGTCTCTGCAATGATTCTTTTTTTCTTCATCCTTTTGGCAAGCAGTCCCTGCCCAAGTGTATTGTTTATCTTGTGTGC
>JACXTT010014466.1_pt1 | contig 10314 bp, 8 predicted proteins | sample 9270951 | NCBI WGS metagenome assembly JACXTT01 (sample SAMN15532306, study PRJNA645909) | rock metagenome | isolation source: weathered quartz diorite | place: Puerto Rico | collected 2017-06-21
GGTGTGTGCCTCTTCGACTGGAAGCGTGCTCGAGTATAGCCCGGGGTGTGGGATCGAGTTGGTGATCACCGAGCAGCCGGTGATCACCACGTCGTCGGCGATGGTGATGTGACCGGCGAAGCCGCACGCGCCGCCGATCATGCAGCGCTTGCCGATGGTGGTGCTGCCGGAAACGCCGGTGAGGGCGGCGAGCGCGCTGTGCGCGCCGATGCGCACGTTGTGCCCGATCATGATGAGGTTGTCGAGCTTGACGCCGTCTTCGATCACCGTGTCGTCGATGGCGCCGCGGTCGATGGTGGTGTTGGCTCCGATCTCCACATCGTCGCCGATGCGCACCGTGCCGAGCTGCGGCACCTTGAGCCAGGCGCCGCGCTCGGGCGCGAAACCGAAGCCGTCGCCGCCGATCACCGCCCCGGGCTGCAGCACCGAGCGGGCGCCGACGGTGACGCGCGGCCCGAGTGTCACGCGCGCCACGAGCCGTACGTCTGCACCGAGCATCACCCCCTCGTCGAGGCTCGAGTGCGGGCCGATGAAGCAGCGGGCGCCGACGACAGTGCGCTCGCCGATCGTGCAGTAGGCGCCGATCTGCGCGCTCGGATCGATGCGCGCGCTCTGCGCGATGACCGCGGTGGGGTGCGCCCCCGGGGTGACCGCCGGCAGCGGGTGCAGGACCGCGGCAATGCGCGCATAGGTGGCGTACGGGTTATCGCTGATCAGCATCGCGGTCGGGCACTCCGGGGCGCTCGCCGCGCCGAGCACGACCGCGGCGGCGCGCGTCGACGCGAGCTGCTGCCGGTAGCGCGGGTTCGCGAGGAAGGCGAGCGAGCACTCGTCGGCGTTGGCGAGCGTCGCGACCTGCTCGACCCGCGTGTCAGGATCGCCGCGCAGCTCGCAGCCGAAGCGAACCGCGAGCTCCCCCAGCGACACCGACATGGTGAGTCTTCGCGAAGCGCCGCGCTGAGTGCGCAGCAGGCCTCAGTGCGTCTGCGGCTTGGCCGGCGGCGGCGCGGGTTTCGCCGCGGGCGGTGCCGCGGGAGTCGCGCTCGGGGCGGCGCCGCGCGCCTGCAGCGCCGAGAGAATCGCCGGCGTGATGTCGAACGCGGGAGCCGAGTACACCACGGTCTCGCCGGTCAGGATGAGGTCGTAGTTCTGCGCCTTGGCGTAGCTGCGCACCTCCTCGCCGAGCATCCTCTGCAGCCGCGACATCTCCTCGTTGCGTCGCGCCGTGGCATCGTCATTGAACTCGCCGCGCGCGCGCTCGAGGTCGCGTGCCGCATCGCGCAGCTCCTTCTCCGCCCGCACCCGCTGATCGTCGGTCATGGTGGCGCCGTCCTTCTGCAGCTTCTCCTGCTTGGCCTTGAGCGCCTGCTCCTGCGCCTGCAGGGTGCGCTGGCGCGGCGCGAACTCGGTGCGCATCGCCTCGCTCGCGGCCTTGCCCTGCGGCGACTCCTCGAGGAGCCGCTGCGGGTCGACGACACCGATTTTCACCTCGGCCGGCCAGGCCGGCAGCGCGGTCAGCACGGCGCCGGCTGCAATAACCCCAATCATCCAGTTGCTGCTGATCAGACGCTTCACTGAACTACCCACCTCGTATGTCTTTCTCTTTGAGGGCCGGGGCGGCCCCGGCCTTAAACCTCTAGTATCGCGTAGAAGCCGCCCCGGCGGCTCGATTCTTTCCTGCAACGCACCTTCAGAAGGCGTTGCCGACCGAGAACTGGAAGCCCTCGGTCTCGTCGCCCCAGGTGGTCCTGCCGTCGCCGTGCCTGGCGTTCAGCGGCACCCCGAAGCTGAAGCGGAAGAGCCCGAGCGGCGCGAGCCACTGCACCGCCAGCCCGACCGAGCGCTTCAGATCCTTCGTGCGGAAGTGGTAGGTCACCGGATCCACGCCATCCGGGCCGAAGAACTTCAGCTTGTCGCCGGTCTGAAAGATGTTGCCGACGTCGAAGAAGGCGCTGACGCGCGCCGTCTGCGCCCATTTCGAGGGCATCGGGAAGATGATCTCGTTCTGGTTGACGATGCGCAGGTTGCCGCCGTAGGGGTTACCGAACTGGTCCTTCGGTCCCAGACGGCTCTCGCGGAAGCCGCGCACCGAGTCCGGGCCCCCGCCGAAGAGCTGCCGGTACGGCGGGATGGCGGTGGTGCTGCCGAGCGGCCCGCCATAGTCGACGCCGGCGAGGAACGACAGCGTCAGGAAGCGCCACACCGGCACGTACCTCAGGAACGTGTAGTTGCCGACCCAGTACTTGACGTCGCTGCCGGGAGTCGTGACCGAGAGGGAGACCGACTGGCGCATGCCGCGGTCGGCGAACAGGGTGCGGTTGCGGGTGTCCCAGTCCCATCCGGTGATGAACTCGGCGCTCTTGAAGTCGGTGCCGTAGAAGACGTACTCGTTGTTGGTGGCGTCATCGTGTGCGAGGCGGGCGTAGGGATGGCCGTTCTGCCGCACCCACTGCTGCGCCTGCAGCGCGCTGCCCAGAGAGTTGGTGAGCAGCTGTGAGCTGTCGAATGCGACGCCGGCGCGCAGATACATGGTCTCCGCGATCGGGTACGCCCAGGTGGGGCCGAAGCTCAGCGTACGCGAGGAGAAGTTCGAGGAGGAGGAAACGAACTGCGTCACGTTGCTGTAGGAGACCGAGATGGTGCGCTGCAGGTTGTCGATGTTGGTGTACGGATTGGTGTGCGAGATGCTGTACACCTTGCTGAAGGCGCCGCCGTTGAGGCTGATGGCGATGCGCTGCCCCGTGCCGAGGAAATCGGCGTCCGCGTAGCTGCCGTTCAGCATGAACTTGTAGGTCTCCGAGTAACCGATGCCGCCGGAGAGCTGCGACGCCGGGCCTTCCTCGATCTTGTAGTTGACGTCCACGAGGTCCGGAGCGCCGGCCACCGGCGTGGTCTCGAATTCCACGCTCTTCACGTACGGCAGGCGCTGGATGCGCTGCTTGGAGCGCTCGAGCGAGGTGTTCGACAGCCAGCCGCCTTCCAGCTGGCGCATCTCGCGGCGCAGCACCTCGTCGTTGATGCGGTTGGCGCCGCTGAAGCTGATGTTGCGCACGTACACGCGGTTGCCCGGCTCGATGAAGAAAGTGAGCGCCACGGTGTGATTGGCGTTGTCGGCGGTCGGCACCGGCTCGACCTTGGCGAAGGCGTAGCCGTCGCGGCCCATGCGGTTCTGCATCAGCTCCTGCGAGGAGGTGATCAGCTTGCGGTTGAAGACCTGCCCCGGGTGTATCAGCAGCAGTTGCTCGAGCTGCGCCTGCGGCACCACGAAGGTGCCGGCCAGCTTGATCTGCGACACCTTGTAGACCTGGCCCTCCTCGATGTTGACGGTGACGAAGATGTCTTCCTTCTCGGGAGCGATCGCCACCTGGGTCGACTCGAGCTGGAAGTTCGCGTAGCCGCGATCCATGTAGTAGTTGCGGATCTTCTCGAGATCGCCCTGCAGCGACTCGCGCGAGTAGCGGTCGTCCTGCCTGTACCAGGAGAGCCAGTTGGGAGTCTTCAGCTCAAGAGTCTGCAGGATCTCCTTCTGCGGGAAGCGCGTGGCGCCCACGAGGTTGATCTGGCGGATCTTGGCGCGGTTGCCTTCCTTGATCTCGATCTTGATCTTGACCCGGTTGCCCGTCTCCTCCTCGACGTGCGGATCGATCTTCACGCCGTACTTGCCGCGGGCGAAATACTGGTCGGTGAGGTACTGGGTGACGTCCTCGAGCACCGAGCGGTCGAAGGTCTTGCCGGTGGCGAGGCCGACTCCGCGCAGCGACTTCTGCAGGTCCTCGGTCTTGATGTCCTTGTTGCCGGTGATCTCGAAGCTCTCGATGGACGGACGCTCGAGCACCACCACGACGAGCGTGTTGCCGTCGCGGCGCAGCTGCACGTCGCGGAAGAAGCCGGTGGCGTAGAGCGCGCGGATCGCCTCGCGTACGCGCTGCGGGGTGAGGCGATCGCCGATGTTGACCGGCAGGTAGTTGTAGACCGTGCCCTCGGAGACGCGCTGCAGGCCTTCGACGCGGATGTCGCCGACGGTGAAGTCAGCCGGGTTCGTGGGGGTCTGCGCGGCACTCAGCGCGCAGTGCACGGCGAGCGCAGCTGCGGCGACAGCCATGCGGGTTTTCATTCGCCAACCACCATATCCCCCCTTGAGCGCGCTCCAAGGCGCGCCTGAAAAGCCGCAGTCTCGCACCGCCGTGGCGGTGCGGTCCGCGGCCGCGTCAACCGAACTGGCGCGCGATATCGTTGTAGAGCGCGACACCCATCAGGACGATGAGGAGCGCGATGCCGAGCTGCTGTCCCAGAGCCTGGGCCCGTTCCGACAGCGGGCTGCCCTTGAGCCATTCCACCACCTGAAACACGATCTGGCCGCCGTCCAGGATCGGTATCGGCAGCAGATTGAGGAATCCCAGCGACAGTGAAATGAGCACCAGGAAGCCGAGGAACGGCGCGAGGCCCGCCTCGGCCGAGTCGCCGGCGAACTCGGCGATCGACAGCGGGCCACTCAAGTTCTTCAGCGACACGCGCCCGAGCAGCATGCGCCAGAACAGCCGTGCCTGCAGCACGGTCATGGACCAGGCTTCGCCGCCGGCCCGAGTGAGCGCCACGGCGGGCCCGAGATCGGTGTGCCGCAACATGCTCTCCGGGTAGCCCGCGCCCTTCGGCTGCATGACGTGGATGCGCCCCAGGCGCTTGCCGCCGACCTGCTCGCTCAGGACCTCGAGCTGTACACGGCGCCCGACCCCGCCGCGTCGATACTCGATGGTCACGCGCTCGCCGGGATGCGCGCTGATCAGCGCAACGATTTCGCGGAAGTCGTGCACCGGCTCCCCGTTGATCGCCACGATGACGTCGCCGGGGGCGAGCCCGGCCCGCGCCGCGGGCCCGTCGGGCAGCACCTGCCCCAACACCGCCGGCAGCGGCGGCGTCCAGAACGCGAATCCGAGTCCGCGGAACAGCTCCGCGGGCTCGGTGAGGCGGCGGCGCTGCTCGGCGTCCGGCACGCGCAGTCTCGCGGTGCGCATCTCGCCCCCGCTGCCGCGCAGACTGAGGTCGGCCTCGCCGCGCGAGCTCATGGCGTCGAGCAGGTCGAACACCACGTCGCGCTGGCCCGCCACCGGCGCGCCGTTCACGGCGCGAATCTCGTCCCCGGAGCGAAGGCCAGCGGCGGCGGCCACCGAGCCCGTCATCACCACCTCGCCGATGAGCGGGCGGATCTCGGTTACACCGTTCGCCCACAGCATGCCCCACAGCACGAGCACCGCGAACAGGATGTTGAAGGCCGGACCCGCGAGCAGCACCACGATGCGCTGCCACGGCGGACGGCGCGTGAAGGAGCGCGCGAGCTCGTGCGGCGGCACCGGACCTTCGCGCTCGTCGAGCAGCTTCACGTAGCCGCCGAGTGGCACCGCGGCCACCACGTATTCGATGCGATCGGCGCCCGCCACGCGCTTCAGCAGCGGCCGCCCGAAACCGACCGAGAACCGCAGCACCTTGAACCCGAGCCGCCGCGCGACCCAGAAGTGCCCGAACTCATGCACCGTGACCAGAACGCCGACGGCGATCACGAACCACAACGCGTACCAGACGAGACTCATGCGTGAGCGCCTCTCCAGGATTCGTTTCTCGTGATGCCGACGATCCGCTCACGCGCGCGCACCCGCGCTTGCGCGTCGGCGGCCAGCACGTCCTCGAGCCCGCCGATCGCTCCCCCGCCGGTGCCCCGCTCCACTACGGCTTCAATGACCGCCGCGATGCCGGGAAAGTTCAATCGCCGCTCGAGGAACGCCTGGACCGCCACCTCGTTGGCCGCATTGAGCACCACCGGGTGCAGTCCGCCGGCGCGCGCCGCCGCCTGTGCCAGCGCGAGACAGGGGAACTTGTCGCTGTCGGGCGCGCGGAAGTCGAGCCGCCCTGCCTTGAGCAGGTCGAGGAATTCTACCCCGGAGTTGATTCGCTCGGGCCAGGCGAGCGCGTGCGCGATCGGCGTGCGCATGTCCGGCGCCGAAAGCTGCGCGAGCACCGAGCCGTCGACGTACTCCACCAGGGAATGCACGATGCTCTGCGGATGCACCAGGATCTGTACCTGCGCGGGCGTCACGCCGAACAGCAGACAGGCCTCGATGAGCTCGAGGCCCTTGTTCATGAGCGTGGCGGAGTCCACCGAGATCTTGCGGCCCATGACCCAGTTGGGATGGGCAATGGCCGCCTCGGGCGTCACCTCGGCGAGCGACTCGCGCGGGGTATCGCGGAACGGCCCGCCGGAGGCGGTGAGCAGCAGCCGCCTGATCCCCGGCGGCGCCACCCCCGGGCTCTGGTGCGGCGGCAGACACTGAAAGATGGCGTTGTGCTCGCTGTCGATCGGCAGGAGCGTCGCACCCGAGCGGCGCACCTCGGCGATGAGCAGCGGCCCGGCCATCACCAGCGCCTCCTTGTTCGCGAGCAGCAGTCGCTTACCGGCGCGCGCCGCCGCGAGCGTCGAACGGAGTCCTGCAGCGCCGACGATCGCAGCCATGACGCATTCGACCGCGGGCGCCTGCGCGATTTCCTCGAGCGCCCCGGGCCCGGCGAGCAGCCGTGTCCGCGGGGCCGCGCCGCCGATGAGGCTCCGCAGTTCCTCGGCCGCGCGCTCGTCGGCGAGCGCGGCGTAGTCCGGCTGCCAGGTACGCACCTGCTGCGCGAGGCGGGCCGCGTTGCAGTTGGCGGCGACCGCCACCAGGCGGAAGCGATCGGGATGGCGCGAGAGCACATCAAGCGTGCTCTCGCCCACCGAGCCGGTCGAGCCGAGCACCGCGACGCCGATCACCGCACGACTCCGAGCAGCGTCAGGCCGAGCAGCAGCACCGGGGCCGCTCCGGTCAGACTGTCGATACGATCCATGACGCCCCCGTGTCCGGGGAACATGCTACCGCTGTCTTTCATGCCGGCGAAGCGCTTGAGCAGGCTCTCGGTGAGGTCGCCGATGATCGAGAACCCCACCGCGGTCACACACAGGGGCAGGAACATGAGCAGCGGCACGCGGAACCACACGCTCCCCGCGACCGCGACCAGGGCGCTGAATGCGATTCCTCCCAACACGCCCTCCCAGGTCTTGCCGGGCGACACTTCGGGCGCGAGACGGATACGCCCGTAGCGCCGCCCGCAAAAGAAGGCACCGATGTCCGCCACCCACACGAGCACGAAGGCGAACAGCACCCATTCTGCGCCCCGCGATGACGGGGGCGCGTACCGCAGGCGCACCAGGGCGAGCCACGCCGGCACGAGCGCCAGCACCCCGGCGGCGGCGGCGGACCAGGGCGAGACGCGCCGCGGCGCGAACGCGATCCACAGCAGCGCCGTCAGCCACCAGAGCACCGCCACGGCGAGCAGCAGCTGCTGCCCCCCAGGGGTCTCGGAGAAGCGCCACGCTCCGACCAGGAGAGCCGCCACCAGCAGCACGTACGCGCCGCGCGCGCTCGCGGCGGGCACCCGCAGGAAACCGGACCACTCCCAGGCCCCGGCCAGCACCATCGCCGTCATCACGGCCACGGTGGCCCACTCGGGCAGCCACAGCAGCACCGCCAGCAGTACCGCGGCCAGCACGACCGCGGTGAGTATCCGTGTGCGCAGCGCGTCGCTCACGATGTGCTCAGGCCTTGGCCGCCACGGCGCGTTGGCCGCCCGTGTGGCCGAAGCGCCGCTCCCGGGCGGCGAAGAACGTGAGCGCGTCCTCGAGATCCGCCACCGTGAAATCCGGCCAGAGCCTTGAAGTGAAAAACAGCTCCGCGTAGGCGAACTCCCACAGCAGGAAGTTGCTGATGCGGTACTCACCGCCGGTGCGGATCAGCAGCTCTGCCTCCGGTAGTCCTGCGAGCGCGAGCCGCGAGGCGAAGCGCTCCTCGCTGATGTCCTCCGGCCGCAGCGCCCCACTCGAGCATTCCGTCGCAAGTCTTTGAGTTGCCTGAATTATGTCCCATCGGCCACCGTAGCTGACGGCGACCTGGAGCTTCAGGCCCGTATTGGCACGGGTGAGCTCCTCGGCGGCGGCGATCCGCGCCTGGAGCCGCACCGAGAGATTGCGCCGCTCCCCGATGAAACGCAGCCGCACCCCCTTCTCATGCAGCTCCGACACCTCGCGCTCGAGCGCCTCGATGAAAAGCCCCATGAGGCTTCCCACCTCCTCCGCCGGCCGCCCCCAGTTCTCGCTCGAGAAGGCGAACAGGGTCAGCGCCTCGATGCCGCGGCGCGCGCACTCCTCGATGCACATGCGCACCGGCGTGAGCCCGGCGCGGTGCCCGGCCGAACGCGCCAGCCCGCGGGCGGCCGCCCAGCGGCCGTTGCCGTCCATGGTGATCGCGATGTGCCTGGGCGCGGGCTTGGGCGTGGGGGCGGCCATCAGACCTGCATGACCTCCTTCTCCTTGGCGGCGAGGAGCGACTCGATGTCGGCGATGTGCTTGTCGGTGAGCTTCTGCACTTCCGTTTCGGCGCGCCGCTCATCGTCCTGCGACACCAGCTTCTCCTTCAGCTTCTTCTTGAATTGGTTCATGACGTCGTGGCGCACGTTGCGCACCGCGACGCGGGCGTTCTCCGCCTCGTGCCGCAGCACTTTCGTGATCTCGCGGCGCCGCTCCTCAGTGAGCGGCGGCATCGGAATGCGGATCACGGTGCCGGCGGTCATCGGCGTGAGCCCGAGGTCGGACTTGAAGATCGCCTTCTCGATCGCCTGCACCACGCTCTTCTCCCACGGCGAGATCACGAGCGTGCGGCTCTCCTCCACCGCGATGCTCGCCACCTGCTGCAGCGGCACCTCCGAGCCGTAGTAGTCGACCTTCAGGTGCTCGATGAGGCTCGGGTGCGCCCGCCCCGTGCGCAGCTTCTTCAGATCCGCCTGGAAATTCTGCACGCATTTCGCCATGCGCGCGGCAGCGTCTTTCTTGAGGTCTTCGAGCATGGGTTGTGTCTCCTCGGTGCGGCGCCCCTCAAAGCCGCTCACTCGAACGTCACGGCCGTGCCCACGTCCTCGCCGCGCACGATGCGGATGAGATCCCCCGGATTGTTGAGATTGAACACCCGCAAAGGCAAGCGGTTGTCACGGCACATGACGATAGCGGTGGCATCCATGACGTTGAGCTTGTCGGCAAGCACCTTGTCGAAAGTCAGGCGCGTGTAGCGCACGGCGGACGGGTTGCGCAGCGGATCATCGGAGTACACGCCGTTCACCTTGGTGGCCTTCAGCAGCACGTCGGCGTTGATCTCGATGGCGCGCAGCGCGGCGGCCGTGTCGGTAGTGAAGAAAGGGTTCCCGGTGCCGGCGGCGAAGATCGTCACCCGACCCTTCTCGAGGTGGCGCACCGCGCGGCGCCGGATGTAGTCCTCGCAGACCTCATTGATGCGGATTGCCGACATGACGCGGGCGTACAGGCCGAGGCTCTCGAGGGCGTCCTGCAGGGCGAGAGCGTTCATCACCGTCGCGAGCATGCCCATGTGGTCGGCCGCGACCCGGTCCATGCCGGCGCGCGCCAGGCCCGCGCCGCGGAAGATGTTGCCGCCGCCGATCACGAGCGCGACCTGCACCTCCATCTGCCGGATCTCACTCAGCTCCCCCGCGATGCGCCGGATGACCGCTGGATCGATGCCGTAGTCCCCGTTGCCCATCAGGGCCTCACCCGAGAGCTTCACCAGGATTCTCGAGTAGCGCACCGTGGTTTGCGTCATCTCCTCACCTCCGGCATGGAAAAAACCCCGCGCGAGGCGGGGTTGAGGGTCATTGGTCCTTAAGTTCGCGCGGTCAATGCACCTTGGAGTCGCTGCTCTTGACCTGCGCCATGACGTCGGCGACGAAGTCACCGGTTTTCTTCTCGATGCCGGCACCGACCTCGAAGCGCTCGAAGGCCACGACCTCGGCCCTGGCGCCCTTCAGCAGCTTCTCGATGGTCACCTCCGGGTCCTTGACGAACGGCTGACCGGTGAGCGTGATCTCGTTCAAGGCCTTGCGCAAGCGCCCCTCCACCATCTTGGCGACGATCTCCGGGGGCTTGCCCTCGGTCTTCGCCTGCTCGGTGAGAATGTCGCGCTCCTTGGCGACCACCTCGGCGGGCACGTCGGCGTGCGTGAGGTAGCGCGGATTGCTCCACGACACGTGCATCGCCAGATCGCGCGCCAGCTCCGCGGTGCCGCCCTTGATGACAATGAGAGCACCGATGCGTGTGCCGTGCACGTAGGCGCCGAGGTTCTCCGACGCGGTGAGTACCGCCGCGCGGCGCACGCTGATGTTCTCGCCGATCTTGGCGACGAGTGTGCGGCGACGGTCCTCGATGGTCCCGCCGGACGGCAGCGGGGTCTCGAG
>JACXTT010014467.1_pt1 | contig 10313 bp, 7 predicted proteins | sample 9270951 | NCBI WGS metagenome assembly JACXTT01 (sample SAMN15532306, study PRJNA645909) | rock metagenome | isolation source: weathered quartz diorite | place: Puerto Rico | collected 2017-06-21
CGGTGGAAAGGCCGCGGGCGAATTGGCTCAAGGTTGTGGTCATGGGGGGTTCCATTGTTACCGCTTGCGGTTTAGCGTTCGCATGGCGCCATGCGAACGCTAAACCGCAAGCGTTCTGGTGCTAATTTCAGTAAAATATACGCACGGCGGGGTTCTCAGGAATGGATTTCGCCGCCGGCGCTCATTTTTTTCCAACAAATCGCGCCGGGCCGCGTCTGTAAGGGTGGAAAACTGGCGTGAGATCGAATCGTGCGTTCTCCGGACGAAAGTAACTGGGTTCGGCAGGCAGCGCAAGGGGACCGCGAGGCCTTTGCGCGCCTGGTCGATTGTTACTGGGAGAAAGTACGCCGCTGGCTGTTCGGGTTGACCGGCAAACAGCATCTGGCCGAAGACGTGGCCCAGGAGACCTTCCTGAAAGCATGGACGAGCCTGGGCAGCCTGCGTGAAGCCGGCACGTTTCGCGTCTGGCTGTTTCAGATCGCGAGGCATTGCTGGTCGGACGCGCGCCGGCGCTCTCATGCTCGACCGAAGGTTGCCCTGCCGGCAGAAGTGCAAGGAAGCCAGACCGGGCCGTTGTCCGAGTTGCTTGCCGAGGAAGGCCAGGACCAGTTGCAGCTCGCCCTCGCCCAGTTGCCCTCAAAGTACCGGGCGGCCTACTTGCTGTGGACGCAGGAAGAGTTGCCCTACTCGGAAATCGCCGACATCCTCGGCGTGAACGAAGAGACGGCTCGCTGGCGCGTGTGCAAGGCGCGCCAGGGGCTGGTGAAAACGTTGTCGCCGTATTTGCAGTGTCGTGAAACATGAAATGCCGTGAAGCACAGCATTGGCTCTACTCGTTTCGGCCCAACGCCTCCTGGCCGGTGGACGTGGTCGGACATTTGCAGCAGTGCGCGAAATGCCGGAATCTGCAGGCGAAGTTGAAGCAGATCGACGTGGGCGTTGACAAATTGACGAGCGGCGGAGCGAATCCGGCGGTGATCGATCAATTGCTCAGTCGTATCGACAAGACGCCGCAAGCAGCCGCGCCGAAGGATCTGACGCCGAATCAACCGTGGCGCTGGGCCCGGCTTGGGGCGTACCTGACCGCCGCCGCGGCCCTGATCGCGCTTGGCTGGTTAGTCGGACGGCACGTCGGCAATATCCAGATCGTACCCGGCGATCCGAAAGTCATTACTGAGTTCCGCGACAAGATTCAGGAAAAAATCGTCAACTCGCCGGCAGAGCGCATCCTGTTCGCGACGCTGCTCAAGCGCAACGCGCGGCTCGTGCAGGCGTCGCAATCGAGCGATCGGCTCGACACGCTGCTCGACATGGCCGACGACTGCCGGCAGCACGCGTTGACGTTGATTGAGCAAGGCCCGCGCGACTCGTTGCCGATGACGATTGATCTGTATTCGCAATTGCTGCGCGATGGCGTGCTGGTGCAGCTAGCGCAAGCTCCGGCAGACGTTCGCCCGGCCCTGCAAACGGCAGCGCGGGCTCGGCTTGAGAGGATGGCGGAAGCTCCCGCGACCGCGCCGAAGACGATGTCGCGCGTTCTCGCTGATCAGCGTGAGGTATTGCAAAACGCGACCAAGGAAACCATCGAGCGCGTCGAGCGGCCGGAAGAGAACGCGCAGGCGAGGCCGCGCAAGGGGCAGCGGGCCGAGGCGTTGGCGCCGACGGCGACGCTGGTACAATTCGCGTTGACGGTCAGCTCGGAAACCGACCCGGTGGTGAAAGCCGACCTGTGTGCGGACTATGTGCAACGCTTGATGCCGTCGATGAACCTGTATCTGGCGGAGGACACGGTGCCGCTGCGTGCGGAGATGGGGCAGCAGTTCGGCGAGTTGATCCAGTTCGGCGTGTATCGTCCGCTGGAGTTGGCGTCGGCGAAAGAACTCCCGCAGCCGGTGAAGGCCGACGCGAAACGGATTTTCGAGAGCGTTGAGGAGACGGTTGGCAACATGATGAAAAACCTGCAACTGGTCCCCGAGGAGGTGCGCCAGGGCTTCGAACGCCCCCTCGAAGCGACCAAGAAGGGCTTCGACAAGAGCAAGGGCAAAGGCAAGGGGCCGCGCGAAATCAACGGCATCTTCAAGAGCATCGATGCCGTCAACGGAACCATCACCGTCTCGACGAAAGTCAAAGGCAAGGAAAGCGACCTGACTTACAAGCTGACGAAAGAGATGTTATCGACGTTCAAGGGCAAAGCGAACCTGGCATCGGCCATCGAGTTGCAGCTGCGCCTGTCCGACGATCGCAAGATGGTGATCGACATCAACGTCCGCAAAGGAGGCCACGACGGTGAGCGAAACCAGAAATAATCTCCCGTAGGGACAAGCTGCCAGCTTGTCCCCCTGAACCACCCGAACCCTAACCGAAGGAGAACCTCATGGCGCCCCCACGCTACCCCTGCGCGCTCGTAGTCGGCACGCTGCTCGCCTGCGCCGGCCTGATGATCCTGCCGGCCCACGCCTCGGCTCAAGGAGCGTTCCGCTCCGAGCTGCGCTCCACCATCGACGACGTGCGGAACCTCGTTGACAAGGGCATCGCCCAGGATCGTCCGCGCTTCGACATCCGCCGCCTTGACGACGCTCTCGCCAACCTGCAGGGCGTGTCCGAGCATCACCATCACCACCACGGCCATTTCGGCCACGGCGCCCATTTCATGCACCATCAGCCCGGCCAGCACGGCGGCGGCTCCTTCACCTCGGGCGTGCGTAACGCCATCGACGAGGTCTCCGACTTGATCCACATGGAGCGCCGGCGCGACGGTTCGCACTCCGAAATCCGCCGGCTCGAAACCGCCCTGCACGACCTGCGCCGTGTGCTAGACGACCGCGGCGGGTATCACCACGGCCACATTGCCCACGGCGCCCATCACGGGTCGCACGACGGCGCCGGCCAGCACGTGCATCATGACGGCAAGCTGCACGATCAAAAGACGCCTGACGGACGCTTCGGACAAGGCGTTCGCAACCTGGCTCCAGGCGCCGCTGATCTGAAAAAGGGCGACGCGAATGCCAAGGCCGGGAAAGGCGTCGGGGACCTGACCGGCAAGGTGCCGGCCAAGGGCAAAGGCACACCGGCTGGCGGCGCCAACCAGGCCGGCGCCAAGGACCAGGTCGGCGGGCTGAAGATGGGCCAAAAGAATGACGGCGCCAAGAACGCTGCCGTCGCCAAGAACGCTGCCGTCGCCAAGAACGGACCCATCAACGGCATGCCCCCCGGCGGCGCCAAACACGGCGGTGCCAATCAAAAACCCGCCGGCATCAAGAACGGCGCGGGCCATACCCCCAACCTCGCGAACGCCAAGCAAGGCCAAGGGCACGAAGATCACGCCATGCACAAGCCGTTCGACCAGAAGCACGGCAAAACCGACCACGTTGCCAATGCGGGCGGCGCCCCCGGCAACATGGTTGACAGCAAGGGCGGCGCCAAGCAGGAACACCATCACGACATGATGGCTGCCCATCATCATTATCACCATCTGCACCATCACCAGAATGCCATGCATGGCCCCGGCAGCCTCGTCGGCAACAAGACCGCGGACAAGGCTGGCAATCATCACCATGCGATGTCCGACTCAGGCAAGACCGCCACGGGCGGCGCCAAGCAAGGCCCCGGCAGTCTCGTCGGCAACAAGACCGCGGACAAGGCTGGCAATCATCACCATGCGATGTCCGGCTCAGGCAAGACCGGCACGGGCGGCGCCAAGCAAGGCCTGGGCAGCTTGGTCGGCAATAAGTCTACGGACAAGACCGGACTCCATCACACCGCAATCTCCCACCAGGGCAAAACCGGTACTGGCAGCGCCAAGCAAGGCCCCGGCAGCCTGGTCGGCAACAAGTCCGCCAACACTCGCCCCACCACGCCCACCGGTGCCAACTCGGGCCTCGCTCAAGCCAAGTCCGGCACAGGCAGTTCCAAGCAAGGCCTCGGCAGCCTCGTCGGCAACAAGGCGGCGAGCCAAAATCGTCCCACGGCCAACGCCGCAGCCAAGACTGCTCCTACCCAGACCAAGTTGGGAACCGGCAGCCCCGTCAGCACCAAGGCGCCGGTCCAGCAGAATCGCCCGGCCGGTGTTGCCAAGGTTTCGCCCGCCCAGGGCAAGAGCTTTGCAGGCAACACCAGCGTCAAGTCGGCGCCGAATCGTCCGGCAACGTCCACCGTCAACCGGAGCACCCCGACCCAGCCGATTCATTCGATGATCGCCAACAGCCGGGGCGGGGCAGGCAGCATGGCCAACCTCGCCCGCACCGTGCACGTCAACCAGACTGCCGCCGGCCGACGCAAATAGTCCTCCCGTGGGGACAGGCGGCCCGCCTGTCCCCTTTCTTTGCATTCCGAGAAAGGTTTTCCAATGTCTTGCATCAGCAAAAACGACTATCCAAAAGCTATACCGTGCCGATCCCCGGAAGAGCTGGCGGTTCAGAACAACCGTCTGAACCAATCCAATGAGGAGCTTGCCGAGAAGGCAAGGCGCCTGAGCCAGCGCAACGAGGAACTGGCCGAGAAGGCCGTCCGCTTGCGCCGCTGGACGTTTCGCGCGACTTGCGCCTGCCTGGGTCTAGTGCTGCTCGCCGGCGGCGCGCTCGCCTTCGTGATCCAGTTCCCCGGCGTCCTGATTCCGGCAGCGCCCGCTCAACCCAATGCCAACGCGATCCAGGAAGGTCCGGCGAAGGAAACCAAGATTGCGCCGCCGGCTGGCCTCGTCAAAGTGAATCCGCCAAGCGAATCGGCCCAGGCGTCGAAAGCCCCAGTCGCTCTGCCAGCAACGGCACTCGCCAAGCCCGACGCCGGCCCAGCCAATCCCGCCCAGAAGGCCGGCTTCCTCGAAGCGCTCGGCGGCCTCAGCGCCACCCATCTCTATCAGACGCACCTCAACATCGGCCTGCTGGCCGACGGCGTCGAGAGTGAAACCTACACGGTGGAAGAGGCCGAGAAGAACTTGAAATCCGTCGTCGATCTGATGAAGCTGGTCGATGTGCAGCTTACGAAGGTCACGAAGTCGGGCATCGACAAGGAGGATCAGGAATCGATCGTCCAGATCCAGACGGTCGCGTCGCTGCTCCGTCTCCAGGTCGATTCGCTGCGCGCCTACTGGGCCACCGGCGAAATGGAACACGCCGCCCAGTACCACAAGGCCCGCAAGGCCTCGTGGCAGGGATTGTCCAAGGTCATGGGGATTGATTCGTAGGAGGCAGTTGTCCGTGGTCAGCAATTGGCCACGGACAACTGACCACGGACCACGAATTACCTTTTGTTCTCAATCGTCTGACTCAGCGGCTTGATCACCGCAGGAATGATATGGCTCTCGACCAGGTCCTGGCAAATCCGGCGCTGGTTCTGGTACCCCTCAATGAACGTCTTGCCCGTCTGCTTAGCCCAGTATTGCCGAACCGTGAAATAGACCGTGATCGGCGCCTCCGGATAGCGGTTGGTGCGAATCTGGTAGGCGTTGGTGCGCGTCTCGATATTGAGCCGGCATTGCAGTCGGCACGTCTCGTCGAGCGCCATCATCACCGCCGGCTCGTAGCCGAGCACCTTGGCGCCTTGCATTTGCAGGAGCGATTCGAGCGTCGTATTCAGCCCGAGCGCCTCGGCGACCAGCTCGTCGTGGTTGCCGCTGTAGAGGAAGTCGAACGAGAAGAGCACGTCGAGCGATTCGCAATCGAGCGAGCCGAAATCGAGATGGTATGGCGCGATCTCCAGCACCCGCTCGTGCTGCGCGTCGGCCGTCTCGACGCTGGACGGATTGACGAAGCCCGACGCAAACCGCTTCGGCTCCAGGCCGATCCAGCGATAACTCCCCTGCTCGCGGTCTTCTTCGAGGACGTATTCGTTGCCTCCCCGGCAATCGAAGTCGGTCATGGTCGGGAAGGTCTTTTGCAGGCTATTGAAGAAATGCAACACCGTCTCACGGCCGGACGGCAGTTCCATCTTGGTGTTGACGTATGCATAGACGCCGAAGTCGTCGCACAGGGAGCTGAACGGATTCATGCGCGGTCCCTCCTCTCGTGGCGATAATCGCCTCAACCTGTATTGTTGGAGGGGAGAGCCGGAATTGCAAGGCGATTGCAGATTGCAGTATGAAATGCAAATCTCGTCTTTCAATTTGCAATTCGCAATCTGCAATCTGCAATTTGATTCGCTTACGCGGCAAGCGCGACCTTCTCCTTCATCGGCACCGGCAGATCGGACTGGTGGACCCAGCGGCCCGAATCGGGTGCGCCCTGCCAGCGCTGCATGGAAATGGCCTTGACGTGTCCGCGTTCTTCTTCGTCGAGCAGGTCCATGAACGCAACGCGGTAGCCGGCCCGCACCTGCGGCGAGGAACGGTTGAGATACAGCAGCATCTCCGGGCGATCGTCAAAGACCGCGACGGCGCGCCAGCATTGAGGTTTGGCTTCGGTTTGGTAAGTCATGGTGACCCTCCTTGGTCATGGTGTGATGCATCGTGGCGGCAAGATTCCGATCTTGCCGATGTCGCTGCAACGACGGCAAAACTGGGGTCTTGCCGCCGCGCAATCTTCATCGAAGTGCCTAAAGAACCAAACTTGGCGTTCTGGGTCAAGAGCAATTCGCGCGCAATCCGCCTTGACAGCCTCTTATGCGGCTACTATCCATGAAGGTACACTGCCCCCATCGTCTAGTGGCCTAGGACATAGCCCTCTCACGGCTAAGACAGGGGTTCGAGTCCCCTTGGGGGTATTTACCTATCGACGTTTCGCCTATCGCGGAGAACACGGGAAAAGCCAATGTTTCCTGATGTTATCCGCGTTTCTCTTCACCTTGCTTGATCGTCGAGTGCCGGGCCAAGGCGCTACCGTGGACGGAACTCAGTTAACGCCGGCGGGACATTCACTGATGGTCGATGTGCTCTGGCAGGCCATTTCGCCCGCATATACCGCAAGATAAGACAAAGTCACATCTTTGGAAACGACCAAAAAATCGAGAAGATCAATCTTGCACACGTCCTCCTGCTCGTCTCGGTCCGCGCCGCTCCGATTATATCGACTACACGCATCGTTTCGACTTGCCGCGCTGCCCGGCAAGGAATAAAGCGGAATTGTCGCACTCAACGGAACCTATGGGAGCCGATAAAATCCCAACAACACCCCTAATCCGCCCCATTCATGTGAGGCTCACCATGTTCACGTCCTGGCGCACCTGGCTCAAACGCGCGTTGGCGAAAGATTCTCCCGGTCGACGTAGGCCGGCTTACCGTCTTGGCGTCGAGACCCTCGAAGATCGAACTGCCCCGGCGGCACTTGGTGGCGCGCTCGACAAGCTGGGGAGTGGTCTCTATGCCGTGCTCGGCGAGTATCAAAAATTCGTCGCGGGGGGCGGAGCGCCCGCGGCATTTCACTCCACGCAGGCGCATAATCTCAGCCTGCATGGCGACAAGTTGCTGGTCGAGATTCACGGCCAGGGAGACTGGAATACCTTCATCGCCAAGCTCGGCGGCCTGAGTTATCAGGGGGGCCTGTCGGACGCCGCACACAAATTGACGGACGGCTATCTGCCGCTGGGCCAGGTGCTCACGGTTGCCGCTCTGCCCGGCACGCAGTCGATCTCGCCCATCGTTACCGGCCTCGATCGCGACTCGCAAGGGACCGTCGCCAACGCCGCGGAGGGGACGCTCAAGGCCGACGTCGCCCGTCACCTCTTCGGGGTGGATGGGACCGGCATCACCGTCGGCGTCATGTCCGACAGCGCCAACAAGGTCTCGGGCGGCATCGCGGCTTCGCAAGCCACCGGCAACCTCCCGCCCGGCGCGCGCGTTCAAGATTTGCTCGACCCGATGACCCCGGCGGACGGCCCTGCGGACGAGGGACGCGCCATGATGGAACTCATCTACGACATCGCGCCCGGCGTCAATCTCAAGTTCGCGTCCGGCGTCATCGCGGGAGGCGCCGTCACCGACGCCTCGCTCGCCAACGGCATCAACACGCTCGTCAACGCCGGCTGCAACATCATCGTCGACGACCTCAACGGGCTGACCGCTGAGCCGTACTTCCAGGACGGCATCGCGGCCCAGGCCGTCAACAACGCGGTCGCCGCCGGCATCCCCTACTTCTCCTCGCAGGGCAATCGCGGCCTGTCGGGCTACGAAGCGCCCTTCAGCGGCTTGAACGCCACCGTGGCGGGCATGGCCGGCCGCTGGCAAGGCTTCAATCTCGGTGTCGGCGCCCCGGACGCTACCCAGACCATCACGCTCCACGGCGGCACCACCACCTTCGTCTTCCAGTACGACGACCCCTTCTATGGCGCCCCGGTTACCCATGATGCCGACTTTTACATCTTGAACGCCGCCGGCACTGCGGTTCTCGCCTCCGGAACCACCAACAACCTGACTGTGGGCGGCGACGGCATCCCGCGCGAGATCGTCGACGTTACGGTCGGCGCCACGACCTCGGCACGGATCGCGATCCGAGACGTTGCGGGAGGCGATGTTGGGCGGGTCAAATACATCGCTTTCAATTCTCCGACCATCACGAACCACCTGACCGAGCCGGGCGCTCTCAACACCGCCGCCAACCCGGGCCATAGCGCGGCCCTCGGCGCCATCGCCGTCGCCGCCGCCAGCGTCGCCACGCCGACCACCGTCGAATCGTTCAGCGCGCAGGGGCCGGTCACGCGCGACCGCGACGTGAACGGCAACCCGATCGCCCTGCAAATTCACAACAAGCCCGACGTGACCTCGAATGACGGCGCCAACACATCGGTCCCCGGCTTCGCGCCGTTTTTCGGCACGTCGGCCGCCGCCCCCAACGCCGCCGCCATCGGCGCCTTGATCAAACAGTACAACCCTGGCTTGACGCCGGCCCAGCTCAAGGCGTTGCTGATGAACACCGCCACGGACATCGGCGCACCCGGCCCCGACCTCCGCACCGGCGCCGGCCTCATCAACGCCGTCGCCGCCTTGCAGAACACCACCGGCAGCCCACTTCTGAATGGCGATTTCGACAACGTCAACGAAAACGACTTCATCACTCTGAAGAAGGACCCGAGCGTCGCCGGCCAGATCAACGTCACGGTAAATGCCGCCAATCTCGGCTTCTGGAAGTCGGCGTTCGTGACCAGTGCTCGCGTTCGCGGCCTGGGCGGGAATGACACGCTCAATCTTGATTCAACCAACGGCGCCATCCCCGTACCCATTGCCTACGACGGCGGTAGCGGCGTCAACACACTCACGCAGGTCGCCGGTGGCAATAACACCTGGACCATAAACGGCGTCAACGCCGGCGCGCTCAACACTTTCTACACCTTCACCAACACCCAGAGTCTCACTGGCACGCCCCAGCGTGACGTCTTTGCCTTCAGCGGCGCCGGGTCCGTGGGCGGACTGATCGACGGCAACGGCGGCGTCGATTTCCTCGACTACTCCGGCAAGACCTCCTCCGTCGTCGTCAATCTCACCACCGGCGCCGCCACCTTCGCTGGCGTTGTCCTCCATGTTCAGAACGTCATCGGCAGCGCCAACGGCGGCGATTCGCTCACCGGCAACGCTGCCGGCAATGTTCTCGTCGGCCACGGCTCGGGCAACAAGGTCACCGCCGGCTCGGGCCGCTCCGTCCTGATCGGCGGCTATGGCGTCAACACCATCGTTGGCGGCGCCAGCGGCGATCTCATCATCAACGGCAGCACCGCCTACGACGGCAACTACAGCACGCTGAACGCCATTCTCGGCATCTGGCAGAACAACGGCCAAACTTACGTCCAGCGCCTCGCCACTCTGCAAGCCGCCGGGCCCAACCAGCTCAAGGTCGGCGTCACCGTCTTCCTCTTCCCTGGTTTGGCGGCCACCCGCAAGCCCGGCCTCGGTCTCGGCCGTGCCGGCACCGGCGCCGTCGTCAACAGCGCCCTCACCGGCGGCGGCGGCATCAACGACGAACGCAACTGGTTCTTCACCATCTCCGCCGGCACCATCACCGATCCTAAAGCGGGCGAGGTCGTCACGTCGTCTTGACCCGGCGACCTGGTCTTTCGCCAGGGGTACGGCTTTGCTGCGAAACTCGGATTGTGGCTTGTGGTGTCGGGCGCCTCAGGGACAAGCTAGGCAGCTTGTCCCTACAAAGATGGCGTGTGATTGCAACGTAGGGACAAGCTGCCTAGCTTGTCCCTCCCGTCGGCGCCGCCGCCGATGCTTCAGGGACAAGCTTGTCCCTACAAAGATGGCGTGTGATTGCAACGTAGGGACAAGCTGCCTAGTGCGTCGTCCAGGCTAAATCTTCGGGCAGGGAGGTCGGGAGGGCGAGGCTCCTGCCGAGCCGTGAACTCGAGAAACGCCAAGTGTAAAACGCCGACGCCGATGCTTCCGGCTC
>JACXTT010014468.1_pt1 | contig 10313 bp, 14 predicted proteins | sample 9270951 | NCBI WGS metagenome assembly JACXTT01 (sample SAMN15532306, study PRJNA645909) | rock metagenome | isolation source: weathered quartz diorite | place: Puerto Rico | collected 2017-06-21
AGATTTACATCGCTCCGAGGTCGTTTGCAACCTCGAAAAACCTTTCAAAAGCTTTCAATTCCTTTCAATTTCTCTCCATCCTATTCTCCCCGTTCAAGATAGCTTCCGCCCGGGGACCCGGACAAATCGGCCCACCCTGTCGTTAACTGCCCTCCGTTGCAGGAATCCTTCTTGCAAAGTGCTGCTCGAACAACTCACGCGCCCGTCTGCCGCTTACAAATCGGTCCACGCCGAGTCCTACATCGCGTAAGACTCTCCATTCGCCGCATTGGGCAGCGCGTCCAGGCGAACTGCGGATTTCCCCTGGTACGTAGCATTCGCAACCGAGACACCAGGCCTCCAGTTGCTCCGGCGTCTGCGCGCCCAACCTCGCCGTAGGTCGAACATCGTGACAGTCGAAACCCACCGGAGTGGTACGGCCGCGTTGGCGTTGGCTCCAGCCCTGTCGCCAAGGGCTTTAGAGATCGCGCTCCATCCCGCGACACTCGGTCACTCTGACGAAACGCGCATTCCGTCAATCTGGCTGGCGACTGGCAGCTCCCACGTCACAACTCACGGTACCCGTCACCCTACACAGAGTGCGTATCCTGTCGTTCAGTAGCGCTATTGGGAGTTACTACTGACGGCGGAACCGACGGCGTTGAAGAAGGCTAGCCAGGCCCAACACACCGGAACCGAGTAGTACGATTGAAGACGGCTCAGGCACGGGAGGCGGAGTCCCCGAAAGGTTCACCGAAACAGCGTCAAGAGCGATGCCGAAGCCGGCATTGGTAAGTGCCTCGAACTGGACAGTAGCCGTTGTCGAGTCCGCCACGAACGTTTGAGAAAAGAGCTGATAGTTCATGTTTGTGAACAACGAACCACTGTGCGTAACATCTTGGTTCAGCAGGGTTCCGGCGCCAGTGACCAGAACATTCATACTGCCGCCTGAGCCTGGACCCGGCATGGGATTATTGGCGTACTCGAAGGATAGAGTGTATGTGTCTCCGGGCGTCGTGGCGAATGACTGGAAGATGACCCCCGAAGCTCCGATGGCGCCCTCCATATCGAGCGAATTAGACCCTGGCGTGTTGCTGAACGATGGGTAAGTGGAATTGTGAACCAAATCCACATTGTTCGGGGCACCGTCGCTAGGCGTACCACTGACTGTCCAGCCGGTGATATCCGTGTTGGGTGGCGGTGAAAAATATCGGACCCAACCACCAAAGTTTACGTCCTGCGGGGGAGTCACAACGAAAGTATCGAAACTTCCATTGATAATAAGATCAGCGCGAACGGTTGCCGGAACCAGAGCAACCCCGATTGCCAGCAATGTCACGATGCTTTTCACGGAACGCCTCCTTTTGATCCGAACGGACCCAAAACTGTATTCGTGGCTTGGAAGGATGGCGGCCCGCAATCCCGCTGCCAAAGACGCTCAAGAGTCTAAGATACTGAAAAACATAACCTCCGTCTCAAGAGCACGATTTGAAAAAGCACGAGGACGGAGAGAGATTTTATCCTTTTTTCCGAAACCGTAGCCTAAGCCGCAGCCAGCTCCGATTCGGAACGACACACATCCACTCGCCGCAAATGGAAGTACTCGGAGCAACGTCACCCGTGCCTTATGGGATGGCTCTCCCACCAGTTTGGGAGTTACTACTGACGGCGGAACCGACGGCGTTGAAGAAGGCTAGCCAGGCCCATTCTGCTCGAGGCCGGACAACAGTTGGATGATTACTGGTGGAGTGAAGCCGGGAAGGCACTGGTTACGACGACGCTGGCCGGGATCGCGGAGTGCGGACCCGTGTGCGGAATGTCGAGTAGGACCCAGGCCCGCTATTATCAATCAAGCGTTCGCCAAGCGCTTTTTCCCAAATATGGACCCACTAAGAAAACGCTTCGGCCCTTCTTTCAATTCGCCAGCAAACGGTCGTGCTGAAGTCGTTGGCGTCGTCAGTGACGCCAAGTACCGGTCGCTGCGCGAGCAATCGCCGCCCGTGTACTACACGCCCCTGCTGGCGGATACCGACCTCACTTGGCCGATGGTTTTGCATGTCCAAACTTGGGGGAATCCGCTGAAAGTGATCGATGCTGTGCGCGCTCAGTTGCGTCGTGTCGATCCAGGCGTGCCTTTTTATGATGTCCAAACGATGAGCCAACAGGTGGAGGCCTCCTTATGGCAAGAAAAGCTCGTGACTAGGTTGTGTTCCATTTTCGCCTTCATGGCGGCTCTCCTGGCCGCGATCGGCCTATATGGAGTGCTGGATTATTCGGTGAAGCAGCGGACTCACGAGATCGGCATACGTATGGCACTGGGCGCACAACGCGATGTCGTGGTTTGGATGGTGCTGCGCCAAACCCTGCCGTTGGTGACCACCGGTTTCGCGATAGGCTTGCCTGCCACGCTAGCCGCTGGCCGGTTGGTTTCTTCGAGACTATACGGTGTGACGCCAAATGATGTTGTAACGATGATCGCGGCGGTGATCCTGGTGGCTGCGATTTCCGCACTGGCGGGCTATGTGCCGGCGAGGCGAGCGTCAAATGTCCATCCCATGGATGCGCTCCGTTGGGAATGAAACGCCCTTTGGGTGTTAGTCGGTAGTGCAACGCCCCAGGGAAGACGGCTAGCGCGCATTCTTTTCGCCCGCCAGAAGTTCTGGGCCGGAATTTAATAGATCCATCCTAATACCAGGCCCAATTCTGAGATCGGCCCTTTTGGCTGCGCCGGCGATTCTCGGACGCTTACGATGATGTGGCCGCAGAGGTTCTTCCAGCCGATAAGGCTTCGGCCATCGAGCGCTTTCAGGCAGGAGGCAAGCGCGTTGCTATGGTCGGCGACGGGGTGAACGATGCCCCGGCACTCGCCACTGTAAATGTAGGCATCGCGATTGGTGCCGGTACCGACGTTGCGGTGGAATCGGCCGGCATCGTTCTAGTGCGCAGCGACCCTCGCGATGTCGCCGCTGGCCTATTTCTCCGCTGGGGAATTGAGTTGCCCATGAGTGTGGGTGCGGTGGCAATGAGCCTATCCACCATCATAGTTGCCGCTAATGCGCAGTTCCTTCGCGGACTAAAGCTCGCTCGCACCTGAAATCGACGTTCGAACACGGTCTGTTCAGGGATTCGCCAGAAATGTTGCTGGCATGCCGGGTTGCGCCTCGAACCGGTAAGGAACTGATTGCCCGGGCGATCCACGACGTGAGTTCCCGTCGCGAACGCGCCTTTGTTAAGTTGAATTGCGCCGCGATACCGCTTGGCCTTCTGGAGAGTGAACTGTTCGGTCACACCCGGCAAACCTGAAGGTCACGTTGCCCGACGGAACTTCAAAGAATTGCATATCAAAGCTGGCGGGGCGGGTTGGGCAGAGCCGGGCCGGCACGCGGGAACCAACCTGAGCGATCAACCCATAGAGTTCATCGCAGTCGTACCGAAGGGCCACCACGCATAGATTCGCCGCAGTCCACGCAGCCGCTACTCCTTATGGTGATCCGCCGGCATCTTATGATCGGGGCGATTGGCGCGCGACTTCTGGTCCGAGTGATCGTCGTGACCGGCCGATCCCAATTTCACCGTCACGCCGACGAGCTTCTTATCACTGTTCTCCTTCGCATCGATGACGACACGGTCTCCGACCTTCAGATCCTGCCGGGCCATTTTCGCGTCGTTCTTGGTGAACTTCGTAGAGGCGTCAAGCAAAACGGTGACAGCCTTGTGCTGAACGGTGTCCACTGTAATCGACGCATCGCTTACTGCCGTCACGGTCCCCATGACATGCTCGACGCCGTTGTGTGCGTAGGCGATCGCCGACCCCAACATCAGGGCCAGTACCGCAGTCACTGCTTGCATTCTTCTGTTTTTCATAGACATTCTCCTTTTAGTGGTGATGGTGCTCTTTTGGCGCCTCGGTGGCCGTCTTCCCTTTCAGAAATTTCTCTTCCTTTTTTTCTTCTTCCAAATCGGCCGCGCTCTTGGGGTTCAGCTTCTCCATCTCCTTGATTTCTTCGGCCGTGAGATTCGGAAGATGGCGGATGAAGTGGACGAGCTTCCACGTATCTTGCACGTCGGCTTCTTTCCCAGTGCCCCAGGCAGGCATTCCACTCAACCGGATTCCGTTCTCGATGATGTAGAACAATTCGCCGTCGCTCATCCGCTGTGTACGCTCTTTCCGCATGTCTGGCGCGGGCGGATACATCTGGCGTCCCATGGCGACGTCGCCGCTCCCGTCGTTCGCATGGCATACGGCGCAGTGATCCGCCCAATGCTCCCGCCCGTCCTTGAGGACATCGGGCGAATTTGGCACTGGGTTCCTCTTCTCTCTCGCATCCCGCGGCAGTGCCATGCCGCGTGCTGTTTGTGCAGCGAGTTCCTCAATCGCGGAGGGGTGAGTGCGCGCGCTAAACCCGTTGGACGCCGTCTTGACGAAGATGATTCCACCGAGCGCCAGCGCAATGATCAGCGCGAACGCGCCAGAGACGAACCAGAGCAGTTTTCGCATCAACACGCTCATTTCCCTCTATTGCGCCGTCGCGGGACGAGAGTTGTAGCTGCTCATCCCGGAATTGCCTCGGTCCATGCCCGATGCGGGACTCAGCGGTTCGGCGAGTCCATCCATCAATCCGAATCCGCGAAGAATCAATGCGCTTTGCCAGGCGTTTCCGAGCGCTTGGACATACTCTGCCTCCAACTGAAACAGCGTGCGCTGCGAGATCAGAACCTGCGAATACGCTCCGGCCATCCGCTGGTAGTTCGTCTGATACAGCCGGTAAGCCTGTTCAGCGCGGGGCAGCATTTCCGTTTTGTATTGCTGAACCAGTACGCGGGCCGCGCTGTAGTCGCGGAAGATCCCTGCGAGTTCCCGTTGAAGTTGAAGCTTCACCCTCGTGAGGTTTTGCTTCGCACTCTCAATGTCGGCCTTCGCAGCCGCAACACCACCCTGGTTACGATTGAAGATCGGAATCTGCACACCAATCTGCGCTCCGCCCCGCAAACCCGTCGGCTTTCGTGTTGTTTCCAGCGGCTCGTAGTTTTGAGCCAGTATCCCGGTAACTTGCAGATCAGGTATCGGCGCCTTCTTTGCCTGAACCAGCGAGGCTTCGGCACGCTCCACGGCTTGTTGGGCGAGTTTGACCTCGGGGCTTTCGCGGAAAGTAGTTGCGAGCCATTCCTCGTAGTTCAACTCCGGAATGGCTTCCAGATCGGCGTCCAAACGAGTGAGCGGCAGGTCCGGCTTTCCAACAACCACGACGAGCACCCGCCAGAACGCTTGCAACTCCTGGTCGGCCACCCGCAGGGTGACCATTGCCTGTTGCCGTTCGACTTCGGCCTGGAGTATGTCCGGCCGATCGGCCTGGCCGACATTCGCCAATTGCACCGAAGTCTGGATCGTGTCGCCGGCGAGCTTCACAAGGTTCTGTCTCACCTCGACCAGACGTTGCACTGCGAGTACCTGATAGAAGACCACGCGGACGTTGTTGAGAATGCGAAGCCGCTGAATCTGTCCGCTGGTCTCAATCTGGCTCGCCTGTAATTGTGCGACACGGCGCGCCGCACCGAGTTTGCCGCCGAGCACGATGGTCTGGCTGAAAAAGCCGCCCTGCTTGCCTCCGCCCGTATAACCGCCCCGGATCTCGTCGCCGTAATAGCCGACCATCGGGTTCGGATAGAGTCCGGCCTGCTTTGCAAGTCCCGAAGCAGCACGGAGGTTCGCCTGGACTTGCGCGATCGTCGGATTATTCGCCAGCGCCATTTGCTCCAGCGTTTCCAGACTGAGCCCAGGCAGTTTGGCGGTTGGCGGAGCGCTGGGCGATGGTTGACCAGCCAAGCTCACGTTGTACAGCGTGAAGTCTCCCTCGTACACTTTTGCGGTGATTTGATCACCTGGCTTTAGCTTCGCGAGCACCTCTTCGTTGTTTACGCGGTACGCCATTGTCATCGCGCCCATCCAGCCTTCAATAGGCTCACTGGTGACGGTCAGTCGCCTCGCCGCCGCATCCACCTGCTCAACCCTTCCTCGAAATGTGAATTCCTTTTTCGCCGGCTGTTGCGCGGTTGACGGCGTGGCAAATAGCGAGAGAAGACCGGCAATGACCGAAACCACAACCGGTGCGCGGAACTTTCTGGGCTTAATTCCCATGCCCGTGCTCCCCCGCCGGTTTTTGCTTGGCCTTCAGGTCCATGATCTCTTGGTATTTCTCAGGCGGTAGCACGCGAACCAGGGTCATCATGCCTCCCACGAATCCGCTCCACCCGGCCGGCAGACCGTGTGTCTCAGGCTTATCAACGTCCTTGTCCATCGCCATCATTGGACTTTCCATGAAGGCGTCTTGCGGGAAGAGCGGTACCTGACTCGCGTTCTTCGGCAACTCCGGCATGCTCATGTGCTGCATGTCCCCATGCTGCATGCCCGGCATTTTCGCATGATCCATGCCTGGCATGTTTGCCATTGCTTTCTCGGCCTCACTCTGCGTTAACGGCCCGTTGGACCGCGTCATGTCGGATGTCGATCCGATACCGAGCCCGCGTCCAACGCTAGGCGCTTTGTTGTCGGCCGTGGCATGTCCCTCACGCAACATGCCCATCGCCTCTTCCATGCTGCCGCCTGCTTGCATGCCCGATCCGACACGCGTCATAGGACCGACGTTCGACGCCATCTGATTCATCATGTGGTGGGGGAGATGGCAGTGAAGCATCCAATCCCCGATCCGATCTGCGACGAACTCGATATCCCGCGCCTGCGCGACGCCCACCAGTGTTGTGTTTCCACGAGCCCAGATCGCTTCGGTTTGCCTGGCCCCTTCGCGCCCGGTTTCCCAAAACGTGAATCCATGAAGATGGATCGGATGGTGGTCCATGCCGAGGTTAATGATGCGAATCCGAACGCGCTCTCCCTGGCGAATGATGAGCGGCGTCGCGGCCGGGCCTGCCTTGCCATTGAACGTGAGCCAGTTGAACTCCATGTTCATGCTGTTCGGAATGGTGCTGTTCGGTAGCACTGCATATTCCTGGAGTGCTATTAGGTAATCCTTATCGACACGCGGCGAGTAGGCAGTCTTCGGATGAATGATGAATCCACCAAGCATGCCGACCATCTCCTGCATAGCCATGTGCGGGTGATAGAAGAACGTGCCGTTCTGATGCAACGGAAACTCGTAGGCAAACCGCTCGCCTGGCATTACCGGCTTCTGCCCAATGCCGGGGACGCCGTCCATCTCGATCGGCAGTTCGAGGCCATGCCAGTGAATGCCGGTCGGCTCCGGTAAACGATTCTCGAGGACGATACGGACACGATCGCCCTCGTTGGCTTGAATCGTTGGTCCCGGCGCGCTTCCATTGAAGCCCCAGAGATCGAAAACGCGGCCGGGGATGATCGTCTGCTTTACGGGTTCAGCGATCAAATGGAAGACCTTGACGCCGTTTTCCATCGTGAACGGCAGGTCCGGTACGTCGGGGGTGTTCACTGGAACTGGGGTCCCAGAAGCCGATGATTCAGTGTGTACGTGCTGCGATCTTGCGGTTTGGGCCAACGCGGCTGCGCCGGCGCCAAATCCAAGGACGTTCTTAAAGAACCTTCTTCGAGGGTTCATACCAACCTCTCTCCTCGCTGCAGTTTTCATGAAAATCTTGAGCGCCTCAGATGGACCCGCACGCGGTCGAGCCGATGAACGGCGTGCGCGAGTGCAGAGGCGCAATCACTATGTCAACGCCAGGAGGAGATCAGACTCGAAGAATCGAAATGGAGGAAACGGAACGCGCAGGGGGAGGCGGTCCAGTGTCGAGCGGCAATGGAATTGAATGTTCTGGTGAGACTATGTCCAGGCTCGCCCGGACCGCAGGCAGGATTCCAACGGTTACGGGAAGGGTAGTTTTGGCGAGACCTGATTCCGGACGCGCGAACTCTGAATGTTGATGGGAGCAGCGCGCCAGATCGCTGTCCGAGTCCTTGTGGTGATGGCAACCCTTGGGGGTCGAATTGGCCGAGTTGCAAGCAGCAGACGCGCAGTTGCCCAAGCATTGCGCATTGCCGAGGAAGGCAGCAATTGCAACTACGACGGCTGCGCGACTCCAGCCCGCCAACATTTTCAGTCCCATCGTACCAGATGACCTTCAAGAATCGCAAGTTGCAGCGGAAATTTCAGGCGAGCGGCTCAATAACGGCGGTCGTAATACTGGCCGCGATTGGAATAGCCGCGACGATCGTAGAACCCGTTGGAGTCCCCGTAACGCAATTCATCTCGCTGATGGTGCTTCAACTCATGACGCTCTTCTTGTTGGTGCTGCCGAAGCGCCCAGCTATCACAGTAATACCAGCGCTCTTCTCTTTGGTGTTGCCTGAGATCGCGCTTCTCGTCGCGGTGATGGTGACGAGTCGCATCGTCGTGATTATCGTAGTAGCCATATTGCGGCGCCCATTGAGCATCGACCGCTGTGCCGCTCAGAAGGCCGACCGGAATGATCCAAAGAGCAGCCTTCCTGAGCAGTTGAGTACTGAAACCGAATCTCATTTCGCAAACCTCCTCAATTCATTTGGCGCGGCATCAGTGCGGGTCTACGCAACATCCGCTCGTTTTCGGAGCTAAGTTCTCCTGTTTTTTGGGACGCTGGCCGGTTCGAGCACAGGTACGGATTGTGGGCCCGCCAAACATGAAAATCTCTCCATCTAAGGTCTGGTACGAGGATGCAGACACATAGCTGCACACTGGCTGTTTTCTTGTGCTTGACCCCGTAGGCAGGTACGGGGTTTAGACTTAAAGATAGATTGGATTCATGTGGAAGCCCTGACAATTGGCCGCTTGGCTCGGGTGAGCGGCGTCAATCTGGAAACGATTCGATTCTACGAGCGGGAAGGTCTACTCAAGAAGCCGCCTCGTACTGCGGCCGGATATAGACTTTTCCCGAGCGAAACAACGCGGCGGTTGCACTTCATCAAGCGCGCCCAGGAACTGGGGTTTTCATTGGGCGATATCCGGGACCTTTTGGCGCTCAGGATCAAACCCGGCGCGAAGCACGCAGACATCCGAGCACGTGCGCAGAACAAAATCGAGGATATCGAGCAGAAGATCGGTACGCTCGAAGCGATGAAGAGGACCCTGCAAAGTTTAACCGAGCGTTGTGATGAATGTGGACCGTTGAGCGATTGCCCGATTCTGGAGAGTTTGGATCAGGACGGTTCAAAGTGAACAGGCAGATCTGGAAACAGAGTCTGGTGGCGCCGGGGGTAGGCGTAGCACTCCTGCCAAAACTCGTTTGTCCCTTGTGCTGGCCAGCATACGCCGGCGTTCTTTCCAGTTTCGGACTGGGATTTCTGGTTTCGACGGTTTACCTCTTACCGGTGACAGCGGCATTGCTCGCTTTGGCCGTCGGTTCATTCGCCTTTCGAGCTTCGCGACGGCATGGATTCCCACCGTTCTGGCTCGGCGTGACAGCGGCATTTGTAGTGCTTGGCGGGAAGTTTTATTTCGATTCGGCGCCGTCCGCCTATGCCGGCGCAGGCCTATTGATCATCGCTTCATGGTGGAACGCGTAGCCCCGGCCAAGTTCTGCATCTGTCTGCCCCTCCTGCGTACGAGTGGACGACGCCAAAGACGTCTTGCCAAATAATTTAAAGGAGAAGTCTCAAGAATGAAACACAAGATCGAAATCTTCAGCGCCGGTTGCGCAACCTGCAAAGAAACCATCGATTCGGTAAGAAAACTTGCTGGTACGGAACACGAGGTGCACGTTCATGACATGCATCAGCACGAGGTCGCAACCAGGGCAAAAGAGTCAGGCATTCGCAGCCTGCCGGCCGTGATGATTGATGGGAAGCTGGCCGGATGCTGCTCAGGCCGCGGAGTTGACGAACACACTTTGCGAGCAGCTTTACGTTAGAGCGTCTCCGAAGTCTGGGCGAGGCGTTCTCGGATAAAATGTGGCTGGACAACCGCATGACGATAGCTGGTGAAGCTGGCCCGCATCCCCTTCGATCGTCGGCAAATTCTCTTGCAGATCGAGGCGCAATTGCACGGTCCGGGGAATCGACGTCTGAACCAGATTGCTGATCTCGCTCACAAGGCCGGAGAGACTGATTGGTACAACGATAAACCTACCTTTACCCGCATAGGCCAGCAGCTGTCTGGTCAAGAGCGAAGCGCGTTCACTCGCGGTGAGGATGTCCCGGATCATCGTGCGCGCCGGATTATTCGACGAGAGCGCGCAAAGGAGGAGTGCTACGCTGCTCTCCGCCGCGGGTTGCGCGGTGAGAGCGACTATGGGTCAGGCGGTACTCATCGATCGATGCAGCGACGCTGGTATCGGGCTGACATCCGGCTGACAAGTTAAGCTCATAGAAAACA
>JACXTT010014469.1_pt1 | contig 10313 bp, 8 predicted proteins | sample 9270951 | NCBI WGS metagenome assembly JACXTT01 (sample SAMN15532306, study PRJNA645909) | rock metagenome | isolation source: weathered quartz diorite | place: Puerto Rico | collected 2017-06-21
GCCTGCCCCAAGGGATCAAGGCGGAGCTGGGTGTAGAAAGTCTTGTTGCCCCAATTATGCTGATACTCGGGCCGATAATTCACCAGCAGCAACATGCGCGCGGTCGCGACATTGTCGCTCAACAAATTCAGAAACGCTTGAGTCTCGGCGTCCAACCAATGCAGGTCCTCAAAGACCAGGATAAGTGGCTGATTGAGGCTCTCCCGCACCAGCAGCCGTCTGATGGCCTCTAAGGTGCGTCGCTTCCGCATCTGCGGGTCCATCTGTTGCACGGACGAGTCGGATTCAGCGATTCCCAACAGCGCGAACAGATAGGGGAGAGTATCCTCCAGGCTGCGATCCAGCATGAGCACTTTGCCGCCCACTTTCTCCCGCCGCCTTCGCTCGTCGTCTTGGGGGATGATCTGAAAATAGTTGTTCAGCAGATCGATGAGCGGCAGGTAGACATACGCTTTGCCGTGCGAGACCGAGAAAGTCTCCAGCACGAGGCAACCTCTTTGTGAGACGAGCTTGAACTCGTGGAACAGCCGAGACTTGCCAACTCCCGGCTCGCCCATCACGCCGACGATCTGCCCGCGGCCCACTTTGGCGAGTTCGAGGGCTTTCTTCAGTTGTTCTAACTCGCTTTGGCGGCCCACGAACCGTGCCAACCCACGCCTGGCAGAGACCTGCAGGCGGGTGCGCAGCGGGCCGACGCCCACCACTTCGTAAATGCGCACCGGCTCGCTGACTCCCTTCACCCGTGCGGCGCCCAGTGGCTTGAACTCGAAGTATCCTTCGGTGAGTTTGTAGGTGTGCTCGCTGACCAGGATGGAGCCTGGCGTGGCCAGACTCTCCATTCGCGCTGCCAGGCTGGTCGAGTGGCCGATGGGCGTGTAGTCGGTGTGCAGATCGTCCTTGCGGATCGCGCGCAGCACCATCTCGCCGGTGTTCACGCCCACGCGTATCTGCAAATTGACACCTTTTTCGACTCGGAGGGTTTCGGCGTACCGTTTGCTCTCCTCTTGCATGTGCAGCCCGGCATAGAGGGCGCGATGCGGGTGGTCTTCATGGGCGATAGGCGCGCCGAAGAGGGCGAAGATACCGTCGCCGGTGGACTGGACAACGTAGCCCTCGTAGCGGTGCACCGCGTCCATCATGAGCTGTAAAGCGGGATCGACGATGTGGCGGGCCTCTTCCGGATCGAGGTCTTCGATGAGATCCATCGACCCTTTGATATCGGCAAACAGAGCGGTGATGGTCTTGCGCTCGCCGTCAGGGGTGGCACGGGCGTTTAGAGCCTCTCGTTCGGCAAGGATGCGTTCGGCGAGATGAGGGGGAGTCCAGAGTCCGGGGTCCGGAGTCCGGAGTCCAGGGGCTTGAGCTGCCTTTCTTTTTGTCTTTTGTTTTTTGCCTTTTGCTCTGCTTGAGAGCGGGGAGCCGCACTTGCCGCAGAAAGCAAAGCAGGGCGGATTCTCAAAACTGCACTTCGGGCAACGGGGACTGAGCGGACTGGCACATTTGCCGCAAAAATTCATGCCCTCGGGATTGTCAAAACCGCAGCTTGGGCAACGCATCCTTAACTGTCTCCCGGCTCAGAAATTTCCTTGCCGAACTGCGCCTTGTCCCACCCGGTCTGGCGCATAGTGTCCGGCGCCGCTACCGAGATGTTGACCCGGTCGGCGTAGTTGATGCTGGTGCTCAGCATGAGCAAGCCAACGACCTTGTAGCGCACCGGCCAGGTCATGGTTCCCCTCTGCTTCAGAAAAAACACTTCGCTGCAGTGGATGAGGTTATTGAATCATCGAGTCATTGAATCATTGAAGGATTGAGTCAATGGACCAATGAGAAAATGAATCAATGAACCAATTCTCTTTACACACCTTCTTCCGTAAACACTTCCTTGGCCAGTTGAAAGGCGTTCACCGCCGTCGGTACCCCGGCATAGAAAGCGATGTGGATGAGAATTTCGATGATCTCTTGCTTCGTCAGACCAGCGTTCAAGCCGTTGGCGATATGCGTCTTCAACTGCGGCAATCGCTGCAATGACATCAACGAGGCAATGGTGATGGCACTGCGCATCTTCAACTCCAGCCCAGGCCGGCCCCAGACCCGGCCAAAGACGACTTCGTTGAGCATATCCTCCATATCTGGCGCCAGTTCTGCCAACGCGGTGCTCGCCTTGCCGAAGCGCTTACCGCTCAGCTTTTTGCGAATCTCTACGCCTTTCTCGTGATCAGCTTTATTGGCCATGACCGTTCCTCCTTTTTAGGTTTTTATCCGGCTTCGGGACTATAACCCAAGTCGGCGCGGAGGGACAGAGATGAGAGACAGCGAGGAGACAGAGAGAGGAGACGGAGACGAGAAAGGATCACAGGACGGTAACAGTATTCCCACCGCTTGACAGGGCAGGTGCGAGCGTGTTCAAGAAATACTATGGTCACTGCACGCTAGCTGATCCTGCGGGAACTGTCAGGACCGACAAGGAGGGAAGCTGTGAAGTTTGGCCTTTTTTATCAAATGCCGTGCGCGGACACGCAGTCCGAGCCTGTTCGTTATCAGGAAACCATCGAGCAAGTCATCCACGCCGACACTCTAGGGTTTGACTGCGCGTGGTTAGCAGAGCTTCACTTTTTCAAGGCATTCTCGATCATGGCGTCGCCGCTGATCGTGGCCACCGCCGTGGCTCAGCGCACGAAGAACATCCGCCTGGGCATTGCCGTAAACCTGCTCCCGCTCTACCACCCACTGCGGGGCGCGGAAGACGGAGCAACGGTCGATATCCTCAGCAATGGGCGGCTAGAGTTTGGGGTCGGTCGCGGCGCGATTCCCATCCACTTCGCCGGCTTTAACGTGTCGCGCGAAGAGAGCCGCGAACGTTTCGAAGAGTCACTCGCTGTCATCCAGAAGGCCTGGACGACCGAGTCATTCTCCCACACCGGCAAGTACTATCAGATTCCGGAGACTAGCGTTGTGCCCAAGCCCTTACAGAAGCCGCACCCGCCGATCCGCATCGCCGCCAACAGTCCTGATACGGCGGTGTTCGCCGGCAAGGCTCATTATCCGGTGTTTGTCGCGTCGGTTACGAACCCGTTACCGCGCATGTTTGAACAGGTAGCAACCTATCGTCATGCATGGGTCGAGAGCGATGCGACGCGGGGCAGAAAGTCACCAGCCACTCCGGACGTTTCCACCATGTTCTTCTTTCATCCCGGGGAGAATCTGGTTCAGGTGCGGCGCGATGTCGAACCTAGCCTCGATAATTACTTCCACAGTATCTCGGCCATGGTGCGCGCTGGCGCAAGACCCCAGGGTGCGGACGAGTCGTACCGCTATCTGCAAGACGTGTAGAAAGCCGTCGAGAACGTCACGTTTGACAAGATCGCCGAGAGCATGGCGATCTTCGGCTCCTCGCGAGAATGCATCGCCAAGGTGAAAGAGCTGCACGAAGAGTTGCGTATGAACGAATTGATCTGTTGGTTCAACCCCGGAGGCATGGTGCCGCATCAGAAGGTACTGACGGCGATGTCGCGCTTCGCGGCAGAAGTCATGCCGGAATTGCGACCGTTGTAAAGGTCCATAGGGTCTATTGGGTTCATAGGGTCCATAGAGTCTATAGAGTCAGAAAATCAAAAGGGTGACAGGTTAGCGATCTTAACCGACGCAATAGACGCAAAGGACGCGATAGACGCAATAGACGCAAATGAAGATCACCGACCTTCAGGCAATCCCTCTGGCCATACCGCTTCGGCATGAGACGCCCGAGTCACCCTGGGCAGCAGGACTGGGGAAACAGATCATTGTTCTTGTACATACCGACGCCGGCACCTCTGGTCTGGGGGAGGCGTTTGCTTACGGCGTGCCACTGGCGGTGTGCGCGGCGGTTGAGGAACTCAAGCCGCTCCTGCTTGGCGCTGACCCAACTCAGCCCGAAGTGCTTTATGATCGTCTGAGTCAGGCGACCTTGCTCTATAGCCGACGCGGCCTGGGTTTGTTCGCGCTCAGCGCTATCGACATCGCCCTGTGGGACATTGTCGGGAAGGTCAAAAAGCAGCCACTCTACAAACTTCTAGGCGGGACTGGGGCCAAACGGCTGCCGGCCTATGTCAGTCTCCTCCGCTACCAGACACCGCCTGAAGTCGCGCGAGTGCTGGTGCGGTGTCTAGAGGCCGGCTTTCACGCGGTGAAGCTGCACCAGATCGATCTCAAATCTGTCAGTGTGGCGCGCGAGGTGGCTGGCGAGCAGGTCGAGTTGATGCTCGATGTGAATTGTCCCTGGAAGGCGGAAGAGGCGTTGGCCATGGCCCGGGTGCTCGCTCCCTATCGCCTGGCTTGGCTGGAAGAGCCGGTGTGGCCACCGGATGATTACCGCAGCTTGGCACAAGTTCGGCGTGCAGCAGGGATCCCCATCGCTAGCGGCGAGAACGAAGGCACGGTGTACGGCTTCGCCAACCTGCTCGCTCAAGAGGCTGTTGACATCCTGCAACCGAGCGTGACCAAAGTGGGTGGCATCAGCGAGTGGCGTAGGATCGCTGCTCTCGCTGTCCAGCACGACAAGCAGGTGGCCGCCCATTCGTTCTATTTTGGTCCCGGCTTTGCCGCCACCCTTCACCTCATGGCTGCCCTGCCGGGGTGCACCTATATAGAAGTGGCAGGCTGCGCGCTCGCAGCGCCGCTGGTGCAAGAACCCTTCGACTTTAGCGACGGCACGGTCGGTGTACCCGAGGGACCCGGGCTGGGCGTAACGCTCAACCAGGAAGTCCTGGAAAAATATCCCTACTCCACGGCCAGCGGGAGCCTGAACGTGCGCGGGTAAAACGAACCTTCACCCCGGCCCGCTCCTGCAAGCGGGAGAGGGAGTTTTCCTATCCTCCCTAATCCGCATTCCGCAATCCACATTCCACAAGCAAACGTTTCCCTTGACAATCCTGGCTCTGTAGCTGATAACAGGTTGGAAACAGGAGGAGCACGGCACGCCGTGCCCCTACCCCGAGGAACACCAACGGCAAAAGGAGGACCTTCGTATGGGACGCATTTTCTTCCGTGGAGCGAATCTGATTGATGGCGCACATGCGCCAAAGTCTAACGCCACCGTGGTGGTCGAAGGTGAGCGCATTACCGCGGTTGGCACCAACGGCAACGTGCCCAAGCCGACCGCCCAGGACACCGTCTATGATCTGGGCGGCAAATCTTTGATGCCGGGCATGGTCATGTGTCACTACCACGTCGCCTACGACAACGTGACCGACCTGAACGACATCGACATGAAACATCCGCCCACCTTCCTCACTTTGATCGCTGCCAAGAACGCCGAATTGCTGCTGCGTTCGGGCTTCACCGGTGCCGTAGGCGCGGGTACCATGCACAACATCGATGTCACCCTCAAGCGGGCGATCAACACCGGCATGATTCCCGGTCCGCGCTTCCTCGCTTGCGGCCGTGATATCGTCACCACTGGTGACTCGGTCGATTGCCATCCGAACTTCTGGAAGATGCAGATGGACGGCCTGGCCCGCGTCTGCGACGGGCCGGACGATTTCCGTAAGGCGGTGCGCGAAGAGATTAAACAGGGTGTCGATATCATCAAGCTCTATCCCACTGGCGGCCACGGCCTCTTCTGGCCGGCCGAAGTCATGACCATGAGCCAGGAGGAGATCGATGCTGCCACCCAGGCGGCGCACGAACGTGGCAAAAAGATTCGCGGACATATCATTTCGAAGCAAGGAATTCTGGCTGGACTGAAAGCCGGCATGGACGTGATTGACCACGGGGACCACATGGATGAGGAGTGCATCGAGCTGTTGGCCAAGCAAGGCGCGTTTGTCACGCCCAGCCTGTATTTCCCCTGGAAAGTGGTGGAAGAGAAGCGCCGCACCGGCAAGAGTTCCTGGGGTGGGGCGGAAGAGATGGAGCGGGGGCTGGAGCATTCATACCGTGTTTTGCCCCTGGCGCAGAAGGCTGGTGTCAAGTTTGTGGTGGGTGACGACTTCGGTGTCGGCACGATGCCGCACGGTGAGTATGCGAGTGAACTCCAAGCCTATGTCAGAGGCGCGGGGATCTCTGCGCTGGAGGTGCTGACCTGGGCGACGAAGAATGGCGCCGAGTTGCTGGGCATGAAAGATGACCTGGGTACGATCGAGCCGGGGAAACTCGCTGACTTGCTCGTAGTGGATGGCAACCCGATCAAGGACATCACCGTGCTGCAGGACCGGAACAACCTCGACGTGATCATGAAGGGTGGGCAATTCGTCGAGTGTCAGCTTTCGCCCAGCAAGGTTCGGGCGAAAGCCGCGTAGTAATAGAACATAACGGAGGGCGGAGACTCCCACCCTCCGTCGCTTTCACAGCCCCCCGGCTCTGCGGAGAGATGCGCTCTGCCCTGTCTCTCCGTCACCCCCGTGTTTGACCGTCCCCAGGAAATCAACTATACCCGTACACACGGCTACTGTCCTGCTGTAGACCGGCCTAAGATAGCCAGAGCAAAAAGGTTTTACTGTACGCTTATGGAATTTGCACGTATCAAAAGGCTCCCTCCCTATCTCTTTGCCACCCTCGACAAAATGAAGCTGGAGGCACGGCGAGCCGGGGAGGATATCATCGACTTTGGCATGGGGAATCCCGATCATGCCTCTCCGCCGCATGTCGTTGAGAAGTTGATCGAAGCGGCGGGCAAGCCGCAGAACCATCGCTACTCCACCTCGCGTGGCATCTACAAGCTGCGTCTGGCAATCTGCGACTGGTACAAGCGTCGCTTTGGTGTCGAACTAGACCCGGATGCCGAGGCGGTGGTGACCATCGGCTCCAAGGAAGGTCTGTCGCATCTGGCCCTGGCGATGCTCGGTCCGGGGGACGTGGCCGTGTGCCCGTGCCCGACCTATCCTATCCATCAATACTCCATTGTCATTGCCAACGCTGACCTGCGAGTTGTACCCCTGCAGCCGGGAGTGGATTTCCTCGCTTCCCTGGAGGAGACGGTACGCCAGTGCTGGCCGCGGCCCAAGTTCTTGCTGCTCAGCTTCCCGCATAATCCGACGACCGCGGTGGTGGACCTAGAATTCTTCCAGCGCGTGGTGGACTTTGCGCGAGAGAACGACTTGTTTGTCGTCCACGATTTCGCCTATGCCGATCTGTACTTCGACGACTATGAGCCGCCGAGTTTCTTGCAGGTGCCGGGCGCTAAGGAAGTGGGTGTCGAGTTCTTTACCCTCTCCAAATCCTACGACATGCCAGGCTGGCGAGTCGGGTTTGCCTGTGGCAACTCCGAGGCGCTCATGGCCCTGGCCCGACTGAAGAGCTATTTCGACTACGGCATTTTCCAACCCGTGCAAATCGCCGCGATCCACGCCCTCAATGGTCCACAGGACTATGTGGAAGAAGTGCGCCAGCGTTACTGCCGGCGGCGTGATGTGCTGATCGATGGCCTGGAGCGGGTCGGCTGGCATATCCCCAAACCCAAAGGCACGATGTTCGTCTGGGCGGAGATCCCTGAGCCATTTCGCCAAATGGGATCGATGGAGTTCGCGAAGTTTCTCCTCACCGAAGCCAAAGTTTCTGTGTCACCAGGTGTCGGATTTGGTCCGTACGGCGAGGGATTCGTGCGCTTTGCGCTCATCGAGAATGAGCACCGCACCCGGCAAGCCTTACGCGGGATTCGCAAAGCGTTCGGTGAGCTTGCCGTTCCCAGCATCAAGAAAGCCAGCGTGGGGTAGGCATGACCGTGAGTGAGGTGAAGCTCGGTCTGATCGGGTTGGGCACCGTGGGGACCGGCGTGGTCCAACTCTTGGCGCACAACCACGAGGCTATCACTCGCAAGCTCGGCCGCTCGCTCCGTCTGGTTCATGTTGCTAGCCGGAGTATCCACAGCAAGCCACATGCGGATCTTGGTCGCGTGCGGCTTTCCACCGATGCCGGGGCAGTGGCGCACGACCCTGAGGTCGAGGTGGTCATCGAAGTGATCGGCGGAATCGAACCGGCGTGCTCGTTGATCCTGGAAGCGATCAAGCGCGGGAAAGATGTGGTGACCGCCAACAAAGCCCTGCTCGCCTTGCAGGGAGGAGAAATCTTCGCCGCAGCCGAGGCCCGCAACGTGAGTATCGGGTTTGAGGCCAGTGTGGCCGGCGGCATTCCCATCATTCGCACCCTGCGGGAAGGCCTCGCTGCCGACCGCAATCGGGCGCTCTTCGGTATCGTCAATGGCACTTGTAATTATATCCTCACGAAAATGACCGAAGAGGGCGAAGAGTTTGATACAGTCCTGCGGCGCGCCCAGGAACAGGGACTCGCCGAGGCTGACCCGAGCTTTGACATTGATGGCATCGACGCGGCTCACAAGTTGACCCTGCTGGCGATGCTGGCTTTTGGCGTACGCGTGCCGTTTACTGAGGTCTATACCGAAGGGATCCGCTACCTCAGCCAGACTGACATCTTGTTCGCCCGTGAATTCGGCTACACGATCAAACTCCTCGCCATTGCCAAAGACGAAGACGGCGCGATCGATGTACGAGTCCATCCCACGATGGTTCCGCGCCGCAGTCTGCTCGCTGATGTTGGTGGTGCTTATAACGCCATCTTCGTCCAGGGAGAAGCTTTGGGGTCGTCGCTCTATTTCGGTCGGGGCGCGGGCAGTCTCCCCACGGCTACGGCGGTCTTGGCCGACGTGATTGAAATCGCGCGCAACCGTGGCCTGGCTGGCGGCTTACGAGTGCCGCCGCTCAGCTATCTCTGGCACGACCTACGAACCGCTCCACTGCGCTCCATTGATGATTTGGCGAGTGAATACTACCTGCGCTTCATGGCTGTGGATCGGCCTGGCGTGCTCGCGACCATCGCTGGTATCCTGGGAGAGCACTCCATCAGTATCGCCTCGGTAATCCAGCGTGGTCGCAGCGAGGCTGATGAGACCGTGCCTCTGGTGATGCGCACCCATACGGCGCGAGAACGAAACCTGAAAGACGCCCTGCGTCTGGTTGATCAGTTACCAGTGGTGCAGGGGAAATCGGTGTTCATCCGCATCGAGGAGAATCTATAGAAAATAAAACGTAAGGAATAAAACGTACAAGAAGAAGAGAGCCCTTGTTACGTTTTGCGTTTCACGTGTTCCGCAGTTGAGCTGGCACGACCATGACGAATCCTGCATTTTCTCACTCCTTAGACACATCCTCCCCAGCTGCCCACTTTCGTGCCTGGTTCGGCTGCGCAAGCGGGTGTAGCGGCGAGCTGCCGCTCAACCAGGTTATTTATTACTGCCCCAAGTGTGGTGGTTTGTTGGACGTGCAGCATGACCTCACCGCTCTGCGAAGCCGCTTGGCAGAGGAGTGGAAGCAATTGTTCGACGATCGCCACCGGCGCACGACTTACCCTTACGGCAGCGGAGTGTGGGGAAAAAAGGAGATGGTGTGTCCGGCGGTAGAGAACCACAATGTGGTTTCCACGTACGAGGGAGGCACAAACCTGTTCTGGGCTGAGCGCTTGGGCAAGCAGATCGGTCTCGAAGACCTGTGGGTGAAACAGTGCGGCAACTCACACACCGGCTCGTTCAAAGATTTGGGCATGACGGTGCTGGTGTCGATGGTCAAGCAGATGATCTCGGAAGGCACCCGCATTCCCGCAGTAGCCTGCGCCTCGACCGGTGACACCTCGGCTGCACTTGCCGCTTATTGCGCCGCTGCTGATATTCCGGCAATTGTCATCTTGCCACGCAACCGGGTCTCCACCGCTCAGCTTATCCAGCCCATGGCCAACGGCGCACTCACCCTCTCGCTCGACACCGACTTCGATGGCTGTATGCGAGTGGTGCGCGAGCTATGCACGCGGGAGAACATTTATCTCGCTAACTCGATGAATAGTCTGCGTCTGGAGGGGCAGAAAACCATCTCGATCGAAATCGTCCAACAGTTCGACTGGGAAGTGCCCGACGTGGTGATCGTGCCCGGTGGCAACCTGGGGAACATTACCGCGATTGGCCGCGGGTTCTTGTTGATGCGGGATCTGGGCATGATCGGCCGGCTGCCGCGGTTGGTCTGTGCCCAGGCCGAACGCGCCAATCCCCTCTATCGCAGTTTTCTCACCGGCTTCACTAACTATCAGTCCATTCAGGCCCAGGAGACGCTGGCCTCGGCGATCCAGATCGGCGACCCGGTGAGTATCAACCGAGCGATCAAAGTGCTCAAGGCTTTCGATAGTATAGTCGAGCAAGCCAATGAGGAAGAGTTGGCCGACGCAGGTGCTTTGGCCGATCGCCACGGCCGGTTTAACTGCCCGTCCCCCGGTTTGGCGGTGGCGGTATTTTTAAAATTACTAGACCGGGGGCAGATCAAATCGCTCGAAGGGGATTG
>JACXTT010014470.1_pt1 | contig 10312 bp, 6 predicted proteins | sample 9270951 | NCBI WGS metagenome assembly JACXTT01 (sample SAMN15532306, study PRJNA645909) | rock metagenome | isolation source: weathered quartz diorite | place: Puerto Rico | collected 2017-06-21
TGCTTGCGCCAGATGGGCGAAATCATGCGGGCCATGGGGCGCCTGGACGCCGCCCAGTCGGTGCTGGACGAGGCCATGCAGATCTACGCCCCGTTGCGCAACTCACGCAACTTTGGCTCGGTACTGACCTCGCTGGGCGAGCTGGCCCAGGTTCGCGGCGACTATGCGCGCGCGCTGCAGCTGTTTCGCCAGCAGGGCGAGCGGGCCCAGCACCTGGGGCAGACCGACCAGGTCATTGAAGCCCAGATTGGCATTGCCAATGCGCTGCTGCATTTGGGTGATGACAGCGGCGCGCACACGGCCATGGTGGTGGCCTTGGGCCTGGCCCAGGACCAGGGCGCGGCTCTGTTGCAGGTCAGCGCGCTGCGCGTGCAGGCACGCATCCATACCCGCCGGGGCAACCGCGCCGCCGCCCTGCATTGCCTGGAGCTGGCACTGGAAACGGCACAGCGCGTGCAAGGCTACCTGGTGCCTGGCGATCTGCTGTTGGCCATTGCCAAGGAATGTGCCGAACTGGGCCGCCACGCCGAGGCCTATACCTATGCGGTGCAGGCCGGTGAGGCGCGTGAGCGGGTGCTGAACCAGGAGGCCTCGAACCGCGCGACGGCCATGCAGATACGCCTGGACACCGAACGCGCCCGCGCCGAAAGCGAATACCACCGCAGCCAGGCACAGGCCGAGACGCGGCGCGCCGCGTTGCTGCAGCAAACCAGCGACACGCTCAAACTGCTGGGCACCATAGGCCAGGAAATCACCTCGCAGCTGGACCGCGAGCATGTGTTCCAGGCCATCGAGCACCATATGCATGGTCTGCTGGACGCCACCAGTTTTTGCATCTACATGATGGACGCTGACGGCCTGGGCCTGACGGCGGTGTACGACATTGAAGAAGGTGTGCGCCTGCCGGGCGACCACGTGCTGTTGAACGACCCCCACTCCTATTCGGCCCGCTGCGTGCATGAGCGCCGCGAGTTGCTGGTCAATTTTGACGACCCCTTGACAGTGCCCAACTATGTGCCCGGCACCTTGGCCACCTTGAGTGCCCTGTTTGCACCACTGACCATTGCCGACCGGGTGTTGGGGGTCATGACCATACAGTCCACACGCCACAAGGCCTATGCCGAGAACGAGACCTTGATCTTTCGCACGCTGTGCGCCTACACCGCTATCGGCCTGGACAACGCCACCGCCTACACGCACCTGCGCGACGCCAAGGACCAGTTGGTCGTGCACGAAAAATTGGCTGCGCTGGGCGCGCTGGTAGCCGGCGTGGCGCATGAGCTCAACACCCCCATCGGCAACAGCCTGCTGACTGCCAGCACGCTGCAAGACAGCACGAATGCCTTGGAGGCCGCCGCCTCCAGCGGCACCATGCGCCGCAGCACGCTGACCGACTACATTGCGTCCTGTCGCGAGGGCCTGGAGCTGGTCACCCGCGGCCTGCGCGCCGCCAGCGAACTGGTGCAAAGCTTCAAGCAGGTCGCGGTGGACCGCGCTACCGAGCAGCGCCGTGAATTTGATCTGCTGCGCACCAGCCAGGAGGTGGTGGCCACCCTGCAACGCAGCATACAGGTCGCCGGCCATAGCCTGACGATCGATATTGCGCCCGGCATTATGTTGGATGGTTACCCCGGCCCCTATGGCCAGGTTTTGACCAATCTGATCAACAACGCGGTGCTGCATGCGTTTGGGCCTGGCACCAAGGGCAGCATGCGGTTGCAGGCGCAGGTGCTGCGCAATGTGCAGGTCGAGATTCGGTTCAGCGACGACGGCGTTGGCATTGCCGCCGAAAACCTCAAGCGCATTTTTGACCCGTTCTTCACCACCAAGCTGGGCCAGGGCGGCAGTGGCCTGGGCATGTCCATCAGCTACAACATCGTGACTTCGTTGTTTGGCGGCGAATTGGAGGTCAACAGCACACCGGGGCAAGGCAGTTGCTTCATCCTGCGCCTGCCGTTGCAGGCGCCGCACCACACGGTCGACAACCCGCACATGCAGGCTGCACGTTAGCGGTGTCTGGTGCTCGCAAAGCCAGGGGCTGGCCGTTGCCGCAGCTTCATTGCGTCGGCCCCTACGGGGCAGGGTTGCGCGTAAGCGCCAACGCCGCATGTTTGAGCGCAGCGAGTTTGCGGCGTTGCCCTGGCTGGCGAGCACCGCAGGGGAGCCCCGAAGCGTAGCGCAGGGGCCGACGCAACGAAGCGCTGGCGGCTGTGTGCCTATGCCTTTGCGAAGCGAGGCACCGCCACAGGTTTCAAACTTTGCGGCCTGGCTTGATCTTCTCCACCGCGTAGAACTTGTGGACCATGTCTTCCAGGTGCAAGGACTCCAGCGCCAGCAGGGCGGCACGGATGACTTCGCTTTTGGAGTAGATATGGCCCTCCCGGGCAACCCTGATCCGGATCCGCTCTATCAGCTCATACTCCCACGGCAGCATGGAAAACGTGTCACGCACGACCAGATCGCCTGAGGCAGAAGGATGGCGGTGGGCTGCAAGCTGGCGATCCACTGCGGCATTGGCGGTCTTCAATCGATTCGCCCCTGTTTGTCGCACACAAGACCCGTCTCGGACAGTGTGCAGGTGGTCAGTAACGTCCCGTCGACGCGCTTTGCACGAATGGTCCAACTGTTGGCGCCCCGCTCCATGACCAAATAGCCGAAGCTGCTGGCATGCGTGAAGGCTCTGACCTGAACGCCCTCTGCAGGACTCTTGCCGCCAGGAAAGGTCACGGGCATGGCGTTGTCCAAGCTGTCGCCACCATTGCCCGCCACAATCGTGGCAACCGGCGGCTGGGTGGCGTCTATGGCTTCGAACAGATGCACGTGCCCATGCAAGGCCATCCGGATCCCTGCGGGGAAGTATGTGCCGCCGTTGACGGATCGCATGGCCGCGAGCAGCGCCGGGTTGCCACCGGCACCGTCTGGCACGTAGACGCTGGGTGGGATGAAGCCGAACACCGGATGGTGGGCCACGAATAGGCTTCGCATCCCGGGTTTGTCCGCAAGCGCGGCCACGCGGCGCATGCCGGCCTGGTAGTGCGCAAACGCATTGGCGTCGCGCGTCGTTTCCAGTCGTAGCGGCGTGTTTCCTGCAACGGCGGAATCGAACACGATCAATTGCCAGCTGTCCCCCAGGGGGATGGCATAGGGTTCGCTGAAGTCTGCCTCGGGGTCATCGGCCTCGCGATCGCAAGAGCGTTCGGCAACGAACGGCCGTGGGTCCAACAGGCGAAACCAGCCCTGTCCGGCCCGGGCGCATTCCTCGTGGTTGCCCCTGGCGACCACCCACGGCGCGGCCGCCAGCAGTTTGTCGGCGGGCACAAAGAAATCGGCATTCCATGCGTCCCAGCCATAGCCCCAGGGGCTGCCGGCGCACCCACCCATATCTGGCGGGCATGGGGACTCCCGGTAATGGTAGTCGCCGACATGGATGACCATATCGGGCCCCTCGGCAGCCGCCCTGTCGGCAACCCGTCTGAACGGCCAGGACTGGTCGTTGGCGCAGTCCTGGAACGTCTTGTCTGTGGACTTGATGCGGCATCCCGTGTCGCCAACCACCACGATGCGCTGCGGCAGGGTCGTCAACAAGGCGACCGGGTGCCCCAGCACGGTGGCGGTGCGCACCGAGGGCGCCAGCTTCCGTTCGCAGACCCGCACCGGAAAGCTGGCCGGCTTGGCAAGCGCTGGATCGCCCTGGGAAGGACGGGCCGCGATGGTTTCAGGCGCCGCCCTGGTGGCCATTGGCATGGGAACGCCGTCGGCCACCAACGCAGGACAGGCCGGACCACTGACAATGGCCCGCACGACGCTTTGTCCAGCCTCCCCGGCAACAACATAGCTCGCCTGCAGCCGGATGGCGCCTGGCCCGGCCAATGGGGCCACACAAGCGCCGAGCACCGCGCAAACCACGGTGGCCACGGTGACTGGCAAGAGGATCCCAGGCAGGAGTCGGTGTCGCAGCGTGTGCGGACTCGGCTTCAGATAAACAGTGCGTAGGGCCATGGCCGAAAGTATAATGAAACGTTTCACTAAAAGTTTAGCAGTTAATTTGCGACAATGGTGTGAAATTTTGGTGAATAGGTCCATTGTGGGGCGCAACCTGCCTGTTCAAGGGATCAACGCCTGAAACCTACCTACGGGAGGCTGGATTTTTGATATGAATTTCAATGAAGAAAACAAAACACAGCGCGTTACTCTGAAACAAATTGCCGAAGCGGTGGGTGTCTCGCTGGCAACTGCATCGTATGCGCTCAACAACGGAGGGTCCGTTGGCAGGGAAACGCGTGACCGTGTCATTGCCGAGGCCTTGCGGATGGGCTACCGGCCCAACCCCAGCGCCAAGGCCATGCGTACCGGCTTGACCGGAGCCATCGGCATGGTGTTGCCAGACCTGACCAACCCCTTCTTTCCGCTGCTGGCGCAGTGCGTGATCCATGCCGCGCGCGAGCAGGGGTATTGCGTATTCCTGACCGACACCCAGGGCACGAAAGAGGTGGAGGCGCTGTCCATTCACTCTCTGATTGGCCGTGGGGTCGATGGCATCGTGTGGTTTCCCATTGACGATGTGCCAGGCACCCAGCCGAATTTGCAGGGCGTGCCGACCATTGTGCTGGACCGCAATATCGATGGGTTTGACAGCGTGCTAGCAGACTTTGCCGCAGGTGGGCGGATTGCCGCCAGGCATCTGGTGGACGCCGGGCACCAACAGATCGGCATCATCAGTGGTCCGGCCAATGCGCACAGTTCGCGCCTGCGCGCCGAAAGCGCCCGTGACTATGTCCTGGCCCATGCGAACCTGGCCTGGCAGGTCGAAGCCGCTTACTCGACGGACCTGGACCCTGCCATTGTGCAGACCTTGTTGAACAGCGACGCCACCGCGGTCATCGCCGGTGACGACATGATTGCCATCGGCGCCATTCGTGCGCTTCAGCACGCCGGCCGGCGCGTACCCCAGGATGTGTCGGTCATCGGGTTTGACAATATCGCATGGGGCGAGCTGTGCGCGCCATCGCTGACCACCATAGACCTGCCGGTTAGCGAGATGGCGTCCGAGGCCGTGGCCATGCTGTTGCGTCGCATCAAGGCGCCGGATGAACAACGCCGGCGCACCGTGTTTGACGTGTCCTTGGTCAAGCGCGATTCTGTTGCACCGTTGAGCGAGAGCAGGCGTGTTCGGACTTCTGCCATCGGCCACGCCGAGCCTTCAATCAGGCCATGAGAATGGGCTCAGCGGTTTGCGGCCGGCGCTGGACGGACGGCTGGCTTGCGCCGTGTCAAGTTCGGAATGCTGGGTGCGCAGCCTTTCGACGGTGCCGTTGGCTACCAAGGCTTTGATGGCAGTGTCGACGGCACTGAAGGGTATCTGCGATTTCTTGGAGAACGCGCATTGGGTGTCGAAGCTGGAGAGCGCCACAACAGGCACCAGGCGTGGACGGATGCGCCTTTGGTTCAGATAGTCCATGGTATTTTTTTCGGTAACCGCGAACTCAAAGCGGCCACCGTCCAGCTTTTGCAGATTGAGGGCCATGGATGGCGCATCGTCGCGCATGAAGTGGCTACCCAATGCCAGTTCCAGATCAGGATATTGGTAGCCCAGTACCGTTCCGACGGGCCGGTTCTGCAAATCTCGTACAGTCTGGACAGACTCGTTGGCGCGCCTCGACACAACCCATCCCTGGTTGCTTATCAGGCTATCGCTCCAGTTGAAGTCGCCGTCGATCCAGTTGGGGCGCACGTAGCAGACGCCATCTGCCAGCCCGGACGCAAGGGCCCAGCCCACCCGGCGGCTGGGCAGCGGCAGAAATCGGGCGCTTAGTTTCAGTTGCGACGCAATGGCCTCACCAAGGTCTTTCAGCAGCCCTTGTGTCACCCGCCCGTCATGATCGACCTCCAGCAGCGGCATCACCAGGTTTGCCGGCGCGATGAAGGTCATGCCAGTAGGCGTTGCCTGGGCCATGCCCACCAGCAGCGGCGCAACCGACATGGCCATGGCCGCTGTTCGTGTGCGATGTGCGTAGTGGTGGAGCTTCATGTCCGTCAACGCGTATCGGCATGGGGCGTCTAAATGTCCAATTTGAACCAGATCGCCAGCGTGCGCGGGGCGCCAATGAAGTAGCGGCCAACCGTTGAAGGCGAGGTCATGGTTTCGGGCGCAATGCCCGATATGTAGGTGGTGTTGGTAAGGTTTTCGATGTTGATGCCCACACTGGCCTTGCCGAATCGGTAGGAACCATTGAGCCCGAACACCGTGAAGGCAGGCAGCGTCTCGTCCACGCCCACCGCACCGGCCACGCGTGGATTGGCGTAATAGCCCGCGCGGCTGGAGGTGTAGCGCATGTTCATGCCCAACTTGCACTCTTCCGTGGGCCGCCACGTGGCCTCCACGAATAGATTTTGCCGGGCAATGCCAACCAGGTCCGCACCGTCGCGGATAAATCCCTTGGCCGGGTTTCCATTGGCGTCAACTCCATCCAGAACATAGCGGTGTGACTGCAACGTCAATGCGCTGTACAGGCGCCAGTCCTCACCCAGCTTGGCACTGTACGTGAGTTCCATGCCGGCGATCTGCCGCCCCTGCAGCACGTTCTCGGTTTGAAACGTATTGGGGATGACGGATGCAACGGTTTCATCGGACTTGATGAAGAATGCCTGGGCACCCACCGCGTAGTCCTGTCCTTTGTGGCGAACCCCCACATCAAAGGACTGGGCCGAGTCCATCTTGGTCAGCGTCACGGCTTGGCTCAAGCTTGCGGCGGAGCCGTCTCCCAGCGTGGCGTCGGCGAATGTCGCCGCGTTGCGGGCCAGGCCGGCAAACAGCTCGGTGTCGTTGGTCAAGGCATACAAGGCGCCGATTTTGGGCAGCAAGCCCGAATTCTGCGAGGCCTGGTTGACGAAGTTGAAGCGTGCGGTCTTGGAGTCGAAGATCGGCGCATTGAAATCCACCTGGTCATCGATGACGCTGAAGCCATAGTCGAGTTTCAGGCGGTTATCGAGAAAGCTGCTGCGATTAGCAAGGTAGACGGTCTTGATGTTGTTGACCCAGCGCTTGTCTTCGTTGGTGGATGTGGGCGTGGGGCTGTAGTCCGGGCCGGCGGACTCCGGAACGATGGCGTACCAGTTTCTCAACTGCCTGCGGTCGTAACGTTCGACCCATGCACCAACCCGCCAGTCAATCAGGTCGCTCTGCTTGCCGGCAAGCTCGGCCAACGCGCCGCGGCGCACCATGTCGTAGTTGTTGCCTCGGAAGTACAGGCTGGTGGCCAGGCCGTCCATCCCGGGGTACCCGGCATTGCCCTGTGCCGTGGACCGGCCGATGCCGGTTTGTGTGTGGTAGTAGACCTTTGCGTCCATCGTCAGGCCATCGCCCAAGGGAACATTGGCCTGCAGATCCGTCAGCGTGTCTTTGCGCGGATTGCCCTGCAGACCGCGGAAGTTCTTGTCAACGGCTGCATTGCCGGCCCACTTGTCGGTGAAGCCGTCTTGCTTGGGGTTGGTGTTGAACTGCGTCAGCGTGACAATGTTTGCCGAGCTGTCGTCCGTGCGGTTGTTATAGGCGCTGCGCAATTTGACCACCACCCCGTGGTCCAGCTTGGCCTTGACCTTCAAGTCCACGTGGTCCCGGGCATTGATGCCCGACGGGTCGTCGACATAGGAGACGCGCGATTGCTGCTTGGAGAAGCTGACATAGCTGGTGATCCCGGGGGCAAGTTCGCCAGTGTCAATGCGTGCATAGGCGCTCGCGAAGTCAGCCGTTGCGCGCACCAGTTCGAGGCGGCCTGCCAACCGGGTTTCCGGATCTTCCGTCAGGTAGTTGACGGTGCCCACCAAGGCCTGGTGCGAAGGCGTGCCGACAATGCCCGCCGATTGGGACACGTCAACGCCGGCCAGATTGCTGGAATCAAAGAATCGCGTGGGCACGGAACCGCCGCCCAAGGTTGTGCGCCCGTTGGGAATGCCGTCTATGGTGAACCCGATATTGTCCTTTGCAAAGCCACGCATCGTGATCGTGCTGTCAAAGCCGTCGCCGCCAAAGGCATTGGAAGATCCTTGCTGGATGCCCGAAACTCTTTCCAGAACCTTGTCGGCGCTAACACCCGGCGGGTAGTAATCCAGGTCGGCCGACGTGATCTTTACGTTTGCGCGCGTTTGCCGCATGCCGACCGAGTTGCCGTAGACGACCATTTTTTCCAGCACCGTTTTTTCAGGCGTGCTTTGTGCTGGTTCGCCATTGGGCGGGGCCGCCACGGTGGCAGGTGCTTCAACCGCTTGCGCGAAGGCAAGTGGCGCCTGCGCACCGATCAAGGCCGCAATGACATTTCGGGTTAGGTGACGGGGTTTCATGGTGTGGCATCCTCATATTGCATGGGCGTTGGTTTAAATGAATCGTTTCACTTAACATTCAGTATATTGCTCAATTTTTAACTGAAACTAGGGGTTAACCCTGACTTCGACCGACAAACAAAGTCGAACTGAGACTGGCTTTTCATGATTAACACCGTGCAGCTCTGGCATATCTGCCACTCGGGAAGCCTCAATTCATGGCGTGATTCCATATTTCCCGGGGCAAATTAAGGGTTGACCCTTGCTCCGTAGTCATTGATTACGCGTATACTTGTTTAAATGAAACGTTTCACTTTATTTAACTCAACTTTGTCTTAGGCGAGAAGACACATGCGCGCCCATGCCCAGCCCCGCCGGTTCATCGGCACCACCTTGACCGGTATGGATGCCTGCACGCGGGTCAGCGACATCCAATGGCTCGCCAGCCAGCCCAACGTCGAGCTGGCATTCCTCTTCTCGCAGGACAGCGACGGCCCGCGCTTTGTCAGCGAACACTGGATGCGCGCCACCTTGGCACAGTTGACACCGCGGCCGCGGCGCTTGGCGCTGCACGTATGCGGCCCGGCGGCACGCCGCATGCTGATGGACGGCAAACTGTCCTCACTGGTCCGTCTTTTCTCCAGGGTCCAGGTGAATGGAGACGTGGATGCCAGCGAGCTGCCCCGCCTGCACCGCCACACACCCCATTTGATTACGCAACATCGGCCCGCAAACTTTGCACTTGCGCACGCCCATTTGCCGCGGCACTCGCTATTGGTCGATGGATCTGGCGGCACCGGCGTTTTGCCAACATGCTGGATCCGCCCACTGACGGCAAAGGCGGTTGGCTTTGCCGGTGGTCTGCGCTTGGGCAATCTGGAAAAGGAGTTTCAACGTATCGCCGCAGTCGCGCACGATGACTGGTGGATAGATATGGAAAGCGGTCTGCGGTCGCCCGGCGATCAATTTGACCCACAGATCGCGTGGGACACGCTGGCGCTGGTTGAAAGACTGCGCTCCGCTACCGAGGAGCAGCAGGCATGAATGCAACGGCCAGGCGTTGCCTGCTCAACATGCTGCTGGGTGCCGCGGTAACGGCCGGGCTGTTCGCGCTCAAGTTGCCCGACTCCGATACGCATGCGTCCCCCGTGGGCCAACGTGCGACCCGCGTCGCACTGTTCGTCAACGGGACACTGGGCGACAAGAGCTTCTTTGACTCGGCAGCGCGCGGCCTTGCCCAGGCCCGGCAGGGCCTGGGCTTGCACACCCGGGTGGTGGAAGCCGGGCTGGACCCGTCACGCTGGGAGTCGAGCTTTGAGGATCTTGTCGAAGGGCACGATTTCGACACCATCATCACCGGCGGATTCGCCATGGCTGCCGTGGTCCAGCGGCTTGCTCCGCAATACCCCAGCACCCGTTTCATCGTATTTGACGCCGCAGTCGACTACGCACATTGCCGCTGCGACAACGTCCACTCCATGCTGTTTCGGCAAAACGAAGGGGCCTATCTCGCAGGCTTTCTGGCGTCAAAGTACGCCGCGACATCCACAGGCGCAACAGCACCACGCCTGGGTGTCGTCGGCGGCATGCAGATTCCCGTCGTTGACGATTTTCTGCTGGGGTTTGACGCGGGCGCCAAGGCCGCGCGACCGGATGTGCAACTGCTGCGCCAGTACGTGAATTCATTCAACGACCCGGCAACCGCCAAGGAAATTGCCAAGGCCATGTATGGCAAGGGTGCGGCGCTCATTTTCCACGCAGCAGCCGGTTCTGGCCAAGGTGTCATCGAGGCCTCGGCAGAAGCCCATCGCGCGGCCATCGGTGTGGACTCCGACCAATACACCATCTTCAAGGCGTCCAACCCGGAGCGGGCGCGCTACATCCTCACCTCGGTCCTCAAAAACGTCGACACCGCGCTGCTGCAGGCACTCAGGCGCCAGCAAAAAGGGCAGTTGTCGTTTGGCCACGTGGAGTCGCTGGGCTTGGCCGAAGGCGG
>JACXTT010014471.1_pt1 | contig 10312 bp, 10 predicted proteins | sample 9270951 | NCBI WGS metagenome assembly JACXTT01 (sample SAMN15532306, study PRJNA645909) | rock metagenome | isolation source: weathered quartz diorite | place: Puerto Rico | collected 2017-06-21
GGTGGCCCCAGTCGCCATCGGGGCACAAAGGCCCGTTGGGCGGCTGCCCGGAGGGACTTCGGGAAGCGGCCGGTGCCGGGCTGCTCGGGCTGGCCCGGCCCGTGCTCGTGCACCTGAGCGCGCACCGGGACGGAACCGGCGATGAACGCCAAACTCCATAGGAGCGCGCGGCGACGATTCATTTGACAGCTCCGCAGCGAGGGAGCACACTAAGCTACAGGGCGATGGCCATGCCAGACACTAACCACCCGCGCGCCGCGCTCCTCATGAGCGCGCCACACCTGCCCGAGCTCTCGCTTGAACAGTCGGCCCGGGCGCGCGCGCTCTTCGACGAGGCAGTCGTCCTGCCGCCCGGCGAGCGAGCAGACGACCTAGGCCGGAGCTGCGGTTCTGACCGTGCCCTCCATGAGGCGATCGAAGCACTGCTCGCGGCCGACGCCGCGCCCCGCGCCGTCCTCGACGCATCGCCTGCGGAGCTGTCCTGAATGTTGGCGGACGACGAGGCCGAGCTGTTCACAGCCCTGCAGGCAGCTCTCGCTGATCGCTACACGCTCGAGCGGGAAATCGGTCATGGGGGCATGGCGACGGTCTACCTCGCGCACGACATCAAGCATGATCGCCCGGTCGCCATCAAAGTGCTGCGCCCCGAGCTCGCGGCCGTCATTGGCATCGAACGATTCCTCCGTGAGATCAAAACGCTCGCGACGCTGCAGCATCCGCACATTCTGGGGCTCATCGACTCCGGCGAAGTGCAGAGCAGCGTGTACTACGTGATGCCGTTCGTTGAGGGGGAATCGCTGCGCGACCGGCTCAACCGCGAGAGGCAGCTCCCGATCTCCGACGCGGTGCGCATCACCTCCGAGGTCGCCTCCGCGCTCGATTACGCGCACCGCCACCGCGTGCTCCACCGGGATATCAAGCCGGACAACATTTTACTTCATGATGGCCAGGCCCTCGTCGCGGACTTCGGTATCGCGCTGGCCCTAACCACCGCCGGCGGCGACCGCATGACCGAGACCGGGCTGTCGCTCGGCACCCCGGGCTACATGAGTCCCGAGCAGGCCACCGGCGACCGCGGGCTCGACGCTCGCAGCGACGTCTACTCCCTGGGCTGCGTGCTGTACGAAATGCTGGCGGGGGAGCCGCCGCACACCGGGCCTACAGTCCGAGCCGTGATCGCCGCGGTCGTAACCGAGAATCCGGAGCCCATCGCCAGCCGCCGGAGCACGGTACCGCACAATGTGGCCGACGCCGTGCATCAGGCCCTGGCGAAGCTGCCAGCTGATCGGTTCGACTCGGCCGGCGGCTTCGCGCGGGCGCTGGCCGATCCTTCCTTCACCACCGCTACGAAGGGGATGGGCGCCGAGCCGCTGGCGACGTGGCAAGCGCGACGCGCGGCTGTGCTGGCCGGTTTGGTCCTGGCAGGTCTCGCCGTCGGTGCTCTTGGCGATTGGGGACTCCACCGTCGCCCCGCTGCTGTCGGTACCAGCGTGCGGTTCTATCTCAGCAGCGACTCGGCGAGGGAAATTACCGATGAATTTGCCATTTCCCCCGACGGAACCAGCCTGGTGTATCTCGCACGGACCCCATCGGGCGACATGCTGTTTCACCAGCGGCTCGATCAGTTGGACCCGCAGCCCGTTCCCGGCACGACCGGTGCCGTAGGGTCAGTCTTCTTCTCGCCGGATGGGACCTGGATCGGGTTCGCGACAGAGCGGGCGCTGCGGAAAGTGCGGCTGGATGGCTCGGAGCCGGTCACCGTGACGACACTCGACGAGGGCCTCACTGGTACGACGTGGGGATCGGATGGCTCGATCTTCTACTCGACATATCCGTCGGGCCGACTCTATCGGGTAGGCGCACAAGGCGCGAACCCGGTCCCAATTCCGGTACATGCCACTACCGGCACGCCGCTCGTGACGTCACCGGTGGTCCTTCCTGGAGGTACAGCGATACTCTGTATCGACGCCCGGGATCGCGTTATGAGGATCGGTGTGATTGATCTGCAATCGGGCGAGTTCAAGCCGGTGCGGAGCGGGATCAGCCCGCACTACTTGACAGCGGGATACCTCCTCTTCGGCACGCCCGACGGTTCGCTCATGATTCAGCCGTTCAACCCGAACCGGACGGATACCACCGGACCGGCGCGGCTGTTAGTGGAGAACGTCCCTGCATTCGTCGGCATCTTCCTTCGCTACGACGTGTCACCCGGCGGAACCCTGGTGTACCGCCTCAAGGGCCGCAGCGGCGCGGTACTCCAGCTGATCCGCCGGGATGGAGCCTCAGAGGTACTCTCCAGAGGCAGTCGGTTCGTGGGACCGCGCTTCTCGCCAGGCGGCCGCCGGATCGCCTACGGCGCGTATCCCGAAACCCCCCTCATGGCCGACCTGTGGATGTATGACGTGACCGCTCATACCGATCAGCGACTCACCTCCGGTGGGCAGACCGGCCGAGACTACAACGACGCGGTCTGGAGCCCCGACGGCAGGCAGATCGCACTTTCAGCCTTGGACAGCGGGACTACCGTTGACAATGGCAAGCATCTCTACCTGATGCCAAGCGACGCCTCGACGCCACCGACGCGGTTGCTGGCCCGTCCTGGAGACCAGTGGCCAACCGACTGGACGCCAGACGGGAAGTCTCTCCTCTTCGCGGATACGCCGCCCTACGGGAAGCAGGCCATCTGGCTGGTCCCGGTTTTGGGGGGAGGGTCGCCGCTGCCCGTCGTGAGAACGCGGTACAACGCTATAGGCGGGCGCCTGTCGCCCGATGGCAAGTGGCTGGCGTTCGACTCGGATGAGACCGGCCAGAGGGAAGTGTACCTGCAGCGGTTCCCCGGTGCCGGGGCCAAGGTACGGGTTTCTGTGAGCGGCGGCTCGATGCCGACCTGGTCGCGCAGCGGGAAGGAATTGTTTTACCGGGAGCGTGCTGGCTTAGTTGCCGTCGACGTGCGATTGGGTGCGCAGCTTTCGCTGGGGGCGCACCACGCGCTGTTCCAGGCGAATCTGTTATCCCCCGGTGCGCTGGCGATGTATGACCCGGCCCCCGACGGCCGGCGCTTCGTGGTGGCCGCGGTTCCGGGATCGTCCAGCCGACTCGCCGTCATATCCAACCTGTTCGCCGGGATCGAGCGGTGAGTCAATGCTTTGGGCTGGTAACCAGTCGGAACTGCCGCGCATACTCCGCGTTCAGCTGCTGCCAGCCGTCGAACTTCATCGCGTCCGGGCCAACGATGCGACCGATCGAGCTGGACCTGGTGTTGCTCGTGACGGCGCTCAATTGGGGCCGCTCGCGCGCGAACCAGCGCGGGTCGGAGGTTGCTCAAGGAGAACCCGCTCACGGGCATTCGACTCCCCAAGGAGAAGAACCCGGAGCGGCCGGTGATGTCGCACGACGTGTACCTCAAGCTGCTCGAGGTCGCACCGCGCGTGCATTCACTGCTCCCGCTGGCGCTCATCGTGGCCGAAGGAGCCGGCCGGCGGATCTCGGCGTGGCGCAACCCTGGTCTGGGACGACATCGACTTCGAGGCCGGGACGATCCACTGGCGGTAGAGAAACTCACAGCATTACTCACAGCACGGGCACAGTAAAGAAAAAGCCCCAGAGCAGAAGTCGCCGCAGAGCTTGATCCTCACTCAGCGGGATTTGAACCCGCGACCCCCTGAACCCCATGGAGTCGATTTGTCGGGGGAGTCACGACAAAGAGTAGCAACTACGCGATGTTCTGGGCATCGGTGTTGTGAGTCGGACCCCGAAGATCGACCGGGAATTGCAGTAGAATCACAACAAAACTCACAACAAGATTGAGCACGAAAAAATGCGAAAACTCGTCGGCCCCCTGAACAAATCAGGGGGTCGACTTTTTCTTGCCCAAAGCACTCACAACAACTCACAACGGAGTCATAAACGAACGACCCCCTGAACGCAGCGCAGGGGGTCGTGATGATCTTAAGCGGAGCATCGCAATGTGGTTCCACGAGGCGGATGTGGCGAAGACGAATAACTCTTCGTAGAATGAAAAGCGCCATCCGGTTCTTGGCGACTTGAGCTTTTGATGTTAGCCCGAACTGGGAGGAACCGGCATGACGGGGCACGGAGCGATCTGCAGATTGGGCGTCTTCTACGACGGATCGTTCTTCTCGTACGCACAGAACTACTACTACCACGAGCGGGACCTGGGCTGGCTTCGCTTCTCCGAGTTCCATCACTTCCTGGAGAAATTCATCGGGTTGCGAGAGCAAGGGTTTGCTAGCTACAAGGTCGTCTACGCCGCCTGGCACCAAGGTCTCTTTACCTCCAAGGACGCGACCCCCGATCAGCTCAAGCGCGATCGCAATCGGCACCACGACTTGATGCACGCCGGCGTGGAGCCCAAGTATCTGCCCATGTCGCAGACGCAGGGCGAGAAGGGCGTAGACGTCGCCCTCGCCGTGGACGCCCTGCAGGTCGGTTTGGGAAGAATGATTGATGTGGCTGTTCTAGTGACCGGCGACGGCGACTTCGTCCCGTTGGTTCGGGCGCTGAACAAGCAAGGTGTGCGCGTGCTCGCGGCCTACTTCGCGTTCGAGAGCAAGGACGGCAGCAAGAGCTTCATCAACGAGCGCCTACTGGCAGCAGCGAACTACGGGGTTGACATCGACGCCCTCGGATCGTCCAAGGAGCACAAGCAGGACTTCGCGACGCTGTTCAGGAAGGTGTGAGCGGTGTCGGGCTAACAAGCAGGTGCAGCGGACAACCCACATCGCCTACCCTAGAAGCGCTGTGGTCAGCCCCCCAAGTCCATCCAAAGCGGATACGAGAACACCCGCGTCACGAGGGGAAGAAGGCCGGTTGCGAGGTGCGTCTCGAGCTGCTCCTGCTCAGCCCGGGACACTTCCTTCAGGATGATCGTTCGCATGAACGGATCGCCGCTCTCGGGCTCGAAGAAGCGAAGCCGGGCGATCTCGGTGCCGTCGGAAGGCCGGAGGAAAACCAGATCGGGGAGCGTGGAATCCGCCGACCGTTCGACTCGCAGCCCGTAGGGGTGGGCTGCAGCGGCGAGGTCGCGGAGGACGGTCATGACCTGACCTGTTCAGGCGGATAGAGCACGCGCTTTGGGATGCCGCGAAGGATTGGGTCGTCAATGCCGTGGAAACTAAAGGCGCGGGACCGCCCCTTCAGGAAGAGGAATACTTCACGCCACGGCCACTGCTCGACGGACAAGGCGTTGCGCTTTCTGTGGCGCGGTGCCAGTCTCACCCGCTCCTGCTCTTTCTGATACTGACGGCCGACATCAAATCCGTCCCAGCGTGGGGCCAACTGGACCGCAAGGTCAATGTCATTCACACGTTCGGCATCGGTCAGGTAGCTGCCGAACAGCACGACGCGCTTGACGCGATAGGCGAACTCTTCGGATTGGTTGACTTGCTCAACGCGTGCCATGAATTCGCGGAGCTTGCGCTCCGCCGTGGCGCGCCTGAGCGGCGCCGCGCCGGATGCTTGCGCGAATCCGTTGCCTTCGTCCGTCAGCTCATACCACGGACCAGCCGCATGGTCCCCTGGACCAATGACCACACGGGGCTCGCGCAGCTGAGTCGGATCACGGTAAAGCGTTCCGACTAGCCCTTTCGCGAGCGGCACCTCCAGCAATCCGGGGTCCCGAAAGTACGCGGCGACCACCGTCGCGCCCATGAACCTAAGCAGCAGGTCGCGGACCTTCATCACCGGCACGCCGCCGATCTTGTCGCGTGGATCAATTCGCACGCTACGCTGCGCCCAGGTAGGTCAAATCACGCATAGCTTCATACCGAGACTACGAGCGAAGAACCTGCAAGAACGCGTGCAGCGCTCTCGGGAGGTGCCTCAGCTGTTCATCGACAAGCCGCGGCAGCAGAATTGGTCGGGGCTCAAGATGATCTTGTACGAGGAACCCGGACGTGAAGAAAAACTTGGACGGCCGACTCCCGTCTGAAACTCCGAAGCGCAGCCGCGGTCTCGCGGCTTTCACACGAAACCGAACGTCGGCGTGGCCCAGCGCCGGAAGTCGAACCGTGTACTCCAAGCGCATGTGTGCTGGCCCGATCACGCTGCCATGGTGGAAATCGCGGATCCGAAGTTGGTGCACCAGCCGCCAGCGCGGGACCATGCGGACAATGAGGCGGTCCCATTCCGGGAGGCTGACCGTCAACTCGCCCCGATCAGCGGCTTCGCGCATCAGTTCGACCGGAGCGCGAAGAAAGTAGACCGCGGCGATCCAGTGCCGAAACGCAGCTGTGGGGTTTGTGGCCGATCTCGCTTCGGTGTCGAAAAACGAGGCCCGTTCTAGATGCTCAACGATGCCGCGGACACCAGGATGCCGTATCATGGCTCTACCTACCGAGCCTCTCGATCACGTAGGCGCCATCGAACGTCAAGACTGGTCCTCGCCTCTTCCCCGTGCGTCGTGAAAATCTTCGGACATCGTGTCCCGCCCTGTTGAAGCACCGTGGTGCCCGTCATCAAAGAGTGCTTCGAGTTGGCGAACGACGAAGGCAACGTGATGGCCGACTCCTGCTTGGACCCAACTCGTGGGATTGCCCGGACCGGTCACGCGTATAGCGACATCGCGGATATAGCAGTCGCCCTCGCTGAAGTCTGCTCCACAATAGTCAGGCCGCTCCAGCAGGAGCTGCGCATTGGCGGGATATTGCTCGGAACCGGGACTCCCTTTGCTCCGCAGGCCTTCACCCTTCATGACAAGCCAATGATCCTCGGTCGTGTAACGGATCGTTGCGCTGGGATTGATACCAGCCTTGCCGGTAGTGAGCAGAGGATTGAGCGTCATGTAGTCACCAAACGTGGGTCGCCGAACGAGCGGACGGTCGACCTGGTCGTGCCAGCGGATCCATTCCTCACGTGCCAGATAGAATATCTGTGGGCCCTTAAACTCCCGAAGATCCTGCGGAAACGAACCAGCAGCAACTGTAAACGTTCGATATCTAGCGATTTCGGGAACGCGAGCACACAGCGCAGCGAGATCGACATCGGCATAGTGCACGTCGAAATCGGCCACCAAGTGGATCTCTTCGCGCCCGTGCGCGGTTGTAACCGAGAAAGCGTCCAGCCGCTGTCCGAGAGCGTTCCCCTGCAGATCGTCGTATCGTAGTCGGACGCAAACGCCCTGGTCAGCTGTCAACGAACGAAGTGCCGCGCGGTACGGCTCGTCGTCACCAAGCCTCAGGACCGGGATTGGCCTCAGTCCCATGGTTTTCAACTCCGAAGTGTACTGTCGGAGGATTCTCGAGTCGTGGCCGAGCTTGCCACTCCAGAACTCACTTGGATCGAAGAAAAAGGGGCGGGCTCCCCAGTGTTTGAGAAGGTCCTCCGCCAACTTACGTGGCGCCGGAGTAGCAACTTCCCGATCCTCGTCTGGCTCGACCTCTCCAGGGCGCGACCATTCGATGAGCGGTGTCATCGACGCCTTCTGGCGCCCTGAAATACCGTGCATCGCACGTTTTTCTCCGGCCTTCCAGCGAACTACTGGCACATAGTGCGTATGATCGAACACACTTCCTCCCAGCTCAGGCGACGTCTCTAAAGACCATACTCACTTGCCCATGCCCAACCAAGCGACTGAGTACTCCAAACTGTCCTCGCTCGTGCCGGATTCGACCCGCAACGATCGCGGGATGGATCTGAAGTTTGTTCGCCAAATCCTGAACCGCTTCCACGGAATGGAGAGTACGCGCGGGAGCCTCGGCCCAGACGTCGTTCGGAATCAGCGCGTCGCTGGCCAACTCATCTGCCTCCTGTTCACGCGCATCTTGCCCCGGACCGGCGTCGAGATCGTCGTAGAAGCCCCGGGCGTTTTCCGTGAAGTGCCTGGCCACGTGAACAAGCTCATGCATCAGAACGAACCAGAAGTTGTCAACACGGTCGTGTCGAATGGTCAGCCCAATGATCGGCCCCTTCGGGCCAAGAATGGCGGCGCCGTCTAGGTGTGTCGACGCCAGGTGTCCCTCGATGACGACCGGGATACCGAGCCGCTTGGCGAGAAATTCCCGAGCGAGTTGCGGCCCCTGATCCGACCAGCTCAACTTCGCGATTGCTCTCATCGTTTCGACCGTGATTGAACCCGCTCGATACTGAGTACCCGTCACCAAATCTTCCGCCCGGCGGATGACCTGAGCTGTCCAAGCCGTCAAAGCAAAATCATCAACCCGTCTGCCACTTCGCACGTGACCGGTCTGGCGATACATGGCTAGAACGAGCTCGGGCTTGCCCAACGGAGCGAGGAACTTTCGAACGAGATCCTCTCCCTTGGCCTTGATGTCCTTCGTGGAGGCAGTGATCCAGTGGCGCTTTACTATCTCGCGAAGCGGGAAACGCTCCCACTCGAAGCCTGCAGGCTCGAGCAACTCCGGATCTCGCTGACCAAGTAACGACTCGGCAGGAATGCCGAGGCCCGTATGGAGGCCCCGGATCATTGCGAGAGTCAAGGCGCGCCTGCCGGAGAGCACCTCCGACACCTTGCTCTTGTTGCCGATGTAGGGCACGAGGTCTCGCTGACGGAGCCCTTGCTGCTCCATTCGGAACCGGATCGCTTCCACCGGGTCCACCCGGACCGCGGGCAACGTCCGCGACTCATAGTCACGAGTGAGAACTGCGAGCAGCTCGAGTCGATCGCCTTCAGGAGTGCCAGGAGCCGGATCACGGCTCGCCAGGCGGTCAATCTCAGCGAGTACAACATCGTACTCGCCGCGAGTCTTGATCACCTTTTCAGCCGTGCTCACCACGTCATAGCTCCCAGTTGTCGTAATCGGCATGTGTCCCAACCCTTAGGATCGCCACGAGCTGCAGGTTGTACGCAATCCTTACCAATAGGCGAAACCGATTGCCGCCGATATTGAAAACAACGCGATTGTCACTCAGGAAACTCGCACTCGAGTACAGCTTCTTTACGTCCGCCGGTGTCTTCCACGCGGCGCCCTCTGCCTCCGCGTACCAGGCTGAAAGCCGACCTCTGGCATCGGGGTGGCCGGAGCAAAAGTCCTCGATCAGATGTCGCCCGACGACCTTCACGCTGACGGCCCCCCACCGAGACTTGGGCGATTCCAAATGCGGGAACACGCAGTATTAGAGACGTTCCCATGGCGGGAACTCTAGGAGGGATTGGTACCTATGTCAAGGCCCTGTTTCTTGTAGCGGACGCGCTTACGCCGCCCACCCCTCCGACAGCACTTCCGCTTGCTCCAGCACGAGCTGAGTGGCCTTCTCCTGCTTGTCGGGCGGGTACCCGTACTTCCTGAGGATGCGTTTTACCAGGACGCGCAACTGAGCACGGACGTTCTCACGCACCGTCCAGTCGATCGTGACGTTGGCTCTTACCGTCTTCACGAGCTCGCGCGCGATCGTCCGAAGGTTCTCGTCCCCCAACACCTTCACAGCGCTGTCGTTTGTTTCGAGAGCGTCATAAAAGGCCAGCTCGTCGTCGGAAAGACCCAGGTCCTCGCCGCGTTGCTCAGCTTTACGCATGTCGCGCGCCAAGCCAATCAACTCTTCGATGACCTGGGCGGCCTCGATCGCCCGGTTTTGATACCGTCGGAGCGATTGCTCCAGCATCTCACTGAAGGAGCGGGCCTGGACGACGTTCTTGCGCCGGCGCGTCCGAATCTCCCCCGACAAGAGCTTGCGCAGTAGCTCGACGGCGAGGTTGCGCTGGGGCATGTCCTTGACCTCGGCCAAGAACTGCTCGGAGAGGATCGAGATATCCGGCTTCGCGAGGCCCGCCGCGGCAAAGATGTCCACGACGCCCTCAGACGCCACGGCCCGCGACACGATTTGCCGGACGGCGAGGTTCAGGTCCTCGTCGGTCTTGCCCTCGCCCGGCGCGCGCTTGATCAGGCTGGCGCGCACGGCTTGGAAGAACGAGACGTCATCCCGAATCCGCAGCGCTTCCTGGGCCGGCACCGCGAGCGCAAAGGCTTGCGATAGCTCGAGCACCGCGCGAAGCAAACGATCCTTGCCGTCCGGCTGCGCGAGAATGTGCTCTTGTGCTCGCGGCAGGAGCCCCAGTCGCTCGCCAGGACTACCCGAGGCCCACTTCGACCAGTCGAACCCGTGAAAGAGGCCCGAGCAGATCTCATGCTTCTCGAGCAGCAGGGCGACCGCTTCATTCTGGTCGATTGCCGTCTTCCCCGTCCCGCCACTCTCGGTGTAGGTCGCGAGCGCTTGCTTGAGCTCGTGGGCGAGGCCGAGGTAGTCGACCACAAGGCCGCCCGGCTTGTCGCTGAAGACGCGGTTCACGCGCGCGATGGCCTGCATCAGGCCGTGCCCGCGCATCGGCTTGTCGACA
>JACXTT010014472.1_pt1 | contig 10311 bp, 9 predicted proteins | sample 9270951 | NCBI WGS metagenome assembly JACXTT01 (sample SAMN15532306, study PRJNA645909) | rock metagenome | isolation source: weathered quartz diorite | place: Puerto Rico | collected 2017-06-21
CCGAGGGCGGGTCGCCCACCAGCTCGCGGACGAAGTCGGACGCCGGCGCCGCGCGGAGCTCGCCGAAGCGTGCGCGCTGGGCGATCCGCCCGCGCTCGAGCACCGCGATCTCGCAGCCGAACGCCGCGGCGTCCGCGGCGTCGTGGGTGACGACGATGCACGGGAGCCCGAGGGCCCGAAGGCGCTCGGGCAAGAACGCACGGAGCTGGCGGCGGACCGAGGCGTCGAGCGCCGCGAACGGCTCGTCGAGCAGCAGCGCACGCGGCTCGGAGCCGAGCGCGCGGGCGAGCGCCACGCGCTGCGCCTCGCCGCCCGAGAACGATGCCGGGAGGCGGTCCGCGAGGTGTGCGACCTCGAGCTCTTCTAGCAGTCCGAGCGCGCGCTCGCGCACCTCCGCGGCGCGCAGCCGCCCGCGGCACTCGATGCCGAACGCGACGTTCGCGAGCCCGGTCAGGTGCGGGAAGAGCCCGCAGCTCTGCGGCACGTAGCCGAGGCCGCGGACCTCGGGCGACAGGTCGATCCTGCGCCCCGAGTCGAACAGCGGCTCGCCGTCGAGCTCGATCGTTCCCGAGCTCGGCCGGAGCGCGCCGAGCACCATCAAGAGCACGCTCGTCTTTCCCGAGCCGTTCGGCCCGACCAGCACCAGCGGCTCGCCGTTCGATTCGAACCGGACGGAGAGCGCGAGCGTGCCGATCGCACCTTCGACGTCGAGGCGGAGCCCCTTCATCGCCGTAGGCTCCCCGAGCGCCATCCCGACACGGACGAGAATCCGAGCGACGAGATGCTCGTCGCGGCGGCGGTCCGCCGCAGCACCACCAGCAATACGAACGAGATCGTGACCAGCAGCAGCGAGATCGCCTGCGCCGCGCGCATGTCGGATTCGAGCGCGGTGTAGACCGCGAGCGGCAGGGTCTGCGTGCGTCCGGTCAGGTTGCCTGCGAACATCAGCGTGGCGCCGAACTCGCCGAGCGAGCGCGCCCAGCTCATGGCCGCGCCCGACAGCAGCGTCGGCATCGCGACGGGTAGCGCGACGCGAAAGAAGGCACGCGTCGGCGATGCGCCGAGGCTCCGCGCGACGATCCACAGCGCCGGGTCGAGCCGCCGGAACGCTGCCGTCGCCGCGAGCACGTAGAACGGCGCCGAAACGAAGATCTCGGCGAGCACGACCGCGATCGTGCTGAACGGAATCGACAGCCCGAGCGCGTCGAGCGAGCCGCCGAGCAGCCCCTTGCGGCCGAACGCGAGCAGCAGGGCGAGGCCGCCGACGGCGGGAGGGATGACGACGGGAAGCTGGACCGCCGTCTCGATCGCGCGGCAGACGGGGCCTTCGTGGCGCACCAGGATCCAGGCGAGCGCGGTGCCGAGCACGAGGACCACCGCGAGACTGATGCTCGTGGTCGTGAGGCTCAGCAGCACGGCCGGGAGGGTGAGCGGATTGCCGAGCCCGGCGAAGAAGCTCGCGAAGCCGGTGGTCGCGAACAGCGCCACGATCGGCAGCAACAGGAAGCCGAGCAGCGCGCCCGCACCGGCCACTGCCAGGCCTCGACCGAGCGCGTCTCGCCGCATGGACTCCCATGCCTGGATTGGCGAGCGCATATCAACGGGGACGGTTTTGCCTCGCGCGCGGTGACGTGCCATCAGGAGAGGATGAAGCCGCCGCTCGCCAACGACCGGTTCCTTCGCGCGTGCCGAGGCGAGCCCGTGGACGCGACCCCGGTCTGGTTCATGCGGCAGGCCGGCCGCTACATGGCGGAATACCGGGCGATCCGGAAGCATCACACGCTGCTCGAGATCTGCAAATCGGCCAAGCTCGCGGCCGAGGTCACGCTCCAGCCGGTCGATCGGCTTGGGGTCGACGCGGCGATCCTGTTCGCCGACATCCTGCTTCCGCTCGAGCCGCTCGGCGTCGGCCTCGAGTTCGTGCACGGCGACGGCCCGACGCTCCAACGCCCGATCACCTGCGCGGCGGACGTCGAGCGTCTGCCCGCGTTCTCCGTCGAGACCGAGCTCGGCTACGTCGCCGAGTCGGTGCGCACGATCGTCGCCGCGCTCGCCGGGAGGGTGCCGCTGATCGGCTTCGCGGGCGGCCCGTTCACGATGGCGAGCTACCTGATCGAGAACGGCCACTCGAAGAACTTCGTCGCGACCAAGCGCTTCATGACGGAAGAGCCGGCGGCCTGGGATCGGCTGATGCGCGCTCTGGTCGACGTGACGGTCGCCTATCTGCGCATGCAGATCGCGGCCGGCGCCGACGCCGTCCAGCTCTTCGACAGCTGGGTCGGCGCGCTCGCTCCCGCGGATTATCGCCGCTTCGTGCAGCCGCACGCGCACGCTATTCTCGCCCCGCTCGTCGAGACGGGGGTGCCGGTCGTTCACTTCGGCACGCAGACGGGGGCGATGCTCCGCGATCTGCGCGACGCCGGCGGGACCGTGATCGGCGTCGACTGGCGGATCGATCTCGGGCGCGCGTTCGACGAGCTCGGCCGCGGCGTCGCGGTGCAGGGCAACCTCGATCCGGTCGCACTGCTCGGTCCGCGCGCCACGCTCGAGGAGTCGGTGCGCGGCGTGCTCGCCGCGGCGCACGGTCGCACCGGCCACGTCTTCAACGTCGGCCACGGGATCCTGCCGGAGACGCCGGTCGAGGCGGTGGCCGCGGTCGTCGAGCTCGTGCACGCCGAAACGGCGAGCTGAGCCGCGCCCGGCTTCGGCGGGCGATGCCGAGAAACGATTGACTGGATGGCCGACCCCGGCCATTCAACGATGGTGTCCCTCGCCTCGCTGCCGCGTTTTCTGTTCACGGCGAAGTCGCCGCAGATCTTGCGGCATCTGCCGAGCTTCGCGCGGCTCTACTGGCGGCTCTTCTGCGACCGCCGCGTCTCGGTGCTGCCGAAGGCGCTGCTCGTGCTGACGTTCGCGTACTTCGTCTGGCCGCTCGACGTGATCCCCGACTTCATCCCCGTGCTCGGCGAGCTCGACGACATGGGAATCGTGATGCTCGGCCTGTGGACGTTCATCCGGCTCTGTCCTCCCGAGGTCGTGCGCCAGCGCGTGGAGGAGATCGCCTCGCGGAGAGTCCCGGCGGATGCGCGCTGATCGCCTCGGCTGGCTCGCGGCCGCCGCCGGGCTCGTGGTCGCGTTCGGCGGGACGGTCGGCGGGCTCTACGTCGACGCACTGTGGTTCCGTCATCTCGACGTCGGCGTCGTCTTCCGCACCACGCTGGTGGCGAGGGCTCTCGTGTTCACGGTGGGCGCGGTGCTCTCCGGGGGCGCGGTGCTCGCAACCGGGCTCGTGGTCGCCCGGCAGATGCGCGAGCCCGGCGTCGTCCGCGTCGTGCTCCGGCGCGGCAACGGCGCCGAGACGCTGCCCGAGCTGATCGCACCCTACAGCGACCGCATCCCGTGGCGCGCACTCGCCGCCGCCGCGGCGGCCGTCGTCGGCGTGCTGTTCGGCCTCGGGCAGGCCGCGAGCTGGGAGACCTACCTGCTCTGGATCTACGGCGGATCGTTCGGCCAGGTAGATCCCATCTTCGGACGCGACATCGGCTTCTACGTGTTCTCGCTGCCGGCTTGGCGGGCGATCGTGAACGCGGTGCTCGCGGTGGTGATCCTCTGCGGGATCGTCGGCGCGGCGCTGTCGTGGCTGCAGGGCACGCTCGATCTGCGGCGCCCCGGCGACGCGATCCCGCCGTCGCTGGTGCGTCTCGGATCGCTGTTGCTCGGTGTCTTCTTGCTGACCAAGGCGTTCGACTACTGGCTCGGCCGCTACGAGCTGTTGCTTCGGCCTTACGGAGCGGTCTTCGGTCTCGGTTACACGGGCATGCACGTGCGGCTGCCGCTGCAATGGCTGATGGTCGTCGCGACGTCGGCCGGCGCGCTGCTCGCGCTCGCGAGCTGGAAGGTCAAGAGCTGGCGGCTGCCGGTCGGCGCGGTGATCCTGCTGTTCGGGGGATCGCTGCTCGGATCGATGGTGCCGGATTTCTACCAGCGCCTGCGCGTCCGACCCGACGAGCTTCGTCTCGAGCGCCCGTACCTCGAACACAACATCGCGCTCACGCGGCAGGCGTACGGTCTCGACCGCGTCACCGCCAAGCCGTTCCCGGCGAAGACGCCGCTCGACGCAGGCGCGGTCGCGCGGAACCAGGCGACGTTCTCGAACATCCGGCTCTGGGATACCGGGCCACTGCTCGACACCTACCGCCAGCTCCAGGTCATACGGCTCTATTACGACTTCCCGGACGTCGACATCGACCGCTACGATTTTCCGACCGGGCGCCGGCAGGTGATGCTCGCGGCCCGCGAGATCGTGCCGTCGCTGTTGCCGTCGAACGCGCGCACGTGGGTGAACCAGCGCCTGCAGTTCACGCACGGCTTCGGCGCCGTGATGAGCCCGGTGACGGAGTTCCAGGGCGAGGGCCTGCCGCAGTTCTTCGTCAAGGACATCCCGCCGGCTTCGCCGGTCGGCCTCGAGATCCAGGAGCCGCGCATCTACTTCGGCGAGCGCACGGACGACTACGTGATCGTCAACGGCGCGGCCGAGGAGTTCGACCATCCGAAGGGCGACGAGAACGTCACGAACCGCTACGCGGGGAAGGGCGGGGTGCCGCTCGGCTCCGTGCTGCGCCGCCTGCTGCTCGCCTGGAACTTCCGGGATCTCAACCTGCTGATCTCCGGGAACCTGCGCGCCGACAGCCGGATCCTGTTCCGCAGGAGCATCCGCGAGCGCATCGAGACGATCGCGCCGTTCCTGAAGCTCGATCGCGATCCGTACCTCGTGGTCTCGAAGGGCCGGCTCTACTGGATGCAGGACGCCTACACGACGAGCTCGACGTATCCGTATGCCGAGCCGGTCGCGGCGCTCGACATCAACTACGTGCGGAACTCCGTGAAGATCGTCGTCGACGCCTACGACGGCACGGTTGCGTTCTATGCCGTCGACGAGCACGAGCCCGTACTCGAGGCCTACCGGCGGATCTTTCCCGGCGTGTTCCGTCCCATCGCGGAGATGCCCGAAGACCTCCGCCGCCACGTGCGCTACCCCGAAGGGCTCTTCTACATCCAGGCCGAGATGTATCGCACGTACCACATGACGAACCCGGACGTGTTCTACAACAAGGAAGACCTCTGGGCGTTCCCGACGGAGAACGCGGGCGGCGCGCGCACCCCGGTCGCGCCCTACTACGTGATCATGAAGCTGCCCGGCGGCGAGCGCGAGGAGTTCATCCTCATGCAGCCGATGACGCCGTCGAATCGCAACAACATGGTCGCATGGCTCGCCGCGCGCTGCGACGACCCGGGCTACGGCGACCTCGTGGAGTTCGAGTTCCCGAAGGAGCGCCTCGTCTACGGGCCGCAGCAGATCGAGGCGCGGATCGACCAGGACACCGTGATCTCGCAGCAGCTGTCGCTGTGGAACCAGATGGGATCGAAGGTGATCCGCGGGAACTTGCTGGTCATCCCGGTCGAGGACGCGCTGGTCTACGTGGAGCCGCTCTACCTGCGCTCCGAGCAGGGGCAGATCCCGGAGCTGAAGCGCGTGATCGTCGCCTACGGCGACCGTGTCGTCATGGAGCCGACGCTCGAGGCCGCGCTCGGGCGGGTGTTCGGCGGCGAGGCGCTGCCGTCGGCGCCGGCCGCCGGGCAGGCGCCGAGCCCGAAGCTCAAGGCTGCCGAGGGCGCGGTGCGGAGCGCGCGCGATCATTACCACGCGGCACTGGACGGCATCCGCTCCGGCAACTGGAGCGTGTTCGCGACCGAGATGGACGCGCTCGGGAAATCCCTCGACGAGTCCGAGAAGCCGGCGGCGGCGAAGGATGCCGCCGGGGCGGCCGCCGGATCGAAGGAGGGACCATGAGCCAGAACCTCGAGGCCGTCCGCGACACCATCGTGCTCTCGCCGCTCGGCGTGCTGCTCGGTTTGCAAGTCGATGCGATCGAGCCCGACCGGGCGCGTGTGCGGTTGCCGTTCCGGCCCGAGGTCACGACGCTCCCCGAGATCGTCCACGGCGGCGCGATCTCCGCGCTGATCGACACCGCCGCGACCGCGGCCGCGTGGAGCGGCGTCGACCTCGCGAAGAACCCGCGCGGCACCACGATCGCGCTGACCGTGAACTTCATCGCGGCGGGAAAGGGCGAAGACCTCGTCGCCGACGCGCGCGTGGTGCAGCGCGGCGGCACCATCACCGCCCTCGAGGTCGCCGTCACCGGAGCGAGCGGCAAGACCGTGGCGCGCGGGCTCGTCACCTACAAGCTCTCGACCGACGCGAAGCGCTGATCCGTCGATCGGGGGACACGCCCTCGCGAACGAGCTATCCTGCGGCCCATGACCGCGGACGTGACCTCGACCGCCGGCGACGATCGCGTCGCGCGGCTGCGCGCCGGAGCGATCTCGCTCGTCGTCGCGATCCTCATCTTCGCGGCGAAGTTCGTGGGCTACCTGATCACCGGCTCGACCGCCGTGCTGTCGGACGCGCTCGAGTCGATCGTGAACGTGGTGGCCGCGCTGTTCACGCTCGCGAGCCTGAAGATCGCGAGCCTGCCGGCGGACGAATCGCACCCGTACGGGCACGGCAAGGTCGAGTTCCTGGCGAGCGGATTCGAGGGTGGGTCCGTCGCGTTCGCCGCGCTCGTCGTCATCTACCAGGGCGCGGATGCGTTGCTGCGGGGGCAGGCGGTGCAGGCGATCGAGTGGGGCTTGCTGATCGTGATCGCCGCCGGCGTCGCGAATGCGGCGCTCGGATTCTTCCTCGTGCGCACGGGCCGGCGGACCCACTCTCCTGCGATCGAGGCGGACGGGCAGCACGTGCTCACGGATTTCTGGACGAGCGCCGGCGTGGTCGTCCGCCTCGTGCTCGTGCGGCTGACCGGCGCCGACTGGATCGATCCGGTCGTCGCGATCGTGCTCGGGCTGAACCTGGCGATCGTCGGCGTGAAGCTCGTGCGGCATGCGATCGGCGGCCTGCTGGACGAGTCGGATCACGACCTCCTCGCGAAGCTCGCGGGCGTCATCGGGCAGGTGCGGACGCCGGGTGTGATCGCCATCCATCGTCTGCGCGCGATCCGCTCCGGCGGGGAAGCCCACGTCGACGCGCACGTCGTGCTGCCGCGCTTCTGGACGGTGCGGCAGGCCCACGACTTCGCCGACGAGTTCGAGGCCGGCGTCGTCCGCGGCATCGAGCGCGCGGCGGATTGCATCTTTCACCTCGACCCCTGCCGCTCGGCGTACTGCGCGAGCTGTCGGGTCGAGCCGTGTCCGGTGCGCGCGCACCTGTTCGCCGCCGAGCGCGACTGGTCGCTGGCGACGCTCCGGAGCGACGTGCCGGACGAAGGCTGACGAGCCCTGCGACCTCGCAAAGGTTCGTAGGCCAACGTCGATCGTTGCATAGCACCGTCGGCCGGTTGCCGCGGACCGTCCGAAAAACCCGAGGGAACGCGAGCGTTCCGGACCTCCGGGGCGCTGGCATGGCGAATGCTGGTTCGATCCTCGGAGGCGAACCGATGCTGAGCGTTCCGTTGACCACGCTGGGAATCGTCGTGAGCACGCTGCTCGTGGGTTACGCCGCACAGACGGTGTACTACCGCTCGAATCGTTCGCGGTTCCTTCCCGGCCGGGGCTCGCCCCGGCGTCGCCGCGCGGCCTGCCTCTGATCGGCCGCGTCGACCCGCCGCTCCGCACGGGCAGGCGCGAGGTCTCGTAGGCCGATCCCTCCGAGCCAACCGTCTCGTCCCGTCGCGGACGGCGGGTTGACAACGACCGTACGGGAAAACAATCTCGCTCCTTCACGCCCTCGGGGGCCCGCTCGGACGGACCCCAAAGCGAGAAGGAACCCGTATGACGGAACGAGTCCGCGAGATCCTCGGCTGGTACGCTTCGGACAACCCCGGCACGCGCGCGAACATCGCGCGCATGCTGAACCACGGTACGCTCGCCGGCACCGGGAAGATGGTGATCCTGCCCGTCGACCAGGGCTTCGAGCACGGGCCGGCGCGGAGCTTTGCCGCGAACCCGGGCGGCTACGACCCGAATTATCACTTCCAGCTCGCCGTCGACGCCGGCTGTAACGCCTACGCCGCGCCGCTCGGCTTCCTCGAGGGCGGCGTCGGGCAGTTCCTCGGCGAGGTGCCGCTGATCCTGAAGCTCAACAACCACGACGTGCTGCACGACGAGAAGGACCCGTGCTCGTCCGTGACGGGGAGCGTGAAAGAAGCGCTTCGCCTCGGCTGCGCGGCCGTCGGGTTCACGATCTACCCGGCTTCGTCGCACAGCCGGACGATGTACGAGCAGCTGCGCGAGATCACCCAGGAAGCGAAGAGCGTCGGCCTCGCGGTCGTCGTCTGGTCGTATCCGCGCGGCACGAGCATCAGCAAGGAAGGCGAGACCGCGATCGACGTGGTCGCCTACGCCGCGCACATCGCGGCCGAGCTCGGCGCGCACATCGTCAAGGTGAAGCTGCCGTCCGCGCACATCGAGCAGGCGGAGGCGAAGAAGGTCTACGAGAAGGAGAAGATCCCCGTCGGCACGCTCGCCGAACGCGTGCGCCACGTCGTGCAGAGCGTGTTCAACGGCCGGCGCATCGTGATCTTCTCGGGCGGACCGGCCAAGAGCGACGACGCGATCTTCGACGAGGTGCGCGCGATCCGTGACGGCGGCGGCTTCGGCTCGATCATGGGCCGCAACTCCTTCCAGCGAAAGCAGGAAGCGGCGCTCCAGTTCCTCGGCACCACGATGAAGATCTACTCCGGGGAGACGCCGTAGCCCTCTCGCTCCACAACACGCTCTCCGGTCAGACCGAGCCCTTCACAGCGATCGAACCCGGCAGGGTCGGCGTCTACGTCTGCGGCGTCACCGTCTACGACCGCTGCCACGTCGGGCACGCGCGCGTCTTCGTCGCCTTCGACCTCTTGCACCGCTGGCTCCGAGCCCGCGGCTTCGCAGTGACGTTCGTCCGCAACATCACGGACGTCGACGACAAGATCATCGACCGCGCGCAGAAGGAGGGCATCACCGCCCTCGCGCTGGCCGAGCGCAACATCGTCGAGTTCCAGCACGACGTGACCTCGCTCGGCTGCCTGCCCGCGACGCACGAGCCGCGCGCCACGCAGTGGGTTCCGGCGATGGTCGATCTCGTGAAGGTGCTCGAGCAGCGCGGCCTCGCCTACGCGGCGCCGGGCGGCGTCTACTACTCCGTCCGCGGCTTCGCGGAGTACGGCAAGCTCTCGAAGCGCGAGATCGACGATTTGCTCGCCGGCGCGCGCGTCGAGATCGACGAAGACAAGCGCGATCCGCTCGACTTCGCGCTCTGGAAATCCGTCACGCCCGAGCGTGAGGCCGCGGGCGAGCCCGCCTGGCCGAGCCCGTGGGGCCGCGGCCGACCCGGCTGGCACCTCGAGTGCTCGGCCATGTCGACTTCGCTGCTCGGCCAACCGTTCGATCTCCACTGCGGCGGCGAGGATCTCATCTTCCCGCACCACGAGAACGAGATCGCGCAGTCCGAGGGCGCGACGGGCACCCCGTTCGTGCATGCGTTCCTGCACAACAGCTTCGTCCGCGTGAACGACGAGAAGATGTCGAAGTCGCTCGGCAACGTGTTCGGCATCCGCGAGATCGTCGCGCTGCTGCCGGCCGAGGCGCTGCGGCTCTTCCTGATGTCGACGCACTACCGGAGCCCGATGGATTTCTCGCTGGTGTCCGTCGAGGAGAGCTTCCGCGCGCTCGTCCGGCTGTACGAGACGCTGGCCCGCGCCGATGCGCGCGGCGTGGCGGCGCCCACGGAAGTGCCGGCGGTGCTGCCGCCGACGCAGGCGCTCGTGCCGTTCGTCGACGCGATGGACGACGACCTCAATACGGCGCGTGCGATTGCCGTCCTGTTCGACCTGGTGCGCGAGCTGAATCGCGCGCTCGACGCCGGCGATCTGACCGCGGCCGCGTCGGCGCGGCGCGACCTCGCCGCCGCGGGCTCCGTTCTCGCAGTCGGCATCCAGCCGCCGGCGGCGTTCCTCGACGCCGAGCGCGCTCGCTCGCTCGCGTCCGCCGGCCTGAGCACGGCCGACGTCGAGGCGAGGATCGTCGAGCGCACGGCCGCACGGGCCGCGCGCGACTGGGCGCGCGCCGACGAGGTGCGGAGCGCGCTCGCTTCCCAGGGGATCGTCCTGGAAGACGGCCCGCGCGGCACCACGTGGCGGCCGGCGAGCTGGGGCATGGTCGAGCCCGTGGCGAAGAAGGGAAAGCGCGCATGAGCGAGACGGCCGAGCTCAACGAGCGCCGCGTCGCGATCGCGGTCGCCCCGCCCGGCCGCGGCCTCGAGGTCCACCCCCC
>JACXTT010014473.1_pt1 | contig 10311 bp, 7 predicted proteins | sample 9270951 | NCBI WGS metagenome assembly JACXTT01 (sample SAMN15532306, study PRJNA645909) | rock metagenome | isolation source: weathered quartz diorite | place: Puerto Rico | collected 2017-06-21
AAAACTTGAACATATGGCAATCCTCCGAGCGCTTTACCGCCGGCTCTGGGGTTTTTGGTCGAATAAATTGCGCATTCGACCCATTTGACTAGCTTAGCCAGTTTTTTGCTGGTTTTTAGATTAAATTTGACGTGCAAAGCATGGGCAATCGCCTATTTTGGTCCCGAGACTGCGCTTGGAGCTGCATATTGTGGTGCTTGGCGTGCCGGAATGCTTGTCAAAGCTTTTTTTGGAAGTTCGCAGAATGGAAATTCTCCCGCTGTCAGCGCAACGCCAAGCAGATTTCATGGCTTTTTTTGAAGGCGAGGCTTTTTCCGACAACCCCAAGTGGTCATCCTGCTATTGCCAATGCTTTTATGAGGACCATAAAAAGGTCCATTGGGCGGCCCGCACGGCGAGCGAAAACCGTGGCATGGCGGTGCAGCGCATGCTACTTGGCAGCATGCAGGGCTTGCTGGCCTATGACGACGGCCGGGTGGTGGGTTGGTGCAATGCTGCGGTGCGCACGCTGTTGCATGCGCTAGATGACGAGCCGGTTGAATACCCTCGGCAAACCGGCACGATCCTATGCTTTTTGGTGGCCCCCAGCGCTCGGGGAAAAGGTGTTGCCACCGCCTTGCTAAAGGCTGCGTGTAGGCATTTCGAAGGGCAGGGTCTGCTGCTGGCGGAGGCTAATCCGCGCACGGGGGCTACCGGCAATGCCGAAAACCATTACGGGCCGCTGGCCATGTACCTCGCCGCAGGGTTCAGCGTTCACCGAACCGATGCGGATGGTAGTGTGTGGGTCAGAAAGGCGTTGCAACCCGCGGGCGCCTGATTCAGGACAGGTTATCAGCGGGGCCTGGGTAGCCAAAATAATAGCCTTGGAAAGTGTCGCAACCGGCCTCGGCGAGAAACGCATGTTGACCCTGGGTCTCAACGCCCTCGGCAATAACGGTCAGACCCAGGCTGTGGCCCAGTGCCAGGATCGTGCGGGCAATGACCGCGTCACTGGGGTCAGTCAGTACATCCCGCACGAAGGATTGATCGATTTTCAGCTGGTCCAGTGGCAGGCGCTTGAGGTAAGAGAGCGACGAATAGCCCGTACCAAAGTCGTCCAGTGAGAAGCCTATGCCCATGGCTTTGAGTGCGCTCATCTTGCGCACGACGCCTTCCACGTCGTGCACCAAAATGCTTTCCGTCAACTCCAGTTTGAGCAGCGAGGGGTTGGCGCCTGATTCGACCAGAGCCTGTGCCACGTTGGCCACAAAAGCAGATTGCGCAAACTGCGCGGCACTGACGTTGACCGCCATGGTCCAGTGCCTGCGCTCAGGATGCGTGGCCCATGCGACCAGCTGGGCGCAGGCGGCTTGCAGGACGTCCTGGCCCAAGGCCAGTATCAAACCGGTCTGCTCTGCCATGGCAATAAAGTGCGCGGGCGTGACCAGACCTTTGTGCGGGTGATTCCAACGCACCAGGGCTTCAGCACCGATGGTGTTGCCGCTGCCATTGACCTGTTTCTGAAAGTGCAGCACGAACTCGCGCATGGCAATGCCGCGGCGCAGGTCGCGTTCCTGCGCATCATGTTCGGCGACGGCGGCCTGCATGGCGGGATCATAAAAGCGTGCCGTGTTGCGGCCGGCTGACTTGCCTTGGTACATGGCCAGGTCGGCTTTCTTGAGCAAGTCGTCCATGGGTTCCAGGTCGCCCAGGAAGACCACGATGCCGATGCTGGTAGTTCCTTCATGGCTGTAGCCGTTGAGGGTGTAGGGCGCGACGAAAGCCTCCAGCAGTTTGCTGGCAACCGCCTCGGCTTGGGTTGCCGCTTCGTGCTGCTGCGGGCTCAGTGACTCCAGCAGCACGACGAACTCGTCGCCTCCCAGCCGGGCGATGCTGTCGCCTTCGCGTACCGATGCCGTCAGCCGTGCGGCAGTCTGCTGCAGCAGCAGGTCACCCACGTCATGGCCTTGGGTGTCGTTGAGTTGTTTGAAATGGTCCAGATCCAGAAACATCAAGGCCCCGTGCCTGCCGGTGCGGGCCGATGTGGCCATGGCTTGCTTGAGTCTATCCATCAGCAGGCGGCGGTTGGGCAGTCCGGTGAGTGAGTCGAAGAAGGCCAGGCGTTTGATTTCTTCTTCATCATGGCGTTGCTGCGTGATGTCGCGCACCATGGCAATGAGGTGGGCCTGCCCATTTCTGTGCACTTTGGAAATGGACAGGTGCATGGGGAACAGGCTGCCGTCCTCGCGACGGCCCTGAATTTCCTGCGTCAGGCTGGCAATGCCCAGGCCATCGGAGCTGAACCGGTGGCGCAGGTAGTCTTCTTCAAAATGGGAGTCGGGGTCGTCAATGAGCGTGGCGGCGTTACGGCCGATGATTGCTGCAGGTGTGTAGCCAAAGATATCGCTGGCCGCCTGGTTGAAGGATTCAATCGTGCCCCGGTCGTCAAACGTGACGACGCCGTCCGCCATATTGTCCAGAATGGTCTGCGTGTGGGCTGCCGATTCACGCAGGGTCTTTTGCGCACGGTTGCGCTCGGTAACGTCGCGTATCATGGCCATCAGGTTGCCGTCGGGCATTTCGTTGGCAATGACGTCGGCATGGAACACGCTGCCATCTTTGCGACGGAATTGCCATTCGCGGTGGTAGCCGGTCTGGCTTCTGATCTCCTGCAAGGCGGTGCCGATGTGCGGTTGTTCTTCGGGTATGACGATGTCGGTGGCATGCAGCCCCACCAGTTCGCTGTGGGTGTAGCCCAACATGCGGCAGATGCTGGTGTTGGCGTCCAGATAGTTGCTATGAATGTCGGCGATCAAAATGCCGTCGGGGGCGTATTCAAACAGGGCGCGGTAGCGTGTCTCGCTGTTGAGCAAGGCGATTTGTGCCAGCTTTTGCTCAGTGATGTCGTGAAAGCTGCCGCGCAACATAACGGTTTGCCCGTCTCTGCGCACCGCATGCCCCTGTGCGCGTACCCAGATGGCGCGGCCCTTTGCCGTCAGTTTGGGGACCTCCAGGTCCCAGGATTCACCGCGGTCTGTGGCGGCTTGCACGGCCGACCGCATCTTGGCGCGGGTCTCGGGCGCATAGAATCCGTAGGCTTGCTCCAGGGTGGGTGAGGCCTGCGGGGGCAGATCGTGCATGCGGCAGGCCTGTGTTGACCACCGGTTCTGCAGGGTCAGCAAGTCCACTTCCCAGCCGCCCACTTTGGCCATTTCACTGGTGCGTTCCAGCATCTCAAGGGCTGTGCTAAGGTGCTCCGTGCTGGTATGCAGTTGCTCTTCAACCTGCTTGCGTTCGGTAATGTCCAACCGCACCCCCACCATCCGGCTGGCTCGGCCATTGCTGTCGCGCGCCAGCACACGGCCCACCACACTGACCCAGCGGTAGCTGCCATTGGCATGCAGCATGCGCGCTTCGTACTGGTAGGGTAGCTCCGCACCGGCCAATATGGCTTGGATGCGCGCGTCAACTTGGTTGCGGTCGTCTGGATGCAATCGATCAAGCCATTGTGTGCGGTTGCCCAGGCCTTCTTCAGACGCGTAGCCCAGCATGGTGAAATAGGTGGGGCTGGCGAACCATTGGTCGGCACTGCTGACATCCCAGTCCCAGATTCCGACCTCGGCGGCGTCGGTTGCCAGTTGCAGGCGTTGCGCCGCGCGGTTGGCCTGGAACTGCATCTGTGCCTTTTGCCGCCAGGCCCGGTTTAAAAACAGGCACAGCAAGCTGATGCCGGTCGCGGCCATCACCCACAGTGCTGTCACCAATTTGGCAAACTGGTACCAGGGCGCCAGCACCAGCTCCGTAGATTGGCCTACGACAACAACCAGACCCGGTTGCGAAGATAGCGTGCGGTAGGAAAACAGGCGTTCCACGCCGTCAATGGCGCTGACACTGCGCAAGTGACCGTTGGGGCTTGCGACCAAGGATTCTTTGAACAGTGGCGTGGTGTCAAAGCTCTTGCCCTGGCTGGGTTCGTTGAAAGGGCTGCGCATCATCAAGGTGCCATCGCGGCGAAACAGTGCGATGGAACCGCCGTTACCCAAGTCAACTGAGCGCCAGAGTTTGTCAAAATACAGAGGGTCCACCGATGCGGCAATGGTTCCAGCAAAGCTGCCGTCTTTTCCGACCAATGCCTGCGCGGATGGAATGAGCCATTGGCCATCGATTCGGCTCTTGACCGGGGCGCTGATGAGAAAGCCGCCCTGCGGGTTGGCCTGCAGGGCCTGGAAGTAGGCAGTGTTGGATAAGTCGGTGCCCAAATGGCCCAGCTGTGTGTCAAAAACCAAGCGGCCCTGGGCATCGGTGACCCACAATACGCGTGCAAAGGGCAGGGCCTGCAGTTCCTGGTTCAACAGCTGGCGGGCGCTGTCTTCGTTCAAGCTGCCGGTCACCTTCATTTGGTTGAGGGCCAGGTTGCTCAGTTGCAGGCTCTGGTGCACCGATTGAAAGGTACGGGCCGTTTGTTCTTCGATGACCTGGGCAAACGACTCGGTCAGTTGCTGTGCAGACGCAATCGCCTGGTTACGCAGGTAGAGCAGGGTTGCCAGAATCAGGCAACCGGATACAACAATGACTGACGCCACCAGCCACAGCAGCAGTTGCCGCTCCGAAGTGGTTGCAGGCGCACTGGCAGATTCGGCGGATGGCGAGATTCCAAACTCCGGCGAAATTGCTGGCATGTGGGCTCCCCTGTCGATGGGCCTGAGTCTAAACGACTTCTGACAGTCACAGAGCTTGGCGATGTCTGGTCAGTTTCCTATACTGCAGTGATGAATCGTCAGCCAGCGCTCATTTTTCTGGACCGCCTGGAGTATGGTGCAATCGCCGCCTTCTTTGGCTTCTTGATCGGCGGCCTAGTGGCTTTGGGCATCTGGTGCTATGTAGGTTACTTCCTGCATCACGTACAGCCCTTCAACACTGGCTTGGTGGAGTTCAGCGTAGCGTACTTTTTTTTGATGGGCGTTGTGCGGGGTGCCGACGCAGCCGAAACCATTGTTGTTGGTTTGATTGCGGGATTTGGCGCAATGTTGGTTTTCGTTGCCTTGGACAGCGGTGGCGGCGGTATTGGCAGTTCTGCAAACAAAACGCCATTTGCGTGGCAAAGCAGCATGTGGTGGTCGCTACTGTATTTTGTAGCTGCGGGCCTGATCGCGTGGCGCGCATAACTAGGGTTTATTGGTAGGGTTCTGGCCACCTGCGATACACGGTTACCTTAATAATAGGTGTTTCCTGCGACGGCGACTTGGACGCCGCTTACTCATAACACTTATATTGGAGACTGCAGTGACATCTTCAGCACCTGGATTTTTGTCCAAGGAACGTATCATCGCCGGCCCGGGGTTCAACCGATGGCTGGTGCCACCAGCGGCTTTAGCGATTCATTTGTGCATTGGCATGGCCTATGGCTTTTCGGTGTTTTGGCTGCCACTGTCCAAAACACTTTCGGGCGCGGGCGTTGCTGCCTGTGCCAAGGGGGCTGGTTTCTGGGGCTCGCTTGCAGCGGGTCTGGCCGAATTTACGGCCGCAGACTGTAACTGGAACATTACCACGCTGGGCTGGATGTACACGCTATTTTTCGTGTTTCTGGGTAGCGCTGCGGCGCTATGGGGTGGCTGGTTGGAGCATGCGGGCCCTCGCAAGGCCGGGGTTGTGTCGGCCGTGTGCTGGTGTGGAGGCATGCTGATTTCGGCCGTTGGGGTGATGCAGCACCAGCTGTGGATCATGATTTTGGGGTCGGGCGTTATTGGCGGCATTGGCCTCGGGCTGGGCTATATCTCGCCGGTGTCCACGCTGATCAAGTGGTTTCCAGACCGCCGGGGCATGGCCACTGGCATGGCGATCATGGGCTTTGGGGGCGGCGCGGTGATCGGTTCGCCGCTGGCCAATGAGCTGATGAAGCACTTTGCCACCAGCACCGATGTGGGTGTGATGCAGACCTTTGTGGTCATGGCACTGGTCTATTTTGTGTTCATGATGGCCGGTGCATTGGGTTATCGTGTGCCTGAGACTGGCTGGAAGCCCGCTGGCTGGACGCCACCTGCGGCCCAGGCTACGGCGGCTTCCATCACGCAGCGCCATGTGCATGTCAGCAAGGTGTGGGGCATTCCACAGTTCTGGCTGATCTGGATGGTGCTGTGCATGAACGTGAGCGCCGGTATTGGCGTGATTGGCATGGCATCGCCCATGCTGCAAGAGGTGTTTGGCGGCGCGCTGATTGGCATACCGAAGAAGTTTGTCGAGCTGGACACAGCGCAGTTGACCGCTATCGCCGGCGGTGCTGCGGGCTTTGCCGCGTTGATCAGTCTGTTCAATATCGGTGGTCGCTTTTTTTGGGCCAGCCTGTCCGACAAGATAGGCCGCAAGATGACCTATGTGGTGTTCTTTGTGCTGGGTGGCGTGCTGTATGCCAGTGTGCCCAGCAGTGCGGCTGCCGGCAATACGGTGTTGTTTGTGTCGGCGTTTTGCCTGATTCTGAGCATGTATGGTGGCGGCTTTGCCACGGTGCCGGCGTATTTGGCCGACATCTTTGGCACGCAGATGGTGGGTGCCATTCACGGCCGGCTGTTGACCGCCTGGGCCACAGCCGGTGTGCTGGGACCGGTGGTCATCAATAACATGCGGGACTACCAGATCGGTCTGGGCATCCCGCGTGAACAGGTCTACAACCAGACCATGTACATCCTGGTGGGTATGTTGGCCATTGGACTGATTTGCAATTTGATGGTACGCCCCTTGGCTGACAAGTGGTTCATGACCGACGCCGAACTGGCCGAAGAACGCCGTCTGGGCAGCGAGCGGGCCGCCGCCGCGGCAGACGCCGCCAAGCGCAGCGGCGGCGCTACTGCTGGTGGTGGGGTGCAAGCTAGCAATCCGGTCATGGTGCTGCTGGCTTGGTTGGCGGTGGGTATACCGTTGGCCTGGGGTATTTACCGCACGGCGCTCAGTGTTGCCAAGCTGTTTGCCTGATACATGTGTCACTTAGCCGGCTTGGTGTTGACCGGCAGGCATAGCAGCGCGGTCAACAATGCCAAGCCCGCATGGCAGGCGTACACCGGAATGAAGGTCTGGTGGGTCAAGCCCGTGTGGCCGAGCAGCAGAACCGTGATGGCGACACCCATCACCGAGCCAATCTGGCGCGTGGCCTGGTTTACCGCGCTGCCGACCGCGTATTGGTCGGCCGGCAGGCGGTTGACCGCAGCCGCCGCCAGTGAAGGCAGCACCAGCCCCACGCCCATGCCGGACAGGAACAGGCCAGGCAGCCATTGTGTGAGATAGGCGGGCTGTGCACCGGGCACCAGCAGAAACCAGAGTCCACTGCAAGCGTAGACCAGCGAGCCGCCGACTAAAAAGGGGCGATGGCCCAAGCGCGCTGCCAGCCGCCCGGTCAGCACCGCAAAGGGTATGACCAGCAAGGGGCCCGGCGTGATGGCCAGACCAGCCTGCGGCAAGCTGTAGTGCCAGACGTCGGTCATGTAGAAGAAAAAGGCAAAGAACATCATCGAGAATGCAATGCCAAAGGCCAGCGTGGCAAGGTTCACAAAGCTGTAGGTGCGGTTGCGGAACAAACGCAGATCCACCAGCGGGGCGCTGGCCATACGCGCCCAGACCACAAAGCCTATGAGCATGATGAGGCCAGTACTGGCCGCAGCCAGCAGTTCGGTACGGCTCCAGTGTGCCGAGCCGGATTGCACGATGGCCAGTGCCAGTGCGCCAACACCAACGATCAGCAGGCCCATGCCGACGCCGTCGATTGGCCGGCGGTTGGCGGGCTTTTTGCTCTCTTGCAGCAGCTTGGCGCCGCGCCACAACGACAGGGCACCTAGCGGCAGGTTCAAATAGAAGGCCCATTGCCAGCCAATGGCATCCACCACGAAAGAGCCTATGCTGGGGCCGACCGCTGCGGCCAGACCACCCACTGCACCCCACAGGCTGACTGCCACAGCGCGTTTGCTGTGTGGAAACGCGTCCAGCAGAATGGACAGTGAGGCCGGCGTCAGCATGGCGGCCCCTACAGCCTGTGCTACGCGTGCTGCGATCAGCCAGGCGACACTGCCAGACAGGCCACAGGCGGCAGAGGCGGCTAGAAACAGGGTGACGCCCAGCATGAACACTTTTTTACGGCCATGCGTGTCGGCCAGGCCGCCTGCCGGGATCAGCATAGCAGCGTAGACCACGGTGTATGCGTTGAGCACCCAGGACATGTCGGCCGCAGATGTGCCGGAGAAGCCTGCCTGTATGGTGCGAAAAGCGGCAAACAGCATGGTGGTGTCCAGCGATACCAGGAACACTGCAATGCTGGCGATCCAGAACACGGGCCAGGGTGATGCCTGTGGCCTGCTCTCGGTGTGGATGTTGCCGTGACCGTGCTGATGGGCGGCAGCAGATGCCGGCACCAGGCCGGGCTTGGGGACTGTGGTGGCATGCATGGCTTTGTCCCAGCTTTAGCGCGGAATGGCGCTGAGGTAGATGGCTGGGTTGGCCGACAGATTGGCATGCACGTAGCGGGTTCTGTCGTCGGCCAGAACTTCACTGGCGCCGGCCTCCAGTGCATCGAAAGTGGTGGCTACCACTGCGTCGGGCGCCAATTTGGGCACGTCGAAGCCTTTTGTCAGGTCGGTGTCGATAAAGCCCACATGCAGCGCCAGTACCTGGGTCTTTTGCTCGGTCAGTTCGATGCGGGTGCCGTTGGTCATGGCCCAGGCGGCTGACTTGCTCATGCCGTAGACGCCCAGCAGTGGGGAGTTGATCCAGCTGGCAATGGACAGAACGTTCAGTATGGCGCCACCACCGTTGGCGGCCAGTATGGGGGCGAAGGCCTGGGTAAGGCGCATGGGCCCGATAACATTGGTATCGAAATGGCGTTGGGCGGACGCTAGGCTGGTGTCGGTCAGGTAGCCGCCGGGTGCCGCGATGCCGGCGTTGTTGATGAGCAGTGTGACGTCTGGCAGATCGCGCGCAGCGGCGGCAACGTGTTCGGGCTTGGTGACATCCAGTTGAATGGGCACGACGCCCGGCAGCGTGACGCTGGCGGGGTCGCGCGCCGCAGCGTAGACCTTGCGGGCACCGCGTGCCAGGGCGGCGCGGGCAAAGGCCAGGCCCAGGCCCCGGTTGGCGCCTGTGATGAGGATGGTTGCGTTAGCGAGTTGCATGGTGGGCTCCTGTGAAAAGTTGAATGGGCGTACGAGCGGTGGCGATAAAATATGACGTTAATCATATTTATGGGCGGGAAAAACGATTGGCATGGTGTTAGCTTGCAGAGTTTCAGGCGCTGTGGTCGTATTGCGCAAGCAACGCGGCCCGGGCTGCCGCCAGCATGGCTTTACCCTGGGCGTTGACCCCCAAGGTGCGCGCCAACTGCAAGCTGCCAACCAAGGTGCTGGCGATGGCCATGGCTTGTTCCCGGGTGCCCCCTGGGGGCAGGGCGTTGTGCACCGTGTCGACCAGGCCCAGCACGCGGGCCACGGATGGTTCCAACAGCGCTGCGGGCTGGCGGCCCATTTCGGAGCACAATGCGGCAACGGCGCAGCCGCCTTCGACGTCACGCAGGTGCGCATCCGACAAGTAGCCTTCAATGACCGCGCGCAACGCGCTGTGGCCCCGCGCCAAGCCGTTGCTGATGCGACGCGCCATGGTCGCGCCGCTTTCACGACCGGCGCGGGCCAGGGCTTCTGCCAGCATGGCGTCGCGCGAAGCAAAGTGTGCGTAAAACCCGCCATGGGTCAGGCCTGCCTGTTTCATGACATCGGCCACTCCCACGCCGTTGTAGCCGTTGCGGCGCAAGGAGCGCGATGCAACGTCAAGGATGCGGTCATGGCTGAGATCACGGCGGCTGGGTTTGTTGGGCATGGTGGCAGTGTATATAAATATGATGTTCGTCATATTTTGATGCGCACAATGACCCTGTGCACAATGGGGTTGGTAGACCGAGCCGCGGCTTGCGTTGCTGTGTTTTCCTGCGGACCTCGTGCCGACCGTGCTGGATACCGGGAGCAGCTTATGCGATGATGGCCCGTCGCGGCACAAGGCGCCGATGGCGTGGCGGAAACTGCGCGCCAAGGGTTGTCCTGCAGGTCGTGGTTTTCGCTTGTTTTCTACTGTTTGTTGCGAGAAACACTCTATGGAATTTATTGTTGTCGGCGCTGGCGCCATTGGTTGCTATGTGGGGGCACGGCTGGCGCATGCCGGACAACAGGTCAGCCTGGTGGGACGGCCTGCCATTCTGGGCGAAATTGCAGCCCATGGGCTGACGGTGTCGGACATGGATGGCTTTAGTGCCCATGTTCCGGCAGACCGTTTGCGGCTTGCTGCGAATCTGGCCGACTTGCGGCGCAG
>JACXTT010014474.1_pt1 | contig 10311 bp, 6 predicted proteins | sample 9270951 | NCBI WGS metagenome assembly JACXTT01 (sample SAMN15532306, study PRJNA645909) | rock metagenome | isolation source: weathered quartz diorite | place: Puerto Rico | collected 2017-06-21
CACCTCATCGGGAAGCGCGGCGAGCACGGCGCGCTCTACTTCGACGACGCCGGCGCGTTCTTCGCGCCCGCCTACCCGCTCGAGGAAGTGCTCGACCCCACGGGCGCCGGCGACTCGTTCGCAGGCGGTCTGCTCGGCTATCTCACGCGGGTCGGCACGCTCGAGCACCCGGCGATGCGCCGCGCGATGTACTTCGGGTCGGCGCTCGGATCGTTCTGCGTCGAAGGGATCGGACCGCGCCGCCTGCTCGGCGTCACGCGCGCCGATCTTAAGAAGCGCATGGCGGACTTCATGACGCTCGTCGAGACCGGCGGTCCGGTCGGCTTGCCCGAGTGATCCGAGGAGAATGGCGATGAGGCGATGGACCAAGATCTCGTGCCTGACGATCGCGGGCTGCGCGGTCGTCGCGACGTCGCTGTCGGCGTGCAAGGACGAGCCCCATCGTCGGACGTCGAGCGATCAGGCGATCGGCGGCGGCGGCGCCTGCGAGGCGAAGCCGGGCGAGCTGCCCAAGCCCGATTGCGACATCAACACGGAGAGCAAGTGCGAGGGCACGGGCGCCTGCTCGATCGACGAGGCGAAGTGCGGGAGCAAGTCGACGTGCCTGCCCATCGGCGACAACAAGGGCAAGGACGTCCTCGACTTCCGCATTCGCCGGCTGAACATCGCCACCCCCGCCGCGCTCGCCTCCGACTTCATCCAGAACAGCGTCGTCACGCTGAACATCGACCTCGCGGAGCGCATCTGCGGCGAGCAGGGCAAGGGTCTCTTCACGTGGATCCTGCGGGTCGACAAGAAGAACAACACGATCATCACGGGCGGCGCGCCGCCGTCGACGGACTCGCTGAACAAGGGCTTCTGCTTCGCGCGCTTCGATCTAGGGGCCAACAAGGTCCAGCCGATCAGCGGGAAGATCCAGTTCGACAGCGCCGGCAACACCTTCAAGTCGCTCGAGCCGGCGAAGGTGAACATCCCGATCTTCCTCGATGCGGATGGCAACAACGTCATCCTCCTGCCCATCACCGACGTGCGCGTCGAGAACGTCACCATCTCGGACGAAGGCAACTGCATCGGCCACTTCAGGGAGTCGGCGCTCGACAACAGCTGCTTCGAGGACAAGTCGGCGTGCCCGCGTTGGACAACGAGCGGCTCGCTCGGCGGCTACATCACGCTCGAAGAAGCCGACGGCGTGCTCATTCGCGACCTCAACAACAAGTCGCTCTGCTCGTTCCTCGCCGCCGAGACCGAGCTCAAGTGCGCGCGCGAGAACGGCAAGATCAAGTACCAGGGCGACTACTGCTCGGTCACGAAGGCGCCGGGCGGATGCGCCGACAGCATGTGGCTCGCGGCGACGTTCGCCGCGAGCGCCGCGAAGATCTTCGACGGCAACGGCACCGTGCCGAAGTGCTCGGGCGCGGTGAGCGATGCGGGCGTGGACTCGGGCAGCGACAGCGGCCCCAGCGACGCGGGCGACGGCGGCGGTTGATGCTAGTGTGAACCGGGCAGATGCGCGGTCGGGCGACAGTCATCGGCCTCGTCTTCTTCGGCGCTACCGTCGCGTGCGGCGCGATCCTCGGCATCGATGACCGAACGTTGGATCCCGAGATCGGCGTGCCAGGGCGCGGCGATGCGGGCGCCGACGTGGGCTCCGAGGGCGCGGCCGACACCGGCGCGAGGCTCGGCGACGCGGGCATCGACGTCGACGCGGGCTTCACGTGCCCGACGGTCTGTACGAGGTGCAACGGCGAGGTGTGCGTCTTCGACTGCCCAAGCCCGCAATGCACGGATCCGATCGTCTGTCCGAGCGGCCTCGCCTGTCGCGTGAATTGCCGGGATGACAAGGGCTGCGACGTCCAGGTCGTCGATTGCACGCGGGCCAAGAAGTGCGTGATCGACTGCGACGGCAACAAGGACACGTGCAACGACATGAAAATCAACGCCGGCACGGCGTCCCTGTGCATCATGTGCAAGGGCTCGCAGGCCGCCTGCGACCAGGTCAGCTGCAGTGGGACGGGCGGCTGCACGCGGATCTGCAGCGGCGGCGTCGGCGGGTCGTGCACCACGGCCACCTGTTCGGGCACCTGTTCGGGCGGCTCCAGCTGCCCCTGACACGATCTCGATTGAGACGGGATTTTCGGCGGAATCCAGCCAACTTCCCGGGAGTCCTGTGGTATGGGCTGCCTCGCATTCGGTCTGGGGTAGCGGGTCGAGCGGGCTGCTGTCAGAGTCACGATAGGGATAGGGGCACCGGCCCCACGGACAGCTACACTTTCGGGTGTAAAAGGCAGGCGCGGGTCGCGACGAGGAGGTTTCTCGATGCTTTCACGCTTTCGCCACATCTTCGGCGTCGTCTTCTTTCTTCTCGTGGCCTCGTGCAGTGGCGGAGGCTGCTCGTCGGGCTGCGGAGGATGCGGAGGCACCACCCCGCTCCCGGGCGGGTACCCGAAGGACAAAGCGATCGAGAACGCCGCGTCGGTGCGCGTCTCGCGGCCAGGCCTCGACTTCGTCGAGAAGAACCTCCCCGCGGTCGTCTCGAAGGTGATCAGCGCGCCCGGCGGTACGCTCGGGTTCGACGTCCCCAACATCGATCCGGCGAAGACGCAGATCGCCGACCTCTCGATCTTCGGCAAGGTCTACATCGATCCGAACGTGTGCCCCGGCGGGCCCGACCCGAAGGCCACGCCGCCGAAGTGCCACGCGGACGTGGGCATCGGCAAGGCGACCTTCCTCATCGACTCGGTGAAGCCGAACGCCATCACGATCAAGGCGACGATCCCGCTCGTCCTCCAGGACACGCCGATCCAGGCGACGGTCAACTACGACCCGCCGATCCTCCCCTCCGTCGACCTCGGAAGCATCACGCTGCACATCGGCTACGGCGATGGTGGCTGCGACGGCAACGGCAAGCCGCAGGTCACGCCGCACGCGCTCCCCGTCGGGATCACGATCCCGCTCGTCGAAGAGACCACCGCGCCGCGCCAGGGCTATACGAAGATCGACGTCCAGAACGCGGTCGTCGATCTGAACGGGCTCAGCGACAACGACGTGCAGGTCTGCTCGAACTGCGGCTTCGCGACGGCGATCTGCAGCGCGATCACGAACTCGAGCTTCGTGAAGGGCCTCGCGGTCGATCCGCTCAAGAGCGGCCTCGCCGATCAGGTGAAGAGCCTCCTCGCCGACCAGCTCTGCACGAAGCCGGTCGCCACGCTCAACCCACCCTGCCCGACCGGCTCCACGCCCAACGCATCGAACGACAAGTGCGTCTACACGTCGGACAAGAACAAGTGCGTGCCGATGCTGCTCGGCACCGACGCCCACATCGATCTCGGCGGCTTCCTCAAGAGCATCTCGCCGGGCACCTCGGGCGGCCTCGACTTCGGTCTCGCGGCCAACGGCGCGATGAAGCCGTTCCCGAACGCCAACGCGGGCGCCGGCGGCCGCACGCCCAACGGTGTCACGCTCGGCATGATCGGCGGCGTCACGGCCCAGCCGCCGTCGAAGTGCGTGCCCCAGGCCGACCTCAAGGTGCCCACGGGCATCCCGCTCCCCGACGAGCTCGCGCCCACCGTCAACGATCCCGCGACCACGCCGCACGTCGGCATCGCGCTCTCGGGTCGCTTCCTCGATTACTCGATGGGGTCGGTCTACAACAGCGGCCTCCTGTGCCTCGGCGTGTCGAGCGAGCAGTTCGACATGCTGCGCGCGGGGCTCCTGTCGATCCTCATCCCGTCGCTGAAGAACCTCACGTTCCAGAACGGCGATGCGGCGGCGGCGATCGCGACGCGCCCGCAGGGCCCGCCGAGCGTTAAGGTCGGCGGCGGAACGGACATCAACAAGGATCCGCTCCTCACCATCACGCTCCCGAAGTTCGCGCTCGACTTCTACCTCTGGCACCAGGAGCGCTTCACGCGCGTGTTCACGTTCGAGTCGGATCTCACCATCCCGGTGAACCTCCAGACCGGCAAGGACCCGGTGAAGAACCCGAAGGGCGGCATCCTTCCCGCGATCGGCGACATCAAGGTCGCGAACGGCAAGGTCACGAACGCGGACCTCCTGATGGATGAGCCGGCGCTCGTCGCGGGCGCGCTGCAGGGCCTGCTCGGCGGCATCTCGAAGCAGCTCGTGGGCGGAGGCTTCTCGCCGATCGACCTCTCGGGCGCGACCTCGTCGCTGGGTCTGAACCTCGAGATCGCCTCGATCAAGAAGCTCACGAAGGGCACCGACGACTTCGTCGGCATCTTCGCGAACCTCTCGAAGGCACCTGGCACGGCGACCGTGGAGGCCGACACGAAGGCCACGCTCGTGTCGAAGAAGGTCGTCGCAGAGCGCATGACGCTCGCCACCATGGAGCGCGAGTCGCGCCCCGAGCTCGTCGTCGACGTGTCGTCGCCGATCGACGACGGCAAGCACGTCATCGAGTACTCGTGGTGGATCGACGGCGGCACGCGCTCGCCGTGGACCAAGGACAAGAGGATCACCGTCTCCGACGATCAGCTCTTCCTCCAGGGCAAGCACGTCCTGAAGGTCGCGGCGCGCATCGCCGACGAAGCGGACACGGAAGACGGCACGCCTGCCGAGATCCCGTTCACGATCGACGCGGTCGCGCCGTTCGTGAACGTCGAGAAGGTCGGCTCGGTCGTGACGCTGGAAGCGTGGGACATCGTCTCCTCGAAGGAGGCGCTCGCGGCGCGCTACCAGCTCGACAGCGGAGAGCTCTCCGCATGGCAGAGCGTCGAGAGCCTCGCGCGCATCGAGGTCGGGCAGGCATCGATCCTCACCGTCGAGGTGAAGGACGAGGAGGGCAACGTGCGTTCGGTGAAGCAAGAGCTCCTGCGCGGCAAGGCCGACGGCACCCTGGCGGCGGCCGGCTCCGGCTGCAGCTGCGACGTCCCCGGCAACAAGGAGCCGAGCAAGAGCGGCCTCTTCGCGCTCGCCCTCGGCCTCCTCGGCATCGGCGTCATCGCCGCTCGCCGACGCCGCGCGAACGGCGCGCCGGCCATCGTCGGCGCTTCTCGTATCCGCCACACGATGCTCGCGATCGGCAGCATCGGCGTCGTCGCGGCCACGAGCCAAGGCTGCGGCTGCGGTAGCGAAGACGACGCGGCGCAGGGCAGCAAGTGCGGGAAGAGCTGCGAGGAGGAGTGCAAGGAGGCGCTGAAGCAGGGCCGTCCGGGCACCTTCATGTCGCTCGCGAAGGCGCCCGACAACTCGATCTGGGTCGCGGGTTACAACGAGGCGCTCGTCGAAGAAGGCGACAACCAGCTCTTCGGCGATCTCGTCGTCGGTCGCTACGACCTCGGCAAACAGAAGGTCGAATGGCAGACGATCGACGGTCTCCCCGCACGTTCCCAGGCCGATGGATGTGCGGATCGCGCGCGCGACTCGTGGCGCAACGGCGAGAGCGACTCGGGCGACGACGTCGGTCTCTACACGAGCATCCAGGTCAGCGCGTCGGGCGTGCCGATGGTCAGCTACTACGACCTCACGCACAAGGCGCTGAAGTTCGCGTTCCAGGAGAACGGGAGCTGGAGCAACTTCACGGTCCGCCAGACGCCCGGCGCCGACGTCGGTCGCTACACGAAGATGGTCCTCGACGGCGGCAAGCCCGTCATCGCGTTCCTCCACACCGAGTCCGGCAACGGCGGCAAGGTCCGATCGAAGATCACCGTCGCACGCGCCACCTCCGAGGTGCCTCACGATCCGAGCGGCTTCACCTTCGAAGACGCCGCGGTCGAAGAAGACAATCCGTGCAACGGCGAGTCGTGCGGGCCCGGCGCCTGCGTGAAGGACACCGGGACGTGCGCGCCGAAGGTCGGCGGCTGCACGCCGGCCGACTGCGGTCAGGGCAAGGCCTGCGTCACCCAAGACGCGAAGGCCACGTGCGTGACGGTGCAGAGCGCGCTCGAGACGTACGCGAACGTCTTCGGCGCACGCATCGCGCTCGCGCAGAACGGCGCGACGCTCGGCATGGCCGTGTACGATCGGCCCCATGGCAACCTCGTCGCGCTCGTGAATCGCGGCGGCGGCAAATGGGACCGCATCATCGTCGACGGCGAGACGGGCTCGCGCAAGGACAAGACCGCGATCGACACGGGCGACGTCGGCATCGCGCCCTCGCTCGCGATCGACGGGCAGACCTGGCACATGTCGTACGTGAGCGGCCTCGACGAGACCGTTCGCTACGTGACGTTCTCCGGCGACAAGCCGGGCAAGCCCGAGATCGTCGACGACGGCAGCGCGGCCGACGGGAAGACCTTCCCCGACGGCAAGCACATCGTCGGTGACGACTCGTTCATCCGCGTCGCAGGCGACGTCGTCACGGTGGTCTACCAGGACGCGACGAACGGCACGCTGCGCCGCGCGGTCGGCACGAAGGCCGGCACGACGCGCAAGTGGGACCTCCGCACGCTCCAGCAGCCGGGCAAGTGGGGCGGCTTCTACCCCGTGATTGTCCCCGGCGAGGATCGCGTCGCCAACTTCTGGGAGACGGCCGAGCGCTCCTCGAAGAACTTCTTCGGCGACGTGGCGATCCTCGCGCCTTAGTCGTCACTACTTCACTTGCAGGCGGATTTCAGGCGGCGTGCGTCCTCGAGGACGCGCGCCTCGAGCTCGAGGAGCTCGACGTCCTTGTCCATCAGCGCACGATACTCGGGATACGTGAGGCCCACGCGGCCGCACGCAAGCTCGAGTGCGCGATGGATGTCGCCTGCGGCGTCGATGGGGAGGTTCTCCTCGCAGACCAGCTCCTCGAACTTGCGCAGCACCGACACGCCTTTGGCGCGCTCTGCCACACCGTTCGGATGCGACGCACCCTGCTCGGCGCGGTCACGGAAGTCTTCGTGAACGAGGTTCGAGTCCGTGCTCTGCTCGAGGAGCTCGTAGCCGAGCGGTTTCTCGGGGTGCTCGAACGATCGACCGGGCTTGCGATACGAGGGATCGAAGGACGTCTCGGGCCTCATGCGAGTCGTGCTCGCAAGAGGCGGGCCGTTCGTGTCAGGCGGCGACGCCTGCGGCGAGATCGGTCATCGGACGAATCGCCGGGCCGCTCGAGCGCTCACGCTCCGCGTTGACCACGTCGAGGAGCTCCGCTTTGGTCACGATGCCGAGCTCGAGGAGCGCGCGCATGTAGCCGTCGACGTAGCCGTGCGCGCGCGCCAGGCGCCCGTAGGCCTCGCCTGCCGCCTTCGCGGTGAAGACGTCTCCGAGCATGCTCCGGAGCTCCGCCACGACTTCCGCCTTCGTCTTCATGGGAATGGCCTCCACGGACACCACCGCTACACAATCGCGGAGGGCGGGGCCAACTTCCGGACACTGAATAGTGGTCTCGTGACGGGCGTTCGGGTAGAGGAGTGGTTGCGCGGATCATCATGGCTGAGCCCGACGAGAAGGCGGAGAAGGCTCCAGAGGCGGAGAGCGACGAGCCGACCGCACCGAACCCGCCTGCGGCGGAGGCCAAGCCGTCGGAGCCGAAGGCCGAGGCAAGCGAAGCGAAGCGTAGCGAGCCGATGGCGAAGGCCGCCTCGGAGCCCAAGCTGGCCGCGACATCGGAGCCGAAGGTGAAAGCGCCTGCATCGGCCCCCGCGGTGAAGGCCGCGTCGGGGTCGAACGTGAAGGCGGCGTTCCCGACGTCGGTGAAGACCGCGATCGCGAAGGGTGAAGGCGGCGCGCCCGAAGCCTACGAGGCGCTGGCTCGATCGGCGCGCCTCTCCGATCTCGTCGGGATCGCGCAGAAGGTCCTCTCGGACGCGACGCTCCAGCGACGCGCCGAGTGGAGCCACGCCGCGAGCGTGGAGGCCGCCGCCGAAGAGCTGAAGCTCGCGCGCAGCGATGCGGATACGCCGTACGGCAACGCGCTCGGCGTGCTCGGCACGGGGCCCGAAGGCGATGCGGAGCGGGCGCTCGCGTCGGCGCTCGCGGCCCATGCCATCGCCGAAGGTCCGCGCGACGACGAAGATCGCATCGCCGCAGACGTCCTCTGGCTCGCGGCAAACACCGCCTTCGACGCGCTGCCGCTCCTCGACCGCGCGCTCGGCGACGACGCCGCGGACGTGTGGACCTCCATCGGCGAGCTCGTGCGCCGGTTCGACGAGGGCCGTGGTTCGGCGCTTCGCCGCGGCGAAGCGGTGCTCGGCGCGGCGGCGCTCGCGGCGTCATCGTCTCCCGCAGCGTCCAAGGCGGCGAGAGACATCGCGGAGCACGCGAAGGATCCGTTGCTCGCGCGTCTCGCGCAGGGCGCGGAGGGCACCGCCGAGGTCACCCTCGAAGGCGAGATGGTGCCCGCGCCGCGCAGCATGTTCGTCACCACGATCCTCGCGTTCACCGGGCTCTTGTTCGTGATGCACGCCCTGCGCTTCGTCGCGCGCATCGCGCTGGCGTACAAGCGGCCCACCGAGGTCGCGCTCGGAGAATCGGGCGTCCGCGTGACATCGCGCACCGAGATGCTCGGGCGCGTGCTCCGCGAGCAGGAGCACGTGATCGTGCGAGCGGGGCTCGTTCGCGTCGTGCGCGAGGTGCGCTATCCGCGGCTCGCTTTCTACTCGGGGCTCTTCGCGCTCGCGCTGGGTAGCTACATCGGCGTGCGAGCCCTCGTCGATGGCGTGCGCGCTGCCTCTCCTTCCCTGCTCCTGACCGGCCTCGCGATCGTGGTGCTCGGGATCGCCATCGACTTCGTGTTCGGGACCATCCTGCCTGGCGCTCGCGGACGCTGTCGCGTCGCCTTCGTGCCACGCACGGGCAAGACGTTGTGCGTCGCCGACGTGGATCTGAAGACCGCCGACGCCGCGCTGCGCCGCGCGCTGCGCTGACGTCAGGGGCTCGCGGACACGCTGCGCTCGCCGATCACGGCCTCGAGCTTGCCGGCCGTGGCTCGCGCCTCGATGCGCACCGTACGCGTCTGTGCGCCCGCGCACCCGCGCAGACCCACGGAGCTCTGACCATGGGAGCGATCGAGCTCTTCGTTGTTCGTCGTGTCGTAGAGCCGCGCCTCGAGGCCCGTGCCCTCGCCCTCCGCGCCGATCGCGACGCGAATGCAGTGGCCCGACTGTATCGTTGTAGTCTGCACCCATTGATGCGCGGCATCGAGCTGCGCGTGGCGCACGGCGCCCGGCGTTCCCTCGTGCAAGCCGCCGGGCCCCGATGCCGAACGCCCGAGCATGCGCGATGCCGCGAGCGGGTGCGCCGTGAACGCCGGGTCCTTCCAGCGCTCCGGACGCAGGAGGAGGGCATACGGACCGGGACGTCCTCGGGTCGCGAGATCGGCGCGAGCCCTACCCTTCCCGCACGCGAACATCGTCGCGTCGCTCGCGCCTTCGCCGGACGCGAGAAGCGCCCCTGCGTCGTCCCACACGGCGGCCTCGACGAGCGCCAGCGGCGCCCCGGCGACCAGATCGATGCGGGTGCAACCGCCCGGCACGAGCTCGATGGGGACCGTGGCACGCCGCCCGAGCTGGAGCGAGCCGGTCGACGAGGTCGTCGCGCCGCCGTACCCCGTCTTCGCGAGCGCATGCTCACGCGCGGAGCGGGTGGCGTCGAGCGGCTGCGAGGGCGCGACCCAAGCCACCTCGGCGCGCGCCATGATCTCGCGCGCGGTGTCCTTCTTCGTCTTCGCGACGACGATGGCGACGAGGCCGCGTCCGATGTGAGGTCGCACCTGGATCGATCCGTTGAGCGAGACGGGGGAGCACAGCGTCACGGCGCGCGCGGGGCCGCCGTCCTTGGCGCGCGCGACGAGCCGTCCTTCGCCGTCGAGGACATCGACGTCGATGACCGCAACGTCGTCGTCGGGGACGACGAGCGCATCGGTGCACCCGCCCTCCTCGACGCCGAGGGCGACCGCCGACGGCGCGCGGCTGTCGGCAGCGAGCGCGACCCGACGCGTCTCCTCCCAGGCGCCGCCGATCGCCGCACGATGGGTGCGCACGAGATCATCGAGGCCCGGCCACGCCTCGGGCGTGCGCGGCGGGCCCCCGACCGATCCGCGAGCGCCGACCACGCGGCCGATCTCCGCGGCCCGATCTTTCGGCACGAGCTGCGCGCCGATCACGCAGAGACCTTCGCCGCTCGCGGCATGCGCGGCCACGTAGACGCGGCTCGGATGCGGCGGACACAAGAGGAGCGTGGGTCTCGGATCCGGCCCCTCGTCTGCGGCGACCGGATTGCCCTCTTCGGCGAAGGCGGTGAGATCGATGTCGTCGAGCGAAGGCGACGCGCGCCCGTAGGCGAGAAGGCACGCATCCGGCGGCACCTCGACGAACGCGCCGAGTCGCTCGCCTTCGGTCATCGTCCCCGATGCCACGATCGCGACGGGACCTG
>JACXTT010014475.1_pt1 | contig 10311 bp, 4 predicted proteins | sample 9270951 | NCBI WGS metagenome assembly JACXTT01 (sample SAMN15532306, study PRJNA645909) | rock metagenome | isolation source: weathered quartz diorite | place: Puerto Rico | collected 2017-06-21
TCAGGAATTTGTCTTGTGTTCCCTGCCCTTCCTGCTTTAAAAACCGTCCGGGAGTTACCTGCCGGAAACGTGTTCGCGCAATCCTGCCCACGAAGGGCTGTCGGCTGCTGGACGGCTGGAAGCCCACGTCCCCGTCGACGGAGAAGACTTTTATGATGGTGCGGAAGCTCGTCACAGTCGCGGTTCAGCTGGTTCTGCTCGCCACGCTAAGCTTTGCTCAGGGCGTCGCCACCGGCGATCTGCATGTCACCGTACGCGATCCCAAGGCCGGCCTAGTCACTAACGCCACGGTCACGGCGCGCGACGAGAGCAAGGCTTTGGAGCGCTCGACCAGCGACAACACCGAGGGCCAGTACCGCATTCTGTTGCTGCCGCCAGCAACCTACACGGTGACGGTTGAAGCACCGGGCTTCGCCAAGGCCACGGTGACTGGCGTCGCGATCACCGTCGGAACGATGGCGGAAATCCCCATTACGCTGTCGGTGGCGGGAGCAGAAGAAGTCATCAATGTCAGTTCGGCCGCGGAACTGGTGGAGACGCAACGCACCTCCTCGACCGACACCATCGACCAGCGCCGCATCGACAATCTTCCCATCAACGGACGCAACTACATCAATTTCGCCCTCACCGACTCGCAGGTGCTGCGTGACAACGCTCCCAGCATTGGAGCCGCGCCCACTTCCGGCCTGAACATGAGCGGGCAACGCGCCCGTTCCAACCTGGTCAACGTGGATGGCGCCGACGCCACCGACAATTCGGTGAACGGCGTCCGTTCCACGGTTTCGCAGGAAGCAGTGCAGGAATTCCAGATCATCACCAACGGCTACGCGCCGGAATACGGCAGAGCCTCGGGCGGCGTGGTCAATATCATCACGCGCTCCGGATCGAATGACTTTCATGGCGACGTCTACGGCTATTTGCGGAACCGTAATTTTCAGGCGGTGAATCCGTTCAGCACGGTTCCCAATCCCGCTTACACGCGGGTGCAGGCAGGAACGGCGTTCGGTGGGCCGATCAAGAAGGACAAGACCTTCTACTATTTCTCTTACGAAGTGACCCGCCGGCATGAAACCGGATTCTCCAGCGTGGGCTCGCCGAACGGAACCTTTGGCCTGGTGAACTTTGACGCCTCCCCGGTGTTCGGCGCGCCGCCGGGATCCGGCTTCGTCATTAAGGCCACGCCCGAACAGGCGGCATACTTCCAGCAGACGTTACCTGCTGCTCTGGCAACTTTAGGAGGGATCAGCCCGGCGTTGGCGGCAGGCTACGGTCAAGAAGCAGCTTTGTATGCCGCCTTCGTCGGAGGCTCGTCGGGAACCGCGCTTAACGGAACCTATCCGGCTTCGTTTGCCGCGCTCGAAGGCAGCCTGATCCCTGGTTCGGCCGACACTCCGACTCCGCTGACGCAGTTCATCACTTCGTGCAACGTGGCGCCTACGACCGCCAACCCCACGGGAAACCGGCTGTGCCATGGACTGCCAAGCAACTTCCTCGGACTTGCGCCGCAGGGAGGAAACTATCCTATTTTTGAGGGCACAAGCCTCTACTCCCTCCGGCTGGATCACAACGTCAGCAGCAACAACCGCCTGACGTTCCGCGCCAATGTCAGTCCCAGCACAGTGACCGGCATTCAGGTAAACGGCGAGAACCAGACCTACGGGCAGAACGCATTTTCCCGGACTTCCTCGCAGACCTATCGCGACGTGACCGGCGTGGTCCAGGACACCATGACGATTGGCAGCAACAAGGTCAACGAGTTCCGCTTCCAGTATGCGCGCCGCGGCCTGCAGTATTTTTACTCGGACGCGCCCGGCGGTTCCAACGTGGCCTCCAACATTGCCGGCTTCGGTTTTGTCGGCCGTGAGCCCTATTCGTATATCCAGCGGGTCGAGGAGCGCTATCAGTTCACCGACAACTTCTCCTGGACCATTGGGCGCCACGACACCAAGTTCGGAGTGGACTTTAACTACCTTCCGCTGACCGCCACCTTCACCGTGAACTACGGCGGCGTGTATAACTTCAGTTCGCGGAATGCAGCCGACCTGGGCTTCTCCAATCTTTGCGCGGCGAATAGCGCACCTGCGGCGCTGTGCCCGGACTTCCCCGGCTTCACCGGGTTGCAGGCTTTCGGCCTGGGTATTCCCAGCACCCTGGTGCAGGGCATCGGCAATCCCAAGGACCGTTTTTCCAACAAGCCGCTGGGCGTGTTCTGGCAGGATTCCTTCCGCGCCCGGCACAACCTCACGTTCAATCTGGGCGTGCGCTATGACGTGGAGTTTCCGCCCAAGTTCACCCCGCCCGACGCGCTAGCTCTGGCCGCCTACAACCAGCTGGGCTTGCAGAAGGGTATCCAGACCGACACCAATAACATTCAACCGCGCATCGGCGTGGCCTGGGATCCAAAGGGCAATGGCAAGAGCGTTTGGCGCGCCTCCTACGGCGTCTTTTACGATCATCCCCTGCTCGGGTTGTACTTCCTGGGCGATGCCTCGGATGGCTCGAAAAGTGGACAATTGCTGTTCGCCGGCGCAGCGCCTTGCAGCCAGACAGCCCCGGCCACCGGGACCGCTGCGGCCGCGGCCCTGAACGCGACCAATATCTTCCAGGGCATCCTCACCACCGGTACCTGTCTGCCCACGATTCCTGGGTACCAGGCCAACCAGCAGCGCTTTGATCCCTCCAACGCTGACTTGTTCATCAACCAGAACTATCTGAACCCGGCCACGTTCTTTCCTGTGGCGTTCCAGCCCTTTGGCTATCCTCAAGCCAAAAATTTTGTTTACGCCTATGCGCAGCAGGCCAACCTGACCCTGGAGCAGGATCTGGGACACAATATGTCGTTTAGCCTGGCCTACAACTTCAACGGCGGACGCCACCTGAACCGTCCCATCAATGCCAACACCACGCGTGGTGACCTGCTGGTGAAAAACTGGCAAGCCGCGATCGCGGCCGGAGCGGCGCAACCCACGGATAATCCGCTGTTCCAAAGCAGCTGCGGCGTTGGCCCGGGCGGACCATTCGTGCTGACAGCGCTGCTGAATTTCTTCCGTCCTTCAGGCCTGAATCCTGCGATCGCGGCGGCGCTGCTGGCGGATCCCTCTACCGCGGGCTGCGTGCAGTTCGTCGCGCCGCTGGTGTTGGCCGCGGGAGGCCTCAGCACAGCCTGCGATCCAACTACCCTCACCGGTTGCGTCCCTTTCAGCGACATGGACGCCAACTATTCCAACGGCAGCTCGATTTATCACGGGCTGACGGCCAACCTGAAAAAACGCTTTGGCAATCACTACGAATTCCTGGCGTCGTACACCTGGTCGCACGCCATCGACGATTCTACCGACTTGCAATCTCCACTCGCGCCCCAGGACAGCTATTTCCCCGGCCACGAGCGCTCGAACTCTCTGTTCGACCAGCGTCACCGCATGGTGTTCAGCGGCGTGTACCAGACCGGAAAGCTTTCCGGCTCGGGTTTTGCCAGCCGCTTCTTCAGCAACTGGACCTTCGCGCCGATCCTGGAAGTGGCTTCCGGCCGGCCGTTTAACATCATCACCGGCAACCCGGACAACTTCCAGTTCTCGCCCAGCACCAGCCGTCCCAACGTAGTGCCCGCGGGCACCCCGGCGAGTCCGTGCGGCCCAACCGTGCCATCAAAATTTTCGCCCACCGGATTTTTCCAGGAGCCGTGCTACGCCCTCTTTGCCGTGCCTGGAAGCACGCCCACCTTACAGGCGCTCGATGGCAACCTTGCTCGCAACGCGGGCCTGAAGCCGTGGACAGTATTTAACGACCTGCGTGTCTCCCGGCGCATCAACTTCAGCGAGCGCATGAGCGTGGATTTCATTGCCGACATGTTCAACATCGCCAACCGGTACAACGTGGCCGACGTGAACCCGCTGTGGACCAACGCAGGACAGGCCACGGCCGCCTACGATCCGCGCCAGTTCCAGTTCGCGCTCAAGCTGAACTGGTAGGAAAGCGGTCGTTGGTCCTTGGTCGTTGGTCCTTGGCCGTTGGCAAACGTCAAGAACCACAGCTACGGACGTTCACGGATTCACACGGATAAGACCAAGACAAGCAGGACCTTGATCCGTGTAAATCCGTGGCTGATTTGCTTTTGCCAACGACCAACGGCCAAAGACTAACGACTGCCCCTCGCTCTGCTAAACTTGCTTTCTACTCTTCGCGATTGCCGGGAGATTCCTCTAAATGTCCGAAGCTCAAGCACCCAGCGCGCGCACGCGTGTGGTCCGCGAGTCTCACCGCGGGGTTTACGATCGTGCTGCCGCTTACCAAATTCTTGACGAAGGTTTCATCTGCCATGTCGGCTTTGTGGTGGACGCGCAACCCTTCGTCATCCCCACCGCCTACGGGCGGGTGGGCGACAATCTTTACATCCACGGCTCCGCCGCCAGCCGCATGTTGCGCAATCTGGATAAGGGCCTTCCCGTTTGTGTGACGGTCACGCTGCTCGAAGGCCTGGTGCTGGCCCGCTCGATCTTCAATCACTCCATGAACTACCGATCGGTGGTGGTTCTGGGCACGGCGGTCGCTGTGCTGGACGCCAGGGAAAAGCTGGAAGCCCTGAAATCGCTTTCCGAGCACATCCTGCCCGGGCGCTGGGCGGAATCACGTCAGCCCAACGAAAGAGAGCTCAAGCAGACCCTGGTGATGCGCCTGCCGATTGAAGAATTTTCAGCAAAGGTGCGGCAAGGTCCGCCGATTGACGATGAGGAGGATTACTTGTTTCCCACCTGGGCAGGAGTGATTCCGTTACAGATGGTCCCCGGTGTGCCGGAAAACGACCCGCGCCTGGACCCGAAGACGCCGGTGCCAGTGTATGCCAGTGCGTATTCGCGAAGATAACCGTCGTTCGTCGTTGGTCGTTGGTCGTTGGCAAAAAACAAAATCAGCCGCGGATTTCACGGATTCACACGGATCAAAGCGCTTTTCTCTTGGGTCATCCGTGTGAATCCGTGCAAATCCGTTGCTGCGGTTCTTGACGTTGGCCAACGACCAACGACCAACGACGAACGACTGACTTATTTTCCGTTCAACCAATCCGCATACGCCTGGAACGAATATGGCCGTCCCAGAAAATCGCGCACCAGATCCGCCGCCGGCTTCGTGCCGCTGGCGCCGAGAACCGCGTTCCGGTATTTTGCCGCCACTTCCGGACTCATCAATCCGCTCTTCTTGAACTCGGTGAACATGTCTTTCGCGATCACCAGCGACCACATATAGGTGTAGTAAATCGCTGAATAGCCGTTGAGGTGGCCGAAGGCGGTCTGCATGTGGGTGCCTTCCACGAACTTGTACGGGGTATAGCGTTCCTGCAACTGAGCCACCAGTTTGTCCTGATCGAGTCCCTGCGGGTCGCGGTTGTAGAAATCGAGGCTGATGGCGGCATAGAACATTTGCTGGCGCACGCTCAGCGCCCGGCCGAAATCATCGGCCGCCCGGGCCTTCTCGGCCAGCTCCGCCGGCAGCGGTTCGTTGGTCTTGTAGTGGCGCGCGAAGGTCTTCAGAACGGCGGGGTCTTTGGGCCATTCTTCGAACATCTGCGACGGAGCCTCGATAAAGTCATTTTCCAGATCGCCGGTGGCCCACGGCGTGTTGCCTCTCATGATTCCGTGGAGCAGGTGTCCAAACTCGTGGAAGAAAGTGATGACGTCGTCGTACTCCATCAGTCCGGGCTCGCCCGTAGCCCGGGGAAAGTTGCAGACCAGAACATATTCGGGAAGCCTGAAACCTTGCTTGCCGGTGGCCAGATTGAAAGTGGCGTAGTGCTTGTACTTGTTCTCCCGCGGAAACATGTCGAAGTAAATCCGGCCGATCCGGTTGTTCTTGTCGAAAACGTCGTACACGGTCACTTCCGGATGCCAGACTTGCGCGTCGGTCACTGGCTTGTAAGAGATGCCATACATCCGGCTGCTGATGTCGAGAATCCCCTGCAGCACCCGTGAATATTCGAAATAGGGCCGCATCACCTGCGAATCGTATCCGAACTTCTCGATCTTGGCCCCGCGGTTCAGATGCGGAACGTCCCAGGCATTGACGCTGTTCGCTTTAGGATCTTCATGCTTCTGCTTGTAAGCCAGCAGCTCTTCATAATCGCGTTTCGAGCCAGCCTGCGCCGCTGCCGTGATTTTTTCGATGAAGTCGGAGGCATTTTGTTTGGTCGCGACCATCTTGTCTTCGGTGATGTAAGCCGCCCAGTCGGGATATCCCAGCAGGCTGGCCAGTTCGTGGCGTTTCTGCAAAAGTTGCGCCATCACGTCGATGTTCTTGGGATACGCGCGCTGCCGGTAGAGCAGGTAGAAAGCCTTCCGGGCAGGCTCGCTGCTGGCGTAGTCCATGAACGGGAAATAGTCGGTGTTATCGGTGGACAACGTTACCTTGCCCGAGGCATCAGGCGGGTGCGATCGCTTGAAATCTTCCGGAAGTCCATCCAGATCGGAAGCGTTGACCTGTATCTTGCGGACATCAGCGGCGATGTTCAGATCGAATTGCTGTCCGATTTTTACCAGTTCGTCCTGCAGCTGCTTTATTTTCGCCCGGGTCGGATCATCACGGTCGACGCCCGCCCGACGGTAGTCGCGCAGAGTGGTTTTGAAGTAGTAGGTGCCGGCCGCGTCGAGCTTGGAGCCATCCAGCGACGCCAGCACGTTGTACATCTCCTTATCGAGGGTGATGTCGGTGACCACACTGTTGTCTTCCTGTTCACACACCTGGGCGGCATCGCGCATGGGCTTGGCGGGGTGCGTTTGCTCGGCCAGCCCGGCGCGGGCTTCGGTGTCGCCGGCGACCAGCACCGCCGTATCAAAAGCCTGCAGCGTGGCCATGGCGTCGCGCGGCGACGGGCTCGCCTTGAGCGCGGCAATTCGTTTCTTGGTGTCCTCGAGATCGCTCCGGCAGGTGGCTAGAAATGCTTCGGCAGTGCCCGCCAGGTAGCTGGAAGCATTCGGCGCAGGCATGGGTTCCTGAGCAACAGAAGGGAGGATCGAGCACGCGAAGAGGAAAATAAACAGCAGCCCTATCAATTTACGATTCATGATTTCTCCCCAGTCGAATTTCTGAAAATGACGGCCCGCAAGCTGATCCGGGCGCAAACGGGTCAGCTTAAACAGGGCGCACAGCCAGCGTCAAGGTAAGACAGACAGAAAGGTTGGCGTTGGTGGGAATTCTCCATACAAATAACAATTGTTGGGAGCCGTCACGCAGAACTGAGCAAGAACAAGCGAGAACTTACTTCAAGCCCTCTACCAGATAGAGGTCACCGAGAGTCCGATGGAAGCCATAGACGTACGTTTTCCCGTCCGGTGTCATCTGGATGGGTCCGATGGTGGAGACACCAGTAGAATCAACCGGAACAATCATCTTCCGGACGGTTTTCTTTCCCGTGGCTAAATCCAGCTGGTAAACCTTGGCCGGCACTTCGCCGGTCCGATAAAGATAAAGGGACCGGCCGTCCTGGTTCCAGATGATGGGCAGGTCTCCCGGTTCCATACCGTTAACCATGCGAGGGTCGCCCCCAGCCGAAGGATAGAAATATCCTTTTCCGTCGGGGCCGGTTCCCACTATCAATTGGCCGTCCGGCGAAATCGCAAATGCGGTGGCGTCGACTCCTTCCGGAGAAATTGGCTTGGGTGTTCCTCCCGAGAGACCCTGCGTGTAGAGCCGCACTCCACGCCCCGGTTCATTGCCCGCGAACACAAAGCGCTTGCCATCCGGGAACCAGCGTGCCCACTGGTGGTTAATGGAATCGCTGGTAAGCGGCTGGGTTTCTCCTGCTCCGGTCGGCAACAGCCGGAGTTGCTCAGGTGTGCCCGGACTCTGAACGATCACCCACTTTTGGTCGGGGGAGAAGGCGTCGGCAACACCTTCGCCCAGCCGAATGGCCGGGGAACCATCCGTATTTCGAATGTAGACTGCGTAAGTCAGCTCTTGCGCACTGCCATACCGCACCCCGCCGCCCACTCCCTCTTCATCAAAAAGAAATGTCTTGCCATCGGCGGAAAGGTCAGCAGGGTAGGAGTAGTCAAGCCAGGAAAGGTCTCGCTCTTTGGCTTCGCCCTCCTGCAGCGCCATGACTTCACGCCGCCGGCCGACGCGGGCCAACAGCACACGCCCATCGTGCCAGATGTCGAACACCACCAGCGTACCGGGTATCCGCGCCACCAGGCGTTCCTTGCCTGCAAGATTTACTGCAGAGAGATAGTGATCCACTCCCAATTCGCTCGCCGTGAACCAGACTTCCTGTCCGGTCGGTGACCAGGCAAGGCCGCCTGTGCCGTACCAGTCGCGGGTCAGCTTCGTCTTTTTTCCGGACAGATCGACCACAGCCACCGATCCGCCATCGTCTCCCTGGTTGGAGTGATCAATGAAGGCCACAAGGTCGCCTTTCGGCGAGACTCGCGGATAACTGATCCAGCCGCCGCTGGTCTCGTACAGAACTTTTCCGATGGGAAATTCCAGCCGTTCGCGGCCACCTACATCGCGTACCACCGCCAGGCTGTTTCCGTCCGGAGCCCAGTCCGCCGACTCGACGTCTTCCATGACCGGGCGGGGTGCGCCGCCCGCTAATGGCGCTCTGGCCAGCGTGCCCACGTTCACCCAGGTTCCGACGGGATGGCTGCCCAACGAAAGCGCCATCTCGCCAGTAGATGAAACGCCCAGAAGCTCGGCGCGGCCCAGTCCCAGAGAGCGCGACTCGACCGTGCCCTGGCGCGCGGCGAATACTTCCACCGGGTTCCCTTGCCAGGAGGCGCTGTATAAAATCGTCTGCCCATCCGGCGCGAATCGAGCCGAGCGAATTTCGCCCCGGCGGAAGGTGATCTCGTGATACAGCGGCGCGCTGGCTTCCGACGATCCCCACAGCCGCTTGCCTGCCAGCAACCCCGCGGCCAGAGCAACCAGCAGACCGAGGCCGATCATCGTTGGCATTAGAGGTCTGCGGCGTTTCGTCTCTGTCTGAATTTCCCTTCCCTTGCTCGCCACGGCGGGTACGGCAACACCACTGGCCCCGGCGCGTGAGGAATCGGTGTCTCGCTTCAGGCGCTTCAGATCGGCACGAAGCTCCGCCGCAGTCTGGCAGCGCAATTCGCGGTCTTTCTCCAAAGTCTTGTTCAGGATCGTTTCCAGTTGCGGCGGCAATCCCGGGTTCAACTGGACCGGCGACGTAGGTATTTTGTTCAGGATGGCTTCAAAGACGACCGCGGATGTCGTTCCCGAGAACGGCTGCCGGCCGGTTGCCATTTCGTACAGCATCACCCCGAACGAGAACAGATCCGTGCGATGGTCGAGCGCTTCGCCGCGCGCCTGCTCGGGTGACATATAAGCGATCGTTCCCATCGCCGTCCCCGGCGTGGTCAGTTGGTCCACACTGATGGCAGTGCGCGTTCCCGCCGACGCGTCCACAACCCGGCTCCCGTGCGGAGTGAGTTTCGCCAGGCCAAAATCAAGAATTTTGCTTTGCCCGCGCTGGGTGACAAAGACATTCGCAGGCTTGATGTCGCGGTGGACGATGCCGCTGGAGTGGGCGGCATCGAGCGCGTCCGCGATCTGGATTCCCAGTTCCAGCAACTGTTCAATCTTGAGCGGCCGGCCCTCGATCTTGTGCTTGAGGGTCGCGCCGTCCAGATACTCCATGGCGATAAAAGCCTGTCCCTCCTGCTCGCCAATGTCATAAATGGTGCAGATGTTGGGATGGTTCAGAGCAGACGCCGCCTGTGCCTCGCGCTGGAAGCGGGCCAGCGCTTGCGGGTCTCGCGCAACATCGTCGGGCAGGAACTTGAGCGCGACAAAGCGGTGCAGACGGCTGTCTTCCGCCTTGTAAACCACGCCCATACCCCCGCCCCCGACCTGCTCGATAATGCGGTAGTGCGAGATGGTCTGGCCGATCATGTTTTGGCCGGTCATGTCTCAGACGATCGTGGTTTGACCGAATAGGAGTCGGGGTATGTTAGGCGGGATGCGAAAGCAAAGTCAATGAAGGGCGAGCGTGGGAACAAGACGAGAATGAAGATGTACCCCCCTCCCGATGCTCAATTGGTGTAATCGCCTGTGGGTGTCAATCAATGCGATCGAATCGGCGCGAATGGGTGACAGTTGGCAAAGTCAAATTCTGCGACCAAAAGCCTGGTAGACAGCGGTCTTGAAAGCGTTTGGTTCGGGCTGCCAATCGGGCCGGTCCCCTGGTTCTGCCTGGAGCGGTATTAGTACCTGTATACGACTGAGTCACTGAAACCCTCGATTCACATATTCGTCCGATGCATTCGACCGGAAAATATACCCCTTAGCGACCAAGATCTTAAA
>JACXTT010014476.1_pt1 | contig 10310 bp, 11 predicted proteins | sample 9270951 | NCBI WGS metagenome assembly JACXTT01 (sample SAMN15532306, study PRJNA645909) | rock metagenome | isolation source: weathered quartz diorite | place: Puerto Rico | collected 2017-06-21
GCTCACCGAACGGACGAGGCTGGGTCTCGAGATCGTGGCCGTGGGCGCCGTGTCGGGACTCGCCGGCGACATGCTGCTGCGCGAGATGCCGTGGGGCTTGAACGTGACGCTCTGCACCACGCTGCTCGTGACCGAGGGCGTCTGGTTGGCGCGCCGTCACGGCGTCAAACCGGGCCCGGATGCGCCGTGGCTCGCGATCACCGCGCTGCTTCTCGGAGCGGCATTCCTGCGTCGTGACGCGGCGGTGCTGACGACGTTTGACGCGCTGGCGCTCGTCCTCACACTCGCGCTCGGCGCAGCCAGCCTGCAACGCGAGTGGATCGCGAACTGGTACCCGTGGGACTACCTCCGGGGCGTCATCACCGCGGCAGCTGGCAGCATCTTCGGCGGTCTGCTGCTCGTCGGCAGTGATGTGAAGTGGCGGGAGCTGCCACAAGAAGGACGGCTGAAGCACGTGCGCGCCGCACTGCTGGGCGTGATCATCGCCACTCCCCTGCTCCTCGTATTTGCGGCGCTCTTGGCGTCCGCCGATCCGATCTTCAACAACGTGCTCACGAGTCTGTTCGACTTCGACATCAGCGCCGTCGTCTCGCACACGTTCTTCATCTGTTTCTGGGGCGCGCTGGTCGCCGGCTACCTGCGCTGGGGATTACTCGGCCGCCCGATGCTGGGCTTCGCACCCGAAGTCCACACGCCGGGCACGATCGTTCCGCTCGCCACGGCGCTCGGACTGCTGGACGCGCTCTTTCTGCTATTCGTCGTCGTGCAGCTGCGCTACTTCTTCGGCGGCGCGGCGCTCGTTGAAGCAACGAGCGGCCTCACCTACGCCGAGTACGCCCGGAAGGGATTCTTCGAACTCGTCGCGGCGAGCGGGCTCGTGCTCCCGGTGCTCCAGGCTGCGGATGCGCTCAATCGCGGCGGTACGCCGGCGCAGTGGCGGCTGTTCCGTCAGCTGGCCGGGCTGTTGCTGTCGCTGCTGGTCGTGATCATGGCATCGGCATTGGAGCGGATGCGTCTCTACGTCGACGCGTTCGGATTGTCGGCCACGCGGCTCTACGCGACGGCGTTCATGATCCTCCTGGTGGGCATTTTCGCGTGGTTCGGCTGGACGGTACTCCGCGGCCGGCGCCAGCGCTTCGCCTTCGGCGCGCTGATGCAGGCGTTCGCGGTACTGGCCGGGCTGCACGTGCTGAACCCTGACGCGTTCATCGTGCGGACGAACCTGAATCGTCCCGCAGCTGAACGGCCGTTCGATGCCGAGTACGCGGCAAGCTTGAGCGCCGACGCTGTACCGGTGCTACTCGAGGCGCTGCCGCGCCTCAGTATCGCAGACCAATGCACCGTCGCGGGCAGACTCTCGCGACGCTGGAACGGTGAACATGCGCCTGACTGGCGCACGTGGAACTGGAGCCGGGGGCGTGCCCGTCAACTGGTCCGTCAGGCAGCCGGTTCTTTCCCCACAAGCTGTCCGAAGCCTTTCAAGGAGCAGCCACATGATCACTGATGGCTTGAATCCGCTCGCGGTACTGCTCTTTGTGGGCGCCGTGCTCGCCGGTGCGACGCTGATCATCATCTACATCGTCGCGCGGGTGACGAAGCGCGAATCGTTCGCGCGCATCACGCTGCGCCTGCTGCTTGGCGGCATAGGCGTCTACGTCGTGCTCTTCCTGCTCGCGTCGATCACAAGCCACAGTCGGGTGCTGGCGGTCGGCGAAGAAAAGCACATCTGCGAGATCGACTGTCATCTGGCCTACGCGGTCGCGGCAACCAAATCGGAACCGCTGCCGAACGAGCAGGTGCGGCACACCGTGACCATCAAGGTGCGATTTGACGAGAAGACAATCTCATCGCGCCGGCCCCGGGATGCGACGCTCACACCCAACAGCCGGTACGTGGCGTTGGTGGACGACGCGGGCCACCAGTATCCGGGATCGACGGACGGGCTGAAGCGCACACTGATTCCCGGCGAATCGTATACGACGGACATCGTGTTCGACGTGCCTGCGGATGCAAAGGACCTCCGGTTGGTGCTGCGCAATAACGATCCCGAGTCGACGTTCATCATCGGGCACGAGAACAGTCTATTTCACGGCAGGACGACGTTTCGCTTGCCAGGATAGGTGTAGATTCCGAGGCATGCCGCTCCGCATCACGCAAGTCGACGCCTTCACCAATCGGCCGTTCGCGGGCAATCCCGCCGCCGTTTGCATCCTCCCTCAGGCGGCCGACCCAGCCTGGATGCTCAATGTCGCGCGCGAGATGAATCTCGCCGAGACCGCGTTCCTGGTCCCGCAACGCGACGGCTACGATCTCCGCTGGTTCACACCCGCCGTCGAAGTCGATCTCTGCGGCCACGCCACGCTCGCGAGCGCGCACGTGCTGTGGGAGGACGGTCGCCTCAAGCCGGACACGCATGCGCGTTTCCACACCAGGAGCGGGCTCCTCACGGCTGAGAAGCGTGACTCCTGGATCGAGCTCGACTTTCCCGCCACGCCTCCCGCCGCTGCGCCTCCGCCCGCTGGCTTGGTCGCCGCGCTCGGGGCGGCCCCGACATTCGTTGGCCGCAGTCGCTTCGACTACCTCGTCGAGCTCGACAGCGAGTCCACGGTTCGGAGACTCGCTCCCAACCTGAGCGGGCTTGCCGAGGTCGAGGCCCGCGGGGTCATCGTGACGAGTCGCGCCGACGCAAAGAGCAAGTACGACTTCGTCTCCCGCTTCTTTGCGCCGCAATCCGGCGTCCCGGAAGATCCCGTAACAGGATCGGCGCACTGCGCGCTGATGCCGTACTGGAGCGCGAAGCTGGCAAAGCAGGAGCTGGTCGCGTATCAGGCGTCGCCGCGCGGCGGCGAGCTGCGGCTGCGGCTTGCCGGCGACCGCGTGCGCCTCGCCGGGCAAGCCGTCACGGTGTTGCGCGGGGAACTGACCGCGGGCAATATGGCGTCGTGACCGGATCGAACAGAACACATCGCGTCGTCGGGTATCTCATGGCGCTCGGAGCCGGTGCCACGTGGGGCACGACCGGCCCGCTCTCGACCGGCCTCTATGACCTGATGCCGGCCACGAGTATCGGCTTCTGGCGGGTGCTCATCGGAACGGTCGCGCTCGCCATCTGGGGTATCATGTTCCGCCGCGACCTGTTTCGCGCCGATCGCCGCGGCTGGCTGCTCGTTGGGCTCGGCGGTGGAGCGATGGTCGCGCTGTTCGAGATCGCGTATCAGTTCGCGATCGGTGGGGTCGGCGTCGCGGGAGCCGCGGCGCTCCTCTACACCGCACCCGTGATCGTCGCCGTGCTGGCTCGCCTCATCTTGAAGGAAGCATTGACGCCGACCCGCCTGGCCCTCGCGGTCATCGTCATGGTCGGCGTCGCGCTCACGGTCACCGGCGGGAGCAATGCAGGGGCCGAGGCTGCGCGGATGGGAGTCAGTGCGGGCGTTGCGGGCGGCCTGCTATCGGCCCTCAGCTACGCGCTGACGTCGCTGATGGGGCGCTTCGCGGCGCCTCGCTACGGCGTGGTGAAGGTGCTGTTCCTCGAGGCGATCGGCGGCGTGCTGCTGATCTGGATTGCATTGGCCATTTGGGGACGGCCGCCGCACTTGCCCCCCTCGCCGGCCGCCTGGCGCGGCCTGCTCGGACTCGCCGCCGGCTCCGTGATCGCCGCGAACCTCCTGTTCTTCGGGGCAATGAAGCGGATCGAAGCCGCGCCCGCCTCGGTGGCCGCGACGATCGAACCCGTGATCGGCGCACTGCTGGCGTTGCTGCTCTTCAGCCAGCGCCTCACCGTCCTGGGCTGGCTCGGACTCCTGATGGTCGTGGGAGGAGTCGCCGCCGGCTACATGCTGGAGGGATTGAAGAAGGATCCCGAACCAGTCTAGCGCACGGCCGTAGTCTCGGACCCCGGTACGTCGCCACTGTAGAAATTGGGCTTCCCGGACGCTTGTAAGAGCCCATGCACCAGAAACTCCAGACCCACGAAGAAGGCGCCGCCCCAGACCAGCGACGGGAGGTCGCTGGTGTCGCGGCCGTACAAGCGCAGTGCCAGGCGCGCCAGCTCGTAACACCACAAGCCACCGGCAAACCAGCCCAGTACCCGGATGATTTTCCCGCCGGAGGTCTCGATCCCGGGGATCTTGAGCAACAGGACTTCCACCAGGTGGCCGACGTACGTGAATGAGAACGCGAGCGTAAACGCGTCGAGAAAGTCCCAGCCGAAACCGGCGCGACGGGGGAACACCGCCGCCAGCAGCAGTGCCAGCGGCAGCGCCAGCAGCGTGTTACGGGTGAGCGCTTTCATGCAGGTGGACCTCCAGCCAGTCGAGGACCGTGCCCCACCAGATACGGCGGTTCCGAGGCCGCAACACCCAGTGTCCTTCGTCGGGGAAGTACAGAAACTTCGCGTCGACACCCATCCGCTTCGCCGCGGTAAACGCCTGATAGCCTTCCGAAAGATCGACGCGATAATCGAGCTGCGAATGCACGATCAGCATCGGCGTCTTCCAGTTGCCGACGAAATTGAGCGGCGACCATTTCTCGTAGAGCGCGCGGTTCTCGTAGACCGTGCCGCCGAATTCCCAGTCGGTGAACCACTGCTCTTCGGTTGACCCGGCCATACTCGCGGTGTTGAACACGCCGTCATGGTCCACCAGCACCTTGAAGCGATTGGTGTGCCCGGCAAGCCAGTACACCATGTAGCCGCCGTACGAAGCGCCGGCGGCGCCCATGCGCGTCGAGTCAACATAGGGCAGCCGCGCTACGACATCCAAGCCCTTCATCACATCTTCGTACGGGTAGTCGCCCCAATGCCGGGAAATCGCATCGGTGAACTTCTGGCCGTAGCCGGTGGAGCCGTGGAAGTTCACCTCGCCGACCACGAATCCGCGGGCCGCGAACATCTGATTGTTCCAGCGCGGACCCCAGCTGTCGGTCCACGCACCCTGCGGGCCGCCATGAATCAGATAGATGAGCGGATACTTCTTCCCGGGATCGAAGCTCGGCGGTCTCTGCGTCCAGCCGAACACCGAGTCGCCGAGCGCACCGACGAACCCGAACTCCTCGAGCGGCGGCAGGTCGAGCGTCGCGAGGGCGGAGTCGTTGTGATGGGTCAGCGCCTTGCCCGAGACCCAGATCTCAGGCGGCTGTGCGTTGCTCTGATGGAGATAGGCGAGGGTGCGATTGTCCGGCCCGACCTGCACACCCGTGTTCACGCCGCCCGACACAACGCGCGTGCGTTTGAATCCGGGAATATCGATGCGATAGATGTTGTCGCGGCCGCGCTCTTCGACGACGGCGTAGATGCATTTGGAATTGGGACACCACGTATAGGACCCCACCGACAAGTCCCAACCCGCCGTCGCTTCGCCCGACTGCCCAGAGGCGTTCGCGGGTCGTCGACCGCCGCCGCCGGGAAAGCCGAGCACCATCAGCCGCTGGCGGTCGGCTTCGAATCCCGCTCGTTGCATGGAGAGCCACGCGAGCATCGTCCCGTCCGGCGAAAAGCGCGGTGTATTTTCGGCGCCACGTTCGTTCATGGTCGATAGCGGCCGCAGCGTCGCGCTTTCGGGACCGATCAGGTAGACGTCGACGTTCGTGTTGTCGGCGACGGTGGAGTCGCCATGCAGCGCCACAGCGACTACCTGACCGTCAGGCGACACCGCAACATCTCCATCACCACTCGTCGCGATCGTTGGCACGTCGTGATCCACCGGCGTGAGATCCGTCGCCTTCGCGCTTGCGATGTCGACGCGAAACAGATGCTGCCGCTTCCCGGCCCGGAAATCGTCCCAATGCCGCCACATGAGCCCCGTCCAAATTCGGGCATCGGTCGGATAGGCGCCGTTGCGCTGATCGATCTCCTGATGCGGCGGCCATTTGATGTCGCTGACGACGAGAAGACCCGAGCCATCGGGCAGCCAGATCGGATCCGATGCGCCGTCCGCGAGACTGGATACTTTGCGGGCGTCGCCGCCTGCGAACGGCAGCACCCAGACCTGCGCGCCGCTGTCGCGCGTCGAAATGAATGCGAGCGTCTTCCCGTCCGGCGACCAGCGCGGCTGGCGGTCCGAGCCCGGGCCGCCGGTGAGCTGCCGCGACTTGCCCGTCGCCGCCTCGACGACCCAGACACGCGCGACGTTGCGGTTGTCCTGGAGCGAGGGCGTCGACACGGTATACGCCACCCACTTGCCGTCGGACGAGAGCTGCGGATCGCTAACGGATTTGAGCGCGATATAGTCTTCGAATGTGATGGCGCGCTTTTGGGCACCGAGGGGGGACGCGATCAGCAGCAGCAGACAGGCCAAGCGCATTCAATACTCCGGGTGGGTGAGGATGGCGCGGACCAGATCGTCGAACAGCTGCGACTCCGGCGTCACGTTGCCCGCGGCGTCGGTATGGACGTTCCACGCGGCGAGCTCGTTCAACGCGGTCGCTTCTTCATACGTGAGATGCAGGACGTGGCCAGTCGCGTTCTTGCTCGCCTTGTCGAGCACGTGCTTGAGCACGTCGGGGAGGTGCTTGGCTGTTCGCACCGCCTCGTACTGTTGTCTGGTCACCGTAAGGTCCATGCGCTAATCTTGGTACCTTCGTAGTCACCCGCAACCCAGAGCACGGATGACTCGCACCGCGTTCCTCTCCACCGGTTTTCACGTCCCCGCGCGCGTCGTCACCAACGACGACCTCGCGAAGATCATGGACACGTCCGACGAGTGGATTGTGCAGCGCAGCGGGATCAAGACGCGCTACTGGGTGGACAAGGGCGACACCGGCGTCGGGCTCGCGCGCGAAGCGTCGAAACAAGCGCTCGACAAAGCGGGGCTCGCGCCGGCCGAGATCGATTGCATCATCTATTGCACCTGCACGCCGGACCACTTCGAGCCCGGCAATGGCGTCTTCCTGCAGCGCGAGCTCGGCCTCAGCGACATTCCCGCCGTGGACGTCCGCAATCAGTGCAGCGGGTTCATCTATGGATTGTCCATCGCCGATGCGTGGATCCGCACCGGCCAATACAGGAACATTCTCCTGGTGGGCGCCGAGGTGCACTCGCGCGGGCTCGACAAAACGACGCGCGGCCGCGATACGGCGGTGCTGTTCGGCGATGGTGCGGGCGCCGCAGTGCTCGGCCCCGTCCCGGATGACGGCCGTGGGGTGCTGTCCACCCACATCTTTGCCGACGGCCGCTACGCCGAGAAGTTGTGGGTGGACGGCCCGGGGCTCGCGCACGATCCGTACGTGAGTGTGGAGATGCTGGAGCAGGGATTGCATCGCGCCGTGATGGAGGGGCGCGACGTCTTCAAGTTCGCGTCGCTCAAGATGCCCGAGTCCGTCGCCATCGCCCTGAAGACCAACCGCCTCACTCCCGCCGACGTCAAGCTGCTCGTTCCCCACCAGGCCAACCTGCGCATCATCGAGATGGTCCAGAAGGCCGCCGGCCTGCGCGACGATCAGGTCTACAGCAACATCCAGAAGTACGGAAACACCACCGCAGCCTCGATTCCGATCGCGCTCGATGAAGCCCTCGCCGAAGGACGATTGCAGCGGGGCGATCTGCTCCTGCTGACGGCGTTCGGGTCGGGCTTTACGTGGGGGAGCGCGGCGATTCGCTGGTGAGATCGGTCTCTTTCAAAGCCTTCAGCTCGCGGGCCGCACCAGCCGCTAACGGCGAGCCCCGGTAACGTTCCACGAAGCGCGCCAACTCGACTTTCAACCGGGCCGTCCGTCCCATCTTGCGATACAAGTCGATCAACCCATTTATCGCGCGCATCTGTTCGTACGCCGTCGCGGCTGGCTGCGCAGCCCGGATCTCGAGATACAGGCGCTCCGCCTCGTCATATCCTTGGAGCCGCATCTCCACCAGGTGCGCCAGCTGGAGCCGCGCCTCGTGATCGCCGGGCTCGATCCGCAGATGATCGCGAAACCAGTCCGCCGCCTCCGCATACTCGCCCCGTGCGATCAAAACGTCCTGGCGCGGATAGGTCGGCGGGGGCGGAATGTCTCCATTGGCAAACATCGTCTTGACCATCAGCACCGAGGCGCTGCCCACGGTGCGATGGATGGCGATGACAGCGGCCGTCGTGATCGGAAGGTTCAGAATGAGCAGCAGAACGAAGACGCCAGTCGAGATCCAGCCTTTGCCCAGCATGAAATACCACGCTGACGACAGCATCACCAAGCACGGGCACCCGAACCACGCCGCCAGTCGGAACAGCCCAATGACATCAGTCGCGTCGGTGTACCGCGGGCCTTTGGCCATCGCGCTCACAATTGCGCCTGAAACGCCGCTCACGCAAGTTGCGTAGAGCGCGATACCTCCAGGAGACAACGATGCTCTGGCTCGCAGTGAGTGCCGCCGCCTTGATCGGCGGTTTCGCAGTGACTCGCAGTTTCGTACGGCGCCGGCTGCGCTTCGTCGATGCGATTCAGAAACCGGCGGCGCCGTTGATCGCCGGAGCCGTCGCCGCGGTCGTCGCGCTGCCGATCACAATGCTCCCCATCGTCACGATTGGTACTGCGGTTGCTTTCGGAATCGGCGTAGCGGGAGGAGTGGCGAGCGGGCGCTCCGGTCCTCCGGCGCTACCGCCGGGGAGTTAGCCGGCCCGCATCGCTTTGGCCGGCGCCGCCAATTCGGGCCGGCCTGCCACGACCCGTAGCGCCCGCACAGCTTCACGCGCGAATGTCTTCCCCGCGCTCTTTTCGACCTCTTCCAACGCGCTCCAGCGCGTAAACGCCGGCCGCACCGGCGTCGCCATCTGTAGCGTCTCGAACGCGTCGGCGACCGCCAGCACCTTCACGGTGATCGCCATCGGCAGCGCTTCAATGTCCCAGTCATCACCCACGATCTCGTAGTAGTGCGAGTACTCGGCGATAATCTCCGCGGCTCCACGCAGCGCGCGCGCGACCGTGACCGATTCGTCGGTGACCGAGCGCGACAGCAATTTGAGGAGCCGTTGATCGGCCGTCCCGACTTCGTGGAGCAGTGACGCGATCCGGATGTTCTCGAGCTCCCCGTCCGAGAGCTTCAATTCTGCGCCCATCGCCGCCGCGAGCTCGGCAACGCGCGTCGAGTGCCCCTCCTGATTGCTCTCGGCGGATTCAATATGGAAGGTGAGAACTTCCAGCGTCGCCATGTACGCGTTCTTCAGGTCTGTCAGGCGCGCGGCACGCTGCTCGGCAAGCCCGCCGACCACGTACCCCGTCAAAATCAGAAAGCCGGCCCACGGGACCAATGTCAGCATCGCGTCCTCGCTCAGCCCCGGCTCCATCCCCATGCCTTGCGTGGCTTGCAGGAAGAAGACGAGGGACCCGATGAAGAGACCGGAGACCACGGCAAAGCGGCGGCCGCCATAGAAGCCGGCGAGGATGATGGGCAGATAGTAGAAGCTGAGAAATGCGAACTTCTGCTCGATCAGCGAATTGATGACGAGCAGCGAGGCCACCAGCAGAAGGACAAGGATGCGCTCGAAGTACCTCAAGACGAAGCGCTGAATCACAAAACCCTTTCTTCCAAAGAGATAGAACGCGCGTGACCAAAGTGAGCGACGGGTGGGCAATCTGCAAGTGAGACGGGTCACACCTGAGCACAAACGAGCGCGAGCCGGCGCTCGGCATGGAATTCGCTTAAGGGGGTGGCGGAGGGCGGGGGGGACGGCCTAGGCGTCCTAGAGGCCCCCCCCGGCCCCGGGGGACGTCGACCATTAAGTTGGGGCGTCTTCTCACCAGGGATCCCAATGGATGACGCCGTCGCCCCGTTCGGGTCGTTCATGGAAGCCATGCCGCATTGGGCCTTCATCATCGTTCACAGCGTCCTCGTTCTCGTCGGTTTCTGGCTCGCGCGGAAAACCCGGTTAAACGGCTTCCTCCTGTTCGTCTTCGCCGAGCTTTCGTACATCACCTACCACGCCGGTCTGACGCACTTTCTGTTTGCGCACATCATTGCCGAAGTCTGCGACGCCCTAGCCCTCGTCACGATCGCGCTGGGGCTCCGCAAGCGCATCGCGCCGCTCGTACCCGGGGCATTGCAGCACCGGTAACGGGGGGTAGCGAACAAACCGGGGGTCCCAAGCGGCCCGCTGACACCGATAGAACACGGATCCCCGCCGATTCGTGGCGATCCGCACCCAGGTACAGGTCTCGCAGAGCCCTACAGTAGGCCCATTCATTAGGTCGAACGACAAGCTAGTTATATCTTGGAGCCCGTGAGTCCGCCCCAAGTCGACGACTTCGGGCTGCCCCCCGGAGTACGGGATGAGTACCTGCAGGGAGCCCGCGATCAGCTGGGGGCCATCGCAGAGCTGGCTGAACGGCTGATCGCTTCGGGCGAC
>JACXTT010014477.1_pt1 | contig 10310 bp, 10 predicted proteins | sample 9270951 | NCBI WGS metagenome assembly JACXTT01 (sample SAMN15532306, study PRJNA645909) | rock metagenome | isolation source: weathered quartz diorite | place: Puerto Rico | collected 2017-06-21
GGGTATGCGCCGCCAAACTCGCGCACGAGCCTGCGCCGGTGATCTGGGTCCATCCCAACGCGCGCATTCTGATCGCAGGCCAAGCGCCGGGCAGGCGCGTCCACGAGAGCGGCATCCCATGGAACGATCGCTCAGGCGAGCGTTTGCGCGAATGGATGCAGCTCGATTGCGATGCGTTCTACGACCGGCGCAACGTCGCCGTTGCTGCAATGGGCTTCTGTTATCCCGGGACGGCGAACGGCGCAGATCTTCCCCCGCGCCGCGAATGCGCGCCGTTATGGCGCCCGCGCCTGCTTGCGCTCCTCAAGGATGTGCGCCTGACGCTGCTCGTTGGCGGCTACGCGCACAAATATCACCTTGGCGAAAAAGCAAAGCCAACGCTCAGCGAAACCGTGCGCTCTTGGCGCGAGTACCCCTCAAACCTAATACCATTGCCGCACCCCTCCTGGCGCAACACCGGCTGGCTCAAGCGCAATCCTTGGTTCGAAAAAGAAGTGCTGCCGGTCTTGCGCCGCCGCGTAAAAGCCGCATTGGCTTGAGCACGGAATAGGCGGGAGCGCCAATTGGTCGAAGAGGGGCTGATGAGCTCGACACGTCGGAACGTTTTTGCGGGCCTTCTGGCCATGGGCGCGGCTGGGTGTCTGCCCACGGTGCAGCGCCAGCAGTCGCCGCTCACGGGCTTCCAGGGCCCGCGCTTCGACGTCGATGCGCATCGCTTTATCTCCTTCGACGGCTCCCCGCTGGGATTGAGCGCTTGGCTCCCCAGCGACGCTCAGCAAGTTTCCGCCGTCATCGTCGGTCTGCACGGCATGAACGATTACGCAGAAGCGACTTTCTATTTGATGGGGCCGTGGTTTGCGGCGCGCGGCGTGGGGCTCTACGCCTACGACGCGCGCGGCTTTGGACGCTCGCCGGAACGCGGCGTGTGGGGCGGTGAGCCGCTCATGACGGAAGATCTGCGCACCGCCGTCAACCTCGTGCGGCAAATGCATCCCGGCGCGACACTGGCTGTCGTCGGCGATTCAATGGGCGGCGCCGAAGCGATCGCGACCTTTGGCGCCGCCAACGCGCCCCACATCGATCGCCTGATCCTTACAGCGCCTGCGGTCTGGGGTTGGTCGACGATGCCGGAGGCGTACGCCATCGCGCTTTGGATGAGTGCGCACACCTTTCCCTGGCAGCAAGTTGAGCCCCCGCGAGGCGTCGTGCGTCACATCACGCCGTCGGACAATGTCGAAATGCTTCGCCATATCGGGCGCGATCCGAACATGCTGTTCACGACACGCATCGATGCGCTCTATGGCCTCGTCAGCTTGATGGAGACGGCCTCGAAGCGCACCGCCAATCTTCATGGCGACGTCGCGTTCCTCTATGGCGCGCACGATCAGATCATTCCGCGCGCCTCGGCCGTCAGCGCCGCCCGACGTCTGCCGGCGAGTGCGCGCACAGCAATCTATCCGGCCGGCTATCACATGCTCATCCGCGATCTCGATCGCGAATTGGTTTACGGCGATATACTGAGTTTCATCCAAGACGCTCACGCGCCGTTCCCCTCAGGCGTGGAGCCTTTGACGCCGGCGCCGGCTCATCCCGCAACCGAAACCCACGTCGCCCAAGCAAATCGTTAACGGCATCGGTCTAAACTCCCGTCCGCTATGGCGCTCGCCCTAAAAGGCATGTTCGACAAGCGCAAGGTCGCGCTCGCCCGCGCCCGCTTTCATGCGTGGTGGGAGGGTGAGGATTTCGACGAGGCGACAGCGCTCGCCGCTTTTGGCGCCCCCGCCAACGACGACGGCGAGAACCAGCAGGGCAGCGCCGAAGACGAACTTTTCGACGCAGCTCAATACGACATGCCAGCGCGCCTGGTTGCGCTTGCAGCTCTTTGGGGCGAGGGACGGGTGCGTCCCGGCGACGAAGCTTCCGAACGGCTGGAGCCCGGGCGGCTGGGGCTGGGCCCGGAAGGGGTGCTTGCTCTGCTTGGTCCTGGTCTTGAAGCGCCGCTCGCCGCCATCGCCAGCGCCCATCCAGGCAAGATCGAAGCATTCGAATGGCGCGAAGAAACCTTCGAGGCGTTAAAGCACGGTCTTGCTAAAGCGAAGCTCGAAGAACGGATCGGCCTTGCTCGTATCGATCTCGAAGCGCACGTGTTTCCGTTCGCCTTCTACGATGGCCTCATCAGCGTTGACGACTTCGCCTATTGCGGACACCCCCCGCATCTGGCGCTGCAAGTGGTGAAAGCGCTGAAGCCGGGCGCCGGCGCTGTCGTCGAATGCTATGTCGGCCTCAAGTGCGCGGAATATCCAACTGCCTTTGCGTCGGCTTTCGCCGAACCGCAGATTCGAGCGCACGGCGATCTTCTCCAGATTTTCAGCGACGCCGGCCTTTTGCTCGAATCCGACGAGGATCTGACCGAACCGTTCCTCGAGCTTGCGCGAGCCGGCTTCAAACGTCTGGGCGAAGCGTTGACCAACGCAGCCAAACTCGATGTCGCCACGGTCCAAGAACTGGCCTGGGAAGCCGAAGCCTGGCGCATGCGTATGAAGTTGATGGCGCAACGGCGCCTGGAGCGCCGCCGATTTATCCTGCGTCGTCCCCCCGAACGCGCTAAGAGCGGCAAGGGGCAAGCTTGACGCGGCAAGGCCCGCAGCTATGGTCCGCGCCCTCCGAACCTTTGGTTCGGGCGCGTAGCTCAGCGGGAGAGCACTCCCTTCACACGGGAGGGGTCACAGGTTCAATCCCTGTCGCGCCCACCAGCCGTTGGTACGAACCGGACACATAGGTAACGGAACGTACCGGACAGATGGGTTACAACAACACCCATGTCTCGGGCCGCTCACAATCGAAGCCAAAAATCAAATCTCCAAGCCGCGCACGTCCTAATCGTCTCTTCATGTCTTGTCGCTGCGCTTGCCGGCCCGCGCTCGCGACCTACGTCCGATGGATCGAGCAGGTATCCGGCCACGCAAAATTTTGCGTGAGGGCGACAATTTAACGCGAATTGGCGCGGCCAGACACAAGCTCGCCGCAAAGGCCCGGCATTGGCGGAAGCGCCATCTGCCTGCGACGATCAGGACATCGTGAACACGATTGCCTCGCCGTCGCGACCTCGCCATATCGGCGCCTCGCTCGGCGTCCACATTGGCGATGCTGGCGGAAACGATCAGGGGGCTGACGCACGGGCGCTGGAGCGACTTCTCGGCGCGACGGGTGCGGGCCTCTTAAGGCCCGATCCCGTAACAAGAACTTGAAGGTGGAGCGGAATGGATCACGACTTCTGCAATGCCGATGGCGCGCGGCGCCTGAAGCAGCGGATAGAGGAATACTGGCGCGAGCGCGGCTACAATGTCGAAGTGAAGCTGGTTGAAGCAGGTTTTGTCGCCGCGATGCGTTCTGCGCGCACGGATGTGCGAAGCGACATGGTCAATGGCTTGCCGACAAAGCGGCAAGCTGCAAACGATCGCGGCGGTTCAAGCGAACGCCCTAGTGGGCGCGGCCTGGTGGAGGTCGCGTAAGCGCCGGCGCAGGTCCTTGAGCCTAATGCGCTGTGAGCAGGCGCTGGCAAATGGGCGCTAAATCGGAATAACGATCGAGCACGACGTCTGCGCCGAGGGAGTCCGCGCCGCCGTCGCAATACCCGAACCGGACAATGACAACGGGCGCGCCGGCTGCACGCGCGGCGGCGACGTCGGCGGTGGTGTCGCCGATCATCAGCGAGCGGCGAACCGCGCCGCCCGCGCGCTCGACGGCGGCGCGATAATGCTCGGGATGAGGCTTTCTGTTCGTCACCGCATCGGCGCCGACGACGGCCGAAAAGTAGCGCGAAAGGTTAACCGCTTGCAGCAATTGCTGCGAGAGGTCGGTGCGCTTGTTGGTGCACACCGAAAACTTGGCGCCCAGTGCTGCAAGCCGATCGAGCGCATCGGCGACGCCGGGAAAAGGCGCCGATTGGCCGGCGATGTCGGCGCGGTAGAATTCGATGAACGCCGCAGTCAATTGGTCCAGCCGCTCGGCGCTGAAATTGGCGCCGACCAATTCCGTAGCGCACACGATGAGGCGCCGCGCGCCTTGGCCCACGAGGTGGCGCACACTCGCCAGCTTGGCGTGCGGCAAGCCCTCCAAGTCCAGCGTCTCGTTCAGCGCCCGCACCAGGTCGGGCGCGGTATCGACGAGCGTCCCGTCGAGATCGAAAGCGATAATTACGTCGGCAAGTTCGCCGGTGGTCATGCGCCGCCCCAACGCCCACGCAAAAGGGCGCCCCGCGTCAGTCGCGCCGCCCATGGCGTTGAGCTAGAACGGACCCCAGATTCGGACAAGTTACGGCCGAACCGGCCAGCCAGGTGGGTACAGATGAGCCGAGCACGAGCGGCGATCATTTTGGCGGCGGGCCAAGGCACGCGGATGAAGTCCGATCTGCCGAAAGTGCTCCATCTTCTCGGCGGCCGGCCGATGCTCGATTGGGTTGTGGCGGCGGTGAAGGGCGCCGGTGTGTCACGCGTCGTCGTGGTCGCAGGCGCAGGCGCGCCGGCGCTAAACGCCCATATCGCCAAGGCCCTCGGGGAAAACGCCGCCGCCGTGCAGGATCCCCCGCTCGGCACTGGCCACGCCGTGCGCGCCGCCGAGACCGCGCTCGCCGATTTCGACGGCGACGTTGTCGTCCTTTACGGCGATGGCCCGCTGATCCAGTCCAAGCGCATCGAAGAGCTGTTCGCCGTGCGCGAGGCAGGCGCCGGCCAGGTCGTTCTTGGGTTCAAGACGACGAGCCCATTCGGCTATGGCCGCGTTGTTTTGAGCGGCGACGGCGGGGTTGACCGCATCGTCGAGGAGAAGGACGCCACGGAAGCCGAGCGCGCCATAACGCTTTGCAATTCCGGCGTCATCTGCGCCGATGCGAAGGCGCTCTTCCGTTTGCTTTCGCAGCTAAAGAACGACAACGCCAACGGCGAATACTACCTGACCGACGTTGTCGGGCTCGGCCGGTCAGCTGGCGTCGCGACAAGCGTCGTCGTTGGCGATGAAACCGAAACGCAAGGCGTCAATTCGCGCGCCGAGCTCGCGGCGGCGGAAGCCGTGTTCCAGAACCGGGCGCGCGCGTACGCCATGGATGGCGGCGTCACCTTGATCGATCCGGGTAGCGTCTTCTTCTCGCACGACACCAAAATCGCGCCCGATGTGATCGTCGAGCCGAATGTCATCTTCGGCGTGGGCGTCAGCATCGCAAAAGGCGCGCGCATCAACGGCCACAGTCACCTCGTCGGCGCCGAGATTGGCGAGGGCGCCATCGTTGGCCCCTTCGCTCGATTGCGACCGGGCGCCAAACTTGGCGCGCGCGTTCGCATCGGCAATTTCGTCGAAGTGAAGAACGCCACCTTAGGGGACGGCGCGAAATCCAATCACCTCGCTTATATCGGCGACGCCGACGTCGGCGCGCGCGCCAATATCGGCGCGGGAACCATCGTATGCAATTACGACGGCTTCGACAAATATCGCACCAGCATCGGCGAGGACGCCTTTATTGGCTCTGACACCGCGCTCGTGGCGCCGGTGAAGGTCGGCGATCGCGCCTACACCGGCACCGGCAGCGTGATCACAAAAGACGTGCCCGATGGGGCGCTCGGCGTCGCGCGCGGACGGCAAGTCAATCTTGAAGGCTGGGCCGACAAGAACCGCGAAAAGAAGCGGAAGGCGAAGGCGCCCAAGTGAAGCCCAAGAAGCCCAAATGAAGAAGCCACAAGTGAAGAAGGCCCCAGTGAAGGCGCCGAAATGAAGGGACCGAAGTGAGAGAACTGACGTGAGCGCCGATCTCGCCAAGCTCAATGCGGCCCAAGCCGCACTCGATTTCGTCAAGGACGGCATGGTCGTTGGCCTTGGTACGGGCTCGACTGCGGCGCATTTCGTGCGTCTCCTGGGCGAACGCGTGCGGCAGGGCCTGCGCGTGAAAGGGGTGCCGACCTCAGAGGCGACGCGCACTCTTGCCGAACACCTCGCCATTCCGCTGCTCGAGATTTCGCAAGTCGCCTCCATCGATGTCGATGTCGACGGCGCCGACGAAATCGATCCAGCGTTTCGACTTCTGAAGGGCGGCGGTGGCGCGTTGTTGCGGGAAAAGATCGTCGCGGCGGCCAGCAAATCCATGGTTGTCATCGCCGATGAAACCAAATGGGTGGAAACGCTGGGGGCCTTCCCTCTGCCAGTGGAGGTCACACGCTTTGGCTTTGCGCTGACGCTTGAACGCGTACGCGCAGCGCTGCGCGGTGCAAAGTGCGGCGGCGACGAGGTCCTGTTGCGCACCAGCGGCAAAGCCAACGAGCCGGTCATCACCGACGGCGGCAACTACATCCTCGACGCCCACGCCAAAATCATTCCCTCGCCGGAAGATCTAGGTTCAGCCCTCAAGGACATCGCCGGTGTCGTCGAGCACGGCCTTTTTCTCAATCTCGCCCGCACAGTGATTTTGGGGCGGGCCAAGGGCGCTTTGATCAAAGCGCAGCATTCGCTCTAAGCGGGCGCGACTGCAAGCACTCGCCCACGATAACGCTTCGACAGCCGCACGTAGAACATCCAGAACAACAGAAATGGCAGCGGCGCGAGCGCAAGGTAGGGCAGCACGTGGGTGTGGCGAATCCAATCCGGGAATATTTGTGCTTGCCCGAGGAAGAGCGACCCTGATGCGACGAACAAGCCAAAGCACATCCGCCATACGTGGCGCGCCACGCGCTCAGCCCCAGCGACGCCGCGCCGCACGATCAGCTTGAGATCGGAGAGCGCCGCAATGGCGCTGACGGTGAGAAAAATATAGAACACCTGCGGCGGCGCCCCGTCGAGGGTGTGCTCGGGGGTCTGTGCGGCCATCCATGCAAGGACGGCGGCGCCGGCCGCCCCGCCCGCCGCCCAGATGAAGCCGATGATTTCGAGCGGTCCGGCGCCTGGGCCTCTTCTGCGCGCCGTCTGCCATCCGCTGAAGATGAGATAGAAAGTCATGAAGCCGGCGAGCGAGGAGATGCGGTCGTGCAGCAACGGCGCAACCGCCGCGCCGATGCCCGCCATAACGAGCATTGCTGCAAAGAAGATATTGCCTGCAAGCCGATGCAGCCTGGCGCCTTTGCGCGCAAGCAGTGCGGCCGTCCCCGAAAGGAGCCCCACCGCGCCGCCGCCGATGTGGGAATAGAGAAGGACCGGCGCGCCCATCCGCATCCAAAGCGGGGCGTCCGGCGACACGTCCAAATGGTTTGCGAAGGCGGGGCCTGCAAAGCCCAGAACGCCAAGCGCAAGCGTCCATGCTGCTGCGCGCGCTGCGCCAGCGGATCCGGTCATGCTCATTGCTCATGCCCGTGAGCGATTGCTCACTCGACGGCCCATATCGAAATACGATACCTGGTTTATCGAAATCCGGTGCGGATCGGACATGACGGCAAATATCAAAAGCATGATCGTCGGCGCCAGGCGCAGAAGGCGGGTTGGACGTGGCTGAGGCGACGATCGCCGCCGGCTATCCGCGGGGCCTCGTCGCGTTTGCAGTGTCTAAAGGCGCCGGTCGTGCGCTCCTGCTCAAACGCTCGGATCTCTGTGAAGAAGAACTCGCCCAGCAGGACAACCGCATTGCCGTCGACAAATATGTCTCCTTGTTCAAAGCCAGCGCCGAACTCACTGGAGAACCCGCGATCGCGCTCCAATACGGCGAGGCGGTGCGCATGCAGGAGATCTCGATTGTGGGTCTCATCTGCGAAGCCTGCGAAACCACGATCGATGTGGGGCGCGAACTCAACCGCTACGCCGCCCTCGTTGTGGATGACGATTGCGGCGAGCCTGGCGCGCTCATGCGCGCAACGATGACAGAGGAAGGGGTCTGGATCGAAGGGCCCCATGAGCTCTTCACCAAGCATCCCGTAATCGCGGAAGCCGAGTTCGCGCGCCTGGTCTGGAACGCGCGCGTCATGTTCGCGAACTCCGATGAGTTCAAGAAATTGCGCTATCCGGCGGAAATCCATTTCATGCATGGGGATCGGGGCTACCTCCCCGAGTACGAGCGAGTTTTCCAGTGCCCCGTCGTTTTCAATAGTCACTGGAACGCAATGCTGGTCGATCGGGGCTTCCTGATGCTGAAGCAGCCGCCGGTCAACCGCTATGTGTTTGGCGTCTTAAGCGAACGCGCCGATGGGCTGTTGAAGAGTTTGCAGCGGTCCAAAACCACGCGCGGGCGCGTGGAGAGCTTGCTCATGCCGATCCTGCATACAGGCGATATCAGCATGGACGCGATCGCCGAAAAAATGGGCGTGAGCCGCCAGACGCTCTATCGCAACCTCAAAGGCGAGTGCGCCACTTATGAGCAAGTCCTGGACGAACTCCGCCACAAGATGGCGCTCAATTTTCTCGCCGGCAAAAAAGTGTCGGTAAACGAAACCGCTTATCTCGTGGGCTTTTCCGAACCGGCCGCGTTCTCGCGCGCGTTCAAGCGCTGGACCGGCACGAGCCCCAGTGCGGCGCGCAAACTCTAGGCGCGCCGCTTGGTTTTCTTTTTTGCGCTCACCGACTTGGCCGCCACGCGAGCTGCAGCCGCGCGCAGCAAGACTTTAGCCGGCTTACATTTCGGGCAGGCGCAAATGCCTTTAAGGAACTGCTTGTAATAGTTGCGGCCGTAATCGTAATTGAGCTCCTCGCCCGGCTTAATTTTGCGGCGAGCGTGAATGTAGACGCGGCCCTTGTGGATATTGGTTTCGCAATTCGGCCGACAGGAATGATTGCTGTAGCGGGCGGTGTTCCAGCGCGGCGCCCCATCGATGGTTTTGCGCGCGTGGATCTCGAAGAGATATTTGCTGTTGCTCTTCTCTTCTTCTTCCTTGGTAAGCTCGACGCCGGTGTACTCAATGATGCAGGCATGCTTGGCAATCTCGCATTCCGCGTAAAGCCCAAGCCCGGTCTTGGAGCGCCCGACGCGCAAGTCGAAGTCGCCAGGTGTGTAGCTCAGTCTGGGCATCGTCTCTCCGAACGCGAGCGAAGGTTGGCTGGGGTGCTAGGATTCGAACCTAGGAATGGCGGTACCAAAAACCGCTGCCTTACCGCTTGGCGACACCCCAAAGCGCGAGGCAGCGTATCTAGAGGCGCCCGTCCAATCATGCAACCGCCGCCCAGATGCTGGGGATTTTAAGGGTTTGGCCCCGCGTTGCGCGCCCTTGGGGCCTCGTCTATAAGCCCCGCTCCTCGGAGCATAGCTCAGCCTGGTAGAGCACCACGTTCGGGACGTGGGGGTCGTTGGTTCAAATCCAGCTGCTCCGACCATTCAGGTCGAAATCACGACGCACATCGACCGCGCGCAGGCGCGAACGCCGGCGCTTGGCGCAAGCCGCGCCTTGTTTCGCGCCTTGTTTCAAGGAGACCCATCGTTGCTCTACCCAAGGAGCGCTCATGGACGCGTTCAACGGAAAGATGCGGGGGCCGATGCAGGCCATGGCGACGAGATCGTTTTCAATTTTGCGCAGCTGTCGGCTGAATGGCGGGCTGTCGCCTCTAATGTCGCAGCCGCCGATCCAGCCGACGCCAACGCCATCTGTATCATCTGTATCACCCAGGGTCTGGGACTAAAGAGGCCGTCCACGACGCCTCGCTCTCATTGCCGCAATGCTAAGCCCGCAATCGCGCGAGCGCAGCCGTTGGTCGAGAGCTTCGCCGAGCGCTTCATCACCACGCCGATCGGCGGCATCGGTCTTGATTGTTGAGACGGCGCCCTTAAGCGGACATGTGCGTGAAAACCCATGCCAGTCCGAGCACAAATCCCACGATTAAAACCCAGCGTGTGGTTTCCGCCATCGCATGCACCGCCCCGCGCAACGGTTCGAAAGCGCTGATCGCCAGCACGACGACGAAGGCTGTTCCCGTCGCCAACCAGACCTCGAAATTACCGAGCTGGCTGTCGGCGCCGGCGATGTACGTGAGGTAGGCGCCGAACGCGGCGATCACGAAACGCACCAGCCCCTTGAGCGCAGCGCTGCCGGTGCGATGGGGATCGCGCGCGCGGGGCTGGGTCGCCGCAACGGTTGGAACCGGCGGCGCCGGAGGCGCCGGTTCCGGCGGGCCGGCCAACTCGGCGCGAAGCCTGCGCCATGCCTCCGCCTCGAGCTCGGCGCGCACCTGCTGTTCGAACATCCAATCGTCACTGGCGAACGGCGGCGGCGTCCTGCGAGACGCTGACATGGTGCGCTAACCCTCCCGGCAGAGCAGGGTTTCATCATGCGCCAACGCCGCGAACCGGGAAATGGGCTTGGGCAGGCTGCCCGGCGATTTCGGGCGACCGGGGGAGACTCCCGATTTATCATTTC
>JACXTT010014478.1_pt1 | contig 10310 bp, 9 predicted proteins | sample 9270951 | NCBI WGS metagenome assembly JACXTT01 (sample SAMN15532306, study PRJNA645909) | rock metagenome | isolation source: weathered quartz diorite | place: Puerto Rico | collected 2017-06-21
GGATGCGGCGCGTCCAGCGTCACCAGCTCAAAGCCCAGCTCTTGGATACGCTGACGCAGAGCCTGATTTTCACAATGACTGAGAAAGACAGCGGCGCCGCCTTGCGCGCGGCACGCATGCGCGAGGGCCAGGCAGCGCATCAGGTGCCCTGCCCCGGTCTGCAGACTGGCGTCGGCGCGGATCAGCAAATTCATCATTTATCGTACTCGAAAGACAGGTTGGATGACTGGGCCTTCCAGAAAGCGTTCGGGGTAGGGCTCGCTCAACCAGCTTGCCAAAGTTTTGAAAACGGCGGCATACGTCTCCAGCGTACGCTCGATTGCCCCGTTGTCATGTGCAGCGGTCAAGTTATGGGTCACCATCAGGAGAACGCCCCGTTTCACCGTCTCTTGCTGAAAGAGACTGCGCTCCAGCAAACTGTCGGTCCCATTGGCGTCACGGAACTTGAGTAACGACCAAGATGGATGGCCGATGCACTGAAAACGCTCGGCAAGACCAGCCTCTTGAGCTAAGGAATTAAAACCGTCCTGTAACCAACGTCCGTTTGCTTCCATGCGCGCCAACGCGTCGGTCTGTTCGAGGATATTCAACACTTTCAACGCCGCAGCTAATGACGCCGCTTCGCCGCCAAAAGTGAAGCTGAAGAAAATCTCTTCAAAAACACGCATCACCTCGGCGCGACCCACCACACAAGCGATCGGAAAACCGTTCCCCATCCCTTTGCCAAAACAAGCCAGGTCAGGAACGATGCCGTAACGCGCCTGCGCGCCGCCAAGACCAAAGCGAAACCCGGTGCAAATTTCATCGAAGATGAGCAGCGCTCCATGCTTTCGGGCTAACTTTTTGACGCCCTGTAAATATCCAGGGTGCGGCTCCACAAAGTTGACCGGCTCCATGATCACCGCAGCAAATTCTCCAGGATGCTCGCTCAAGAGTTTCTCCAAGGCTGCCAGATCATTATAGGGAAAAGGATGGGTCAGCTCTCGCACTGCTCCTGGCACTCCGGCGTTTCGGGTCGTGCTGCCGATGTACCAATCCTGCCACCCGTGGTACCCGCAACAGGCAATGCGGTCTCTTCGCGTAAAAGCGCGCGCCGCGCGTACGGCCCCAGCCGTGGCGTCGGAGCCATTCTTACCAAAGCGCACCATCTCGGCGCAGGGAATGAGTCGGGTCAGCCGCTCGGCCAGCTGCACTTCCAAAGGGTGAGGCAAAGAGAAACTATGTCCATCGGCGTACTGAGCGATAGCCGCCGCATTCACTTCCGGATGCGCGTACCCCAGAAGATTGGCCAAGAGTCCCTGAACGTAGTCGATGTATTCGTTGCCATCTACGTCCCACACGTGGCAGCCTTGCCCGCGTTGGAGAAAAAGGGGGGCTACGCCTTGTACATGTTGCGTGTAGCCTTTACTAAAAGTTTGAGCGCAACCAGGAATCACCCATTGTGCTCTTGCAAACCACACCCGAGAAAGCATGAGCGGCAGTGGCGGCGCGGCTTTCGCTTCCGCCTCCTCATAGAGGGTATGGTAGTACCCGGCGTTGCGAATCGCCGTTCGGTTGATCTGGCGCAGCTCAGGAGTGCTGTCCACCACAGAGAGAACGTCGGCCAGACCGAATTCCAACTTCGCAGCAAAGATATCGTAGATGCGACGCACAAACTCGAGATCCGCGGGATCATCCACTGTCCATCTGTGCTCATGAGCGGGAATCGGTTGCTCATTTTCAACATTCGTTGTGTGGAAGAGCCCCGAGGTTCGCAAGTATGGCGTCACATGCTCCCGGTGGGCTAAGCTGGTCGCCTCATGCCAGGCGCGCTCCAAGGCGGCGAAAGAAAATACCTCCGTATCGAGTCCGTCAGGAAACGTCGGTGGATTGACATTAGAGATATAATCCCACCCCCCTTCAAGAAACCGGCTGACGGCCAAGTCTATCACGTCAGGGTCAAGTAAAGGACAATCCGCCGTGATGCGGACGATGGTCTTCGCTTGGACCAAGCGAGCGGCTTGATAGTAACGATCGAGCACATCGGTTTCACTACCGCGAAAACACACAATCCCGCGTTCTGCGCAAAATGCCGAGATGGCGTCGTCAGCCGCCGCGGTCGAAGTCGCCACAACAACTTGCTCGATCGTCTCTGTCCGACACACCCGACTGATCACACGCCACAACATCGGCTGTCCGGCGATGTCTAACAGCACTTTCCCCGGCAACCGCGTCGAACCCATACGAGCTTGAATAACGGCGACGACCGGGTGACGCGTCGTCGACTTTTGTTCAACGTGCGGCGCCACAACAGCCAAATCTGTCTTCGATGTTAACTGATGCCCCTTCATTACTTACTCCTTACGGCCAAAGCGAGACAGAGCGTGGCCGCCGCCGTCGCTAGCGGATTTACGGTGGCTTCACCGCTCTGGACACAAGTCAGAAAGTGCTGCAACTCATCAAGATACATGTGGTTCACTTGCCATCCTGGCGGCTGAGGGACGGATTCGATCACTTCGCCATCGGGTCCGTACCAATCTGCGCGGGCCGCAGTCCATTCCCATTCGAGAGAGCCAGTGCTGCCGATGATCTGGAGGCTGCGCCGATAATTCCGTTGTACAAAGTTAAGATGGACGTTCGACACGGCGCCGTGCGCGTGCTCAAGAAGAATCTCAGCCAAGCCGTCGGTCTCAAGTCCGAGACTCGCGGCTGGACGAGTGATCGCTGCCGTCACTCGCGCTTCCCCCAGCAGCCATGAAGCCAGATCGAGTTCATGAATACAGTCGAGCACGGCTCCCCCCCATACGGATGAAGCACTGTAGCTCTGCCGATAATCGAGCTGAGGCCGCCACCGCGGAAGATACGAACCGGTCTGAATGCGCGCGCTGAGAACTTGACCGATAGCGCCGGCTTCGAGCCACCGTTTCACTTGGGCGGGACCGGGATGAAACCGCATGTTACATCCAACCAAAGTCACTAGCTGTTTGTCATGAGCAAGTCGCAGCAACAGACCCAGTTGATCCACACAATGGGCAATCGGTTTCTCAATGAAGAGATGAGACCCCGCCCCAACGGCTTGGAGGGCGAAAGGAACGTGGAGGTGCGACGGCGTCGTAATCAGTGTCGCCTCAGGACTCTGCGCCCAGATGTCTTGCGCTTCAGCATACACTGATGCGCCAAATTCAGCGGCAACGGCTGCCCGAGCCGCAGCAACGGGGTCACAGGCCAGGATGTCCCGATAGCCCAGCTGCACGAGATTCGCTAAGTGTCTTCTGCCGATGGACCCACAGCCAATGATCGCGATGCGCATCTGCTTTACCTGTAGCTGCGGATGATCTTCTTCACGGCTGCGATTACGTCCATCAGGTCCTCATCAGTCATACGTGGAAAAAGCGGCAACGTAAGCAATCGCTTGTACGCCGCCTCTGCGATTGGACATAATCCAGGTCCGACATTGAAACGTCGTCGATAATAGGGATGGAGATACACTGGCAAGTAGTGCACATTCACGCCGATGTTTTCCGCGCGCAAGGCTGCGTACATCGCATCCCGTGTGAGGTCAAGAGCGTCGAGGCGACAGCGCACGGGATACAGGTGATACGCCGAAACCCGATCAGCGCGCACGTTCACAGGGACGATTCCCTCTAGCGTGGCAAAAGCCTCGTCGTACCGAGCAGCAAGCTCTTGACGACGGCGGACAAACGCAGGCAACTTTTTCAACTGGCTGAGCCCGAGAGCGCATTGGATGTCGGTGATGCGATAGTTATATCCCAGCGTCACCATCTCGTAGTAATAGCTGCCGTGCGCGGCTCGTTGGCGGTGATCGGTGGGCACGCCATGGTTGCGAAACATGCGGATACGCTGCGCCAACTCCGCGTCATTGGTCGTAACCATGCCGCCCTCACCAGTTGTGAGATGTTTGACAGGGTGAAAACTGAACACGTTCAGATCGCCGAGAGCGCCAACCGCGCGCCCTCGATAACGACCTCCCACTGAATGACAGGCGTCGGCGACCACAGCGAGCCCATGCCGACGCGCAATCGCCTTCAGCGCGTCGTAATCGCAAGGCTGTCCCGCGTAGTCAACAGCAATGATCGCTTTCGTTCGGGCGCTGAGTTTTTCTTCCACTTGATGCGGATCGAGCAACAGGGTATCCGGCTCTACATCAGCAAACACCGGAGTTCCGTTTTGATAGATGATGCAGTTCGCACTGGCGGCAAAGGTCAGTGGGGAAACGATCACTTCATCGCCAGAGCCGATCTCTAACGCATGCATAGCTGCATGCAGCGCGGCAGTGCCGCTGCTCACCGCCACCGCGTAGGAAGCGCCAACGAAATGGGCGAAGGCCTCCTCAAACGCTTCGATGGTCGGCCCTACGGTCAACCAATCGGATCGCAGCACTTCGACCACTGCTGCGATGTCGTCTTCTTCAACCTGTTGTTTTCCGTAGGGTAAGAGAAGCGGACGAACCGGGGAGCCGCCGTGCAGCGCTAACTGCTCAAACATGGACCATCTCCAACAATTCCGGGGTCGTCAACCACTGCTCATTGGTATTGCTCGCGTAGGAAAACCCCGCCGCCACGCTCTTGCCATGCACCCAATTCCCCATGGACCACCACGGATGAGCGGGCAAGATGACGTAGCGATCCGCAACTTCAACCGCCTGGCGCGCCTCATCTTCCGAGATGAGCAGTTCATGGAGCTTCTCACCCGGACGAATGCCAATGACATCGATCTCGCACTCCGGGGCCAGAGCGGCGGCTAAGTCTGTCACTTTCATGCTCGGCAGCTTAGGAATGAACACTTCGCCGCCGTGCATCTGCTCAACGCACGAGATGACAAACCGCACCCCTTGATCGAGGGTGATCCAAAAGCGTGTCATGCTTTTGTCAGTGACTGTCAATTTTCCGCCGAGACGTTGCTGGAGAAAAAGAGGGACGACGCTGCCGCGACTCCCGACTACGTTGCCGTAGCGGACGCAGGCGAACCGGGCGCCCTCCATGCCGCGGTAGGCGTTGGCTTGAACGAAGAGCTTTTCCGCCACCAACTTCGTCGCGCCATACAGATTAATCGGGGCCGTGGCTTTATCCGTACTGAGCGCGAGCACTCGCTTCACGCCGCAGTCCAGCGTCGCGTCGACGAGGTTACGCGATCCCTCGATATTAGTGGCAATGGCTTCAATTGGGTTGTATTCGCAGGCAGGAACCTGCTTGAGGGCGGCAGTATGGATGACAATGTCAACACCTTGCAGGGCCCGGCGCAGACGGTCTACATCGCGTACGTCGCCGATAAAATAGCGCAGGCTGGGGTGCTCAAAGCCGGAGATACGCATCTCATGCTGTTTGAGTTCATCACGGCTAAACACGATGAGTCGCCGTGGGTGATATTCTTTGAGCATCACTTCGATAAATTTTTTGCCAAAAGAGCCGGTACCACCTGTTACCAGCACGGACAAATTCGACCAATCCATAAGCTCTCGCTTCTCCCTGTCAGACGAGGAATTAAAAGGCACTGAGTATGAGCACAAGGCGTGCCAGGAAAGGAGACAGGGGAATCGTCATGCGCCGGCAGCGCTATTGACCATGACAACGACTGGAGGGTGGGTAGGGGCTTGATTGATCAAGCCCGTGGGCGGGTCCGATGAATCGGACCCCTACGTTGGCGTCTCCAAGAGGTATCGTAAAACTGCACTAGGTACGAGAAGAATGGGCAACAGAGAAGGAGGGAAAATCTTTCCTTCAAGAGAATGAACTTTCTACCTACACGTCGTGCTGGAATAGCACGGTCGGGGGGAGGACCGCATAGCCCTTGAGCGCACGGCGGGAGGTGGCTACGGCGGCGAGTTCGCCTTGAAGAGAAGCTAAGCGTGCTTGTGCTTTTTGGATCAACACGGCGTCTTGCGCGAGAATATCACGGAGCAGGGCGGCCACGGCTTCACACTCTTCTCCTTCTGCAGGACGAGGCAGGCTCTGGATGCGGACAAAGATCGCTTCACGCTCGACTCCGTAAGCCTCCCAAGTCGAGAAGTCAAAGTCTGTACATGACAGCAGCAGGCTTGTCGCCCGCTGCAACTGCTCAAGCTCGCGCTGCAAAACTGTGTTCATGATGTTCTTGGCCACCTTGTTTACGTTGTGCAACAACCATGCCCTGCCTACGCGCTGCTACGATTGCTTCTTCCCACCCTTTCTTCAGGGTTGTCAGCAACGTAATGACCTCAGTAAAAGGTTCAGGATCGTTGTTGACGTTGGCAATGGTAATCTGATCACACATAAAGAGATACAGCTTCTCAAGATTCCGGGCGACTTCGCCGCCAACTTCAAAATTCAGACTGACGCGCAATTCGGCGATGATGGCTAACGCCTTCAGCACGTAGTAGCCTTTATCCGCCATGTTCTTCCGCTCCAAGCTCTCCCGAGCCTGTCGTACGAAGTCGATCGTTCCCTGGTAGAGCAAGATCAGCAGCGTCCCCGGGTCGACCGTCGCAGCGTGATTTTGGCGGTAGGTCTGAAGATGGCGAGTATAACTCATTCGTTTGATCCTTCCTGTCAATCTTTACTTGCTCGTCGCAGCGGCTAGTCCAGTGAGATATTGCCCTTGGGATTGGAGACCACTGACGAGCTTTTCGAGCGAACTGAATTGCGCAGTGAGATTTTGTTGATAGGTTGCAATGCGCTTCTGTTCCGAAGCGATTTTATTGTCGATATCACTCATGGCTTTGCCAAGTCCATCGATGCGGGAACTGAGCGCCCCAATCCCGGTCGCGATAAAAGAAGTCACGGTATCAGAAAGACGCTTACCAATGCCATTCTGACTCGCGAGAAACAGATTGCTCACGGCTGTCGGATTGCTATTGAGCATATCGGTTAGTTTGGCGTCATCAATGTTCAGAGACCCATCTCGTTGAAAACTGATCCCGAGATCAGACAGCGTGCGAGGCCCCCCATCATTCGATCCCACGCCGGCGAGGGAGGAACGAAGTCGACTCACCACGCTGCGGAGCACGGATTCTCCAGCTAGCGGTCCCTGTCGACCAGTAGTGGGGTCAAGAGCGAATTGACCGCTGGCGATTTTTGCCACGGCATTATAAGCGTCAACAAACTTCTTGATATTGCTTTTGATCGTACTGGTGTCATTGGCGACCGTGACGCTCGAAGACGCCCCACTATCCTTCACCAAGGATAAGGTCACTCCAGGAATCGCGTCGGACACGGTATTACTGCTGCGGGTAAAGGAAAGACCGTTCACTGAGAACTGGGCGTCAGACGCTGCTTGCACAAGCGTCCCTCCGCCGGCGAAAGGATCACTCCCACCCACGAGAGAACTTGCGATCGTCACATTATTGGCCGTGCCGGTGTTCTTGCTCTGGACAACCAGACTATATTGTGGAGTAGCGCTTGTGCCGACGTTGACGATCGACGCGGTAACGGCGGCGCCGGAATTGTTAATCGCGTCCTTCAGACCCGCTAACGTATTGTTCGTGGCGTCGATGGTAATCGAAGTCGCCGTAGTCCCCACGTTAATCGATAAGGTTCCTGTTCCTATCGCCGCCGTAGTGCTGGTGTAGGAAGTCGAGGACTGGAGAGATTTCGCTTTCGCCAAGCTGGTAACCACCACGTTATACACGCCACTCTGGGCGGAAGAATCAGCCGTGGCGGCTAGCACGGTAGTGTCACTGCTCGACGCCGTGCGCTTGTTCCAATCGGGAGAGAGGGAGAGCGCCTGCGCACTATTTTTTAGGCTCGCCAATGAACTGCTGAGGGTGGTGAGCAGTCCCTGTTGTACTTGATCGAGGGTTTTTTGGTTTGTCAGAGGGGTGATGAAACTGGTGGTTTCGGCCCCCACTAAACCGTCAATTAAAGCCTTGGTATCGAGTCCGCTAGCCAAACCGCCAAATTGGATATTTGCCATATACTGCCTCTCTCAAAAAAGAAATCGGCGCCAAAGACAAATCTTTAAAGCGGTCAACCATTATTGGCGGCGGCGCATATCCTGACTACGAACAAGAGCCTTGTAGCTTTCCTGTCCGCCTTGACTTCATGGTGGACAGCTCGTCTTTTACTACAACTTCTTCGAAACCAAGACGCCTTTTTTATCTTCCGCTAAACGGCGCAAAAAAGCTAAGGTTTCTTCGGGCGGCAGTTGACGAACGAGTTTTCCAGTTTCTCGGTCATACATCCTGATAATCGTTAGGCCAGTCTCCTGATCTTGAGCGAATTCCAGTCCTGAACCTAATAAATTGACATTTGTGATAGATTTGGGGAGAATATTCTGTTCGGTCTTCTTTTCATCCTTACCCTCCTCACTTTCCTTCGCCACTACGGTTTGCACTCGTGGCTGAATATCGCCCTCTTCTCTTCGGTTCGTTGGATTTCCGCGCGCAAAAGACGTGCTCACATCAGATACAGAAGGGGTAGCACTCATAGCGGTTTCTCCAGAAGACAGAGGGGAGGAGCGGAGCCCCTCCCCTCATGAGCTAAGAGTTCCTGTTTATCGGCCGAGTAAGGCGAGAGCAGATTGTGGCAACTGGTTGGCCTGCGCTAACACGGACACGCCAGCCTGCGTCAAAATCTGGTTGCGGGTCAACTCCGCCGTCTCCGCCGCCACGTCCGCATCTTTAATCCGCGAGCGCGCTGCCGAGATGTTCTCCGACGCCACCTGTAAACTTCCAATGGTGGAAGTGAACCGGTTCTGCACGGCGCCAATCGAGCCGCGCAGCTTGCCAATCTGCGTTAAGGCAAAGTCGATCGTCTGGATCGCATCGTTCGCGCCCGACGCCGTACCGATATTAAGGGTGCTGACCTGCTTGTTCGTTGAGGTCAAGGCGCCACCGCCGGTGGTCGCAAACCCCGAGCCAATCTCGTTCGCCGACGTCGATACGGCAATGACGGAGCCCAACCCCACACTCAAGGTGAGCCCAGCATTAAACGTCCGTGACGCGCTCGAGGCATACACGTCACCCACCACCGTGGTGCTGGAGCCCGCCGAGGTCGCTTCCGCCAACGTAATGTCACCGCCGCTTGCGCGGGTGTACACCACACCGGTTGCCGCAGTCGCCACGGTCACGCCAGTCTGGTTCGTGTACTGGTTCACCGTGGCCACAAAACTGGAGAACGCATCGGCATTGCCGGTGGTGAGAATAATATTGACGCCGTTGAGTGTTAACGTTGTCGAAGAGCCCGCCGCTACCGCATAGGTGCCAGCGGTATCGGTGAAAGTGGTTTGGGAGTTTTTTAACGCTGAGATGTTGGTGTTGAAGTATTGATTATTGATAGCTGCTGCTACCTGATCAATCGTGGTCGCCGAGCTTACGCCAATCGAGACGCCGTTAAGGTTAATCTGTTGAATGACGCTCCCGCTCAGGGCGGTGTTGCTCACCGCATTCCCTTGAATGATGGTTGCTCCACTGTCTTTGGTCTGTACGCTGCCAATAGAGAAAGAAACAGTTTGGTTAGCATAAGCGCCTACCTGAAACTGGGCGCCTGAAAAGCTTCCGTCCAATAACTTTTTGCCGTTGAAGGACACCGTATTCGCCAAACGGTCCAACTCGGCCACGATACTACTGGCTTCACCTTGCAGGGACTGGCGATCGCTTGAGCTGTTGGAGTCGTTTGCGGATTGCACCGAGAGTTCACGAGCCCGTTGGAGCAGGTCCGTGACCGATTGGAGAGAGCTATCGGCGGTTTGGAGGGTGGAGACGCCGTCGTTGGCGTTCCGCACGGCTTGATCGAGCCCCCTGATCTGGGCTGTCATACGATCAGTGATGGCCAAGCCGGCAGCGTCGTCAGCGGCGCTGTTGATGCGAAAGCCGGTCGACAGGCGTTGAATCGCTTGTTGGAGGCTGTTTTGCGTTTTCCCCAAGTTCCGCTGCGCGTTGAGGGCGGAAACGTTACTGTTAATAACAATGCTCATACGAAATCCTCCGTGATAGACGACACCCGGGGTTTCCGTTCCCCGAGAGAGGGTAAAGGTTAACGATCGTTCGCGAACGTGAGATAAGAACTAAGAAGTCCCATCTGTCCGCTTTTCATTTCCTACTGCTTCTTCTTTCGTTATCGACCTAGGAGAGAAAACTTTAGAGAGAGGGTAGGAAATTTTTCTGCGCAGGAAGGAAAAGGGGACCAGTCACGAGCCGAAGAGAACGAGCTATAGCAACGCCACAGGAGAGGGTGAGGGGATACCGCACTCACCCTCTCCTGTGTCCTCTCCCCTCGTGGGCAGGGCCGGCGCATTAAGGAAAAAACCCAAGAATTTCGAGGATTTCTCCTGGTATTCCTATGAACAAAGCTGCATTTTGCCCAGTCCCACGTCCTTCCCCTGCTGTCCTAACGCCA
>JACXTT010014479.1_pt1 | contig 10310 bp, 10 predicted proteins | sample 9270951 | NCBI WGS metagenome assembly JACXTT01 (sample SAMN15532306, study PRJNA645909) | rock metagenome | isolation source: weathered quartz diorite | place: Puerto Rico | collected 2017-06-21
CATGGTGAAGACTGTTAACTGTATTTTTATACAGTATTCGACGGGCCGCGACAAAAAAGCTGTTTTTCTTCGTCACCGGGAATTTCATATTCCTGTTGCTCATGCGAAGGCGCCCAGAAGTCGTTTGAGCGGCGCCCGCCGCGTGGCTCCAATGGAGTCATCCAAAGGAGCCTTCGCATGACCACCCCGAGCACCACCGTCACCGCCGGACTGAACTACCTCCAGCCTTCCGCCCTGCGCCCCGTCAGCTACGCCTTCCAGCCGCCGCCCGACACGCCCTGGGAAAGCGGCAGCTACGAGCTGCGCCCCATGCCCATCGCCGATGCACGCGCGGCCGCCACGCCACCCGACATCGAGCGCGAGGGTTTCGTGCTGCGCGACGCGCCCACGGCCATGCGCGACTTCCTCGACGACGCGGAGGTCACGGCCGTCTACCACCGCGAAGTGGCCGAGCTGGCGCTGGCCGTCACCGGCGGCACGCGCGCCCATGTCTTCGACCATCTGGTGCGCCGGCGCGAAGCCGACCGCGCCGCCTTGAGCTTCGGCCGCCGCGCGGCCGACGGACGGGCCGCCGCCAACGGCCGCATCCACAACGACTACACCGAAGAGTCCGGCCGCCGCCGGTTGGCCCTGGTGCTGCCCGACCCCGAAGAGGCCGCGGCCGTGCGGCACTACTGCATCGTCAACATCTGGCGCTCGATCAGGGGGCCGGTGCTCGACACGCCGCTGGCCGTGTGCGATGCCCGTTCGGTGATGGCCCGGGACCTGGTCGGCGCCGAAGTGCGCTATCCGTGCCGCACCGGCGAGATCTACCTGGCAACGCATTCGCCCTCGCACCGCTGGTCGTACTTCTCGGCGATGGACCGGCACGAGGCGCTGGTGTTCAAGCAATACGACTCGCAGCTCAGCGGCGTCTCGCGCTACACGCCGCACGCCGCCTTCGACCACCCCGAAGCCCCCGCCGACGCGCCGCTGCGCGAAAGCATCGAGGCCCGCTGCCTGGTGGTGTTCGAATGAACGCGCTCGACGTCTGGTTCGACTTCGGAAGCAACTACAGCTACCTCAGCGTGATGCGCGTGGAGCAGGAGGCGGCCGCGCACGGCGTCGGCATCCGGTGGCAGCCCTTCCTGCTGGGGCCGATCTTCCGCTCCTTCGGCTGGGAGACATCGCCCTTCGTGCTGCAGAAGGAGAAAGGCGACTACACATGGAAAGACATGGCCCGCCAGTGCCGCAAATACGGCCTGCCGTGGCGGCAGCCAACGCGCTTTCCGCGCCCGGCCGTGCTGCCGCTGCGCATCGCGCTGGCGGGCGCCACGCAGCCGTGGGTGGGCGAGTTCTGCCGCCGCACGATGACGATGAACTTCGCCGAAGACCGCGACATCGACTCGCCCGAGGCCATGCGCGACCTGCTCGCCGCGCTCGGCCTGCCGGCGCACCGCATCCTCGAAGAAGCGCTGTCCGACGCCAACAAGCTGCGGCTGCGCAGGCAGACCGAGACGGCCGCCGAGAAAGGCATCTTCGGCGCGCCGACCTTCTTTGCCGGCAACGAGATGTTCTGGGGCAACGACCGGCTCAACGAGGCGATCGCGCATTGCAAGGCGATGCCCTCAGTGCCCTGAGGACTGCCGCGCCTCGTCCATCAGCCAGTCGGCCACGTGGCGCACGTCTTCGCGCGGCGCCTCGTCGGCATGGATCAGCCAGTAGGCATGGCCCGAGGGCTGCGCCGGCGCGGGAGCTTCCACGCGCACCAGCCGCCCGTCGTCGAGCAGCGGCTGGATCAGCTCCAGCCGCCCCAGCGCCACGCCCTGGCCGGCCAGCGCGGCCTGGATGAGCTGGTCGTACTGGTTGAAGTGCAGCATGGCCTGTGGCCGGGCATCGGCCCAGCCCACCGCCGCGAGCCAGTCGTTCCACTGCAGCCACGGGTGCTGCGGATCGTCGAAGGCCAGCAGGCAAAGCCCCGACAGCGCCCGCGCCGACGCCAGCGACGCCAGCCCGAGCGACGGGTGCGCCACCGGCGCCACGGTTTCCCCGAAGAGCCGCACAGCGCCGGCCGGCGCAAGCGCGGGCGTGGTGTAGCGGATGGCGAGGTCGATACCGTCGTTGCGCATGTCCGCCAGCCGGTTGTTGGAGGACACGCGCACGTCGACGCCCGGATGCAGCTTCTGCACCTTGCCCAGCCGCGGCAGCAGCCACAGCCCCGTCATGCCGATGCTCGCGCTCAGCGTCACGGGGCGCTGCTCGCCCGACTGGCGGATGACGCCCATCACGTCTTGCAGTTGCTGCACCGCGCCGTCGGCGCTGCGAAAGAGCCGCTCGCCCTCGGCCGTGAAGGCGATCGAGCGGTGGCCGCGCACCAGCAGCTTCACGCCGAGCAGCGTTTCCAGCGCATGGACCTGCTTGCTCACCGCCGACTGCGTGAGGCAAAGGTCTTGCGCCGCGAGCGAGATGCTCATGCGCCGGCCCACCGCCACGAAGCCCCGCACCAGGTCCAGCGAAGGCATGCGAAGCAGCGAGAGTGGCATTCCCATGATGAATGTGAGGCGGCGAAAAGCCGGATTGGAGCACAGGCCGGAATGTTGCGCGCGACGCCTTCGGCCGGATACTGGCCGCCGATGCAGCCCTTGCCCTTGCCCTTGCCCTCGAAGGATTTCCACCTCACCCGCGCCGAGCTGCTGCGCCTGGGCGCCGCGCTGTGCGCCGGCGCCGCGCTCCCCGCCTTCGCGCAACGACCGCCCATGCCCGCCATGAACACCCGCCCCATTCCCTCCACCCGAGAAGCCCTGCCCGTGATCGGCTGCGGCACCTGGATCGGCTTCGACCAGCGCCCGGGCACCGAGGAATACAAGCGCCTGCCCGGCGTGCTCGACGCGCTGTTCGCGGCCGGCGGTACGGTGATCGACAGCTCGCCGATGTATGGCCGCTCCGAGGAAACCACAGGCGAGCTGCTGGCCGCCTCGGGCCGGCACGACAAGGCCTTCCTCGCCACCAAGGTCTGGACTTCCGGCCGCGAGGCCGGCATCGCGCAGATGGAGCAGTCGTTCGCGCGGCTGCGCACCCGCCGCATGGACCTGATGCAGGTGCACAACCTCGTCGACTGGCGCACCCACCTGGCCACGCTGCGCGGCTGGAAGGACAAGGACCGCGTGCGCTACATCGGCATCACGCACTACACCGCCTCGGCCTATGGCGAGGTCGAGGCCGTGCTGAAGGCCGAGAAGCTCGACTTCCTGCAGATCAACTATTCGCTCGACGCGCGCGAGGCGGAGCAGCGGCTGCTGCCGCTCGCGGCCGAGCGCGGCGTGGCGGTGATCGTCAACCTGCCCTTCGGCGGCGGCGGACTGCTGCGCCGCCTGCGCGACAAGCCGCTGCCGCCGTGGGCCGGCGAGATCGGCTGCGCCAGCTGGGCGCAGGTGCTGCTGAAGTTCGTGCTGAGCCACCCGGCCGTGACCTGCGTGATTCCGGGCACCAGCCGCGCCGAGCACATGGCCGACAACGCCGCGGCCGGCACCGGCAGCTTCCCCGACGCGGCCTTCTGGCGGCGCGAGGCCGACGCTATTCGAACTTGACGTTGTGCTCCCGCACCGTGGCGCCGAAGGCGTCGTACTGCGTGCGGAAGAACTCGGCGAACTTCGCGGGGCTCATGCCGTAGCCCTCGAAGCCCTGCTGCACCAGCTGGGCATGCACCTCGGGCCGCTTGAGCGTGTTCTGCAGTTCCAGCGAGAGCCGGTCTGTGATGGCCTGCGGCAGCCCCGGCGGCCCGAAGAAGCCGGCCCACGGAGTGATGGTGAGCTTGCCCAGCCCCAGCTCGCCGCCGGTGGGCACGTCGGGCAGCAGGCCGCTGCGCTGGGGCAGCAGCGTCACCAGCGCGCGGATGCGCCCTTCCTTCACGAAGCCCGGCGCCAGCGTGCCGGTGGTGAACATCATGTGGATCTGCCCGCCCAGCAGGTCGGTCATGGCCTGCATGTCGCCCTTGTAGCGCGCGTTGACCACCTTGCGCTCGCCCAGCAGCTGCAGCATTGCCAGTTCCGAGGCGCTGTTGCTCGAAGCCGAATTGAGCGCACCGGGCTTCGAAGCCACTAGCGCCAGCAGCTCGTTCACGCTCTTCACAGGCAGGCCGGACGGCACCACCAGGAACATCGAGAACTGCCCGGCCGAGCTGATCGGCGTGAAGGCCTTGAACGGGTCGTAGGGCGGCGTCGGCCGCAGCGTGGGCGCCGCCACCATCGCGGTGTTGGTGCCCATCAGCAGCGTGTAGCCGTCGGGCTTGGCCGATGAGGTCGCCTGCGCCGCGAGCACGCCGTCGGCGCCGGGGCGGTTCTCCACGATCACCTGCTGGCCGAGCTGCTTGGCCAGCCCCTCCGCGATGATGCGCGTGAGCGAGTCGGCGCCGCCGCCCGCCGCGAAGCCGACGATCAGCTTCAGCGGCTTGTTCGGATACGCATCGGCGCTCCACGCCGTCGCGCCGGGCAGCGCCGTGGCGGCCAGGGCCGCGAGAGTCAGGGTTCTGCGTCGCATGAGGTGCCTCCGCTTCAGAAAAGATGGCGCACGCCGAACTCCCAGCCCGTCGAGCGCTGGCCGGCCGCCGGCGCCACGCCGCCGCTGACCACGTAGCGCGCCTGCCCGCTGTTCATCAGCCGCGCGTAGGTGCCGTAGAGCGCGGTGCGCTTCGAGAGGTTGTGCACGTAGCCGATGCCGAACTGCCGGGCGTCGTCTCGGTTGCGCGGCATGCCGTCGGCGTTGCGCACGCTGTCGTCGCTGCGGTCGTCCAGGTAGGCGTAGCTGATGCGGATGCGGCCGACCTCGAAGGCCGGGATGTGCGCGCCGATCTCCGTGGTGTTCTTGCGCACCGTGCCCGCCGCGACATTCACGCGCACCGTGTTGTAGAGCGCGAAGAACTTGGCGAAGCCCGCATCCCACGAGGCGCCGATGTTGGCGTGCGTGTAGTTGCCGATGGTGGCCGTGGAATTGAAATGCGAGCGCGTGACGGCCGCCGCGATGTCGAACGCGCCCGAGGCGAAGCCCAGGCGCGCGCCGGCGAAGTTGCCGTCGTCGCGATTCAGCGCGGTGGAGTCGTTCTCGCCGGTGCCCACCATCGCCATGCCGTAGAGGCCGCCCAGCTTGGGCGGCAGCCAGTAGCTCACGGTGTTGCTGCCGGTGATGGTGGTCGGCAGCGGCCCGGTGCCCACCGTCGCGAAGGTGAGGTTGCCCGCGCGCGCCACGCCGTTGGCATTGAAGGGGTCGAAGTAGATGCTGTTGTAGTGCGTGGGAATGAAGTCGTGGCCCAGCCGCAGCTCGCCCAATGTGTCCGACGAGATGCTCACGAAGGACATGCGGTCGAAGGTGATCGGCCCCGCCGTGCCCGCGCCGCTGGTCTGGTTGTTGCTGTTGCTCGGACGGCCGGTGCCGAGGTCGGGGTTCAGGCTGCCTTCGAGCCAGAAGCCCGCGCGCAGGCCGCCGCCCAGGTCTTCGGTGCCGCGAAAGCCGATGCGGCTGGTCGACAGGCCACCGTTCGACAGCGCCTTCACCGAGCCGTTGCCGTCACCCTTCGTGTACTGGATGCCCAGGTCCATCACGCCGAACATCGTGACGCTCGATTGCGCGTGCGCCGCGCCCGCGCCGGCCAGCCCCAGCGCCGAGCACATCAAAAATCTCTTCATGGTTTCTTGTCTCCTGCTTCTTTTCTTGGTTGAAAAACTCGGAACGAACGCGACGCGCGCAGGGCTGCGCCACCGGATGCGAACAGGAGTCCGCACCGGTTGGCGAAAGCCGGAAAAAAGGGCTAGCCCGGGGGCCGGGGTCGTTCGGTGCGCACGAGCACGGCGCCCTTCGAGAGCGGCCCCACGTTGCGCCGGTACTGCTGCAGCCAGCCGGTGTCATGCACCGGCGGCGGCGCCTGCCAGTCGGCGCGGCGGGCCTGGAGTTCGGCGTCGGTCAGCGCGATGTCGAGGCGACGCGCGTCGAGGTCGATGGTGATGGTGTCGCCGTCGCGCACCAGCGCGAGCGGGCCGCCCAGCGCTGCTTCGGGCGACACCTCGGCCACCACGAGCCCCTTGCAGACCAGGCCCGAGAGATGCCCGTCGGTCAGCAGCGCCACCTGGTCGCCCAGTCCGGCGCCGTCGATGGCGAAGACGATGCGCGACGCGCCGCCCCCCATGGCCGGCCCGCCGCAGGCGCCGGCGCCACGCATCACGACTACCTGACCGGGCACGATCTCGCCCTTCTTCAGCGCGGCGATGGCCGCGTCGGACGTCCAGAAGCACACGGCCGGGCCGGTGAAGCGGCGCACCTTGCGCTCGACGATGCCGGTCTTGATGAGGCCCGACTCCGGCGCGAGGTTGCCGCGCAGCAGCACGATGGCCGGCAGCGGCGCGACAGGTCGGCCGGTGGGGCGGATCACTTCGGCATCTGCCACTTCGATGTTGCGCAGGTTGTCTGCCACGGTGCCGCCGGTGACCGTGAGCGCGCCGGTTTCCAGCAGCGGCTCGAGCTGCTTCATCAGCGCGCGGCAGCCGCCCGCCGCCTCGAAGGCTTCGATGGAATCGCTTCCGATGGGCCGCACGCCGGCCAGCACCGGCGTCGTGGGGCCGAGGCTTTCGAAGAGGCCGTACACGTCGACGCCGCACTCCCCTTCGGTGGCGACCGCCTGCAGGTGCTTGGCGGTGTTGAGCGAGCCGCCGATGGACAGCACAGCGCGCACCGCGTTGACGAAGGCACCGCGCGTGAGGATGTCGCGCGGCTTCAGGTCGTCCAGCACCATTTGCACGATGCGTGTGCCGGCCGCATGCACGTCGGCCATCATCTTCGGGCTGAGCGCGGCCACCGGCGCGCTGCCCGGCAGGGCCAGGCCGAGCGCTTCGCACACGATGTGCATCGAATTGGCCGTGCCCAGGCCCGAGCACACGCCGGGGCCACGAATCGCTTCGCGGCTCATGCCCACGAGTTCTTCCACCGGCAGGTTGCCGGTGACTGCATGCATCGCGCCGATGAACACCTCTTCGATGTCCATGTGGTGGCCCTTGTACTCGCCGCTGGGCTGGTAGCCGCAGGGCACCAGCAGCGTCGGGATGTTGAGCCGCGCGGCCGCCATCAACTGGCCCGGCACCGTCTTGTCGCACGAAGTGAGGCACACCATGCCGTCGAGCTGCGCGCCTTCGACGGCCACCTCGATGTCGTTGGTGACCAGGTCGCGCGCGGCCAGCATGTAGGCGCCGCGCGCGCCCGCGCCGGTGATGAAGTCGCTGGGCGCTGCCGTTCGGATCTCGAAGGGCACGCCGCCCGCCGCGCGGATGGCGGCCTTCACTTCCACCGCCACGCGGTCGAGGTGGCTGAAGCATGCCGCCAGCTCCGACGAGCTGTTGACGATGGCGATCTTGGGCTTCTCGCAGTCCTCCTCGGGAATGCCGAGCGCGCGCCAATGCGCATTGCGCACCGACCACAGGTAGGAGCCGCGCGGGAAGTTGCTGCGCAAGGGTCTGGTCATGCGGCACCTCCGGCCTTCTTCTTCGTGATCTCGATCACGCCGCGGTCAGCATCCACGCGCACCCAGTCGCCGGTTTCGATGCATTCGAGCGGGTCGCGCTCGAAGTCGGTCATCGAGGGCGCGTGCGTGACCACGGCGCCCAGCGCCATCTTGGTCGTCATCTCGTTGAACAGGAACGCGGCCGGCGCCGAGTTCATGAGCCGCGTCATGTGGAACATGGCCGACCAGCCCGAGGAGCCCTTGGCCCCCGGAAACACCAGCACCTTGCCCGCGAAGCTCTGGCCGCGCAGCTCGTGCCGCGTCTCGATGACAGTGCCGGTGCGCGGATCGATGCCGCCCCAGCCGGAGATGCGGTCGCGCGTGACCAGCGCCTCGCCTTCGGCCACGCCGCCCACCACCTTGCGGCCGCGGATGACGATGGTTCGTTCGGTCATGACTTCGGTGCTCATGCGTAGCCTCCGTTCCAGCGGCCGGTACAGGCGGCGTCGATGCATTCGGCGGTGCTGCCGAACCAGGCCTGCACGCCGAGGATGGCGGGCAGGTAGTGGGCCTGCTTGGCCGAGTCGAGCGCCACGGTCTTCGTGCCCTTGGGCACGGCGCGGCTCATGGCGGAGCAGCTGTCGCTCATGATGATGCCGCCCGCGTCCTCGATGATCTTCGTGTAGCCGTTGCGGTCGGCCAGCGACTTGATGGCGCGCGGCGTGAAGATCCACAGCTCGCAATCGGGGTGCACCTTGCGCCCCTCGATGAGCTGCGCGGCCTCCCAGATCTGCTCGATGGTGTAGTGCGGGCAACCCAGCATCACGTATTGCACCTCGGCGTCCTTGCCGGTGGTGTTGATCTTCTCGTAGGTGGCGCGGCGTTCGGCCTCGCCGTAGCGCAGCACCTCCACCGGCGCCCTTTTGCCGAGCGCCTGCTCCAGCGTCAGCGCTTCGGGCGTGACACCGGCGATGTGATACATCTCCACGCCGCCCGAGGACGATGCAGCCGCGCCGAAGTGCTTGAGCCGCGGCAGGTTCGGCACCCGCGAGATGCCCCTGCGGCTGTGCACCACCGGCACGCGCTCCTGCACATGCTCGCCGATGAAATAGCCCAGCAGGCCCCAGTCCTGCACCGATTCGACCTCGATGTCGAGTTCGACCACGTGCGTGGCGCGGCGGTTTTCGTCGAGGTGATAGCCCCAGTACGGAATGCGGCCCGTGAGCATGGCCGCGCCGGTGCTCTCGCGGCCTTCGGTGTTGGTGCGCGCGCCCAGCACCGAATTGCAATACACCACGGCCGACGACTCCATCCACGCGCAGTGCTCGCCGCGCGTCGGGATGTTGCCGACCTGGTAGGGCGTGCAGGTGTTCATGATCTGCGCGCCCAGGCCGGCCGCATGGCGCTCGCTCCGGTTGTAGAACTGCACGATCTCCTCGCTCACGCCCATGCGCTCGGGCTGGCCGGGGTCGAAGCCCAGCTGCAGGTGGCTGGTGAAGACCTTGAACTTCGGGATCTCGACGGTCTCCTGGCTGTCGAGGCTGAATTCGGAGAACACTGCGTCCATGCCGCCGCCCTTGGCGAGCGCGAAGTCGCGCTGGAAGGGCGTGGTCGAGGTGATGGTGGCGCAGACGTTGCGCGTTTCCACCAGCCGCTCGGCGCCCAGGGCTTCGCCGTAGCGCATCAGCAGGTCCATCGCCTTCTGCACGGCCGGGCCGTCGCGCCCGTCGTACATGGCTTTTTCTTCATCGCTCAGGTGCATGGCCTGTTGTCTCCGTTCTTCTGTCGTCTCAGGGGAATGAAACCCCGGCCGGGTTGCTAACCCGGCGAGGGCGTGGGTACGTGGCCGCCGATGTCGCGCGCGATGCTCAGCGCGATGTCGTGCAGGCGCGGCGCGAGTTCGTTGCGCAGCCGGTCTTCGGTGAACACGAAGGCGGCGCCGCCGCCGTTGAGCGCCATCACCTCGCCGTCGGGCCCGACGAGGGGCACCGACACCGAGTTGATCTCGCGGTGGAACTCGCCGAGCGACAGGCAGTAGCCAAGCCGCTTCGACTCGCCGATGGCGCGGTTCATGTTGGGCGCGATGCTGTCCCACTCGGGGCCGCGCAGCAGGCGCATCGAATCGACCAGCTGGTTGCGCTGCGCCTCGGGCAGCGCCGAGAGGTAGGCCCGGCCCAGCGCCGAGTTGGCCAGCGGGGCGCGCGAGCCCACGTCCAGTCGCGCCGAAAGCATCGACGAGCGCGGGCGGCAGGCTTCGATCAGCACCATTTCCATGCCGTCGCGGATCGCGAGATAGACCGAGGCACCGACCTCTTCGGCCATGGCCTGCATGCTCGGCCGCGCGGCGGCCCGCACGTCGAGGCTGCCGAGGAACACGCGCGACAGCGACACCACGCCCGGCCCGAGCATGAAGCGGTCGGGCGCCTGCGCCGCCTTGAGCATGCCCAGCGACAGCAGCGTGGCCACCAGCCGGTTGACGGTGGGGCGCGGAATGCCGGTGATGCGCGCCAGGTCGGCATGGCCCAGCACCGGGCGCTCTTCGCTGAAGCAGCGCAGCACCGAGATGCCGCGCTCCAGCGCGCTCACCGTGTCGGAACGCTCGCCGCGCGCGTCGGCCGGCTCGGCCGCGGAAAAGGAGGTGTCGTTTTTTTCAGTGGACATGGAGGAACCCTTCACAAGACTCTCTGGACGCTCCAATGTAGAGGGTCGCGAAGAGCGCGCGTCCGAGTTCATGGCCGGCGGCTCAGGCGCCGGCCTCGGCCGCTGCGGGCGACGCCGCGCCCTGCCCCACCGCTGCGCGCAGGTACACGCCCTGCTCCAGCAGGCTGGACTGCAGCGCGCCCACGTCGAC
>JACXTT010014480.1_pt1 | contig 10310 bp, 11 predicted proteins | sample 9270951 | NCBI WGS metagenome assembly JACXTT01 (sample SAMN15532306, study PRJNA645909) | rock metagenome | isolation source: weathered quartz diorite | place: Puerto Rico | collected 2017-06-21
CCGCGCGCGATGCGCATCATTGATCTCCACTGCTACCCGGGCACGAAGGAATGGATCGAGTGCCAGGGTCCCTATGTGGAGGCGCTCGCCAGGTATTGGAAGCGAGACTGGGTCGGCAAGCCCGAAGCCGAAGTGGTACGCGAGTTCACCGATGCGGGCGTCGAGGCGTGCCTGGTGGCGCTGGATCTGGAAGCCACGATCGGCACGAAGCCGGTCGGCAGCGACTACGTGCATGCGATGTGGAAGCGCCATCCCAAGCGCATCATCCAGTGCTGGGGCGCGCTCGACCCGCTGAAGAAGAACGTGCTCGACGAGGCGACGAAAGCGGCGAAGCAGTACGGCTTCGTCGGCTTTCACTTCCACCCGATCATGCAGCACTTCGCCGTCGACGAGCCGCGCGCGCGGCCGATGTTCGAGCGCATCGCCGAGCTCGGCGCCGCCGTGATGATCGACGTCGGCACGACCGGCATGGGCGCCGGCATGCCGGGCGGGCACGGCGCCATTATCCGCCACGCGCATCCGGCGTCGATCGATCGCCTGGCCGCGGACTTCCCCAAGCTGAAAATAGTCATGGCGCATCCGGGGTGGCCGTGGGTCGACGAGACGACCGCCATAGCGCTGCACAAAGGCAACGTCTACTGGGAGATGTCCGGCTGGGCGCCGAGGTATTTCCCGGGGAATCTAAAGGTCGATATCCGCGGCCGGCTGCAGGACAAGATCATGTTCGGCAGCGACTACCCGAGCATGCCGTACGAGCGGATCCTCAGGGAGTGGCAGGAGCTCGGCTACGCCGACGAGGTGATGGAGAAGATCTTCCATCAGAACGCCGAGCGCATCCTCGGCCTCTGATTTACTGCAGCTTCAGCGCGCGCCTCGCGGCGGCGTAGGCGAAGGCAACGTCGGGGCTGCGCTGGACGAGCGCCGTGGTGCGGCGGCGAAATTCCGAATCGTCGGCGCCCAAGAGCAGCGCCCGCGCGGCGATGAGCACGTCGGTATCCGGTGCGTCGTCGAGCTCATCGAGCCGCACGATCAGCGTGGTAAGCGGCCTGAGCCAGGCGAACACTGGGTCGGAGATCAGCGCCTGCAGGAACTCGCCGCCGGAGAGCCGCCCGAGCGTTTTCTCGTGCTCGCGCCGCTCCTCCTCGACCAGCGCGCGATGCAGGTCCAGGAGGGCGGCGCGAACGATCATCGCTTGCTATCGCGCTGCCGCAGGGAACGCCGGCAGCTTCGCAATGTCGCGCGGATCGTGCTGGATGATCACCGTCGCCTTGAGGTTGGCCGCGATCTTCTTGATGCGGTCCAGCGACGCAACGGTCTCGGCGCGGTCGTAGTTGAAGGCGGGCACGCCGTTCGAGTCGTAGTTCTCGTGGAAATGCGCGGCGTCGCCACTCAGGATCACCGCGCCCTTTTCCCTCAGGCGCACGAGGAGCGAGCTATGCCCAGGCGTGTGACCGGGCGTGCGCAGCACGACGACGCTGCCGTCGCCGAACACGTCCTTGTCGAGCGACAGCGGCTCGACCTTGCCGCCGCCGGAGATCCAGTGCGTGAAGGCCCCGGCGTTTACCCCGGGCATCGGCTTCGGTGCGGTGATGGCGTCCCAGTCGCCCTTGCCGATGAGGACGGTCGCGTTCGGCAGCGACGGCAGCTGGCTCGTATGGTCGGCGTGATAGTGGCTGATGCCGACGTACTTCACCTGCGCAGGCGTCACCTTGAGCTGCGAGAGCTGGTCGGCGAGGCTCACTTTGGGCGCGTTCGGGTTCGAGCCGGGCACGAAGCCCGTGTCCCATACCATGTAATCGTCGCCGTGCTTTACCACGTAGCAGCTATAGGTGAAAGGCTGCAGCTTGTCCGGCGGGTAGGAAAACGTGTCGCTGAAACGCTCGGCGATGGCAGTGGGCTTCGCCGCCGTGCCGCAGTCGAGGCGCCAGAGCGAAACGTCGCCCGGTGCTTGTGCGAATGCCGGTGCTGTCAGCCATGCGGCGCAGACGCCCGCCGCCGCGAAATTGCGAACCATGGTCATGCTCTCCTCTGTGAGTGATTCAGTCGACGGTGATGTGACGATCGGCGATGAGCTTGGCCCATTTCGCCGTCTCGCTCTTGATGTAATCGGCCATTTCCTGCGGCGTGCTGTGCAGGGGCTCGATGCCCCCGTCGTTGATCTTTTGGCGCACCGCCGGATCAGCGATCGCCTTGGCATACGCGCTGTTCAGCGTGGCGATGATTTCCTTCGGCGTCCCGGCGGGTACGGCGAACCCCTGCCATGCCCACGCTTCGAAACCCGGAAAGCCGGATTCATTGAGTGTCGGCACGCCGGGCAGCGCAGCGATGCGCTTGGGCGACGCTACCGCGAGCGCCTTCACCTTGCCGCCTTTCACCTGCGGCGCGCCGGCAGCGAGATCGAGGAACATGGCGGCGATCCGGCCGCCGAGCAGGTCCTGCACCGCCGGCGCCGCGCCCTTGTAAGGCACGTGCAGCAGATCGATGCCGGCGCGCTGCTTGAAGAGCTCCATCGCGAGGTGATGCGGGCTGCCCGAGCCGGGCGAGCCGTAGGCGATCGCGCCCGGGTGCTTCTTCGCTTCTGCGACGAGCGCCTTGGTCGAATCCACCGGCAGCACCGCCGGATTCACCACCAGCAGCAGCGCAAAGCGCCCGGTGAGGCTCACCGGCGCGAAGTCCTTCACCGGGTCGTAGGGGAGCTTTTTGTAGAGGCTCGGGTTGATGGCGTAGGTCGCGCTGTCGCCGAGCAGAATCGTGTAGCCGTCGGCCGGGGCCTTGGCCGCCACTTGCGCGCCGACGATGGTGGCCGCCCCCGGCCGGTTCTCCACCACCAGCACGACCGGCTGGCCGAGCGTCTCGGCCATCTTCTGGCCGACGGTGCGCGCGAAGAAATCGGTGCCGCCCCCGGGCGGGTACGGCACGATGAGCGTGACGGGCTTGCTGGGATACGGCTGGGCATGCGCCAGTGCGGCGGCGAACAGCAGCGCGACGAGCGCGGCATAACGTGGCATGGAAGGCATGCGTAATCTTAAACTCGCATGTAGACCGCCGAGGAGGTTGCTATGGACAGACGCACGCTGCTGAAGCTCACGAGCGTTGCCTTCGCCGCCGGCGTCATGCCGCCGGCAGCTGCTCAGCCGGCGAAGCCGCCGGCACGCGGGCTCTGGGGCGTATGGGACAGCGCGTTCGCGCGGGCCCGGTACGTGTCGCTGTCGCACGTGCTGACGCAGGATGCGCCGATCTGGAAGGGCTTTCCGCCAAGCACCAAGTTCAGCCAGGGTACGGCGCGGCTGGACGACAAGTCGCCGTACGCTGCGCTTACCTATGAGAAGACCGGGCTCGAGACCACCGCCTATAACTTCGCCGCCGACCAGTTCGGCACGCAGCTCGATCCGCCGGCACACTGGCACCAGTGCTTCCCGGCGATCGACGAGCTGCCGCCGACGCTCGCGTTGAAGAAGCTGGCGGTCATCTCCACCGCCGAGCAGGTCGCAAAGGACGTGAATTACCATCTGACGGTCGACGACATCCGCGCCTGGGAGCGTCGCCACGGCCGGGTGCCCGCGGGCAGCGTCGTCATGGTGCGCTCCGACTGGTACAAGCGCTGGCCGGACAACGTGCGCTTCCAGCCGGCGGACGGCAAGTTCCCCGGCGTGACGCTCGATGCGCTCAAGTTCCTGCACCTCGAGCGCAAGATCCTGCTGCACGGCCACGAGGCGCTCGACACCGATTCGACGCCGACGCTGATCGGCGAGGACTGGCTGATGAACAACGGCTACCTGCAGGCAGAAGGCGTCGCGAACCTCGATCTCGTGCCGGAGACCGGCGCGCTCGTCGCCATCGGCTTCCCGCGCCTGAAGGGCGGCACCGGGGGCTACGCCAGCTTCACCGCCATCTGCCCGGGCGAGTGGCCGCACGGCGTGCGACCCGGCGACATGCCCGAGGCGCCGCTACCCTACATGGACAAGCGCCTGGTGTGGAACGAGGCGAAAGGCGCGCGCGAACGCACCGCGGCGTGCGACAAGCCGCGCGGTAAGCTGAGCTTTAATTGAGGGCGTATGAAACTCCAGAGCGTCGAATTGCAGGTAGCGGACGTCGAAGGCACAACGCGCTTCTTCGAGCAGGTCTGGGGCCTCACGCGCACCGGCAATGGCGCCGCGGTGCGGCTGCGCGGTACGGCGGGCTTGCCGTACATGATCGAACTTGAGCGCGGTGCGCCGGCGCTGCGCAGCATCACGTTCTGCGGCACGCGCACCGAGATTGGCGCCGAGCGCGAAGTGAAGGGGCCGGAAGGCGAGCGCTACCGCTTCGTCTTCGAGGCGCCGGTCACGCCGCTCGCGGCGCAGCGCGACCGTCCGATCCAGCTTTCGCACGTGGTGCTCAATTCCAAGGATGCGGATGCTGCCGAGCGCTTCGCGATCGAGGAGCTGGACTTCAAGCTCTCCGACCGCACGCGCCACATGAGCTTCGTGCGCTGCAACAGCGTGCATCACTGCATCGCCTACGCGCGCGCCGGCTTCGCCTCGCTCAATCACATCGCGTTCGAGATGGCGGACATCGACGGCGTGATGCGCGGCATCGGCCGCATGCGCGACGCCGGCTTCCCGCCGGTCTGGGGCCCGGGGCGCCACGGACCGGGCAACAACGTCTTCGGCTACTTCGTCGGTCCGCACGGCGGCGTCATCGAGTACACCGCGGAAGTCGAACAGGTCGGCGACGACTACAAGGTCGGCGGGCCCGAGGACTGGAAGTGGCCGCCGGGCCGCACCGACCAGTGGGGCGTGTCGAACCGCGACAACGAGCGCATTGGCAAGGCCGAGCAGGCGTTCCGCTGGGCATGAAATCGGGGACAGGTACGTAATTATTTTGTCAGTCCGCGCGCGGTCAGCTTGTCGGGATAATTACGTACCTGTCCCCGATTTCATGCGCGACTACTGGCTCTCCAAGCTGTTCTTCGATCTGCAGTCGCCCGCGACGGCGGCCGAGTTCCGCGCGAGTCGCGAAAAGGTGCTCGCGCGCTATCCGCTCGATGAGCGCGTGAAGCGCGCGATTGCCGAGAACGACGTGCCGTTCCTCGCGGCGCGCACCAATCCGTATCTGCTGCGCTACTACTTCTTCGCCACCGGCATGAAGGACGACGAATTCATCCGCCGCCTGAACCATGGCTAGCCTGGTCGGCGCGTTCGCGGCGAGTCACGGGCCGCTCATCATTCGCGAATGGCAGCGCGTGCCGGCCGAGCAGCAGCGCCGCCTGAGCGCCGCGTACCGTGAGCTTGGCCGCCGGCTCAGCGCGGCGCAGCCGGATGTCCTCATCGTCGTGTCGCCCGACCACTGGTCGAACTTCTTCCTGGACAACTATCCGGCGGTCTGCATCGGCGTCGGCGAGACGAACGACGGGCCGCCCGAGCCGTGGATGAAGGACTTCCCGCATCGCACGCTCGCCGGCCATCCGCAGCTCGCGATGCACATCGCCGACATCGCGCTCGCGCAAGGCTACGAGCCCGCCATCTCGCACCGTCTGAAAATCGACCACGGCTCGTGCATCCCGCTCTGGCGCATGGAGCTCGAGGGCCTGCCGAAGATCGTGCCGCTCCTCGTCAACAGCATCGAGCCGCCGATGCCATCGCTCGCGCGCTGCTATCGATGGGGGGAGCTCTTGCGCCAGGCGATCGAAAGTTATGCCGAGCCGCTGCGCATCGCGATCCTCGGCACCGGCGGCCTTTCGCATTCGATCGGCGAGCCGACGATGGGCGCGATCTACGAGGAGTTCGATCGCGCGACGATCCGGCTCTTCAGCCGGCCGGCGGATGAGCTCATGCAGTACCTGGACGCGGAGTTGCCGACTTCCGGCAACGGCTCGGAGGAGATCCGCAACTGGCTCGTGGCACACGGCGCTGCGGGCGGCCGCGGCTTCGAGCTGGTCGACTACCTCCCCGTGCCCACCGTGATCGTCGGCTGCGGCTTCGCGGCCTGGCGGATCTAGAAGAAGTAGTCCAGGCGCAAGCCGACGGCGTCCTGCGACGAGCGCGGCTGCCAGGCAATAAAGGCGGTACTGCCCGAGGTGAGCCGCACGCTGCGCGACTGCGCGAAGCGATAGCTGTCGTAGTACGCGGTGAGCTGCCAGCGGCGGCTGACGCGGAAGCCCAGGTCGGCGTAGAGGCTCAGCTCCCTCCCGGGACGCAGCTGGGGGTTCTGGTCGAAGCCAGCGTCGGTGAAATGCGCATTCTCGACGGTTTGCAGCGGATACTTCACGCCCGCACCCGCGAAAAGACCGTGCCAGCGCGCCGTTTCGATGCCGGCGCGCGCGTAGAGGACGGTCCAGTCCTCGCGCTGCGAGGTAAAGGGGAACGAGCGCTGCCAGTAGTCGAGGCCGAGGCCGCCGACGATGCCCAGCACGCTGTCCGCGTCCGCGCGATACAGGCCTTGGACTTCGTTGCGGATGCCGGCGTAGTCGGTGGTCGATTGCGCGTTCGTGCCGCTGAACTGCAACTGGCCGCGATAGCGCACCGAGCCCGCATACAGCGTGCCCCGATAGCGCATGATCAGGCCGCGCTCCGCGTCCTGCGTCCAGCTCAAGCCGAAGCCCGCGCGGCCGCCGCTTTCGACGACCTCCGGGCCGCTCACCTGCTCTTTCCAACGGAAGCGCTCGACCTGCGCGTTCACCGACCACTCGGCGTAGGCCGGCGCGGCGGCGACAAGGCCGATCAGGCCCAGCGCCTGAACCCCCTTCTTCATTTTCATTCTTATTACCCCCTTGTTTGTTTATTCGGGCGTTATACCGGCTAGTTTGGCCTGCTCTCCGTAAGCTTTCAACTCGGCCTGGATGAACTTCCTGAAATCCGCCGGCGAATCGGCGACCGCCTCGACACCAAGCTTTGCGAAGCGCTCGCGCACGTCGGGCTGCTGCACGGCGCTGCGCACTTCGCGCCAGAGCTTGTCGACGATGTCTGCCGGCGTCCGGGCCGGCGCGAAAAGGGCGAACCAGCCGCCATCGTGCTTGTATTGGGGCACGCCCGCTTCCGCCATCGTCGGCACCTCCGGGAGCGCGGGATGGCGCTTCTCGCCGGTGAAGGCGAGCACGCGCACCCTGCCGCTCTTGTAGTGCGGCATGAGCGGCGCAGGCGAGGCGAACATCGCCTGCACTTCGCCGGCAGCGAGCGCCGCGGTCGCCGGCCCGCCGCCCTTGTACGGGATGTGCGTCATCTTGATGCCGACGAGGTTGTCGAACACTTCGGTGGCGAGGTGCCAAGTGTTGCCGACGCCCGGCGTGCTGTAGGCGAGCTGCGCGCCCGGTTGTTTTGCGTAGGCGAGAAATTCCTGCATGGTCTTCGCCGGCACCGAGTTGGCCACGGCGAAGAACAGGCCGCCGTTGGTGACGAGGTTGGTGACCGGCGTGAAATCCTTCTCCGTGTCGTAAGGCAGGCTCTTGTGCACGTACGGGTTGATCACAAACCCGGACGAATAGACGAGCAGCGTATATCCATCCGGCGGCGCCTTCGCCACCGTGGTGGCGCCCACGATGCCGTTCGCGCCCGGCTGGTTCTCCACCACGAATGGCTGGCCCATCTGCTCCTGCAGCTTGGCCGCGACCACGCGCGCGACGATGTCCGGGCCGCCGGTCGCAGCGGCGACCACCACGCGCACCGGCCGGGTTGGATAGTTCTGCGCCTGCGCGCACGCCGCGCCCGCGATAGCGAGGGCGGCAAGCGCCGCGGCCCATTGACTGCGTTTCACTGGATGCTCCTCTCGCCCGGCGATTGTTCGAGGTAGGGCGCGGGCGTGCCCTTCGGGATTATGCCGCTCGGGTTCACTTTCTTCACCGACCAGTAGCCGATCACGTAGTAGCGCGGCTTTACCGTCGCCGCGATGCCGGGCACGCGATAGAGCTCGCGCAGATAGCGGCTCAAGTTCGGGTAATCGGCGATGCGCTGGCGGTTGCAGCGGAAGATCGAGAAGTACGCAACGTCAAAGCGCACGAGCGTCGGGAACAGTCGCCAGTCCGCCTCGGTGAGCTGCCGCCCGACGAGGTAGGGCTGGCGCGCGAGCCGCGCCTCCAGCTCATCGAGCGCGGCGAAGAGCTCGTCATACGCCTGGTCGTAGGCCTGCTGCGAGCGCGCGAAGCCGCAGCGGTACACGCCGTTGTTCACCCTGGCGTAGACGAAGTCGTTGATGCGATCGATCTCGCCGCGCAGCTGCGGCGGATAGTAGTCCGTGTCGTCGCCCGCGATGCCTTTGAACTCGCTGTTCAGCATCCGGATGATCTCGGAGGACTCGTTGTTGACGATGCGCCGCGTCTGCTTGTCCCACAGCGTCGGCACCGTGACCTTGCCGGTGTAGCGCGGCGCGGCCGCACTGTATGCCTGGTGCAGGTAGCGGAAGCCGTTGACTTTGTCGGGCGTGCAATCCGGAAAAGCGGGGTTCGCCTCGAACGTCCAGCCCTGCTCGCGCAGGCCGGGAATCGAATAGGCGACGCTGATGGCACCGTGGAGCTTTTTCAGCGCCAGGAAAATCAGCGTGCGATGCGCCCACGGGCAGTTCCATGCCACGTAGAGGTGGTAGCGCCCGGCTTGCGCCTTGTACCCAGACGAACCATCGGCAGTGATGCGGTCGCGAAACACGCTGTCGATGCGCTTGAACTCGCCGCTCGCGCCTGTCTCCTGCGGCAGCTCTTCCTCTTCGCGCCAGCGACCGTCAATCAGCACTCCCATGCGAGCTTCTCCACCTTGGGCCACGGGTCCTCGAGCTTCTCGAAAGGCGCCCGGTCCTCCGGCCCCATGCGATCGAGCAGCTCCTTCTTCACGGATTCACGCGAGCGCATGCGCTCGTACCAGGCGTCGATGCGCGGCAGGCCGTCCCACATGCGATGCAGGCGCAGGAGCTCGAGGCGCAGGATGTACGGGATCACCGCCGCATCGGCGAGCGAGAACGTCTCGCCCGCGAGCCACGGCCCGCGCGCGAGCGAGGTATCCATCATCTCGAGGAGCTTGCGGTGATAGCCGACGGCGTCGCGCACGTACTTCGAGTCGAGCCCCTGCAGCGCGACGTCGCGCTTGTACTCCGTGCGCTGCTTGCTCGGAGCCTTGGCGAGCTTCTGCTCGATCTGCTTTGCCGTCAGGCCGGCGAACCATGGCCGGAACGCAGTGGCGAAGGTGAGGATGGTGCACGAGTTGTGCACGTATTCGTCGATCAGCTTGTTATACAGCCGCACCAGCGCCCGCTCCTGCACATCGCGCGGCATGAGCGGCGGCTGCGGGAATGCTTCGTCGAGGTAGTGCAGGATCACCGAGGATTCGATCACCGGCCGCCCATCGTGCACCAGCGTCGGCACGACCGCGTTGGGATTGAGCTTCATGTACTCGGGATCGAACTGGTCGCCGCGCAGCGTCATGAGATGGTCGCGGTATTCGAGCCCTTTCTCCGCCAGGACGACGCGCACCTTCTGCGCACAGACCGAGTTGATGCTGTGATAGAGCTCAAGCATTGATCGCGGCCGCAATCCGCTCCGGCGTGAGCGGCAGCTCGCGCACGCGCACGCCGAGCGCGTGGTAGAGCGCGTTCGCGATCGCCGCCACCGTCGGTCCCATCATGCATTCGCCCGCGCCAAGCGACGGCAGCTCGTTCCGGACGAGGTGCACCTCGACCGGCGGCGCCTCGCTGAATTTCAGGATCGGGTACTCTTCCCAGGTGACGGCGCCGGGCCGCCACGCTTCCTGCAGCGCCCAGCTCGTCGCCTGTACGCAGCCGCCTTCGACCTGGTTGGCAACGCCATCCGGATTTACCGGCAGTCCGACATCGACCGCCGCGACGAGCCGCGTGACGCGCAGCTGGTGCGTCGCCTCGACCTCCGCCACCACGGCGCAGTAGCCGCCGATGTTCTTGTAGCGCGCATAGGCAATGCCGTGGCCTCTGCTTTCCGCTCGGCGCCACTGCGCCCATCCGGATTTCTGTACAGCGGCTTCGATCACGGCGCGCCCGCGCGAATCCTTGAGGTGCCGCAGCCGAAACTCGACGGGATCCGCCTTGGCGGCCGCCGCGAGCTCGTCCATGAATGACTCGATGCCGAACACGTTGCCGAAAGCGCCGAGCGAGCGCAGCGACGAGCCCGCCACCGGCGCTTCGCGCACATAGTGGTGCATCACCAGCAGGTCCGGGAACTCATAGCCGGGGATTGCATTGCGCTGCGCGCCGCCCGAAGGCAGCGGCGGATCGATCGCCGGCGCGCGCTCGAAGGGCTGTGCGAGCTCGCCCGCGGCGATCAGCACCGGCTTGCCGGCGCGACCCGGACGATGCGTATGGCCGTTGCTCCACAGATC
>JACXTT010014481.1_pt1 | contig 10309 bp, 7 predicted proteins | sample 9270951 | NCBI WGS metagenome assembly JACXTT01 (sample SAMN15532306, study PRJNA645909) | rock metagenome | isolation source: weathered quartz diorite | place: Puerto Rico | collected 2017-06-21
CGTGAGCGCGATCCGCAATGCGCCGATCTCGCCGCTCTTGAACGAGGAGGCCAGCATGCGCGCGCCGGCTGCCGCGTCGTAGCATTGCTGCAGGAGCGGCAACATCCGTTGACCGAGTTCGGTCAGTTGCGCCGCCGGGCGCTCGCGCCGGAACAGGTCGCCGCCGAGCTCGGTCTCGAGCTGCTTGATCGCCCGCGTCAGCGACGGCTGCGTCACGTTGCACTCGTCGGCGGCACGCGTGAAGTTCAGGAGCCGCGCGACCGCCAGGAAATACCTGACCTGATGCATTTCCATGGTGATGCTGCCCTGTCTGCTCTCATGGTTCCAGCCTAGCCGAAAAGCCCGGCCGGGAACACCAGAACCGCGATAGCGGCGGCGCATGGTTTCGGAAGCCAAAGGGCATTTCCGATCAATCCGCGATAGGCCGCAGACTGCGTCGGAAGATCAAACCGATGCGGGGATTGGCCATGAACGTCCAGGTGAAGATGCAGGGTGCGGCCGCAGGCAGGTCACTCGCCGGCAAGATTGCGCTGGTGACGGGATCGACCAGCGGGATTGGTCTCGGCATTGCCAGGGCATTGGCGGCGGCGGGCTCCGAGGTGGTGCTGAACGGCCTTGGCGTCGCCAGCGAGATCGCCACGACTCAGCAGCAGATGTCGACCGAATTCGACGTCAAGGTCAGCTATTCCGACGCCGACATGACCAGCCCGGAGGCGATCGCCGCGATGGTGCAATCCGCGATCGACCGGCATGGCCGGCTCGACATCCTCGTCAACAATGCCGGGATCCAACATGTCGCGCCGCTCGAGCAGTTTCCCATCGAGAAATGGAACGCGATCCTGGCGATCAACCTGTCATCGGCGTTTCACACCACGCGGCTGGCGTTGCCGGCAATGCGGCAGAACAAGTTCGGGCGGATCATCAATGTTGCATCCGCGCACGGGCTGGTCGGGTCGCCGTTCAAGGCGGCCTATGTCGCGGCCAAGCACGGCATCGTCGGCCTCACCAAGGTCACGGCGCTCGAGACCGCGGAGGCGGGGATCACCTGCAACGCGATCTGCCCGGGCTACGTTGATACGCCGCTGGTCCAGGCGCAGATCGACAGCCAGGCGAGCGCGCACGGCATTTCGCGCGACAAGGTCATTCGCGACATATTGCTGGCGCAGCAGCCCAACAAGCGATTTGCCAACGTCGACGAGCTGGGGGCGCTGACGGTTTTCCTCGCCGGCGACGCCGCAGCCTCGATCACCGGCATCGCCTTGCCGGTCGACGGCGGCTGGACCGCGCACTGAAACGTGAGCGTAACAGGGATCGTCGGCCCGCGAAGTCTTGCAGGCGGGACGAATTCGGAGGGAATGTGACATGACCCAGGCTGAGAGCTGTTCGTCGCGCAAGTTGGCTTCGGCGGGTGCGCCCGACCCCGGCCAGGTCGTGCTGGTGCTGCAGGGCGGCGGGGCGCTCGGCTCCTACCAGGCCGGCGTCTATCAGGCGCTGCACGAGGCCGGCATCGAGCCGGACTGGATCATCGGCACCTCGATCGGAGCCATCAACGCCAGCCTGATCGCCGGCAATTCGCCCGAGAGGCGGCTGTCGCGGCTGCGCGAGTTCTGGAAGAAGATGGAGCAGAGTCCGGTCTGGAGCTTCCGCGACATTTTTCCCGGCTTCAATGAAAAGCTGTCCTATTGGTCGACGGTGACCAACGGAATTCCTGGGTTCTTCCGGCCGAACCCGCTGGCGCATGCCGGCGACAGCTATGTGCTCGGCGCCGACAATGCCGGCTACTACTCGACCGCGCCGTTGGAGAAGACCCTCGCAGAGCTCGTCGACTTCAACCTCGTCAATGGATGTGCGCCGCGGTTGACGGTGGGCGCCGCCCATGTCCGAACGAGCGAGATGCGCTATTTCGACAGCCGCGACACCAGGCTCGATGTCCGGCACATCATGGCGTCGGGCGCGCTGCCGCCGGCCTTTCCGGCAGTCCGTATCGATGGCGAATTGTACTGGGACGGCGGGATCCTCTCGAATACGCCGACCGAAGCGGTGTTCGACGACAATCCGCGCAGGAGTTCGCTGATCTTCGCCGTGCATTTGTGGAATCCCAAGGGAACCGAACCGACGACGATGGCGGAGGTGCTGACGCGTCACAAGGACGTGCAGTATTCAAGCCGGATCGCCAGTCACATCGCGCGTCAGCAGCAGGCGCATCGGCTGCGTCACGTCATCAACCAGCTCGCGGCGCGGCTGCCTGAGACGGAACGCAACAGCGAGGCGGTGCGCGAGCTCGCCAGCTATGGCTGTCCGACGCGGATGCACGTGGTGCGGCTGCTCGCGCCGCAGCTCGATCGCGAGACCCACACCAAGGATATCGACTTCAGCCCATCCGGCATCATGAAGCGCTGGGAGGCGGGCTATGCCCACACCAGGGCGGTTCTGGGACGGAAACCCTGGATCGGCGAGTTCGATCCGCTGTCGGGGGTCATCCTGCACGAGCAGGGACCGGAACCGTTGCTGGCGGAGGCCGCGGAGTGATCCGTCAGGCGACTGCGAGGCACCCTTCCTCCTGCACGTGCTGTCGTATAGAAGTGATGTCCTACCGGAATGTGCCGATAGTTCCCAACGGCGAACTGGCGCCCCGGATGGCGGCGGCGATTAATCAATCCAAAATCGCGATGTGATAACGGATCGACGCGGGCGCGGGCAGGCATTCGACCGGGGAATGGCATGGTAATTCGATTCACGATGGCGCAACCCACCGCAGTGCGGCGTTCGGGGCTTTCGGCCGTTGCGGCGCTCGCGGCCATGGCCGCTTGGGCGGGTTTGACCGCCGACGCCGCGGCGCGCCAAGCGCGCCAGGCCCCGCCCGTCGAAGCGACGGCGCCGCGCGAAGCTGGCGAGCCGATCATGGCGATCGTGTCGATCAAGACCCAGCAGGTCACTTTCTACGACGCCGACGGCTGGATCCTGCGCGCGCCGGTGTCGACCGGCGTCAAGGGCCGCGAGACGCCGGCCGGCGTCTTCGCCCTCATCGAGAAGGACAAGGACCACCACTCGACCCTCTATGACGATGCCTGGATGCCGAACATGCAGCGCATCACCTGGAACGGCGTCGCGCTGCATGGCGGGCCGCTGCCGGGCTATGCCGCTTCGCATGGCTGTGTGCGGATGCCCTACGGCTTCGCCGAAAACCTCTTCGACAAGACGCGGATCGGGATGCGGGTGATCATCTCGCCGAACGACGCGGCGCCGGTCGAGTTTTCCCACCCGGCGCTGTTCGCGCCGAACGCGGACGTCATCGCGGCCGCTCCGGCGCGTGCCGAGACGCTCTCCCGCGAGGCCGCGGAGGCCGTCAAGACTCTCGACGAGGCGAAGAAGGCGGCTGCGACAGCGGCGCGCGAGGCGGCACCGTTCACGGCGCTATCACTGCGCAAGCTGGAACGCGCGAAGACCCGCGCCGACGCCGAACTCGCGTTCGCCGACAAGGTGCTCGCCAACGCAAAAACCGACCAGGCCCGGGCGCGGGCCGAGGAGGCGAAGCAGAAGGCTGCCGCCAGGGCCGCCGAAGCGACGACGCAACTCGATGCCGCCAAGGCCGATGCGAAGCCGAAGCTTGACGCCGCAGCATCCGCCAAGGACGCCGCCAAGGCGGCCGAGACCCGGAAGGCCGACACCGCCAAGGCAGCGACCGAGGCGAAGCTCGCGCTCGAGCCGGTCTCGGTCTACGTCAGCCGCGCCACGCAGAAACTCTACGTGCGGCGCAACACACATAAGCCGTGGCCGGATGGCGGCGAGGTGTTCGACTCGAGCATCGAGGTTCCGGTCACGATCCGCGATCCGGACAAGCCGATCGGCACGCATATCTTCACCGCGATGGCGCAGAGCGGCGCGGGCCTGCGCTGGAGCGTGGTCACGATCGACAGCGGCGACGACGCCAAGGACGCGCTCGACCGCGTTACCATCCCGCAGGACGTGCTTGATCGCATCGCGCCGACCGCACTGCCGCGATCCTCGATCATCGTCTCGGACGAGCCGCTGAGCAGCGAGACCAACTATCGCACCGAATTCGTCGCGGTGCTGAACAACCAGCCCCAGGGCGGCTTCGTGACGCGCCGGCCGACGGTGCCCGAAGTTCCCGTTGCCAGCAACGACGGCTGGAACAATGACGGTTTCGGCTTCTTCTTTCAGCGTAGCTGGCAACCGGAACCCCAGCCCCAGATCCAGCCCCAACCCGGCTATGCGCGTCGGCGTGGCGGCCAGTCCTATCAGATGCAACAGGGCCTGTGGTAAGACGCGGCTCGCATGGCCGCTCCCGGAGCAGGTCGGGTCTTGCGCGGCCGGGCTACGCGACGGCCTGCGGCGTGAGCAGCTTCTTGTACAACGCGCTGTAGCAGGCGGCCGACAGATCCCAGCTATAGGATTTCGCCATCGCGCTGTGACGCATCGCGTTGAGCCGCTCCTTGGCGCCGAAAGCCTCGAAGGCGCGCCTGACGCCGCCGAGGAAGGATTCCGCCGAGGGCTGCGTGAACAGGAATCCGGTCTCGCCGTCGGTGATGGTCTCCGCCAGCCCTCCGGTCTGGTGACCGATCGGCAGCGAGCCGAAGCGCTGCGCGTACATCTGACTGAGCCCGCAGGGTTCGAAGCGCGACGGCATCAGCGTGAAATCGCTGCCGGCGAAGATCCTGCGCGCCTGCGCGTCGTTGAAGCCGATCACGACGCCGATCGCGTCCGGCCGCCGCCGATGCGCGGCCACCAGCGCGTCCTCGATCCGCGGCTCGCCGCTGCCGGTGACGACGATCTGTCCGCCGGCTTCGATGATCTCGTCGGCGGCCGACAACACGAGGTCGACGCCCTTCTGGTGCACGAGGCGGGCGACGAGGCCGAAGATCGGTCCGCGCGACACCGCAAGCCCGAACTGCCGGCGGACATAGTCCGCATTGGCCTGCTTGCCCTTCCAGTCGCCGGCGCCGAAGGGTTGGGCGAGCTGGGCGCAGGACCGCGGGTCCCAGCTCTCGTCGATGCCGTTGAGGATGCCGGTCAGTTGGTCGGCGTCGGAGCGGATGCGGAGCAGGCCCTCCAGCCCGCAGCCGAGCTCGACCGTCGTGATCTCGCGCGCGTAGGTCGCGCTGACGGTCGTCAAATGCGAGGCGTAGACGAGGCCGCCCTTGAGGAAGGAAAGCTGGTCGTAGAATTCCAGCCCGTCGATATGGAACGAGCTCTCCGGCGCGCCGATCCGCCGCAGCGCATCCTTCGGAAACAGGCCCTGATAGGCGAGATTGTGGATGGTCAGGATCGACGGGATCCGCGCGCCGCGCCAGGCGAGGTAAGCGGGGGTGAGCGCCGCCTGCCAGTCGTTGGCGTGGACGAGGTCTGCTGCCCAATTCTTGTCCAGGGTGCCGGCTGCAAGTTCGGCAGCGGCGGAGGCAAAGCGGCCGAAGCGGATGTCGTTGTCCGGCCAGTCGCAGCCGGATTCGTCGCCGTAAGGGTTGCCCGGCCGGTCGTAGAGTTCCGGGCACAGCAGCACATAGACGGGCAGGCCGTCCCTGGTCGCCGCGCGCCCGAGCGTGCATGCCGGCATCTCGGCGAGTGCGCCGCATTGTCCAACGATTTCAATATGAGTGAACTGCTCGACGACGTCCCGATAGCCGGGAAGCATGATCCTGACGTCGCTCCACGGGCGCAAGGCCCGGGGCAGGGCGGCGGAAACGGCGGCAAGCCCGCCCACCCGGACGAAATCGTCCATCTCCGTCGTGACGAATAAGACCTTCAACAAGCGCCCTCGTTCCAGCCCGTAAGCGGGGCTATGCAAGATCGGGTCCAGTTTGCCTTTGACGAAATGCAAAACGGCCTGCGGCCTCGTCGGGACGAGACGCTTTCCTGTCGGGGCGGCTCACCTTAGGGTCGCGCAGGTGTCAGACAACGAACGAACCACGCGGTGGAGGAAGCCTTGCGAACGACGATAGCCGGCAACGATGAGGGGAATTTGACACGGAGCTTCGATGGGCTTCGCGTGCTCGACTTTTCGACCACGATTGCCGGACCTCACTGCACGCGGATGCTCGCCGACATGGGCGCGGAGGTGATCAAGATCGAGACCGACGAAGGCGAGACGATGCGGACCCGTCCGCCGGTCAGGAACAATTGCTCGACGGCGTTTGGCCAGCTCAACATCGGCAAGAACAGCATGGTGCTCGACTTGAAGTCGCCGGAAGGCGTCGAGGCGGTGCGCCGGCTGATCGCGACCGCCGACGTGCTGGTCGAGAATTTCCGTCCCGGCGTGATGCGGCGGCTGAAGCTCGATTATGCCGCGGTCCGGGATATCAATCCGAAGCTGATCTATTGCTCGATCTCGGGCTACGGCCAGACCGGCCCGTCGGCGGAACTGCCGGCCTATGCGCCCGTCATTCATGCCGCGTCGGGTTACGAGATGGCGCATCTCGCCTATCAGCCGGGCCGCAGCCGGCCGGATTATTGCGGCATCTATCACGCCGACGTGCTGACCGGCGTCTATGCCTTTGGCGCGGTCTCGGCCGCGCTGTACCAGCGCGCGACCAGCGGCAAGGGTCAGCACATCGACGTCTCCATGCTGGAATCGATGCTGAGCCTGACGCTGAACGAGGTGCAGGCGGCGCAATTCGAGGTGAAGCCGCCGCCGCGGCCGATGTTCGGGCCGATCGAGACATCCGACGGTTACGTCATGGTCGCGATCGCGAGCGAAAAGACGTTCCAGGGTCTGATGCAGGTGATCGGTCACCCCGAATGGATCACGGATCCGCGCTTCGAGAAATATGCCGACCGCCGCGACAACTGGATCAGCCTGATGGACGGCGTCGAGGCCTGGTCGCGCACCGTGACCACGCAAGCATGCCTCGCCGCACTGAACGAATATGGCGTGCCGTCGTCGGCCTACCGCACCGTGGGCGAGGCGCTCGCCGATCCGCAGATCGCGCATCGCGGGGCGCTTGCCGAGGTCGAGGACAGCGGCGGCACCTTCAAGGTGCTCAACCTGCCGTTCCGCATGTCCGGCGCCACGGTGTCCGCAGCGAAGCGGATGTCGACGCTCGGCGAACACACGCGATCCTATCTCAAGGAGATCGGCCTCTCCGAAGATGAGGTCGCGGGCTTCGCAGCGCAAAAGCCGAACTCGGTGCGCGGCTAGGGCGTTTTCGAGCGACGTGGATCCCGGTTCGGCGTGAAGAAAACGCGTCAAAACGAGAATCCGAAGCATCGGTTCTGATTCAATCAGAACCGATGCCTTAGACCTGCGGCTAATCATCCGCGTTATGGCCTTGCCGTGCGCGATGAATCCGGACAATCTTCGTGGCCATGACACGACGATCCGGAACACCGGACGTTCGCGCACTCGGGAGGGAGCAGGGATGAGGCCGGTCAATCGCGCGCACGCGCTTGCGCGTTTATTTCTTGTGGCGGGATTTGCCACGGCGACATTCGCAGCGCCCGCCAGCGCGCAGAAGCAGGGCGGCAGCATCACGGTCGGCCAGGAACTGGATATTCCCGGCTTCGATCCGCTGAAGGTCGGCGTCTTCGACACCTCGGCCTTTACCGCGGCGGCCGCGATCTTCGACACGCTGATGACGCTCGACGACAAGGGCGAGGTGCAGCCGAAGCTCGCAGTGTCCTGGTCGCATTCCGACGACTTCAAGACCTGGACCATCAAGCTCAGGCCCGGCGTCAAGTTCCACGACGGCACGCCGTTCAATGCGCAGGCGGTCAAGGAGAACTTCGACCGCCAGAAGGATCCGGCCAACAAGTGCCGCTGCGCCTTCTACATCACGAGCATCATCGGCGTGCAGACGACCGACGATCTCACCGTGGTCTACAATTTCAGCGACCCCTCGGTGAACTTCCCGGCGACGCAGACCATCCAGAGCTCCAACAACGTGATTCAGTCGCCGACGGCGTGGAAGACCAAGGGCGACGACTACAACCGCAACCCGGTCGGCACCGGCCCCTACATCCTGAAATCGTGGACCGCGGGCGACCGCATGGTGCTGGAGAAGAACCCCGACTACTGGGACAAGGGGCGCCCCTATCTCGACCGCATCATCCTGAAGCCGTTGCCGGATGCGCAGTCGCGCTTCGCCTCGCTGCAATCAGGCGAAGCCGACATCATCTGGGACGATGAATACGACGCCGACAACATCGTGAAGGCGCAAAAGGACCCGAACCTGTACGTGAACAGCTATGCGGGCTCGGGTGCGCAAGTCTATGCCATCAACACAAAGTCGCCGCCGTTCGACGACGTGCGCGTACGCCAGGCGCTGGTGATGGCGCTCGACCGCAAGAAGATCTCGCAGGCGATCACCAACGGCCTGGCGCGACCGGCCAGCAATCCCTATGGCGACGGCTCCTGGGTCAAGTGCAAGGACGACGGCGCCCTGCCGGAGAACCTCGAAAAGGCCAAGGCGCTGATCAAGGACTACGGCAAGCCGGTCGACTTCAAGATGATCGTGTCGGCGACGCCGCGCGGACGAACCGTCGGCCAGGTGCTGCAACAGGTCTGGAAGCGGGCCGGGATCAACATGGAGATCGAGCAGGTCGATCAGGCGACGATCGTGCCGCGCGCCTTCATGCGCCAGTTCCAGCTGACGCCGTGGCGCATCGTCGATCTCGCCGACCCCGACGTCCAGATGTACGCCAATTTTCACACCGGCAGCCCGGTCGCGCTCGCCAACTTCTCCGATCCCGAACTGGACCGGCTGCTCGAGCATGCGCGCTCGACGGCCGACGTCGACAAGCGCACCGAGGATTATTGTGCGATCAGCCGACTGATCAACAAGGAGGCGCTCTGGTTCTGGACCTTCCAGAACACCTACTATTCGATCTCCAATGCGCGGCTGAAGGGCGTGCCGAAGATGTTCAACGGAGTGCTGGACGTTTCCAACGCCTGGAAGGAATAGCGGTTCATGCTGTTCTTCGTCGCGCGAAAGCTCCTGTACATCGTTCCGGTGCTGATCGCCGTCTCCGTGCTGACCTTCGTGATCGCCTCCCTGCTGCCGGGCGATCTCGCCTATGTGATCCTCGGTGACCAGGCGACACCGGAAAACGTCGCGGCGCTGCGCCACGACATGGGGCTCGATCAGCCGATCTGGTGGCGTTATTTCAGCTGGCTCGGCCACATCCTGCAAGGCGATTTCGGCCGCTCCTTCCGCACCGGGCAGACCGTGCTTCAGGCCGTCAGCGAGCGCATTCCGGTGTCGCTCGAGCTGATGCTCTTCGCCGAGCTGATGGGGCTTGCGATCGGCGTTCCGCTCGCCATCGCCTGCGCGGCGAAGGCCGGCAGCGCATTCGACCGGCTGATGACCGGATCGGCATTCGGCATGCTGTCGGTGCCGACTTTCCTGTCGGCGATCCTCCTGATCTACCTGTTCGCGGTCGAGCTGCGCTGGCTGCCGGCGACCGGCTACGTGCCGTTCACCGAAGACCCCGTTGCCAATCTGCGCTTCATGGTGCTGCCGGCGCTGACCCTGGCGCTTGCGGAATGGCCGGGGATCATGCGCGTGCTGCGCTCCGACATGATCGCGGCACTCCAGGAGGATTACATCGCGCTCGCCAAGGCGAAGGGGTTGAAGCCGTCGCGCATCCTGTTCGTGCATGCGCTGAAGCCGTCGTCGCTGACGCTCGTCACCATCACCGGCATCAATATCGGTCGCCTGATCGGCGGCGCCGTGATCGTCGAGACGGTGTTCGCGTTGCCGGGGATCGGCCGCCTCTTGGTCGGCGCAATCTACACCCGCGACCTCATCATCTTGCAGGGCGTGGTGCTGATCGTGGCCGCAGGCTTCGTGATCATGAACTTCATCGTCGACATGCTCTACGCCGTACTCGATCCGAGGATTCGCCATGGCCACGCTTGAGCTCAGCCTCCCCGAGGAGGCCACTGCGGAGCCTGCGCGGCGCGGACGCCGGCTTGGACTGTTGTTCTGGTTCGCCGCCGGATGGATCGTCGTGGTGTTCGCGGTCTCGATCTTCGCCGACGTGCTGCCGCTGCCGAGCCCGACCGACATGGACATGCTGGAACGGCGGGCGCCGTTTTCGGCCGAGCATTGGCTCGGCACCGACGGCCTCGGCCGCGATGAGCTGTCGCGCCTGATCTATGGCGCGCGGATCTCGCTGATCGTCGGCTTGTGCGCGCCGGTGATCGGGCTCACTTTCGGCGGCGCGCTCGGCATGCTCGCCGGCTATTTCCGCGGCCGCTTCGAATCCATCGTGGTCGGCAGCATGGATGTGCTGCTGGCGTTCCCGCCGCTGATCCTGGCGCTTGCGGTGACCGCCTATCTCGGCCAGTCGATCT
>JACXTT010014482.1_pt1 | contig 10309 bp, 10 predicted proteins | sample 9270951 | NCBI WGS metagenome assembly JACXTT01 (sample SAMN15532306, study PRJNA645909) | rock metagenome | isolation source: weathered quartz diorite | place: Puerto Rico | collected 2017-06-21
GGGCTCGAAGCCCAGACCCTCGGCCTCCTTGGGGGTCTTCATGCCCCAGAGCACCAGGCGCTCGGCGTAGGGGCGCCACACCTGGGGCCGGGCGCGCACGGCCGAGAGGGGGGGATGCAGCATGAGCTGGACGGGCAGCTCGGCCAGCTCCTCCTCGGTGAGATCCATGGCCTCGTCGTGCTCCCAGAGGAAGCCGCAGCGGGCCTCCTCGCAGGCGGCCCAGAGCTGCAGCACCTCTGAGTGCTCGAAGCTGCTGAAGAGCACGCGGTCCAGGACCTCCTCGGCCTCCACGGCGGCCAGGGCCTGCTTCCAGCCCGGCTCGCCTTTGAGCTCCACGTTGATGAGCTTGGCGGGCAGCTCCAGCACATCCGAAAGGCGGGGCACGGACTCGCCGTTCTTCAGCAAGGGCAGCTCGGCGCTCTTCATCTGCCGCAGGAGGCCGGCGCCTTGGGCGGTGCGCTTCAGGTCATCGTCGTGCAGCACGCAGCAGACGCCGTCGCGGGTGGGCTGAACGTCCAGCTCGAAGCCGTCCATGCCCGCCGCCAGGGCGGCGCGGAAGGCTTCCATGGAGTTTTCGAGGTGCTTGGCGGAGTACCCGCGGTGGCCGAGGATCAAGGTCATGGCTTCCCCTTCTTCGCTTCCAGGACGGCCTTCAGGACGAGGGCATGGTTGCAGGTCTCGTCGCGGTTGGCGGTGACGAGGGTGACGAGGCCCTGCGCGGCGAGGGCCCGCAGCTCCGACAGGGCGTCGAGGGCCTCGGGCGCCTGGAGTTCGCGGCGGTAGCGGGTCTCGAATTCCGCGAAATCCATGTCGCCGCCATGGAAGGCCTTGCGCAGCTCCGTGCTGGGCGTGGCGGCCTTGGCCCAGCTGTGCAGCTTGAGCGCCTCCTTGGAGCAGCCGCGGGGCCAGAGGCGGTCCACGAGCACCCGCGCGCCGTCCTCGGGGCCCGCGGCTTCGAAGGCGCGTTTCACACGGATCATCAGATCACCTTGCCTGGGTTGAAGATGCCGTGGGGATCGAGGCTGCGCTTGAGGCCCCGCAGCAGCTCGATCTGATAGGGGTCGGAGAGCGCCAGGAAGGCGTCGCGCTTGGCGAGGCCGATGCCGTGTTCGCCACTGAGCGTCCCGCCTAGATTCACGGCTAGGCGGAAGAGCTCCATGAGCTGGGCGTCGAGCTGGGCGGGCTCCGTCTCCCCCGCCGCCAGCAGGTTCACGTGCAAGTTGCCGTCGCCGAGGTGGCCATAGGTGACGCAGGGCAGCTGCAGCCGTTCGAGCCCGGCGAAGAAATCCTTGAGGCGCGATCGGGGCACGGTGATGTCCTCGCTGACTTTCTTGGGATGGCGCTCCTTGAGGAAGGCGGAGGTGTCCCGCCGCACCGCCCAGATGGCTTCGCGCTGCCGCGCGTCGGAGGCGATCTGCAGGCCTTCGGCAATGGGACCGAGAAAGTCCGCGAGGCTTTCAACGAAGGCCTCGCCGGTGCACCCCCGCTCGTCGAACTCCAGGATGGCCAGGGCCTCGCCGGGCAGGCGCCGGGCCTCCTCGGGGCCATGGGCCCGCAACTCCGCAAGCACGGCGGGATCGAAGAATTCGAAGGCGGAAGGGAGGAAGCCCGCGCCGAAAAGGCGTCCCGGCAGCTCCAGCAGATCCTCCCAGGCGCGCACGGGCAGCAGCAGCGTGAGCAGCTCCTGGGGCGCGGGGATGAGGCGCACCGTGGCACCGAGGATGAGGCCGAAGATGCCTTCGCTGCCCACCAGGAGCTGGGCCAGGTTGGGCCCGGCATTGGCCTTCACGGCGCCGATGCCGAAAGTGTGGATCTCTCCGTCGGCCATGAGCGCGTCCACGCTGAGCACCCAGTGGCGCGTCATGCCGTACTTGCAGGCGTTGGGGCCGCCGGCGTTCGTCGCGAGGCTACCGCCGAAGGCGCAGAGGGGCCAGCTGTTGGGGTCGGGCGGATAGAAGAGGCCGCCGTCCAGGGCCGCTTGTTTCACGTCCCGCAGGGGCGCGCTGGCGGGGGCGCGGAGGGAGAGGTCCGCCGCGTCCACCCGGATCTCCCCGGGCCATTGGTTGAGGTCCACGACGACGCTGCCGCGGGTGGACACGCAGCCGCCGGCCTTGCCCGTGCCCGCGCCCCGGGGCACGAGGCCGAAGCCTTCGGCCTGGGCCGTCTTCACCAGCTCCCGCAGGTCCGCGGGCGTGCGCGGGGCCACCACGGCCAGGGGGCGCTCGCCCACCACGTGGCTTTCGTCCCGGCGCAGGCCGTCGAGGACCTCCGGGTCCTGGACCACCGCGGCATCGGGAAGGCGCAGTTGCATTCGATCAGTATGGCCCGCGGCTCTGCCCGGGAGCGCGTCCGGTATCATGCGGGAACTTCAGGAGACAGGATGGCCAGCAGGGAGGGAGGCGTGGAAGGCCTCTGGCGGTCCGAGCTGCCCCAGGCCTGGGGCGCCTTGGCCCTGGGCCTGCTCCTCACCTTCGGCGCCTGGGCTGCGCTGCGGCTGCAGGAACGGCGAGCCACCCGCGCGGCCTTCGAATCCAGTGCGGTGGACCTGGAGGGCCGGCTGCGGCAGAACCTGGAGACCCAGGCGGACACCCTTCGGGCCTGCCAGGGGCTCTTCGATTCCGATGACGCCGTGAAGCCCGAGGAGTGGGACCGCTTTGTCAGCCGCATCTGGTCCGAGGACCGAAACCCGGGCCTGGTGGCCCTGGCCTACGCGCCCGTGCAGGCCACCGTCCCCGTGGCCCGCGGCGATGCCCACGAGATCTGGCGGGCCCAGGCGCGGGGCTTTTCCAGGGACTACTCCGCGCCCCTGTGCTACTCGGCGCCCCTGAAGCTGGACGAATGGGATCCCAGTTTGCGGGATTTGCTGGCGGATCCCACGACGCGGGCTACAGCCCTGGAGGCCCTGAGCCGGGGCCGGGCGGCGGCGGGGCCCTTCCGGTCCACGGGGCTACGCGGCCATGAATCGCGGCAGGGCTTCTGGCTGGTGACCTCGGTGCGCGCCGAGCGGGCGCCAGCCATGGGCGTGGGGCGGTCGGAGCCGGCCGGGCCAGGCCTCGTGGCAGGCGTGTGTGATATCGAGGCCATCCTGGCCCACACGCAGCCGGACGACGGGAGCCTGCTGCTGGAGCTGTCCGACACCACCGGCAGCCGGGTGTCGGTGCCCGTGCCGGGCTCCAGTGTCGGCGTGGGCTCCCTGCGCCAGGACCGGCCCATCTCCTTCGGCGGGCGCTACTGGACGCTGTCGGTGCTGAGCACAAGGCGCTTCCACGGCCGCCAGAGCTGGCTGCCCTGGGGCGTGCTGACCGTGGGCTGCTTCGCCAGCCTCGGCCTCTTCGTCGCCACGCTGTTCCTGCTACGCGGACGTCGCAAGGCGGAGTCCCTGGTGGGGGAGCTGGGTCTGAGCGAGGCCCGCTACCGAGACCTCATCCAGGGCATCGGCGACCTCGTGTACCGCGTGGACCTCGAAGGGCGCTTCACCTTCCTCAACGCGGCCTCGGAGCGGCTGCTGGGCTACCGGCCCGAGGAGCTGGAGGGCCGCCCCGTCCGCGTCTTCCTGGATGACCTGAGCCGGCGCCAGGCCCGCACCGCGCTGCCTCTCATCCGCGCTGGGCAGGTGGTGCTGGATATCCCCATCGGCTTCGTCTGCAAGGACGGGGAGACGCGCTGGCTGGCGGCCACCGCCACGGCCCTCCACGATCCCGAGGGCAGGGTGATCGGCACCCAGGGCACCATGCGGGATGTGACGGCGGCGCGGCTCGCGCAACAGGCCTTGGAGGAGAGCGAGCAGAAGTTCAGGGTCTTCGCCGAGACGGTCTCCTGCATCATCCTCCTCTTCGATGACCGCATCCGCTATGTGAACCCCTTCGCCACGCAGATGCTGGGCTGGGCGCCGGAGGAGATCCTTGGCAAGCCCTTCTGGGACATCGTCCACCCGGATGACAAGGTCCTCGTGCGGGAGCGGGGCGAGGCCCGCCTGCGGGGCGAGGCCGTGCCGGCCCGCTACGAATTCCGGGTGCTGACCAAGTCGGGCGAGACGCGCTGGGTGGACTTCACGGCCAACCGAGCCAGCTTCGGCGGCCACGCCTACGGCCTGGGAACCGTCTTCGACGTCACCGACCGCGTGGGGGCCGTGGACGCGCGGATCAAGATGGAGCGCCGCCTGCTGGAGGCGCAGAAGCTTGAGAGTCTCGGCCTGCTGGCCGGGGGCGTGGCCCACGACTTCAACAACCTGCTGGCGGCGATCCTGGGCAACGCCGAGCTGGCCACGGAGCTGGCGCCGATGGAGTCCCCCCTGCGCGCGCCGCTGCACCAGATCGAGAACGCCTGCATGCGGGCCTCGGAGCTGACGCGGCAGATGCTGGCCTACGCGGGCCAGGGGAAATTCGTCATCGAGCCGCTGGAGCTGGGCCAGGCGGTGCGCGGCATCGCCGATCTGATGCGCGCCTCCATCCCGCGGGTGGTGGAAGTGCAGCTGGAGCTGACGGCCGAGAACCTGTGGCTGGAAGGCGACTCCGCGCAGGTGCAGCAGGTGATCCTCAACCTGGTGACCAACGCCTCCGAGGCCATCGGGCCCGAGGGCGGGCGCATCCTCATCCGCAGCGGCAAGCGCGGGCTGGAGCTGCGGGAGGCCGCGGGGCTCCGCGCCTCGGAGGAGGTGCGCCCCGGCCCCATGGTCTACCTCGAGGTGACGGACACGGGGCAGGGCATGGACGCCGCCACCCTGGAGCGCATCTTCGACCCCTTCTTCACCACCAAGTTCCAGGGCCGGGGCCTGGGCCTCGCGGCCATGCAGGGCATCGTCAAAGGCCACGGCGGCGCCATCGATGTCAAAAGCGCGCCGGGCAAGGGCACCACCTTCCGGATCTACTTCCCGGAGCTCACCCGACGCTGACGGATCAGCCGACGAGTGTTCCCACCACTTCACCCTTCACCGCGGCAATGAGATTGCCCTCCTTCATCATGTCGAACACCAGGATGGGCAATCTGTTCTCCTGGCAGAGCGCGATGGCGGCGCCGTCCATGACCTTCAGGCCCTTCTCCAGGACCTCCTGGTAGCTGATGCGGTCGAACTTGGTGGCCCCGGGATCCTTCTTGGGATCGGCGCTGTAGACGCCGTCCACGTTGGTGGCCTTCATCACCACCTCGGCGGCGATCTCGTTGGCGCGGAGCGCGGCGGCGGTGTCGGTGCTGAAGAAGGGGTTGCCCGTGCCCGCGCCGAAGATGACGACGCGGCCCTTCTCCAGATGGCGGGTGGCGCGTCGGCGCACATAGCTCTCGGCCACCTTGGGCATCTCCAGCCCCGACAGGGTGCGGGTGTGGACGCCCAGATGCTCGAGGGCGTCCTGCAGGGCCAGGGCGTTGATCATGGTGGCCAGCATGCCCATGTGGTCGGCCGTGGTGCGGTCCATGCCCTTGGTGGATCCGGCCACGCCGCGGAAGATGTTGCCGCCGCCGATGACGAGGCCCACCTCCACGTCCAGCTCCCGGATGGCCTTCACCTGGTTGGCGATCATGTTCACCACGGCCGGGTCGATGCCGTACTTCTGGTCGCCCATGAGGGCTTCGCCGGAGAGCTTGAGGAGGATGCGCTTGAACTTCATGTAGGGCTCCGCGGTCCTTGGTCCCTGGTCTTTGGTCCTTGGCCAAGGACGAAGGACCAAGGACGAGTGGCCAAAAGAAAGGGCGACATCGCTGCCGCCCATTCTTGCAGAAAAGGAGGGGATTACTTGGCGGCGACCTGGGCGGCGACTTCGGCGGCGAAGTCGTCCTTGCGCTTCTCGAGCCCCTCGCCCAGCACGAACTTCTGGAAGCGGCGGATGGAGAGCTTCTCGCCGATCTCGGCGGTCTTGGTGCTCAGGTACTGCTGGATGGTCACGTCGGGATTCATGATGAAGGGCTGCTCGAGGAGGCAGACGTCCTTGTAGATGGAGTTCATCTTGCCCTCGACGATCTTCTCGACGATGGCCTCGGGCTTGCCGGTCGCCAGGGCCTGGGCGCGGGCGATCTCCTTCTCCTTCTCGATGAATTCCTGGGTGACCTCGTCCTTCGCCACGAAGCGGGGCGCGGGGTCGGCGGCGGCGATGTGCATGGCGATCTCCTTCACCATGCGCTGGAAGGCCTCGTTGCGGGCCACGAAGTCCGTCTCGGAGTTCACTTCCACCAGCACGCCCACGCGGCCGCCGGGGTGGATGTAGGCCTCGACGATGCCTTCGGCGGCGACGCGGTCGGCCTTCTTGTCGGCGGCGGCCATGCCCTTCTTGCGGAGCCAGTCGATGGCCTTGTCCATCTCGCCGTCGTTCTCTTCGAGGGCCTTCTTGCAGTCCATCATGCCGAGGCCGGTCTTCTCGCGCAGTTCCTTGACATCGTTCGCGGTGAAAGCCATGTCCAACTCTCCTGGATTGTGAATCGTGCTCGGTTCAGAAAATCAGCCACCAGTTCTGCAACTGATGGCTGATGGTTTTCGGCTGGGGCGTCTTAGGCCTCGGCTTCCATTTTCTCGGCCATCATCTGCTTCATGGCCACGCTGTCGCCCTTGTCCTGGAAGGACTGGCGCCCCTCGAGGATGGAGTCGGCCACGCGCTCGGTGAAGAGCAGGATGGAGCGGATGGCGTCGTCGTTGCCGGGGATCACGTAGTCGATCACTTCGGGGTCGCAGTTGGTGTCGACGATGCCCACGATCTTGATGCCCAGCTTCCGGGCCTCGGTCACGGCGATGTCCTCGCGGTGGGGATCCAGGACGAACATCACGTCGGGCAGGCTGCGCATGTCGCGGATGCCCTGGAAGGAGGCCTTCAGCTTGTCCAGCTGGCGGGTCAGGCCGAGGATGTCCTTCTTGCTCATGCCGGCGGTGCGGGCGGGATCGGCCAGGATGGCCTCCATCTCGCGGTACTTCTCCAGGCTCTTCTTGATGGTGGAGAAGTTGGTGAGCATGCCGCCCAGCCAGCGGTTGTTCACGTAGAAGGCGCCGCAGCGGGCGGCCTGCTCGGCGATGAGCTCCTGGGCCTGGGGCTTGGTGGCGACGAAGAGGAAGGTCTTGCCCTCGCCGGCGGCCTTGGTCAGGAAGTTCGCCGCGGTGTTCCACAGGCGGAGGGTCTTCTGGAGGTCGATGATGTAGATGCTGTTGCGGGCGCCGAAGATGTACTTCTTCATCTTGGGGTTCCAGCGCTTGGTCTGGTGGCCGAAGTGCACGCCGGCTTCCAGCAGTTCCTTCATTTGAATGGCAGCCATGAGGCCTCCCTTTTTGAGGTGGGATGAAGGCGGCGGCGCCGCCCGATTCGACCGTCTACGACGGCCCGGTGGAACAAGGAAGGGGGATCCGAAGATCCCCCTGTCCCGAAAGAACGATTAGCGCTTGCTGAACTGGAAGCGGCGGCGCGCGGCCTTCTGGCCGGGCTTCTTGCGCTCCTTCATGCGGGGGTCGCGGGTCAGGAGGCCGGCGCCGCGCAGGAGGGACTTGAGCTGCTCGTTGTAGGTGAGCAGGGCGCGGGAGACGCCGAGGCGGATGGCCGCGGCCTGGCCGGCGGGACCGCCGCCCTCGACCGTCAGGACGAGGTCGAAGCGGCCGGCGAGATCGGCCATCACCAGGGGCTGGTGGACCATCATGCGCAGCAGGGCGTTGGGGAAGTAGTTCTCGAGGCTGCGGCCGTTGACGGTCACCTTGCCGGTGCCGGGACGGAGGTAGGCGCGAGCGGCAGCGGTCTTGCGGCGGCCGGTTCCGTAGTACTGGTTGAGAGCCATCGTTCGCCTCTTACTTCTTGATGGTCAGGGTCTGGGGCTGCTGGGCGGTGTGCTCGTGCTCGGAGCCCGCGTAGACCTTCAGCTTGCGGTACATCTGGCGGCCCAGGGGGCCCTTGGGAAGCATGCCCTTGACGGCGCTCTCGATGACGCGCTCGGGGAAGGTCTGCTGCAGCACCTTGGCGCGCACGCTCTTGATGGAGCCGGGCTGGGTGTTGGGGATGGAGTGGTAGACCTTCTGGTCCACCTTCTTGCCGGTGAAGACGGCCTTGTCGGCGTTGATGACCACGACATGGTCGCCGGTGTCGAGGAAGGGGGTCCAGGTGGGCTTGTTCTTGCCCGACAGGACTTCGGCGACGGTGGAGCTCAGGCGGCCCACGGGCACGCCCGTGGCGTCCACGACGAACCACTGGCGCTGCTGGTCATTGGCTTTGGGGAAGAAGGTGCTCATGTCGTGCTCCGGGAACCGTAGGGGGGCAGGCCACCCTCCGGGCGGTCAAAATCGCAGAAGGAAGAGCTTATCGCTCTACAGATAAAGGGTCAAGCAAGGATTTCCGGGGTGGCGCCCGGCTCAGGGCAGCAGCTTCCGGAGCTCCTGGGCCACACGGCTGGCGCCCAGGCCGTCGATGAGCTGCATGCCCGCGCCCACCTGCTCCTGGCGGGTCTCCTGGCCCTCGGGGCTGAGCCAGTGGGCCAGGGCCTCCGCGGCCACGGCCAGATCGGCTTCCGGGCCGACGCCCAGGTCGAAGCAGGCCCCGGCGTGGGCCAGATCGGATAGGATCTCGTGCTGGCGTTCGTTCTGGCCCCAGGCCGCCGCGGGCACGCCCAGGCAGAGGGCTTCGCTGACGGTGAGGCCGGCCGCGCACCAGAGGGCGTCGAACTCGGGGATGCGCCGGCCCAGGTTGGGGATGCTCGGGACGATGGCGCAGCCCGGGAAGGATTCGCCCCGGATGCCGCCGGGGGCCACGAGGGTGCAGATCGGCCCGGTCCAGCGGTCCTCGGCCACCAGCTCGCGGAGCACCTCGAAGGCGCGCTGGGCGAGGCCCGGTCCATCGCTGCCGCCGAAGGTGACGAGCAGCTTGTGCACCGCCAGGGGCTGCAGGGGCTCGCGCTTGGGCCGCATGTCGAGGGCGTGGCGGCCCACCACGACGAAGCGGGAGCCCAGCAGGACGCGGCAGGCGCCGTGGCGGTCCTCGTAGGGGCGGCGCTTCTCGCCGTCCACCACCTTCACGGGATGCTCGGGCCAGGCGGAGCCTTCGAGGAAGGGCTGGAAGAGCAGGTCCGCCGCCTCGTGGGCGTCGGTGTCGTCCTCCATCACGGCCACCTTGCGCGGGCGCAGGGCCTGGATGAAGCCGGCCGTCGTGTCCCACTGGTCCACGAGCACCAGGTCCCCCTTGGCGGAGGCGGGCAGGGGCGCGTGCAGCGCCTCGCCCAGGTCCAGCGCCGCGCAGGGCAGGGCCTCGTCCAGGAAGGGGTGCTTGCCCGAGCCCACGCGGCGCGCGCGTTCGTCTCCGCTCACGGCCAGGAGGGCGCTGCCGCCCAGCGCCCGCCAGGCCTCTTCGATGGCCAGCGCCCTCGCCACATGGCCCAGGCCCAGGCGCGCATCCGCGTGCACACGAAGGATCAGTTGGGGGGACATATGCCGGGAAGTCTAAACAATGCGGCGACTCCGGGGAAGGTGATAAGAAGGAAGGCTGGAGTCCATCATGCAGGAAACGCCCCGTAGCCCCTACGATCCGCCCCAGGCCGCCTTCGGCCCTCCCTTGGAGCAGGCGCCGGGCGCCACGGCCGCGAAGGTCTGCGGAATCCTGTCCATCCTCTTCGGGATCCTCTGCTTCCCCGTGGGCCTGACGCTCGCCATCGTGGCCCTCGTGAAACAAAGCAAGGCCAAGCGCTTCGCCGCAGCCGAACCCGAGCGCTACGCCGCTGTCGGCGCCACCGGCATGGTCACTGCCATCATCGGCCTCGTCATGATTCCGATCTTCGGCATCCTTGGCATGATCAGCGCCGTCGCCATTCCGGCCCTGTTGAGCCAGCGCGCGAGGGCGCGGGACAAGACGGCCATCATGAACCTGGTGGGCCGCACCGGCGATCTGGTCGGCCAATACGACCACGCGGTGGAAGAGTTGACGCCGCCTGCGGAGCTGCCCGGGAAGCTGGAGGCTTACCTCCGTTCCACCTCGGGCCTGGAGCGCAATCCCTGGACGGGCGTGAACGGAGCGCCCACCGCGGCCTTCGACTTCCACATCCGCGTGGTGCAGGGCCTGGACCGGAAGGCCATGGTCCAGATGGCCGAATCCCAGGCGACCTCCCTGGGGCAGGTGATCTTCGTGATCGAGGTGCCCCAGGCGCCCGGCCAAAAGGGATTCCTGGCTGGCGCGGTGAGGACCCAGACCGAAATCGAGGGTCGCCCCGTGGTCACCAAGGTCGCAGAGCTGGATTGAAGGCCATGCCGAAGCCGGTCGAAAGGCCAGGACAATACGATCGAATCGCTCAGGTCTTCGGCGTCCCATCGGTCCTGGGGGCGATCCTGGGGGTTGTTTGGCTGCCCATCCTCCCACTCTGGGTTTCGTTA
>JACXTT010014483.1_pt1 | contig 10309 bp, 8 predicted proteins | sample 9270951 | NCBI WGS metagenome assembly JACXTT01 (sample SAMN15532306, study PRJNA645909) | rock metagenome | isolation source: weathered quartz diorite | place: Puerto Rico | collected 2017-06-21
GCGCGACGGGAGCACCGCCGCCGTGCCGATCATCATGCTGACCGCGAAGTCCGACGAGGTCGACCGCATCGTGGGCCTCGAGATCGGCGCCGACGACTACGTGGCCAAGCCGTTCTCCCCCAAGGAGCTCGTGGCGCGCGTCCGGGCGGTGCTGCGCCGGGCCCATCCCGACCCCGCGACCCCCGTGCTCTCGGTCGGGCCGATCGCGCTGGACCCGGCACGCCACCTGGCGAGCGTGCACGGCCGGCCGATCGTGCTCACGCCCAAGGAGTTCGACCTCCTGCAGGCGCTCCTCGAGTCGGCCGGGCGTGTCCTCTCGCGCGAATACCTCTTGAACCGCGTGTGGGGCTACGCCCGCGCGGACGCGATCGAGTCGCGCACCGTCGACGTGCACGTCCGGCGCCTCCGGGCCAAGCTCGGCGACGCGGGCAACCGGATCGGCACGGTGAAGTCCGTCGGGTATCGGTTCGAGACGGACGGGCCATGACCCAGGCGCTCGTCCACTTCCTCCGCCGCAGCATCGCGCGCAAGCTCACCCTCACGCTCGTCGGCTTCGTGGCCGTCACGATGGTCGTGGCCGGCCTCTATCTGAACCGCGCCCTCGAAGCGTTCGCGCTGGACACGCTCGAGGCCCGCCTGGCCAGCATCGGACGGCTCATGCACGACGAGGCGCGCGCGCTCGTCCTGCGCCGTGCGTCGCCCGAGGACTTCCACGCCTTCGCGCGGCGCGGCTCGCGTCCGACGGCGTCGCGGGTCACCGTGATCGCGGCCGACGGGCGCGTGCTGGGCGACTCGGAGGTTGCCGTCGAGGATTTGCCCCGCGTCGAGAACCACGGCACGCGACCGGAAGTGCTCGCGGCCTTCGCGGGCGGCGTCGGCCGCGACCGGAGGACCAGCGCGACGATCGGCGCCTCGCTCCTCTACGTCGCGCTGCCGATCACCGACGACGACAAGGTGATCGGCGTCATCCGGGTCGCCCTGCCGGTGTCGGCGGTGACGTCGTCGTACGCGCGGATCCATCGCGTGATGCTGCTCGGCGGCCTGGTCGCCCTCGCCGTCGCCTTCGGGATCGGCCTGTTCGTGGCGCGGCGGGTGACCAAGCCGGTGGTGCAGATGCAGACGATCGCCCGCCAGATGAGCGAGGGCGACTTCACCGTGCGGGCGCCGATCCGCTCGCCGGACGAGATCGGCGCGCTCGGGCGGGCCCTCAACGGCCTCGCGGCCCGGCTGCGCGAGAAGATCGACGACCTCGGGCACGAGCAGGCGAAGGCGACGGCCATCCTGGACGGGATGATCGAGGGCGTGATCGCGGTCGACGGGCGCGACGTGATCCTGCTGCTCAACGCGCGGGCCCGCTCGATGTTCGGCCTGGACGCCACCCGGGGCGGGGGCAAGCCGTTCCTCGAGGTCGTGCGCAACACGGAGCTGCACGAGGTGTTCCGCGAGGCCCGCGCGGCCGGCGAGGGCAGCGTCTCGAACCGCGAGGTCAGGCTGGTGAGCCCGGTGAATCGTCGCGTCGAGGTGAACGCGGTGCCGCTCCGCCTGGGCGTCAACGAGGTCGGCGTCGTCATGGTGCTTCACGACGTCACCGAGCTTCGGCGGCTCGAGCAGGTCCGCACGGAGTTCGTGGCGAACGTGTCGCACGAGCTCCGGACGCCGCTGACCGCGATCCAGGGCTATCTCGAGACGCTCCTGACGGGCGCCCTCGAGGAGCAGGAGAACGCGCGGCGCTTCCTGGAGATCGTCTTCCGCCACACCGAGCGGCTGGGCCGGCTGCTCAACGACCTGACCGATCTCTCCAACATCGAGCTCGGCCGCGTCTCGCTGAAGCTCGGGCCGACCCGGCTCGACGAGGCCGTCGACGCGGTGCTGGCGATCATGGCCGCCAAGGCCAAGAGCGGCGGGGTCGCGCTGAAGAGCCAGCTGCCGCGCGAGCTGCCGCCGGTGCTGGCCGACCGCGATCGGCTCGTCCAGATCTTGCTGAATCTGGTCGACAACGCCGTCAAGTACACGCCCGAGGGCGGCCGCGTGACGGTCCGCGTCCAGGAGCCGGCCGAGGGCCACATCGAGATCGACGTCGTCGACACCGGCATCGGGATCCCGCCGGCCGATCTGCCGAGGATCACCGAGCGCTTCTATCGCGTCGACAAGGCCCGATCGCGCGAGCTCGGCGGGACGGGGCTCGGGCTCGCGATCGTCAAGCATCTCGTCTTCGCCCACAACGGGCTCCTGCGCATCGAGAGCGAGCCCGGCCGCGGCACGACCGTGCGGGTGTGGCTCGGGTGCGCGGACGCCTCCGAGGTGAAGCCGGCGCTCGAGGGGCGAGGCGTCTAGTCGGCCCAGCCGAAGAAATCGCGAGCCCAGACGAACCGACCCACGCCGGCGGCCGCGGCGGCGTCGCGATCCTTCTCGGAATCCCCGACGTGGGTGGACGCCTCCAGGGCGACGCCGTGCCGGTGGGCCAGCTCGAGGAACATCCCCGGCCGGGGCTTGCGGCAGTCGCACGCGTCCGCATCGGTATGAGGACAGAGCCGCCATCCCGTGAACGGCTCCCCTAGCTGTTCGTTCGCCCAGGCGAATCGCCGGGTGACCTCGGCGTCGGAGATCTCGCCTTTGGCGATGCGCGCCTGGTTCGACACGATGAAGCAGAGGTCGTAGCCCGGGCGCTCGCGGCGGAGCGTCGCGGCGACGTTGGGCATGAGCTCGGGGTGCCCGGCCGCGTCGACGACCGTCCGATTGTTCCTGGTGCGGGCGAGCGTGCCGCCCCAGTCGATGAACAGCGCGCGTTTCGTGGCCGGCACGGCGCGACCCTACCACGGCGCCGTTCGTCGTCGCGAGAGGTTCATACAAACTTCACGGTATCGACACACCCCTGGCCCTAGGCTCGGCCACGGGCGTCCCGCCCGTCACCGAAACTTCACGCGGAGAGTGATAGACCGTTCACACGGGGCCGCCAGACTCGTCTTCGATGAGCACGAGTACGCACGGCCGCGCAGACCTGCACGTGCACACGATCTGGAGCGACGGCGCCCAGCGTCCCGAGACGATCGTGGAGGCGGCCCGGGGACGGGTGGACGTCGTGGCGATCACCGATCACGACGAGATCCGCGGCGCGCTCCGGGCGCGTGACTTCGCCCGCGAGCATCCCGAGCTCGGCGTCGACGTGGTCGTGGGCGAGGAGGTCAGCACCCTCAACGGCCACCTGCTCGGCCTGTTCCTGGAAGAGTGCGTGCCGCCCGGGCTCACCGCGCTCGAGACCATCAGCGAGATCCACGCCCAGGGCGGGCTGGCGGTGGCGGCCCACCCGTTCCACCCGCTGCGCGGCGTGAGCCGCGGCCACGTCTCGATCGGGCGGATGATCCGCGATCTGCCGCTCGACGGGATCGAGGCGGTCAACAACGCCGGCGTGTTCTCGGCGCCGTACAACGCGTGGGCGGCGCTCCGCAACCTCGAGCTCATGCTGCCGGTGACCGCCGGGAGCGACGCGCACGACGTCTGGTACCTGGGCAGCGCCGTCACGCGGTTCGAGGGGTTCGACGCGGCCGACCTGCGCCGGGCGCTCCTGGCCGGCCGCACGCGAGCCCACGTCGACTGGTCGTGGACCGTGGGCAAGCTGCCGTTTCATCTCGCGGTCCAGATGCGCGCGGCCTACCGATTTCTTCGACGCGACCGGCAACGCATCAGCGTGGGAACGATGCCGTGATGGCGATCTATTAGGAGGCCTCCATGACCGCGCCAACCCACACTCAATTTCGCTGGCTGGAGCGTGGTGACGGCGAGCCCGTGCTGCTGCTTCACGGGCTCATGGGTGAGATCGACCACTGGGAGTCCACCCTGGAGGCCCTGGGTCCGTTCCGCCGGCCGATCGCACTCGAGCTGCCCATCTTCGATCCCGACCTGACCGAGGTGTCGGTGGAGGCGCTGGCCGGCTATGTCCGGCGCTTCATGGAAGCCATCGAGCTGCCGCCGGCGATCGTCTGCGGCAACTCGCTCGGGGGCCACGTCGCGCTCGAGCTGGCCCTCTCGTCCCCGGGCTGGGTCGAGGGCCTCATCCTCACGGGCTCCTCCGGCCTCTTCGAGCGCAGCTTCACCAGTCGCGTACCGCATCAGCCCACCCGCGCCTACGTGCGCGAGCGGATGGAGGAGATCTTCTACGACCCGACCCTGGTCACGCCCGAGTGGGTCGAGTCGATCCGGCGCGTCGTCACCACGCGCTCGACCGCCCTGCGCGTGCTCCGGGTCGCGCGCGCGGCCAAGCGACACAATGTCGAGGACCGCCTGAGCCAGATCCGCGTCCCGACCTTGCTCGTGTGGGGCAAGGACGACCGCATCACGCCGACCGACGTCGCGGAGCGGTTCCACGCGCGCATCCGCGGCTCGCAGCTCGTCTATCTGCCTAACTGCGGCCACGCGCCGATGCTGGAGCGGCCGGAGGCGTTCAACGCCGCCGTCGGCGACTGGCTCGTCGAGACGCGCGCGCGCCGCGCGATCCTGGGAGCACGCCCTTGATCGAGCGGGTCGGCGGCGCGGCGCTCCGCGTCTACGCAGCGCACCGTCGCCGGACGCTCGAAGGGGTGGCCCGGGACGCCGCCCGCGTCCAGGAGGCGGCGCTGCTCGATCTGGTGAATGCCGCCCGCCACACCGCGTTCGGGCGCGCGCACCGCTTCGAGCAGATCCGCTCCGTTGCCGAGTATCAAGCGCGTACGCCCCTCGGCGATTACCTTCGCTTCCAGCCGCTCTGGGCGCGCGCGATCAATGGCGAGCGGGACCTCGCGTGGCCGGGCCGGCCACGCTACTGGGTGAAGACGTCGGGCACCACCGCCGGCGACAAGATGATCCCGGTGACACCCGAGGCGTTTCGCTCGCATCGCAAGGGCGGCTGGGACGCGCTGCTGGTCGCCGCCGAGCGCGCCGGCTTCGAGGAGGTCGCGGGCGGGCCACTCCTGTTCCTCGGCGGGTGCACGAGCCTGAAGCCGATCGGGCAGGGGTGCTGGGTCGGCGACCTCTCGGGGCTCATGGTCCAGGATCTGCCCCCCGGCTTCCGCACGCGCTACTCACCCGGGCGCGACATCGCGGCGATCCCCGACTGGGACCAGCGGATCGACGCCGTGGTCGAGCGGGTCCAGGGCCAGGACCTGCGGCTGATCTCGGGTATGCCGTCGTGGCTCCTGATCCTCTTCGAGCGCGTGGCGCGGGCCCACCGTGCCGCCGGCCGCCCCGTCGCGAGCCTCGGCGAGTGCTGGGCGAACCTCGGCGCGCTCATCCACGGCGGCGTCTCGTTCGCGCCGTACCGCGCCACGGTCGAGGAGTGGATGGGCCGGCCGATCGAGTACGTCGAGGTGTACCCGGCCTCCGAAGGCTTCGTCGGCGTCGCGACCGAGCGCACCGGCGGGCTGACGCTCATGCTCGATTACGGAACCTTCTACGAGTTCGTCCCGGTCGAGGACCTCGGGCGCGCGCGCCCGTGCCGCCATACCGTCGCCGACGTCGAGCTCGACCGGCCCTACGCGGTGGCGCTGACGACCCCCGGGGGGCTCTGGTCCTATCTGCTCGGCGACACGGTGCGGTTCACCGCGCGCGATCCGCTCCGCCTCGTGATCACCGGGCGCACGCGCCACTTCGTCAACGCATTCGGCGAGAACGTGATCATCGAGGAAGTCGAGCAGGCGCTCGTCGTCGCCTGCCGCCGGACCGGTGCGGAGCCCGCCGAGTTCACGGTCGCGCCGCGCTATCCGTCGGCCGGCGAGGCGCGCGGCGGCCACGACTGGCTCGTGGAGTTCCGCATTCCACCCCGCGACCGCGAGGCCTTCGTGCGCCAGCTCGACGAGGCCCTCGCCGCGCTCAACACCGACTACCGCACCAAGCGGACCGACGACGTCGGCATGGTGGCCCCGCGGCTCGTCGAGATGCCGCAGGGTGCCTTCCACCGATGGATGCGCGAGACCGGCAAGCTCGGCGACCAGCACAAGGTTCCGCGCGTCCTGAACGACCGCGCGGTCGCCGAGGCCTTGCTGACGTCGATCAGCTCGGGCGAGAGGGAGCCGCTCGTTCATTCGGTAGGCTCCTGAGGGACGGCGCCGGGGGACGCGTACTCCCGACGCGTCCTCCGGGCCGATCTCGTCGCGTCTCGCGCGCGCCCGAATCGTCACCCCGTCGTAATCATTCGGTAACGAAGCTTGGCTAGCGTCGGCCCTCGGGAGGACCAGCGATGACGTCGAGGATCCTCGGGCTCGCCCTGACCTTGGCCGCGGTCGCGCTCGGCGCGGCGCCGGCCGGCGCGATCACGATCTACCCGATCGACCGGGCCCAGATCCTGGCCGGCTCACGCTTCGACCTCAAGGTCGAGTTCGACGGTCTCGTCACCGCGTCGGACGCGAAGATCACGATCGACGGCAAGGACCTGGCCGCGGCGGTCGGCCGGCCGGCCGCGTTCGTGGAGCGCGAGGACGGGGTGGCCGCCTCGGCCCTGATCCTGCGCGACGTCTCGCTCGGGAAGCCCGGGCGGTACGCCGTCGTCGCGAGCGACGGGAAGACCTCGCGGACGGTGAGCTGGGAGGTCTTCGCGACCGGGCCCCGCCAGGCGCGCAACGTGATCCTCTTCATCGGCGACGGGATGTCGGCGGCGCATCGGACCGCCGCGCGCATCCTGACCGCCGGCATCAGCGAAGGCAAGTATCGCGGCGGGCTGGCCATGGACGCGATGCCGAACATGGCGCTGGTCGGCACCGCCGGGGTCGACTCGATCATCACCGACTCGGCCAATTCGATGAGCGCCTACACCACCGGGCACAAGTCGAGCGTGAACGCCCTCGGCGTCTACGCCGACCGCACGCCGGACACGCTCGACGATCCCCGGGTCGAGACGCTCACGAGCCTGATCAAGCGCACCGGCAAGATCGCGGTCGGCGTCGTCACGAACACCGAGGTGGAGGACGCGACTCCCGCGGCCATGGTGGCCCACACCCGGCGGCGCAGCGATTACGACCAGATCGTCGGGATGTTCCACGACAGCGGGGTCGACGTGCTGATGGGCGGCGGGGCGGCTCACTTCCTGCCGAAGTCGTCGCCGGGCTCGCGCCGGAAGGACGAGATCGACTACCTGGGAAAGTTCCGCGCCGGAGGCTACACGATCGCGACGACCGAGCGCGAGATGAAGTCGGCGACCGCCGACCCCGCCACGCGCCGGCTCCTGGGCCTCTTCCATCTGAGCAACATGGACGGCGTCCTCGACCGCAAGTTCTTGAAGCAGGGGACCGTCCCGTCGTTCCCCGAGCAACCCGACCTCGTCGACATGGTCCGGACCGCGCTCACGGTGCTGGCCCGCCACGAGGACGGCTTCGTCCTGATGGTCGAGTCGGGGCTGATCGACAAGTACTCGCATCCGCTCGACTGGGAGCGCGCCGTCATGGACACGATCATGCTCGACCGTGCGGTCGCCGCGGCCAAGGAGTTCGGGGGGGCGCGCAACGACACGCTCATCCTGGTCACGGCCGACCACACGCACGGGCTCTCGCTCGTCGGCACCGTGGACGACGCGGCCCAGGGGCCGGAGATGCGCGACCGGGTCGGTATCTACGAGAAGGCCGGATTTCCGAACTACCCGCCCGCCGACAACGACGGCTATCCGACGCGGCTCGACGTGTCGCGGCGGCTGGCGATCTTCTTCTCGGCCTTCCCCGACTACTACGAGACCTACCGCCCCAAGCTCGACGGGCCGTTCGTCCCCGCGGTCGTAGCGCCCGACAAGTCCTACGTCGCCAACGACAAGTACAAGGACGCGGCCGGCGCGGTCCTGCGCCTCGGCAACCTCCCGCGCAGCGCCCCGCAGGGCGTGCACTCGGGCGAGGACGTGGTGCTGACGGCGATGGGCCCGGGCGCCGAGCGCGTCCGCGGATTTCTCGACAACACCGAGGTCTTTCGCATCATCGTCGACGCGCTCGGCCTGGCCGCGACGACGGCGCGGTGATCGGGCGAACGTGATACGTTCGCCCGGCAACCAAGGAGGGCGCCCATGAATCGTCGGAGATTCCTCGGACAGTCCGCTCTGACCATCGGCGGCTTCGCCGCGACGTCGCTCGCCCGGCGCCCGGTATCGGCTCAGGGCACGGCGCCGGCGGTGGTCACGTCCGACGCGATGCGCCCGGCGATTCCGTACGGTGTGCAGAGCGGCGACGTCCTGAGCGACCGCGCGATCGTGTGGAGCCGGACCGACCGGCCGGCGCGACTGCACGTCGAGTGGGCCACGAGCGATTCGTTCCGCGACGCCTCGCGCGTGGTCGGGCCGGCGGCGCTCGCGGACAGCGACTTCACCGCGCGCGTCGATCTCGTCGGGCTACCCGCCGGCCAGCAGATCTTCTACCGCGTGCGCTTCGAGGATCTCGCGAGCCCAAAGGTGCTGAGCGCGCCGGTGGTCGGCCGGCTCCGGACGCCGGCGCAGACCCGCCGCACGGTCAGCTTCGCGTTCTCGGGCGACGAGGCTGGGCAGGGGTGGGGCATCAACACCGCCTGGGGCGGGATGAAGCTGTACGAGGTGATGCGGCGGACCGACCCCGACTTCTTCATCCACTCCGGCGATCAGATCTACGCCGACGGGCCGATCCAGGCCCAGGTCGCGCTCGACGACGGTACCACCTGGCGCAACGTGACCACGCCGGCCAAGGCCAAGGTCGCCGAGTCGCTCGAGGAGTTTCGCGGCAACTTCGCCTACAACCTCCTGGACGACAACAAGCGGCGCTTCTGCGCCGAGGTTCCCGTGCTGGTCCAGTGGGACGACCACGAGACGCGCAACAACTGGTACCCGGGCCAGACCCTCGGCGACGAGCGCTACAAGGTGAAGAGCGCCTCGCTGCTGGCCGCGTTCGCCAAGCGCGCCATGTTCGACTACAACCCGTTCCGCTTCGATCCGATCGATCCCGAGCGGGTCTACCGGTCGTTCGCCCACGGGCCGTCGCTCGAAGTCTTCATGCTCGACGAGCGGAGCTACCGGGGCCCGAACACGCCGAACCGCCAGGCGGTCCTCGACGACGAGTCGGCATTCCTGGGCGCGGCGCAGCTTCGCTGGCTCAAGCAGGCGCTCCTGGCCTCGCGCGCCACCTGGAAGGTGATCGCGAGCGACATGCCGATCAGCATCGTGGTTCCCGACCTGAACCCCGACGTGCCCAAGGGGACCTACGAGGCCTGGGCCAACGGCGATCAGGGGGCGCCGCTCGGGCGCGAGCTCGAGCTGGCGAGCCTGTTCGGCTTCATCAAGCAGAACCGGATCAAGAACGTCGTGTGGGTCACCGCCGACGTGCACTACGCGTCGGCCACCTATTACGACCCGGGCCGCGCGCAGTTCACGGACTTCACCCCGTTCTGGGAGTTCGTGGCCGGGCCGATCAACGCGGGCACCTTCGGCCCCGGCGAGATCGACCGCACGTTCGGCCCGGACGTGAAGTACTCCTCCGCGCCCCCGGGAATGAAGCAGAACCGCCCGCCGACCGACGGCATGCAGTACTTCGGCCTGGCGAAGATCGACGGTGCCACCGAGGTGCTGACCGTGTCCCTCGGCGACCTCACCGGCAAGATGCTCTACAAGGTCGACGTCAACCCGGCGTAGGGGGCCGCCGCCACTCACCACGTGCTCAGCGGGCGGGGGAAATTCCAGAAGCGGCGTGTCGTCGACGGCAGCCTCGAGATCTCGATCCCTGGTGCGATCGAGGACGCGAGCGATGACGCCCGCCTGCGCGGGTGGATCGACGAGTCGCGCGCCGTGTTGCCCCGGCTTCGAGCGATCGTGCGCAACGGCGCGCCGAGCCCGGCGCCGCTCGAGCGCGTCGTCGAGGATCTGAGGCGGCGGGTCGAGGCGCTCGAGCGGGAGCTGGCGCGCCTGCTCCGGTGACTCGCCGCACAACCTTCGCGCTCCCGTCACGAAATCGCAACGCGCCACGACTACCGTGGGCGCGGACATGGGGGCCGATCATTCGCCTTCGGTGACGCTCGACGGTGTCGCCAAGATCTTCCCGGGCAAGGCGGTACCCGCCCTCGACGACCTCTCGGCCACGATCGAGCCCGGCCAGTTCGTCGCGGTCATCGGCAAGTCGGGCGCCGGCAAGACGACGCTCCTGCGCTGCCTCTCGCGCGCCGCCGTGGTCACGCGCGGCGCGATCCGCTTCGACCAGACCGATCTCGCGGGGCTTCGTGGCGCGGCCCTGCGCGCCCACCGGACCCGCGTCGGGATGATCTACCAGCAGTTCAATCTCGTCCGCCGCCTGCCCGTCGTCGACAACGTCCTCATCGGGCGCCTGGGCCGGCTCTCCGGCTGGGCGCG
>JACXTT010014484.1_pt1 | contig 10308 bp, 5 predicted proteins | sample 9270951 | NCBI WGS metagenome assembly JACXTT01 (sample SAMN15532306, study PRJNA645909) | rock metagenome | isolation source: weathered quartz diorite | place: Puerto Rico | collected 2017-06-21
TCAAGCTGCAGCGCGCACTGGGCGATTCGGTGAAGGCCGGCGACCCGCTCTTCACGCTCGACTCGGCCGACCTCAGCAGCGCCTTCGGCGACGCCGCCAAGGCCGAGGCCACCCTGCGGCAGGCGCAGCGCGACTTCGCGCGGCAGAAGCTGCTTTTCGAGGCCGACATCACCGCGCGCAAGGACTACGAGGCCGCCGAACTGGCCTTCGGCGCCGCCACCAGCGACGCGCAGGTGACGAAGAACCGCCTCGCGCAGCTCGGTGCCGGCACGGGCGGCGGCTCGCACCGCGACTACGTGCTGCGCTCGCCCATCAGCGGCCGCGTGATCGAGATGACCGGCGCGCAGGGCGGCTACTGGAACGACATCAATGCGCCGGTCATGACCGTGGCCGACCTGTCGACCGTGTTCCTCACCGCCAGCGTGTCGGAGAAAGACATCGCCGCGCTGCGCGTCGGCCAAAAGGCGCGCATCGACCTCAGCGCCTACCCCGACCAGGCCTTCGACGGCACGGTGAAGTACATCGGCGAGGTGCTCGATGCCGACACCCGCACCGTGAAGGTCCGCTTGGCCGTGGACAACCGGCAGGGCCGCTTCCGCCCCGGGATGTTCGCCAAGGTGGTGTTCTCGGGCGAGGCGCATCCGGCGCTCACCGTGCCGGCCTCGGCGCTGGTGCAGAGCGGGCTCTACACCAAGGTGTTCGTCGAGAAGGGACCGTTCGCCTTCGAGGCGCGCAAGGTCGCGGTGGGGCCGGTCATCGGCGAGCGCATCGAGATTCTTTCGGGGCTGCAGGCCGGCGAGCGCATCGCCGTGAAGGAAGGGGTGCTCCTCAATGATTGAGCGCCTCGTCACCCTGTGCTTCCACCGGCGCGGCATCGCGTGGATCGTGTTCGCGTTCGTCGCGCTCTACGGCTGGACCTGCTGGAAGCAATTGCCCATCGAGGCCTACCCCGACATCGCCGACGTCACCTCGCAGGTCGTCACGCAGGTGCCCGGGCTCGCTGCCGAGGAAGTCGAGCAGCAGATCACGGTGCCGCTGGAGCGCGAACTGCTCAGCACGCCGGGGCTGCACGTGCTGCGCTCCAAGAGCACCTTCGGCCTGTCGCTGATCGTGGTGGTGTTCAAGGACGGCGTGGAAGGCTACTGGTCGCGCCAGCGGCTGCAGGAGCGCATCAGCGGCGTCACGCTGCCGCACGGTGCCACGCCCGGGCTGGACGCTTACACCTCGCCCATCGGCGAGATCTACCGCTACACGCTGGAGTCGAAGACGCGCGACCTGCGCGAGCTGTCGGAGCTGCAGTTCTGGACCGTCATTCCGCGACTGAAGAAGGTCAGCGGCGTGATCGACGTGGCCAACTTCGGCGGCCTCACTACACAGTTCATGCTGTCGCTCGACCCCGCCCGGCTGGTGCAGTACGGCGTGACGCTGCAGCAGATCAAGGACGCCATCAACGCCAACAACGGCAGCGCCGGCGGCAGCCTCATGAACCGCGGCGAGCAGGCCTACGTGGTGCGCGGCACGGGCCTCATCGGCTCGCTGCAGGACATGGGCAACGTGGTGGTCACGGCCAAGTCGGGAACGCCGGTGCTGGTGAAGGACCTCGGCACGCTGAGCTACGGCAACGTGGAGCGGCGCGGAATCCTGGGCAAGGACGACAACCCCGACACCGTCTCGGGCATCACGCTGCTGCTGAAGGACGCGCAGGCCTCGCAGGTGATCGAGGGCGTGCACGCGGCCGTGAAAGACCTGAACGACAACCTGCTGCCCAAGGACGTGAAGGTGGTGCCGTACCTCGACCGCGCGGCGCTGATCGGCGCCACCACGCACACGGTCGGCAAGACGCTGGTCGAAGGCATCGTGCTGGTCACGCTGGTGCTGCTGCTGTCGCTGGGCAGCCCGCGCGCGGCGGCCATCGTGGCGCTGACCATTCCGCTGTCGATGCTGATCGCCTTCGTCTTCATGCGGCACCTGAACGTGCCGGCCAACCTGCTGTCGCTGGGCGCCATCGACTTCGGCATCCTGGTGGACGGCGCGGTGGTGCTGGTCGAAGGCATCCTGCGGCGGCGCGAAGAGGCGCAGGACAAGCCGCTGACGCCGGCCGACGCCATTGCCGCCACGGTGCAGGTGGCGCGGCCGATCTTCTTCGGCATGCTGGTCATCATCGCGGCCTACCTGCCCCTCTTCGCGTTCCAGCGCATCGAATACAAGCTGTTCTCGCCGATGGCCTTTGCCGTGGGCTCGGCACTGGTCGGCGCGCTGCTGGTGGCGCTCACGCTCATTCCGGGGCTGGCCTACCTGGCCTTCCGCAAGCCGGGCCGGGTGTTCCACAACCGGCCGCTCGAATGGCTCACGCTGCGCTACGAAGCCTTTCTTTCCCGCGTGCTGGGGCGCGGGCGCTGGGTGGTGGCGACATGCGGCCTGGCGCTGCTGGGGGTGATCGGCCTGGGCGGCACCATCGGGCGCGACTTCCTGCCGTATCTCGACGAGGGCTCGCTGTGGCTGCAGGTGACCATGCCGCCGGGCATCACGCTCGAGAAGGCCACGGCCCTGGCCAACGAGCTGCGCAGCGCCACGCGCGAGTTCCCCGAGGTCTCGTACATCGTCACGCAGACCGGCCGCAACGACGACGGCACCGACCCCTGGACCGTGTCGCACATCGAGGCCAGCGTGGGGCTGCATCCCTACGACACCTGGAAGTCGGGCATGAGCAAGCAGGAGCTGATCGGCAAGCTGGCGGAGCGCTACAGGCAGCTGCCCGGTTTTTCCGTCGGCTTCATGCAGCCCATGATCGACGGCGTGCAGGACAAGCTTTCGGGCGCGCACAGCGACCTGGTGGTGAAGATCTACGGCGACAGCCTCGACGAGATGCGCCGCATCGCCGGCGACGTGATCGGCGTGCTCGAGAAAGTGCCGGGCGCGGCCGACGTGGCCATCGACCAGGAACCGCCGCTGCCCAACCTGAAGATCGACGTCGACCGCGCGGCCGCCGCGCGCTACGGCATCAACGTGGCCGACGTGAGCGACCTGATCTCCACCGGCATGGGCGGCGCGGCCATCGGGCAGGTCTACGTGGGCGAGAAGAGCTACGACATGACGGTGCGCTTTCCCGAGGCCACGCGCAACGACCCCGACGCCATCGCCGGCCTGATGCTCACCGCGCCCAACGGCGCCAAGGTGCCGCTGGGGCAGGTCGCGAGCGTCCGCACCGTGTCGGGCGAGACCACCATCACGCGCGAGTCGTCGCGCCGGCACCTCACGGTGAAGCTCAATGCGCGGGGCCGCGACCTGTCGAGCTTCCTGGCGCAGGCGCAGTCGGCCATCGAGCGCGGCGTGAAGTACGACCACCTGCGCTATCAGATCGCGTGGGGCGGCCAGTTCGAGAACCTCGAGCGCGCGCAGGCCCGGCTGATGGTGATCCTGCCGCTCACGCTGGCCATCATGTTCCTGCTGCTGTTCGCCGAGTTCGGCAACCTGCGCCAGCCGGCGATGGTGCTGCTGGTGGTGCCGCTGGCCATGCTCGGCGGCCTGGCCGCGCTGCACCTGCGCGGCATGACGCTGAACGTGTCGAGCGCGGTCGGCTTCATCGCGTTGTTCGGCGTGGCGGTGCTCAACGGCGTGCTCATGATCTCGCAGATCAACCGGCTGCGCCGCGAAGACGGCCGGCCGCTGCGCGAGGCGGTGATCGAGGGCGCGCGCAGCCGCATCCGCCCGGTGCTGGTCACCGCCACCGTGGCCGCTTTCGGCCTCACGCCCGCCATGCTGGCCATGGGCCTGGGCAGCGACGTGCAGCGGCCGCTGGCCACCGTCGTCGTGGGCGGCCTCGTGACCGCCACCCTGTTGACGCTGGTGCTGCTGCCGGCGCTCTACCACCTTGTCGAAACCCGGGCCGAAGCCGCCGCCGGAAGGCGCGCCGAAGCCGAGGCGGCCGCGCCGGACGCGGACCTGCAGGAGCAACACGCATGAAGAGCAAGAACATCCATTGGCACGGCGCTGGCTTGGCGCTGCTGTCGCTGTGCACGGGCATCGCCTGTGCGCAAGGCTCGGCCCCGGCGGTCGATTTCGCCAGCTACCTCGATGCCGTCGAGAAGCACAGCCTCGATCTCGCGGCACAGCGCGAATCGATCGCCGCCGCGGAGGCCGGCGTGTCGATCGCGGGTGTCGTGCCCGACCCGAAGCTCACCCTCGGCTATGGGCCCAAAGAGTTCAGCAAAACCATTGCGGTGAAGCCTCCGGTCAGCCGGACGGTCGCTCTCGAATGGGAGATCGAGACCGGAGGCAAGCGCGACAAGCGCGTCAAGGTCGCGAAGAGCAATGTGAAGCTGACCGAAGCGAACGTGGAAGGCTTCAAGCACCAGCTCTACAGCGATTCGGCCACTGCCTTCGCGGAGGCCTGCCGCACGCGAGAAGCGCTGGTGCGGCAAGAGTCGTCGCTGCGATCTCTCTCGGATGTCGTGCGGGCCAATGAAGTGCGCCGCAAGGTGGGCGATGCGGGCGGGCTGGAACTGCTGCAGTCGCGCACCGAGCGCGACCAGTTCCAGGCCGGCGTGGTCAAGGGACGGGCCGACGCGCAAGCTGCGCTGGTGAACCTGTCGGTGCCGCTCGGGCAAGGCTTCGGCACGCTGTTCGCGCAGCCGCGTCTGAACTGCGACTTCGCCGACTTCGTGCCGGGCGACGACGTCGACGCCCTGATCCGGCAGGCGCTCGATGCGCGCGACGAGGTGTTGATCGCCCGGGCAACCCTCGACAACGCGCGCATCAACGTCGAACTCGTGCAGGCCAACCGCTATGTCAACCCGACCGTCAAGCTGACGACCGGCCGCACGCCCGTTGGCCGCAGCAGCTTCGACGGCGACGGCAAGGAAACGCCCGGTTCGCCGGTCTCGCGCACCTTGGCGGTCGAGGTGGCGATCCCGCTGCCGTTCTCGCGGCTTCAGAAGGGCGAAATCATCCAGGCCGAGTCGGCCGTCACGCAGGCGATGCTGGGCCTGCGCGCAGCGGAGCTGAAGACCGACGCCGAGGTGCGCTCCAACTATGCGCAGTTCCTCGCAGCGCGCGAAAACCTGCGGCGCTACCGCGAATCGGTGCTGGCCGATTCCGACAAGGTGCTGTCGGGCATGCGCCTGTCGTATCGCAACGGGCAGGCCTCGCTGCTGGAGTTCCTGGCCGCGCAGCGCTCGGCCGACGACGCCTACCAGGCCTTCCTGCAGGCACAGGCCGACCTGGCCACCGCTACCGTGCAACTTCAACTGAGCGTCGGGCTGCGCCCCGCGCTGTGAACCCAAGGGGATTCGCCATGGCTGATTTCGAACCCGGACAGGTGAGCCGCCTGCTCAACCACCGGCTGACGCTCATCGTCCACGCCGATGCGCTCGACGCCGCCCGCGAGGCACTGCGCTGCGGCTTCTTCGATGCGCGGCTCTACTGGCGCCGCTCGCAGGAGCAGGCCTTGGGCATGCCGGCGGTGAAGTGGGCGCTCAGCGGCGAGTTCCAGGGGCCGCTGGGCACCGCGACGCGGCTGGTGCAGTGCCTGGCGCTGCACCTGACCACGCTGCCCGTGGTGCTGGTGCGCCTGGAAACGCTGGGCGGCATCGCGTCGCCCGTGCGACCCGCCTTCTCTTGGCGCGACGAACCGCTGGACAGCGCACCGGCTTTCCCGTTCGCGGGGCCGATGCACGACACTTCGGCTTCTTCCTCCTCCTCCATCCAGCCGGGAGCACGCGGATGAACATCTTCAAGACCTGGTTCGAGGCCTTCCTGAGCAGCCGCCACACCTCCCGGCTGTTCGGCCGGGGCGAGATGCTGGAGACGGTGTCCAAGGGCGGGCGCGGCGGCACGCAGCCCGTGTCCGAGCGGCTGTCGCGCGACCTGTTCCGCGCGGCCGACGACGACATCCCGTCGCTGCTCGTGTGGCTCGACTCGCACGAGGATGGTCTCAGCAGCGCCGAAGCCCAGCGCCGCCTCGCGCAGCACGGCACCAACGAAGTCGCGCATGAAAAGCCGCTGCCCTGGTGGATGCACCTGTGGCACTGCTACAAGAACCCGTTCAACCTGCTGCTGACGCTGCTCGCGGTGGTGTCCTATGCAACCGAGGACGTGAAGGCCACGGTCGTCATCGGCACTATGGTCGTGCTGTCGACGCTCATCCGCTTCGTGCAGGAGGGGCGCTCCAACCGCGCGGCCGAGAACCTCAAGGCGCTGGTGAGCAACACCGCCACGGTGATCCGGCGCGACCTGCGCACCGAGGCGGCCGAAGTGGCCGAGCGCTACTTCGACGCCCGGCCGCTCGCGCGCCATGCGCCGCAGCGCGTGGAACTGCCGATCCGCGACCTGGTGCCGGGCGACCACGTCGTGCTGTCGGCGGGCGACATGATTCCGGCCGACTGCCGCATCCTTGCCGCGAAGGACCTGTTCGTGAGCCAGTCGGCCATGACCGGCGAATCGCTGCCGGTGGAGAAGTTCGCGCAGCGCCAGGGCAGCGGCAGCAGTCCGCTGGAGCAGGCCAACATCGTGTTCATGGGCACCAACGTGGTGTCGGGTTCGGCGGTGGCGCTGGTGGTGGCCACCGGCAACCGCACCTACTTCGGCACGCTGGCCACGCGCGTCACCGCGTCGGACCGCACGCCCACGGCCTTCCAGGCGGGGGTCAACAGCGTGAGCTGGCTGCTCATTCGTTTCGCGCTGGTGATGGTGCCGATCGTGCTGCTGGTCAACGGCTTCACCAAGGGCGACTGGACCGAGGCTTTCCTGTTCGCGCTCTCCGTAGCCGTGGGCCTCACGCCCGAGATGCTGCCGATGATCGTGACCTCGACGCTGGCCAAGGGCGCGGTGCTGCTGTCGCGCAAGAAGGTGATCGTGAAGCGGCTGGACGCAATCCAGAACTTCGGCGCCATGGACGTGCTGTGCACCGACAAGACCGGCACGCTCACGCAGGATCAGATTTTCCTGGAGCGCCACACCGACGTGTTCGGCACGCAGTCGGCCGAGGTGCTGAAGTTCGCCTACCTCAACAGCTACTACCAGACCGGGCTGAAGAACCTGCTCGACCACGCGGTGCTCAAGCACGTGGAACTGCAGAGCGAGCTGAACCTGCGCCAGGACTACCGCAAGGTGGACGAGATCCCGTTCGACTTCGAGCGCCGGCGCATGTCGGTGGTGGTGTCGGAGCGCGAAGACCACCACGAGCTGATCTGCAAGGGCGCGGTGGAGGAAATTCTGGGCGTGTGCGCGCGCGTGCGCGTCGACGGGCAGGACATGCCGATGAGCGCGCTGCTGTTCGAGCGCGTGCTGCAGATCACCCGCGAGCTCAACCACGAGGGGCTGCGCGTGGTGGCCGTGGCGGTGAAGGAGCAGCCGTCGACCGATGCCGCCTACTCGGTGGCCGACGAGTCCGACCTGACGCTGGTCGGCTACGTGGCGTTCCTCGATCCGCCCAAGGAATCGACCGCGCCCGCGCTCACTGCGCTGGCCGGACGCGGCGTCACCGTCAAGGTGCTGACGGGCGACAACGAACTGGTCACGCGCAAGGTCTGCCAGCAGGTCGGGCTGAAGGTGGACGGCGTGCTGCTGGGCCAGCACATCGACCGCATGAGCGACCCCTCGCTCGCGCATGCGGTGGAGACCCACAACGTGTTCGCCAAGCTGTCGCCGCTGAACAAGGAGCGGCTGGTACGCGCCATGCGCGACAACGGCCATGTGGTGGGCTTCATGGGCGACGGCATCAACGACGCGCCCGCGCTGCGCGCGGCCGACATCGGCATCTCGGTCGACACCGCGGTGGACATCGCCAAGGAGGCGGCCGACCTGATCCTGCTCGAGAAGAGCCTGATGGTGCTGGAGGCCGGCGTGGTGGAGGGCCGCAAGACCTTCAGCAACATGCTGAAGTACATCCGCATGACCGCCAGCTCGAACTTCGGCAACGTGTTCTCGGTGCTGGTGGCCAGTGCGTTCCTGCCCTTCCTGCCGATGCTGCCGTTGCAACTGCTGGTGCAGAACCTGCTGTACGACATCTCGCAGATCGCCATTCCCTTCGACAACGTCGACGAGGAACTGGTGACCCGGCCGCTGAGGTGGAACCCCGGCGACATCGGCCGATTCATGGTGTTCTTCGGGCCGATCAGCTCGCTGTTCGACATCACCACCTTCGTGCTGATGTGGCACGTGTTCGGCGCCGACACCGAGGGGCAGCAGGCGCTGTTCCAGTCGGGCTGGTTCGTGGTGGGGCTGCTGACGCAGACGCTGATCGTCCACATGATCCGCACGCCCAAGCTGCCGTTCATCGGCAGCCGCGCGGCCTGGCCGCTCACGGGGATGACGGTGCTCATCATGGCGGCTGGCATCTTCCTGCCGATGGGGCCGCTGGCGGGCTACTTCAAGCTGGAGGCGCTGCCGCTGGGCTACTTCCCGTGGCTGGTGGCCATCCTGCTGGGCTACGCGGTGCTGACGACGCTGATGAAGCGCTTCTACATCCGGCGCTTCGGCTGGCAGTGAAGCGAAGAGGCCGGGCGGTGTTCAGGCCGGCACCGGCGCTTCCCACGCAAAGCCCACGCCATATACCGACCGTATCCAGTCGTGCTCCGGCGTCACCGCGCCGAGCTTGCGGCGCAGGTTCTTCACGTGGCTGTCGATGGCGCGCTCGGTCACGTCCACCGTGTCGTCGTAGGCCAGCTCCAGCAGCCGCGCGCGCGAGAAGATGCGCCCCGGGTGCCGCGACAGCACCTGCAGCAGCCCGAACTCGCGCCGCGTGAGGTTCAGCGGCGTGCCTTCGAGCGAAGCGCGCCAGTGCACGTCGTCCAGCACCAGGCCCGGCGCGTCGCTCTGCGACGAGCCTTGCCCGGGCGCATTGCCCGGCGCGGTGCGCCGCAGCACGGCACGCACGCGCGCCACCAGTTCGCGCGGCGAGAAGGGCTTGCACACGTAGTCGTCGGCGCCCAGCTCCAGGCCCAGCAGCCGATCGACTTCCTCGATGCGCGCGGTGAGCATGATGATCGGGTGCGCCGTGTGCTCGCGCGCGCGCCGCAGCACCTCGATGCCGTCCAGCCGGGGCAGCATGATGTCGAGCAGCGTGAGGTCGGGCGGCGTGGCCACGATGCTGTCGAGCGCGCTCTGGCCGTCGGTGAAATGCGTGGTTTCGTAGCCGGCATGGCGCAGGTAGTCCTGCACCACGGAGGCGATGTCGATCTCGTCTTCGACGATGACGATGCGTGTCATGAGGATGTGGCCAGTGGCAGGGTGATGGTCACGCGCAGCCCGCCGAGCGGCGAAGCGGACGCTTCGATGGTGCCGCCGTGCGCCTCGATGGTCGCGCGGCAGATCGACAGGCCGAGGCCGGAGCCGCCGTGCTCGCGGCTGCGCGAGGTCTCGCCGCGGAACAGGCGGTCGAACAGGCGCGGCAGCTCCTCGTCGGGCACGCCGGGCGCGCTGTCGTCGAACAGCAGGGTGAGGCAGTTGCCGGTCCATGCGCCTTCGACGATCACGTCCAGCCGCAGCTTGCCGCCTTCGTCGGTGTACGCCAGCGTGTTCTCCAGCAGGTTCATGAACACCTGGTGCAGCCGGTGCGCGTTGCCGTCGATCACCGGTTGCGCCGAGGCCGTGACATGGTCGACCGCATGCCGGTCGACCACGATGCCGCGCTTGGCGAAGCGGTCGCGCGTGTGGTCCAGTGCCTCCTTGAGCAGCGACAGCGGGAACACCGTGGTCGTGAGCAGGTCGCTCTGCGGTTCGCGCATGCTGCTGCGCAGGTCGTCGACCAGCTGGCCCAGGCGGATCACCTGGCGGTGCAGCCGCAGCGCGGTGCGCTCGTCGAAGGTACGCACGCCGTCCTGCAGCGCCTCGATCTCGGCGCGCATGGCGGCCAGCGGCGTGCGCAGCTCGTGCGCCGCGTCGGCCAGCCAGGCGCGGCGCGATGCCTCGACGGTGTCCAGGCGCTGCGCCATGTCGTTGAAGGTCTTGCCCAGCAGCGCGAGTTCGTCCGAGCCCTGCACCGCGACGCGGGTGGAAAGCCGGCCCTGCGCCACGTCTTGCGCGGCCTGCGTGAGTTCGTCGATGGGCCTGAACCAGCGGCGCGCGAGCAGCCACGACAGCACCAGCGCGAAGCCCAGCCCGCACAGGCCGGTGAGCACGATCACGCCCGACTGGCGCGCGATGAAGGCGCGGTCGGCTTCGCTTTCCAGCCCCTGCAGCGGCGCCAGCGCGAGGTAGCCGATGACCGACTTGTTGTGCCGGATCGGCATGCGCGCGGCATTGGCCATGTCGATGTCGGCGCCCACCACGCGCGCACCGCTCGCGTCGAGCACGGCCAGGCGCTGGTAG
>JACXTT010014485.1_pt1 | contig 10308 bp, 8 predicted proteins | sample 9270951 | NCBI WGS metagenome assembly JACXTT01 (sample SAMN15532306, study PRJNA645909) | rock metagenome | isolation source: weathered quartz diorite | place: Puerto Rico | collected 2017-06-21
TTTTTCCGGGGGCTGACCACCCCGGGCCAACGGCCGACGGGTACAGCCGTCTTTAGTCGGCTTAATTTGCAACGCCCCGAGTCTCACAACCGGTACGGGCCCCTCGGCGCTCGCGGTAGCGGTCTCGATAGGTCGGAATCGCTGATCAGCCCTTCCGGCCTTGTCCCAGGCGAGGACGAGCAGTTTGCCGCCTACCGCCATATTGCCGAAGCCGCCGGCAATGACGGGGTCAGGATACGCACTTTCGACATCATCCCCGGCGACCCCGGCAGCGGCAACCACCGCCTGGAGGAGCAAAATCCAGCTTTAGGGCTGAGGGCGATCCGGCTCAGCCTGGCCGATCACGAGGCCTTTCGAATTCAGCTACGGGCGATCATTAGGGCCGCCTATGGTAATTGTATTGATATCGTCCTCCCTATGATCTCCGGCTTAGGCGAGGTCACCCGTTCAAAAAAGATCATCGCCGAGGAACGAGACCGATTGACCCGCAGCGGCATTCCAGCCGGCGATCCTAAAGTAGGGGCAATGATAGAGGTGCCTTCAGCAGTTCTCACCGCTGACGCGATAGCCGGCTCATGTGACCTCCTTTGTCTCGGAACCAATGATCTAGTCCAGTACCTGCTTGCAGTCGATAGGGACAACGACGCCGTGGCCAGCCTGTATGAGTCGCTCCATCCGGCAGTCATCTTGGCTATTAGGAGCGTTGTCACTGCGGCCCATGCGGCTTCGGTCCCGCTCTCGGTCTGCGGGGAAATGGCAGGATCGCCATTCTATGTCCCGCTATTGATCGGTCTCGGTGTCCGCGAATTGAGCATTCAAGTAAAAGCTATCGAAAATGTTCGGCGGGTCTCGGCGGGGATCACGGTTGAGAAATGCAGGGATATTGTTGACAGCATTATGCGCCTTGATAGTGCCGACCAGATCGAACATGCTCTTAGACAACATTATCTTGAAAACTGGAGCGGCCTCTTTCCACCTGGGCTGCTGGAAACAAACCAGCGATAAAAATCACGCCAAAAATTAAAATCCGGAGGGTTTTGAGCGTTTACATAACGGTGAGGCTTGTCAGCCATCTCAATTGCCGGGCCTTTTTAAATAAATGATCCTGCTTCTAAGATCTTTCGGCTACAAAACCACCCTGCTAACAGCTTTGCTGCTATGTGCGGCCAACATCTTCGGTGTTCACGGTCAGTCAAAAGGCGCACCGAGAAAAAACAATCCTTTTTCACCCAGCCCGAACGTTGAGAACGACCAGGCAAACAATCTGGAAGGTCCCGCACTGCAGACCCCTGATAATTATGTCTACCGCAAAGGAACATTGCAGTATCCAACCGTGGCACGGCAAACGTATAAGCCCATCAAAAATACCACTGTCCGTTCGTGGCCGCTAACCGATATATACAAGGTCGGTATCGGCGACGTTATCCTCGTAAGCCTTAAAAACAATGCCCAGGCAGTCGGATATTTTAGGGTGCGCGGTGATGGAACGATAGATTTCCCGCTCGCCAGTGAAAATATAACTGTCTCAGGGCAAACTGTGGACGAAATTACCAATATTCTCAAGACCGGCATCAAACTCTTTGAGGATCCGCAGATCGAGGTAAAGGTTTGCGAATTTGTCAGCCACAAAATAACCATTACTGGTCTGGTAAGTGAGCCGGGCGAAAAAAGCCTTCAACGCGAGGCCGTACCGCTCTATGTCGTTCGGGCTGTGTCATTAGTCCAACCTCAAGCGACAAAGGTTTTTGTGACACGTTCACAAACCTCAAAGGTCGAATCATACAACCTTAATGATTCTCAAACCGAAAATATATTGGTATATCCAGGTGACTTAATAGAATTTACGGCAGACAGGTAATAGAATATACAATTAACTTCATTGTAATCTCATTGGATTGTTCAACATTTTTTGTTATACTTGTCGAGCCTTGATAGTGAGGCGCGTCGGGTGATCGCTTCTGTTAATGCGGAAGAGGAAAGTCCGAACACCACAGGGCAGCGAGCCGGATAACTACCGGGCGTTCGTAAAAACGGACGACGACAAGTGCAACAGAGAACAGACCAGCCCGAAAAGGGTGATGGGTGAAACGGTGAGGTAAGAGCTCATCGGCGCGACTGGTGACAGCCGCGGCCAGGTAAACTCCTCGCGGTGCAAGGCCAAATAGGGAAACGAAACCGACCTGCCCGGTCGGGTGACGAAGAAATTCGGCAGCGTTTCCGGGTAGGCTGCTCGATCCCGGTGGTAACACTGGGACTAGATGAATGATCACCACCCGTTTTATCGGGCAACAGGATCCGGCTTACAGACGCGCTTCACTTAATAGGCAACAACGCGCTTCGAAAAAAAATTTTGGAGGGATTTTTTATGGCAAACAGGAAAGGTGTTTTTATCGGTGCGTATGTTCCGAACGAACTGAAAGAATCGCTGCGCCGTCGTGCGGCCGGGGAACACCGCACGCTCTCACAAGAAATAACACGTATCCTGGTAGGGGCTGTTCATGGCAAGGGACTGCCCGCGGGCAGCGTCGATCGTCGCGGGGCGAACGTTGTCCCGCGCAGGAGGTCGACCGATCCGCCGATCCGCCGCCGAGCAGAGGACCTTCCGTATATTTCACCTGAAGGGAAAAAGAAATAGCCTTGTCAAATCAAACGATCGTTCAGCGATGCCGGATCAGTTTCTGGCATTGCTTTTTTGTGTTTGGATAGTTTGCTACCATCTTCCATGATGCAAAAAAATACAGTACTTTACATCATCATCGCGGCGCTAGGCGGTATCATCGGTGGATTCTTATTGGCGAATTCGCTTAACCGGTCCGAAATGGATACATTGCGGGCACAAGCTGAACAGACAAAAAAAAATAACACAACGGATACAAAAACCGGCGACGATACCTCGCTTAGTGATGACGAAATAAAGGCCAAGATCGCTGAGGCTGATAAAAATCCCGACAACCTAACGTTTCAGAAGGAACTGGGAATTGCCCTTTACAGGTATAGCGCAGTGAAACAAAATCGAGCATTGCTCAAAGAAGCGCTCCGCATTCTGACCAAGGCAAATTCCCTGGATGACAAGGACTTTGATATTCTCGTCGCGCTCGGCAACGCGCATTTCGATACAGGATATGATAATGACGACGCCGCTAGTTTTGCGACCGCCCGCTCGATCTATAACAAAGCATTGGCCCAACGACCGGACGACCCTGATGTCCGCACCGATCTTGGGTTGACATACTTCCTGCAGAAGCCATCCGATCTTGATAAGGCCGCGACCGAATTACAGAAAGTGATCAGCGCCAATCCGAAACATGAGAGATCGTTGCAATTCCTTGTTCAGGTCTTTATCAAGCAAAACAGGATCGCCGATGCTGAAAGGGCCCTGAATCAATTGAAAGGCATCAATGCAAACAATCCTGCGATCCCCGACCTCAACTCCCAGCTCACAGGGGCCGGAAAAGTGCAAAATAAATGAGAGACGCTATATTCATATTGATCGTTGCGGCCATTTTGTTTGGTTTGACGGCAATAAGATACCGCAAACAGATAGTTGGGATCATCGGCGTGGCAAGGATGTTGAAGGATGCAAGTTCCGGAAAAGCCATCATAAATACTGCCGGTCCGCCCGAAAAAACGATCCCTTTGGTAAATTGCAAAAAATGCGGCGTTTGGGTCCCACAAAACAAAGCCCATAAGGTTGGTTCAAATTACTATTGTTCAGATGAATGTTTGTCGTAAGCCGCGATCCTGGCGAGATCGGCTCATAGTACTATACGAATCTGTCCAAATACCACGCGATCATTCGTTCCCCGAACAGCATCGCAATAATCGAACCTATGCCAAGAAAGATACCGAATGGTATCTGGGCTTGAAAATTCCTTTCTTTTTGTCTCGCCACGACCGCAATTCCGGCGACCGCCCCGGCAAATGCCCCCACAAAGATCGTTAGGACGGTCAATCGCCAACCCAACAATGCGCCGATGCCAAACAACATCTTTACGTCACCCAGCCCCATTGCATCGATCCCGCGGAGAAGCTTCCACATTGCACCGATAGCCCACAGAAGGCCGCCGCCGATCAGAGCCCCAAATAATGCTCCGGCTAGACTTACTGCCCATGCTGGCCAGTTATGAAGCCAATTGATGGGAGCATAGGTCGTGTCCGAAAAGTAATTTGTGCCTGCAAATGCCATCGGGTAAACGACCCTCACGATCAGGGCGATCACCAACATCGGATACGTGATCACATTGGGCAGGATCATGTGCTCGGCATCAATAAAAACAAGAGCAATGATCGCAGCCGAAAATGCGAGGGCAACTGTCAAGTACGGCGTCAAACCGATCTGCCAATAGACAAGACAGAAAACAAATGCCGTTAATAGCTCAATTGCCGGGTATCGCCAAGAGATCTGATCCCTGCAGGTTGCACACTTTCCGCCAAGCATGAGCCAGCCTAGGATCGGAACATTATGGTAAAACTTGATCGGCGCAAGACAGTTTGGGCATTTCGATGACGGCAGGAGCGATATCTCATTGGGGATGCGATAAATGACCACATTCAAAAAGCTGCCAATACACGCCCCTAGCACAAATACAAAAACATACCCGGCCCATTCCGGGATCCCAAGTGTCGTCTCAAGAGAAACTAAGGCTATTATCTGCATCTGATCTTGTCGAAGGGAAATGTGACGCTAGGTCGCCCAGATAATAATAAAGTTTTACGGGATAAAAAGGAAGATGGGACAAAAATGTCCGTTGAATGTTACATACGGTATTTGTGTTCGTTCGAGTCATCAGATACTAAATTAGTCGTCGTGAGATTAAGTTTTTCTATCTTGCGCATAGCGGCAAAGAGATTTATTATCATCGTCAAAAAACTTTTCGGTCAGAGTTCAACCATAGGAGCCATCATGAAAAAGTCGATCCTTTTGCTAGCAGCGATATTGTTGTTCGCTTCCGCAGTGTTTACGGTAAAGGCAAACACAGATGTGCCGGGCATGACCATCTCCCCAATGCCAAAGGCAACCCCCGAAGCTACGCTCGATGCGGACGACGTTGACGAATTGATCAACGATCTGTCCGAAGGGCTTTATGACATTCTCGACAACGATGGCGCGATATCGGCGATCGTTGAAAGATGGATCGGCCGCGAAGACCTCGAGGGCAAGACGCGGTCGGAGATACTGACCATTCTCTTTGCCGACGTCCGGGCCGTCGTCCGGGACAAGGCGACCGAGGACAAGATCTGGGCCGACTGGAACGACGGCGTAGACAACAACGATCAGGGCAAATCAAAGGAGCAGATCGAAGAAGAAACGACGGCCAAGAAAGAGGTGCAGGGCTGGATCGCCGACGCCAAAGCCAATGAGGCGACATATAAGGCCTGGTTCAGATCGGCCAAGATGGACAAGGGTTTCGATCCGGTGAGGATCGCAGGTTTTTGCTTCAAGATGCTCAAGGGAACTATGGACGACAAGGGCTGCTGGTCGCTGTCGTCTTTCCGCGGCCTCGTCGCTTATTCCCAGATCGAAGGGATGAAGAACAAAGACGCCGAGATCAAAACGGTAGTGGATTTTCAGGGAAGGGTCGCTGAGTGTGAGAAGCAGAAGAATTGCGAGGCGTTAAAGGCCGAGGTGACGAATAGATTCGAGGATTTCTATCTGGACGACATGGCCGCCCAGCAAAAGGACAGGATGAACCTGATCCTTAATATTGTTGGGGTTCAAAACGGCTACGACCCCGACCGGTTCGCGGGCTTCTGCCTGAAACAGACCAATCAACCCGACGGGCATATCGGCCCCTGTGATGAATTTGTAAAGCTTATGCTCTTTGCCTACTGGCGCACCCACGGGACCGCGACCAGACAGGCTGACCAGGGCCGCCTTAATGCTTTCCTTAACAAGACCGTCCATTGCAGTGCCCCGACGAACTGCGCCCAGATCATTCGCAACTTAAAGAACCCGCCTGGCGGTACCGCGGGTTCGATGCTTAAGCCGCAGGCGAACACTCCGCTCGACGCAGATGGGTTCTATGACTACAAACGCGTCTTTGCGAGCTGTATGTCCGGCAAAAATGCAAATGACGCCAATGCGAAAACCGCCTGTGTTACCACGAACAGCGGCCCGTTCCTGATGTGGATGATGGCTGGCGGCACCGCAAATATGGATAAAGCCTTACTCAAAGAGAAGGTGGATGAGATGAAGGAATGGCTGAAATCAATGGGCATCGCGGCGCCAAAGCCTTCCCAATAAGTGTCGCGAGCGAATAAGCCGGTAATTGCCATGCGGGTTGTTAGTGTTGCCCATAGATAACTTTCTTCGGTTTCAAACCTAGCGAACCTTGGCGACATCATTTATTATCTTAATTGTTATAAGTAGTTATAAGCGTTTGCCGATAAGGAACCACCCGAGTTGAAACCGACCGACATAAAAGATCCGGAGTATTTCCATAAGGTTGTGGATTGCCAGTGGGCTTGTCCCGCTCACACGCCGGTGCCCGAATACATCCGTTTGATCGCCGAGGACCGCTATACCGAGGCGTACCTGATCAACTGGGACTCGAATGTGTTCCCCGGCATCCTCGGCCGCACATGCGACCGCCCGTGCTGCTGACACCGTAGATGAAGAAATAGGAGAATCAGTGAAGAAAATATTCATCGCTCTTATCGCATTGTTCGCATTCGCGGTCGTGGTCTCGACAACAGCGTCGACATCACGCGTCTCGGCAAGAGTCACTCCGCTGCCGCAGGCCACCCCGGATAAGCCGCTAAGTGAAGAGGAAGTAACCGCCCTCATTGAAACGCTTAAAGGCGGACTTTCGGATCTGGTCGAAGACGAAGATCAGGTTACCACGATCACGGAAAAATGGGACGCCCGCGAAAATCTGGCAGGTAAAACCCACAAGCAGATACTCGGATTGCTATTTGCCGACGTAAGGTCAGTTGTGAAAGACAAGGAAACACAGGACGCAGTATGGGCTAATTGGAACAAGGTTGATACCAAAAAAACAGAAGAAACTGAACCAGAACCGACGACGCCTGCAGCGAAGCCAAATCCAGGCGCAGGTCTTGGGCAGTACATTAGTGGCTTGACCTATAACCCGCAGGGTTTGCTTGCGGTCCAGGCGACGGGACGTCAGCCCGTATATGAAAAAGTAAATAGCCGGGTGGAAAATCGTCAGGTCGGAGCATTAAAGGTAACAAAATGCTCACTCACCACCCGAAGCTTGAGTAGAAATTTCACCGATATTGCGATCCTGCAGCCGACCCGCGGCGTGATCTATCCGGGATCGCTCGTATTTGCCGACAGAGCACTGATCGCAGGTGGCCCGCGCGCCCTGCCGGGGCTCGCCCGCGCTCCGGTCAATTTGCGGATCGATCTGCCAGGTGCAGATAACGACGGCCGCCTTACGATCGATCAACCTAGTGAGGCTCGTTTTCATTCGGCTCTAGGTGAAGCTCTGAATGGCTGGAACGCGTCGAGCTATCAAGATGGTTATGTCGATCGCTCGCGATCAGGTCATGCTTCGACAGTTGCCTACACCAGCGCACAAATTGCTTTGGGTTTGGGCTTCAACGAGGACTGGGCCCAAGGCCCTGTTTCCGCTCAATTCAAAAACGTCTCGGGAGCGGAAAAAAATGTTGTTGCCGTTGTTTTCAAGCGGGTTTTCTACACTGTCACCGTTGACGCTCCCGAAACGCCCGCCGGTTTTTTTGGTTCGGGAGTAACTGCCGAGGAGGCACGCGGTGTCTTTTCATCTGCGAAAGTTCCGGCGTATGTTAGCAGCGTCAGTTATGGGCGTTTCATAATGCTTCGTATGGAGACGGATAAGACGGTCAGGGCGCTTGATGCTGAAGCTGCTCTGAATTACGCGGCGGGTTTGACGGACGGCGCTGGGATGAAAGCAAATTACGATAATATTCTCAGGAACTCAGAGATCACCTTGGTGACCATCGGCGCGAACGGACAGGCTGCGACAGAAAATGTTAACGCTGCCGGTATCTCCAGGATGCTCAAGGGGACAACTGCTGCTTACTCAAAAACCAACCCCGGCGTCCCGATCAGTTACACGGTCAATTTTCTCAAAGACAATTCGGTGGCCAGAGTCGGGGCAACTACCGATTACTCCACAGAAGATTGTCAGGACTTTCCAAATTACTGGATCCTGATCCGTCAGAACGGTGCTTACATGGCCGACTTTACGGTTACCTGGGACGAACCAGGATCTCAGGGAAGAAAAGAAGAGGGAAGATACGCTGCCGGCAATAAGATGCAGGTTAACTTTCCCGGTGATGCGACAAACATTCGCGTCAACCTGAAAACGATGTCCGATTGGCCGATCCTGAACAAACTGCTGCAGCCTTCGGACCTGAACAAGTGTTATCAAACAGGCGGAGTTGCCACAGGGCCAACGTGGGACAACAATTGCCGAGAATAAGGAACTAACGACTTGAAACCTACTGACCTACAAGATCCCGAATACTTTCACAAGGTAGTGGACTGCCAATGGGCGTGTCCCGCGCACACGCCCGTGCCGGAATACATCCGTCTGATCGCCGAGGGCCGATATACCGAGGCTTACATGATCAACTGGGATTCGAACGTGTTTCCCGGCATTCTGGGCCGAACGTGCGATCGGCCGTGCGAACCGGCTTGTCGCCGTGGCCGTGTAGACGAGGAGCCCGTCGCCATATGCCGCCTAAAACGCGTTGCGGCCGACAATCGCGAAGACCCGCTGTCATACATGCCTCAAGGGCCTTTTGAGCCGAACGGCAGGAAGGTTGCGTTGATCGGTGCCGGGCCGGCTTCGCTGACCGTGGCTCGTGATCTCGCTCCGCTCGGTTATGAAATTCACCTATTTGACGAGCAGATCAAGGGGGGCGGCTTTATGCTGTCGCAGATACCTTCGTTTCGTCTGCCGATCCAGGTGCTGGACGAAGAAGTCGATTATATACTGCGACTCGGTATCCATACTCATTTCAAGCATTACGTGTCGTCACTTAAGGAAGTGCTTGAACAAGACTATGACGCCGTTTTTGTCGGCACCGGGGCGCCGCGTGGCCGCGATCTGCCCGATCTGCCAGGACGGCAAGAGGCCGACGACAATATTCACATCGGCATCAACTGGCTCGGCAGCGTTGCATTTGAGCACACGCACAAGATCGGCAAGCGCGTCATCGTGCTCGGCGGCGGCAACACCGCAATGGACTGCTGCCGCACCGCCCGTCGTCTCGGCGGCGAAGACGTCAAGGTCATCGTCCGCTCGCCCTTCGCCACGATGAAGGCCTCGCCGTGGGAAAAAGAAGATGCGATGCACGAAGACATCCCGATCATCGACAACCACGTGCCTAAGAGTTTTGTAATCGAATACGTCGATGACGACGCGGCGGACTCCCCTCCTTACGAAGGAGGGGTGGCACCCGCTTCGGGTGACGGGGTGGTTCTTTCGCCAGACGTTGAGGGTGTGGATCCTAACGTAGAGAACCACCCCGTCGGCGAAACGCCGACACCCCTCCTTCGTAAGGAGGGGAGTAAGAAGGCACGCCTCATCGGAATGCTCTTCGAAAAGGTAGAGGCCGTTTATGACGAGAACGGCAAACGCTCACTCGTACCGACCGGCGAGCCTGAGGTCTTTTTCCCGGCGGACGACGTCCTGATCGCGGTCGGTCAGGAGAACGCCTTCCCCTGGATCGAACGCAACATCGGCGTTGATTTCGACAAGTGGGAGATGCCGGTTGTCGATAAAACTACATTCCAATCGACACATCCCAAAGTCTTCTTCGGAGGCGACGCGGCGTTTGGGCCGGAGAACGTTATCACGGCGGTTGCACACGGGCACCAGGCGGCGGTGTCGATCGACCTTCTGTGCAAAGGCGAGAATCTTCTCACGCACCGCCTTCCTCCGATGGTCAATCTCCACTCGGTGAAGATGGGTATCCACGAATGGGCGTACGACAGCGAGATCGACGAATACGACCGCCCCGTCGTTCCGCAGGCTCCAAAGACGCAGACGTTGATCAACAGAAAAACTGAGGTGGAATTAGGCTTCGACCCGCTCGCGGGTTACGAAGAGGCGAAACGCTGCCTCAACTGCGACATGCAGACAGTCTTCGCCGCGCCGAAGTGCATCGAGTGCGACGCGTGCGTGGACATCTGCCCGACGAGCTGCATCACCTTCACCGCCGACTGCGAGGAAAATGATCTGAGACAACGCACAAAAGTCCCGGCCCTCAATCTAAACCAGCCGCTATCCGTCCCCGACGGCCCCAAGTCCGGCGTCCTCAAGGTACGAAACGAACGCGTTGCCCAACACTGAC
>JACXTT010014486.1_pt1 | contig 10308 bp, 8 predicted proteins | sample 9270951 | NCBI WGS metagenome assembly JACXTT01 (sample SAMN15532306, study PRJNA645909) | rock metagenome | isolation source: weathered quartz diorite | place: Puerto Rico | collected 2017-06-21
GGCGCCTGATAACGCCTCCTCCCATAAATCGTATCTTTGGGCAGCCATCCAAGCTCCAGCGGCGTCACGGGCTCAGGTTGGGAGGAATACTCAAGCACGCGCTCGGGCAGAAAAACACTGTTGGTCCCGGCCACCTTCCCGTCGGGGTCAAAAATCGGTTCCTGCGTGACCTTGAGGCCCGGTTCGCCGAGCCTCTGCCGGGACTGAAGGTGCAACAACAACGCTGCGCTACCACTCATGAGCAGCAAGACCAGCCCGAGAAGCAGCCACTTTTGTCGGGTCATGCCGTGTGAACCTCCAATCCTCGGATAGGCCCGGCCTCCGCTCTTCGCAGCCAGTGTCCCAACAACATGAGGCCGGCAATTACAGGCAGGTACGGAAGCATGCTGAACCAGGCGCTTTCGTGAATGTAGTTACCGGCGGCTTGCCCGTACATTTCCGAGGCGACGATGATCGTCACGAGTCGGATGACGTTGCCGATAACAGCCAGGGGAAGAGCCGCCAGCAAAATGACCAACCGCTTCCAGCTCTTGCGGAATTCAAGGAAACCGTAGATCGCCGCGAGCGAGAAAATCGCTGTCAGGCTACGGATCCCGCTGCACGCGGCCGCCACTTCATACTGAAATTTACCCGTCGGTTCCCAAATCCCTGTGCCGATCCGCACGACGTCGATACCCAGAACGCCCTGAGCGACAAAAACCGTCATTTTGGTTGCCATGAGCCGCAAAGGAATGGTGAGGTATTCCCCCGAGCTCCCTACTGGTACACAGCATACGGTCAAAAACAACGGGAAGAAGGTGGCACGCAGCCAGGCTGGGCCCCACACAAGACCCGTTAAGGCGTAGATCCCCGCAAAGAAGGCGAGCAATGAAACCCGGGTTTGTTGGACCATGTAACCGAGGATGTGAAACATGAGCGCCAGGGCGAGCAAACCCAGGGCTGGCCACCAGATCCGCTTGGGTACGCTGGATAGCTCTCGCCCTTTCAAGCAAAGCAACCCCAGGATCACCAACGGAACGAACCAGGCATAGGCTTCATCCATGCTGAGGATCTTGGAGAGGGACTGCGCGGCGGTGGCGACATCCAGGCCACCGGCGTAGATCCAAAACCACCAGCGGAAAATCGAATGCGTGTTGACGTACCCAAGAGTGGAATTACCCAGGAAATGAAAAAGAAGACACCAAGCGGCGAGCAGCCCAAAGAAAATCGGCTTATCCGGGAGCCGCCTCCAGCATTGGGCGCACCCGTCCCAAAACTCAAAAAACACTCTTCCCGATCTTCTTACGTTCAGGCTCACGGCAATACAGCATCTGACCATTTTTGCCCGATTCTACTCAATGCTTATTTCCTTCAAACTTTGTTCCCGTTGTCCCATTCCCGTCCCAATTAAGACAAATACGGCCAACCAACATGCCAAACCCGAACGTCCTTTCCAGCAAATGGATCTTCAATATACTCAGTTTACTGCCCCGAATCCTCCTCCAGTTTGCCATTGGCCATCTCCAAGTAAATGTTCGCCCGGGTTTTCATTACCAGAACGTTCGACGGCTGCCTACCTTCACGATCTGGGTCAGACCGGATTCGGACATTCGGCCGTTGCTTCAATGAGTCCGTTCGCGCCGGAAGAATCGCTGCCGTTGACCCTGGACTGCCGCGTCGACCTTTCGAACCGACGCACGGCGCGGCTAGGCCCGCTTGTTAACCGCGAGCGCTGCTTCATATGCTTTGAGCAACTGTTCGACCGAGCGATCCCAGTTGAACGCAGTCCGGCTCCGTTCCGCGCCGTCGCGCCCCATCCGCTCACGAGCCTCCGGATCATCCAGCAGGCGGCCAATCGCGTCGCCCAATTTCTCCGCCGAATTTTCCGCGACATAACTCGCCGCTTCACCCGCCGCCGCGCGGCCTTCCTTGATCTCGAACATCACCTGGGGTTTGCCAAAGGCCATGTACTCGAGCGTCTTGTTCATTGTGCAATGGTCGTTGTAGGCATTGATCGGGTCGCACGCGACGCCCAGGTCGATCGTCTGAAGGGCGGTAAACAGGAAGTCGTTGTCGACGCGCCCGGGCAAATCGACAAATTCCCGCAGACCGAGTTCGTCGCGAAGTCCCACGAGCTTGTCATATTCCGGCCCGGTGCCCATCAGCAGGAAACGCACGTCGCGCCGGCCGCGCTTGTGCACGAGATGCGCGGCGGCCTCGATCAGATAATCCACCCCGTCCGCGCTGCCCATCACCCCAATGTAACCAACAAGATACTTTCTGCCTTGTTTCAAATTCGGATCCGGCGCCACATCCGCGGCGGCAATTTGCGGCGCGGTCCGCACGGTAAAGACCTTTTCTGCCGGTTTCCTGCCGCGGGCAAGCGCCACCTGTTTTACGGATTCATTGGTCGCCAGGACCACGTCAGCGCACGCGTAAGTCAACCGCTCCGCGAGGCGCACGAGCCAGTAGAAGATTCCGCGTTTGCCGAACTTGGCCTCGAACATTTCCGGCCACAGATCGTGGACGTCGTAAATGACACGCGCGCCGACGAGCTTGAACGGCCAGGCCAGCACAAACAACACATCCGGAGGATTGCAAAGATGAATGATTTTGAAGCGATGCCGCCGCCACACTCTCCAGGCCAGGCGGAATTCTCCCCAGAGCGCCGAGGCGTATTCGCGAAAAAATCCCGCAAACCCTCCCGCCTCCTCGCTGATCTTGTGCCGGTAAATCTGGATGCCCTCGCGCCTCTCCTCCGGCTGCGTACAGCCGCGCATTTGCGGACAGATCACCCGCACGTCGTAGCCGGCGTCGCGCAGCGCACACGATTCCTGCCAGACACGCCGGTCCAGCGGCACGGGGAGATTCTCGACGATGAGGAGGACGGAAGGCTTCGCCATGCGGTTTGCAGGATTAAACCGCTGAATCGTTGAACCGCTCAAGTCCCCGCTGCCTGGCGGCGTTTGAATGCGGCAACCCAGCAAAGGTCGACGGTCGCAGCCTCACCAACAAAACCCTTCATACTTCACCGGCAACTGCTGCAACTCCGCCCAGCCATTCACATCGAGAATGCGGTGCCGGGAGGTGATCACCTTTGTCAGATCCGCTATGGCCGCGCAGCGCTGCGCGGCGACGATCAATCCCTGCTGGCCGACGGCCAGCGCCAGGTCATCGTGCAGCAGGGACGCCAGGTGCGGCATCTTCGTGTCGATGAGTCGCTTGTTGCTTCCTACCAGTTTTGCCAGATTGAGCTGCGGATCGTAGATTCGGATTTTGTAACCGCGCCCCAAGAGATTCTGGGCAACTTCGACCATGGTGCTTTCGCGCAAATCGTCCGTGTTCGATTTGAACGACAGCCCCAGGATCACCACCTCGTTCTGTTCCGCGCGCTCGATGAGTTGCAACAAACTGCGCAAATGATGTTCGTTGCTGGTCATCAGGTTTTCGAGCAGCGGCAGCGGCACGCCGTGCTGGCGGCTGAAATGATTCAAGGCCCGCACATCCTTGGGCAGACACGATCCGCCAAACGGGTTGCCGGGCCGAAGGTAATAAGGCGAAAGGTTCAGCTTCACATCGGTGCAGAGCAGTGTCATCACGGAGTTCGAGTCGACCTCGAGCTGCTTACCCAGCCGGCCGATTTCGTTGGCGAACGTAATCTTCGTTGCATGAAACGCGTTGGAGGCGTACTTCACCATCTCCGCCGTCGGCCAATTCACGACCGACGCATGCCCGCCAAACACCTGCATGAGTTCTGCAGATGGCCGTTGCCCATCGCGGGTTCCGACCACAGCGAGCGACGGCTCCATGAAATCTTTAACCGCCGTTCCTTCGCGCAGAAACTCCGGGTAATAAAAAACCTCGAGGCGCTTCTCCGCAACCAGATCCGCCATCACGTCCTCCACCAAACGCTCCGTGCTGTGAGGCAACATCGTGCTACGAAAAATCAGGACATGCGATTTGGACCGCGCCCGCAATGCGGCGGCGACTCGCTCGGCAACCTGCCGGACAAAACGCAAATTCAGCGCGCCCGAAATGGTCGAAGGCGTTCCCACGCAGACGAACGAAACGTCGGTCGCAGACACCGCTTCCGCCGCGTCCGACGTCGCTCGCAGCAAGCCCCGTTGGTTCGCCTGTTTCAGCAAATCCTCCAGTCCCGGCTCAATAATGGGCGCCTCGCCCCGGTTCAACGTCTCGACTTTTTGCGAGGCAACATCGACTCCGACGACATGATGTCCTTGCTGCGTCAGGCACCCCGCCGTCACGGCGCCAACGTATCCCAAACCAAAGATGCTGATCCTCATGATCCGCGGGAGGCTAGGAATGTTGTACGGAAAACGCAAGTTTTGTCGCTACCCGGCCGCGCGACGAGTTTCAGATACGGCCCCCATTCCACTTTGCGGAACGCCGGCGACACTGTTCCCGCAAACTCCGCCTCCAGTTCGCTCGTTGCCGCCGACTTGAGGGGACCGAGATTTCCTTGTTCCGCCACCTGGACCTCGGCCCATTCGGCGCCCAATTCGATCAGCACACTCACGTGGCGGCGCCTCAACCAAAACCTCCGTTCACCCACGACTTTCAGGTCCGTTCCCGGCGCGAATTGCCAGCGGACACTAAAGTCTGCCGGAACGGTCCATGGACCCGCAGAATCCTCGACCTGCCACCCATCTTGCGTTACCAGCCGAACAACGCGGCGGGTCAGCGAACCGTTCGCGAGCCGCCAATCCGCGGTGATTCCGCCTTTAGCATCCGCGTTCCAGCGAGGCGCTTCGTGGGTTTTCGACCAGAGAAACGTCCCCATTCTGACCGGGTGAGACTCACGCGCCGGACTTGGTCCGTTGTGGGCCTCTCGGGAGGCCAGCCAGGTTCTGAGTTGCGGGTCGCTGTAATAGGCGCCAGTGCCCGGATCGACCACGATGGCGACGCCGTCGATCCAAATCGACAGATGCAATGCGTCGACGTGGCCATGAGCCGCAGTCTTGTGCAAGCCGAGCGGGGAAAGGTCCCAACGCAACCACCAGTCTCCAGATTCACAGGTCCCGTAGCCGCTGTCCGGGTAAATCCGCCAGTCATTGCTTCGCTCGGTGTAAGACGGATCACTTCGGCCCGGCGGAGGCGCGACCTTGGGCGGTCCACCAATCCAATAATCCAGCGCGGCCTTCGCCGGTGAGCGGTTCAGCCAATCACGCCACTCGGTCAGAGCGGTCCTTTCGTCGACAAAAAACGGCGAGACAAGCCCATTGTCGGAGTCGCCGTAGTCCCAGGGTTCGCGGGGGACCTGGACTTCCCAGAAGAATTTCGCGGCGCGCCGAAGTCGTTCTTCAACATCGGAGGAAATTCTGTGTCCTGCCGCCAACAACGCCGCGCGCGTCTGCCAGCAAAACTCCCAGGAAAACAGGTGATAATTTAAGGCCTGCTCCTTGTTTCCGCCGTCCTCGGCGAATTGGGTGAGGACTTCACGTTCCCACAGCGTGGTCAACGCCTCGAGCGACGTCGCCCAGCGCTCCAACTCCGGCCAGCGCGCGATGGCCAGGATCAACCCGGCCAGTTCCCCCAGCAGATGGTTGTTCGCCGATGAACCAAAGGACCGATACCGCCAAGCAAATCTGATGTGCGCGGGCAGGATCTCGCGACGGAGCTGCCCCAAGACAACATGGGCATCCGGCTCCGCGGGAGTGCGGATCTCCTCGCGCTTGCCATTTGGGCCCTCCACACAGCTCTCTCCCCGGTAAGACGGTGACACCGCGCGGATCAGCAACGCATCGATCCACGTGAATTGCACCAACCGCATACCGGCTTCCAGTGCGCTCGTCCAGTTCCAGCCGCGATAAGGCGGATTGTGCCGCAGCCAATCGTTTAGCCACACTAGGCATTTCCACCCGGCGCGTTCATCCCGCAACACATACGCCGCCATGGCGAGCCGGATCAGTTGATGCCAGCGGCTCAATTCCCAAATCAACTTGATGTCTGCTCCGCCAGGCAGCTTGCGATGGTTCAGTCTGAAAGCGCTTTTGTTGGTCGCCAGGTTGTTGCCGACGAGGTAATCCTTGTGCCAGCTGGGGGGATCCTCCACTTGAATGCCCAGGTGGCCGAAGGCTTTCCAGCGGCCCTCGATGATTTCTCTTGTATCGAGCGCCAACGCTTCGCGCAAGATCCGTGGCGCGGCTTCCGGGCGGGGCAACTGGGGAGAGTCCCTGGCCCGGACGGGTCTAAGGGAACCTGGATCCGGCCGTCGGGGCCCGTCGAACAACTTAAGAATCTTCTTGCGAACGTGCGCCGCGATTTCCGCCGGTTCCATCGCCCGTAGCCGATGCCAGTACCAAAGCAATGGCGACATGAGAATTAAAGTGGATTCTCGCGACGTGGACGAGATGAGGCGCCGCTTGGTACATCCCCGGCCGCGTTCACATGACATCGGTTGCAACCTGAACGGACGGTCCGTCGCATGTTTCGTCAAGCGCCAGTCGTCACGTCCACCGAGGCGGCCTTTTGAATTGATTCCAACACGGCGAACGTGAGCTGCAGGCTGGCGCGGGATTTTTCGTACGGGAGCGGGTGCTCCGTCTGGCAGCGCAGAAATTGCGTCCAGGCGGCCATTTCCTCAGCGTGCCCCTTCGATGTGTAAGAAACGGATTTTCTTTTGCGGCCGCGATGTACGAACAGCTCGTGAAAATTGACGATTTCGGCCACGACACCCGCCGCGTAAACCGTCAGCACTTCTTTGGGAAAACCACTGTCCCCTTCCGCGCTGTAAACCAATTGGCCGCACGAGCCGTCTGCGAACTCGACTTGCGCCGTCACGCTGTCCGGAAACGGCAAGCGCCCGCCCGCCGGCCACGTCGTCTGCGCCAGCACACGCACGGGTGGCGCGTCGAACAGGAAACAAAAGAAGTCCAGGAAATGACACGCTTCGCCCAGCACGCGTCCGCCGCTTTCCGCGTAATTGGCATACCAATGCCGCGGGTCGAGCTTGCCAGGCATCACCCGGAAGCTTGCGGTCTTCGGGCCCGGCACTGTGCCAAGGATCTTTTTCAACTCCACGCTCGCCGGCGCGAAACGGCGATTGAAACCCACCATCACCGTGCCGGCGCTTTTCGCGTAAACCGCGTCGATTTCAGCCAACTCCTCGGGCGAAAGGCAGAGCGGTTTTTCGACAAACACGTGGCGATTCGCCGCCAGAGCCTGGCGGACCAGCGACGCGTGCAAGTTATGTCGGGTCGCGATCAACACCCCTCCGTCGGCGCGATCCTCCGACGCGGCAAGCGCCGGACGAGCCGCGCCAAAAATGGCGCCGACATCCGTGGCCGCTCTCTCGAAGCCGAATTTCGATTTCACATGGTTCGCGCTGAGCGCGGTCTGGTTGACAACCGTCCCGAACGCGATTTGACCCTTCAAATGGGGCAGAAGCATCGTCCGCGCGAAGTTGCCCGCGCCGATCACATCCAAACGCGACACCGACTCGGTTCGACGTCGTCCGTGGTCGCTGGTCGGCGGAGGGCCAACAGCCACTCGGGGTCGCTCGGTCGAAGAAACGGCGGACAACCCAGCACTGACAACCGGTTGTCCTCCATACTCGAGCACTACTCCCACGTCCGTGGCGTCTTCCCGCATTAATTCCTGGTACACGGCAAGCGCCGTTTCGAAATGCGCGCGGCGAGTCGTGAGGGCGTCGAGATTGAGTTGCCCTTTCGCCATTAAATGCAGGCAGGCCTGAAAGTTGCGCTGCTCGGTCCAGCGGACATAGCCGATGGGATAATCGGTCCCGCCCCACTCGTAACTTGGATCGTACCGGCCCGGTCCGTACGCACGGGAGTAGCGGATTTCCAGTTCTTTTTCGTAGAACACTTTCCACGCCAGGTCCGCGCGCGTGTTTCCGACGATGACCACGCGTCCTCGGTCGCGCACCGCTTCCGCCGCCTGTTCGATCGGCGCGTTGCTTTGTGTCGCGGTGCAAATCACGGCCGCGTCGACGCCATAGCCAGCGGTCCACGCTCGCACTTCGTCCGCCAGGAGTTGCTCCCCGGGAATGACCACCTGCTCCGCACCCATCGCATGGCAAAGGGAGCGGCGCGACGTGATCAAATCAACAGCCATTGCTCGGACGCCAGCCAAACTCAGCAAGTTCGTCACGAGCAGACCTACGAGTCCCTGCCCTATCACCAACACGTGGTCGCCGAGTTGCGGTGCCAGTTGCCGGACGGCTTGCAGCGCAATCGCGGATAGGGTCGTGTAGGCGGCCTGCCAGTTTTCAACCCCAGCCGGCACAGGCGCGGCGAGCAAATCCGGCAACGCAAGAACCTCCGCGTGAAAGGCACACTCGTTTCCGCCACACGCCACTCGGTCGCCGACGCGAAATCGAGTGTTGAGCGGGTCGACTTCGAGGACAACGCCGGCTGCGCTATAGCCGAGCGGCGTGGGTGTTTCGAGCCGGTTTCGGACCTTTTCCAGCGCAGCTCTCCAGCCGAGATTACGCGCTGTGTCGAGCACCTTGCGGACTTGGTCGGGACGCGCGCGCGCCTTCTGAAGAAGGTTCATTCGGGCCTGCTCGACCTTCATCTTTTCGGTGCCGATACTGATCACTGAATGGGTGGTGCGGACGAGCACGCCCCCGGGCGGCGCGACTGGCTGCGGAACGTCCTGCAATTCGAGACGACCGTCCTGGTATTGTGCGATTTGCTTCACGGTGCGTGGCCGGACACTACTTCACCTTGCCCGGTTCACGGGTTGCAAGCCTCAAGTGCGAACTCGCTGAAGGTTTGAGCCCACATAGGGGTTCAGTCGTGGACACGCGGCCACCCGACCGGCGAAGCAAATGTTCCTGCTGCACTGGCCGGGTTTCTCCGGACCGCCTCAGGCTTGACGCCCCAACATTTTGTGTGATATGCCAAGCGAACCACAGCATGGAGTAGCTCGCTGTATCCTATGCGTTGCCCGAAATGCGGTCGTCTGGATGATAAGGTCATTGATTCCCGCGCTTCTCGCGAAGGTTCGGTTATCCGTCGTCGTCGCGAATGCCTAGAGTGCGGTCATCGGTTCACGACCTACGAGGAAATCGAGCACGAAGGGTTGATGGTCATCAAGCGCGATGGACGCCGTGAAGCATTTTCGAAGGAAAAGCTGCTCAGCGGTATTCGCAAAGCATGCCAGAAACGACCGGTCAGTCCAAAGGTCATCGAAGATCTCGTCGAAAAAATCGTCGACGAAATCACCGACAAATACGAGCGCGAAGTTCCCTGCATGGCGCTTGGTGAACGGGTTATGGAAGGATTGCGGGACATCGACGATGTGTCTTACGTCCGCTTTGCCAGCGTGTACCGGAGGTTCCAGGAAGCGACGGACTTTGTGCAAGCAGTGAAGAAAATGGAGGAACAAACATGATTCCACTTCGCCCGGACTGCTTCACGTTGACAATTCCGGGGGGCGAATCAATCCCTTGCTCGGCCAACCTTATTAACATCCATCTGCTGGGCGAGGCAGCGAATTTGCTCGACCCGGAATTGATCCACAATGCCGCGCGCGCCGTGTTGCACTATTTCAAGGTCGAACAAGGCAAGTCCTGGGTGTCCGCGCACGAATTCTCGCGGAGCCTGGCGATGGTGCTGCGCGGGTTTGGGATCCATCTCGATTCGGGTGCCGCCGCGGTCCTGGAACGCCGAATCAGCGAGTCGGACCTGCACGAGCTGGCCTGGGAATCCGGCCATGGCTTCGAACTCGCCTTCTTTCCCCGCTTGCGCGACGAATTGCGACAACAGCTCAATCGCTCGCCGCACCTCGTCCGCTTCAAAGGATTGCGCCCATGCGTTAAACAACTCGCCGGAGCGCGCCGCTGGACCGGCCGTTGTCAGCGTCTGAGCGACCAGATTGTGGATTACTTGCGCCACTGCCTGAGCCGTGATCCGGACGCGAAGCAGTGTTCGCTGATGGTGTTGTAACCACGCCGCGCCACGCCGGGCGACTTCCCGCGGTTTGGAATTTACACACGGCTAACTTGGAGTACGCTCCGGGCCGCCACGTTTTCCGTTATGAGCAAGACCCTCTTTGAAAAAATCATCGCCCGCGAAATCCCGGCGGACATTGTTTACCAAGACGATCTGGTGCTGGCCTTCCGCGACATTAAGCCGCAGGCGCCCGTCCATGTGCTGATCGTGCCGAAGAAACCGGTGCCCAGAGTCGCCGAGGCGACCGCGGAGGACCATCGCCTGCTGGGGCATCTGTTGCTCAAGGCCGCGGCGGTGGCCGCCCAACTCGGGTTGAGGCAGAGCGGCTATCGGCCGGGCCTTAACAACGGCCCCGATTGCGCCGAAAGAGTGCCGCCATTGCCTTGCCAAC
>JACXTT010014487.1_pt1 | contig 10307 bp, 9 predicted proteins | sample 9270951 | NCBI WGS metagenome assembly JACXTT01 (sample SAMN15532306, study PRJNA645909) | rock metagenome | isolation source: weathered quartz diorite | place: Puerto Rico | collected 2017-06-21
GCCGCGAGCAGCGCCGGCGCGAAACGGGCGCGGGCGCGCGGGGGCCCGCGCCCGGCGAGGGCGAAGCCGCACCCGGCGAGCGCGACGACCGCGAGCCGCAGCATCCACTCCGAGCCGAGCACCGGGATGAGGAAAAAGCCGCACGCCAGCGCGCCCAGCACGCAGCCGACCGAATTGGCCGCCCCCATCCGGGCGGCGAGCGCGGCGCGCCCGCGCTCGGGAAAATGCTCGAGTCGGAACAGCAGCGGGTAAACCACGCCGAGCACCGCCGCCGAGGGGAGCAGCAGCAGCCCGGCGGCGCTCCAGCGCAGGGCCTCGCCCGCGGCGAACGACTCGATGGGATGGCGATGCATCCGCGCCCAGTCGCCTAGGGCGATGAACGAATTCGGAATCAGCGGCCAGAGCAGGAATTGCGCCGCGAGCGACGCGGCCCCGAGCAAAAAGATCCGCCCGACATCCCTGCGCGAGGGGCGCGCCGCCTCCGGCCAGAAGCGGGTCGCCCCCCAGCCCCCCGCGAGCAGACCCGCGAGCACCGCTGCGAGCATCGCCGCGAAAGCGTAGACCGAATTGCCGATCGCGGTCGCGATCAGGTGGGTCCACAGCACCTCGAGGCCGAAAAAGAGGAAGCCCGAGACGAAGGCGAGCGCGACCAGGGCGCGGGCGCCGGCGAATTCGCCGCTCGCTTTCGCGCGCGGCGGGAGCGGCGCGACGGCCGCCCCTCGCGCAAGCGCGAGCGCCGCGAGCCCGGCGGCCCCGTCGAGAAGCGCGGTCGCCGCGAGGGTCCCGTGCAGGCCGAGGCGGGGGAAGCAATAGAACGGCCCCGCCAGCGCGCCGGCGAGCGCGCCCAGCAGGTTGAGGGCGTAGAAGCCGGCCATTTTTTTGCGCGGCGACTCGATGCCCCACGCCTCGAGCGCGCCGACCACCGCGGGAAAGCTCATCCCCATGAGGATCGTGGGCGGGAGGATCCAGGCGCCGGCGGCGAGCCCGCGCAGCCATTGCAACAGCCAGAAATGGTCGGCGCCCAGCCTCAGCAGCGGCACCAGCCGGACACCGAGCTTGTCGCCGCCGAAGCGGAGCAGCAGCGCCCACGCCGCGACCCCCACCTCGAGCCAGCCATAGAGGCGCAGCGGGTGCGCGGAAGGTCGCCGGCTGAACAGCCACCCCCCGAGCGTCAGCCCGCCGAAATAGACCGCCAGCACCACCGCGCCCGCCGGGGTCGAGGCGCCCACCAGCGCGGTGAGCAATTTCTCGAAGACCTGCTCGGCCAGCAGGCCGCCCGCGCCGGTGAGGACGAAGAGAAGGGCGAGGATCGGGATCGCGCGGCGGCTCATGGGGCGGGGGATTGTAATGGCGCGTCGCGGATAATGCGCGCGTGCGCGCGCTGCCGCCCGGCCGGCTCTTCGGCGACCGCCTCCACGAGGCGCGGGTCGGCGGCTTCACGCTCTCCGAGCGGCGCTACCCCGGCGGCTTCGCGACCCCGTCCCACGCCCACGCCCGCCCGCTGCTCTGCTACGTCGTCGACGGCGGCTACACCGAAACGCTGCCCGGGCGCACCCGCGAGTGCGCGCCCGCGACGCTGCTGCTCCATCCCGCGGGCGAGCGCCATGGCGAGCGCTACCACGCGCGCGGCGGCCGCTCGTTGATCGTCGAGTGCGACGCCGGCGCGATCCCGGATTCGCAGCCCGGCCTCGACAGCGGCGCCCACCCGCGCGGCCCACGGCTGGCGACGCTCGGCGCGCGACTTTACCGCGAATTCGTGGCCCCCGAGCCCGACTCGCCCGCGGTGATCGAGACGCTGTTGACGGCCCTCCTGGGCGAGGCGGCGCGGACATCCGCTCCTTCCCGCGCCGTCCCGCCGTGGCTGCCGCGCGTGCGCGAACTGCTGCGCGAACGGTTCTCGGAAAAGCTGACCCTCGACGCGCTCGCCGCCGAGGCGGGCGTCCATCCGGTCCACCTCGCGCAATCCTTCACGCGCTGGCGGGGCTGCACGATCGGCGAATACCTGCGGGCGCGCCGCGTGGCGCACGCCCGCGAGCGGCTGCTCCACGGCGACGAGCCGCCCGCCCAGATCGCCCTCGCGGCCGGCTTCGCCGACCAGAGCCATCTCACCCGCGTCTTCCGCCGCGCCACCGGGATGACCCCGGTCCGTTACCGCGCGGCTTATCGCCGTTGAGCGGACGGCCCCTAATTTCAGACTAGACGCGCGGCGGCGCGCGGGGTTGACTGGCGGTGTGAGCGCGCCGATCCGCATCGTCGATTCCCACACCGGCGGCGAGCCGACCCGCGTCGTGATCGCGGGCGGCCCGCCGCTCGGCGGCGGCCCGCTGGCGCGGCGGCGCGAACGGTTCAAGAGCGGGTTCGACCGCTACCGGACCGCGGTGATCGGCGAGCCGCGCAGTGCACCGGCGATGGTCGGCGCGCTGCTGACGGAGCCCGAATCGCCCGGCGCGCTCGCCGGCGTCATTTTCTTCAACAACGCCGGCTATCTCGGGATGTGCGGCCACGGCGCGATCGGCGTGATCGCCACCCTCGCGGAACTGGGGCGGATCGCGCCGGGGATCCACCGCCTCGACACCCCGGTCGGTCCGGTCGAAGCCGAGTTGCACGACAACGGCGAGGTGACGATCGGCAACGTCCCCAGCCGGCGCGCCGCGAAGGGCGTGCGGGTGCGCGTCGACGGCCACGGCGAGGTGGCCGGCGACGTCGCCTGGGGCGGCAACTGGTTCTTCCTCACCGAGGGCGCCCCCGCGCCGCTCGAAGTCGCCCACGCCCCCGCGTTGCTCGCCTACACGAGCGCGATCCGGCGTGCGCTCGCGCGCGCGGGGATCGCCGGCGACGACGGCATCAAGATCGACCACGTCGAATGCTGCGGGCCGCCGCGCTCCCCGGACGCGCACGGCCGCAATTTCGTCCTCTGCCCGGGCGGCGAATACGACCGCTCGCCGTGCGGCACCGGCACCAGCGCCAAGCTCGCCTGCCTCCACGCCGACGGGAAGCTGCGCCCCGGCGAGCGCTGGATCCAGGAGAGCGTGACCGGCTCCCGCTTCACCGGCCGCGTCGAGGTCGAGAACGGGATCGTCCGCCCCTTCATCACCGGCCGCGCCTTCGTGAACGGGACCGCCGAACTGAAGATCGACGGCGAGGATCCCTTCCGCTGGGGGATCCCGTGAAGGGTCGCTCGGTCGCGGTCGTCGGTGGCGGGGTGATCGGCCTCTGCAGCGCCTGGTTTCTCTCCGAGGCGGGCTTCGCGGTCACCGTCGTCGAGCGCGGCGCCGAGGACCACGACGGCTGCTCGCAGGGGAACGCGGGGCTCGTCTGCCCCAGCCACGTCGTGCCGCTCGCCGCCCCCGGAATGCTTTCGCTGGGATTGAAATGGCTGCTCGATTCGCGCAGTCCCTTTTACGTCAAGCCGCGCCTCTCGCCCGGGCTCTGGCGCTGGGGCCGGCTCTTCATGGGCGCGTCGACCGAAGCGCGCGTCGCGGCGGCCGCGCCGCTGCTGCGCGACCTCAACCTGCTGAGCCGCGCGCTCTACGAGGACTTCGCCGCGCGCGACGAGTTCGGCTTCCGGCGCCACGGCCTGCTGATGCTGTGCGAAACCCCGGAAGGGCTGCATGACGAGACGCGCGCCGCCGAGCGCGCGCGGGCGCTCGGCCTGCAGGTCGAGCTCCTCTCCGCGGGCGGCGCGGCGGCGCTCAACCCCGAACTGCCGGCGCGCGTCGCCGGGGGCGTCCTCTACGCGCAGGACTGCCACCTCCATCCCGCGAGCTTCCTCGCCGCGCTCACCCGCCGGCTGCGGGAACGCGGCGTGGCGTTCCGCTTCGGCGCCGATATCACCGGATGGGCGAACGACGGCCGGCGCGTCGTCGCCGCGCGGAGCGCGCGGGGCGAGATCGCGGCCGATGAATTCGTGATCGCCGGCGGCGCCTGGACGCCCCCGCTCGCCCGGCCGCTCGGATTGCGCGTGCCGATCGAGGCGGGCAAGGGCTACAGCCTCACCGTGCCGCGGCCGCAGCACAACCTGGCGCTGCCGGTCATCCTCCACGAGGCGCGGGTGGCGATGACGCCGATGGGGGACGCGCTGCGGGTGGGCGGCACGATGGAGCTCGCCGGGCTCGACGAGTCGGTGAGCGCGCGGCGGGTCGAGGGGATCGTCGCCGCCGCGACGCGCGTCTTTCCGGGCCTCCCCGCCGCCGATTTCGCGGCCGTCCCCGCCTGGCGCGGCCTGCGCCCCTGCTCGCCCGACGGGCTCCCCTACATCGGCCGCGTCTCGCGCTTCGACAATCTCTCCCTCGCCGCCGGGCACGCGATGCTGGGTCTCAGCCTCGGCCCGGCGACCGGGAAGCTGATCGCGCAGTGCCTGACCGGCGCGCCACCCTCCATCCCGCTCGCCGCGCTCTCTCCAGACCGCCATCTCTGACACAGGAGCTTTCATGGCCGCGAAAACCGCTTCCTCCCGTCTCCCCACCGACCTTTTCGCCGGCGTCCTCCCCGCAATCACCACCCCGTTCAAGGCCGATCTCTCGGTCGACCACCGCGCGCTCGCCGCGCACGTCCGCCGCATGACCGCGGCCGGCTGCACCGGGATCGTCGCGCTCGGTTCGCTCGGGGAGGGGGGCTCGCTGAGCGACGCGGAGAGGTCGGCCGTGCTAGCGACCTGCGTGAAGGCGGCCGGGAAGGCGACGGTGATCGCCGCGATCTCCTCGCTGACGACCGCCGGCGCGGTCGCGCTCGCCCGCGAAGCGGCGCGGCGCGGGTGCAAGGGGCTGATGGTGCTGCCGCCCTACATCTACGCGGGCGACGCGCGGGAGATGGACGCGCACATGGGCGCGGTGCTCGACGCGACGAAACTGCCGGCGATGCTCTACAACAACCCGGTCGCCTACCGGACCGACTTCCCGCCCGAGCGGATCGTCGCGCTGGCGCGCCGCCACCGCACCCTCGTCGCGGTGAAGGAGTCCTCGACCGACGTCCGGCGCATCACCGCGATCCGCGCCCTGCCCGGCGGCGAGCGGCTGGCGATCGCGGTGGGCGTGGATGATCTGATCGTCGAGGGGATCGCCGCCGGGGCGGTCGGCTGGGTCGCGGGGCTGGTCAACGCCTTCCCGCGCGAGTCGGTCGCGCTCTTCGAGGCGGCGCGCGCCGGCGAGACGCGGCGGGCCGCGGCGCTCTACCGCTGGTTCCTGCCGCTGCTGCGCATGGACACGGTGCCGAAGTTCGTGCAGTTGATCAAGCTCGTGCAGGCGGAAACCGGAGCCGGTTCGGCGCGGGTCCGGCCGCCTCGAAGGGAAGTCGCCGGCGCCGAGCTCGCCGCCGCGCGCGCCGAGATCAAGACGGCGCTCAGGCGCCGTCCGGGGCTCGCATGAGCCTCTCGGGCCGCTCGCTCATCGGCGCCCGCGAGGGCGGGGGAGCGCCGGCCGCCCGGCCCCTGCGCGCCTTCGACCCCGCGCGCGGCGTCGAGCTCGAGCCCGGTTTCCTGCCGGCGACCGCATGGGATGTCGACGAGGCGTGCGAGCTGGCGGCCGCCGCCTTTCCGAAATATCGCGATCTGCCGGGCGAGCGCCGCGCGGCCTTCCTCGAATCGATCGCGGTGAAACTCGAAGCGGCCGGAGAACCGATGCTGGAACGAGCGGCCGCCGAGAGCGGGCTCTCCGCGGCCCGGCTGCTGAACGAGCGCGGCCGCACCTGTGCACAGCTCCGCTTCTTCGCGGGGATCGTCCGCGGGGGGGCGTGGGTCGACGCGCGGATCGACCGCGGCGATCCCGCGCGCGCGTCGCAGCCGAAACCCGAGCTGCGCTCGATGCTGCGTCCGCTCGGCCCGGTCGCGGTCTTCGGCGCCGCCAACTTCCCGCTCGCCTTCTCGGTCGCGGGCGGCGACACCGCCTCGGCGCTCGCCGCCGGCTGCCCGGTGATCGCGGTCGCGCACGAGTCGCATCCCGGCACCGCCGAGCACGCGGGGCGCGCGATCCGCGAGGCCGCCCGCGAGAGCGGGCTGAATCCGGGTGTTTTTTCCCTGCTGGTGCCCGACGGCCATGACACCGGGAAACGGCTCATCACGGATCTCCGCCTCAGGGCGGCCGGCTTCACCGGCTCGCGCGCGGGCGGCCTCGCGCTCGCCGCGCTCGCGGCCGCGCGCGCGGAACCGATCCCGTTTTACGCGGAGATGAGCAGCCTCAACCCGCTCTTCCTGCTGCCGGGCGCGCTCGCCGAACGGGGCGACGCGCTCGCGGCCGGCCTCCACGCTTCGCTGACGCTCGGGGTCGGTCAGTTCTGCACCCGGCCGGGGCTGGTGGTGCTGGTCGACGATGCCGCCGGACTCGCCTTCCTCGTCGCGCTGGCCGCCCGTTTCCGCGCCGGCGCGCCCGGCGTGATGCTCAATCCCCGCCTGCGCGACGCCTACGCGAACGGCGCGGCGGCGCGCGCCGCCCACCCGCGCGTGACCGCGCTCCACGCGCCCGCCCTCGCGCCCGGCTGCCTCGGCGCGCCGGCGCTCTTCGCGGTCGCCGCGGCCGATTTTCTCGCCGATCGCTCGCTGCGGGGCGAGCTCTTCGGCCCGACCGCGCTGATCGTCCGCTGCGGAAATGTTCGCGAGTTCTCCGCGCTGATCGACGCGCTCGAGGGCGGGCTGACCGCGACCGTCCACGCGGGCGCGAACGAGGGGGCGGAGGCGGCCGCGCTGCTGGCGGCGCTCGAGACGAAGGCGGGACGACTGCTCTGGGGCGGCTTCCCGACCGGCGTCGAGGTCGGCGCCGCGACGGTCCACGGTGGACCGTTCCCCGCGACCTCGGACGGACGATCGACCTCGGTCGGCGGCCGCGCGATCGAGCGCTGGTGCCGCCCGGTCTGCTGGCAGGATGCGCCGCAGGCGGCGCTGCCCCCCGAGCTCCAGGACGGCAATCCGCTCGGGATTCTCCGCTGGCTCGACGGCGTCCCGACACGCTGAGCGTCAGAGGCAGGTCGCGCCGATCTCCTCCGCCGGCCAGCTCTTCGTCGCAACCAGCGCCATCGCCGCCCGCGGGGTCAGCTCGGGCAGCTGTGCGGCCAATCCCGGCGCGAGCAGCAGCGCGCCGAAGCCGGTGTCGCCGAAGGGGCCGATCCGCTTCCGGGTCAGCCGCGCCTTCAGCCGCGACCACCGGTTCGCGCCGGACCTCGCGCCGGACGCGAAGCGGGAGGCCGCCACCGCGGCGAGCTGCTCGTGGAAGAGCACCACCCGCATCCGCCCGAGGTCGGCGAAGGAGAGTCCGCCGGGACAGAAGAAGAAGAGCGCCTCGTCGAGGATTCCGGGATCGGCCGCCCGGTGCGCCGCCAATTCCGCGGGCGAGAGCGTCTCCGCCCCCTCGAGCGCGGCCTGCTGATCCGCGACCAGCCACACCCGCGATTCGGCCAGCTCCGGCAATTCCCGGGCGGCCCCGCGCGCGACCGCCGCCGCGTCCGCGAGCGGCCACGGGTGGATGACCAGCGAGGGCTTCACCCGCGGATTATCGTCGGCGGGTCAGTCCAGTTGGGCGCGCAACATCCACGCCATCTTCTCGTGGGCCTCCAGCAGCCCGGTGAGGAAATCGCTGGTGCCGGCGTCGCCCAGCTTCGCGGTTTCGTCCACGCCCTCGCGCAATCGCCGGACGACCGCCTCGTGGTCGGCGAGCAGGTCGGCGAGCATCTTCCCGTCCGAGAGCTTCGCGGCGTTCTCCTTCAGCGTCGCGAGTTTCACGAACTCGCCGTGGCTGGCGACCGCGCGGCCGCCCAGGGTGATCGCCCGCTCGGCGATCTCGTCGATGAAATTGTTGAGTTCGGTGTACTGCGCCTCGAAGAACTTGTGCAGCGGCTCGAAGTTCGGGCCGGTCACGTGCCAGTGGTAGTTGCGGGTCTTGGTGTAGAGCGTGTACTCGTCGGCGAGCAGCGCGTTGAGGCGCGCGACGATCGCGGCGCGGTTTTTGTCGGAAATGCCCAGCTTCGGTTTCATGGGGGGTCTCCTGAAGACTGCCGGGAATGCGCGGGGAACGATTTTATTTCCGGCGGATCGGGCACGCCGGCTCAGCCGTCGAGATCGCCGGTGTGGTTGGGGAAGCGGGGATCGTCCCGCCGGCGCCTTGATCGCCTGCGCGACGAAAATCAGTCTCGCGCCGGTCGCGTCATTCGGCACCGCATTTTCAAAGCGCGCCGCGCGAGCCGGACAAAGACTCGGCGCAGCCGCGCCGAATTGACTCGGGACCCGGGACTCGGGGCGTATTTCGCTAACATGGCGCCGTGCGCCTCTCGGTCCGCTTCTGGGCGACGCTCGCGGTCTTCCTCGCCATCGCGCTGGGGGTCGCGGGCTTCTGGCTGTGGCTCTACAACCGGCAGATGGGCGAGGCGGAGGTCGGGCGGCTGCTCGACCGCTATCGCACGGAATTGGGGGCGGTCGCGATGGCGATCCCCGAGGGGACCACCGGCTCGCGCGAGCGCGACGTGGCGCTCTCCCGCCTCAACCAGTTCCTGCTCGAGAAGGAGATCTTCGAGAAGTTCGACGTCTACGGGCCCGACGGGAAACTGGTCGCCCACCGGGAGGTGCGCGAGGTGCAGCGGCTCGACCCCGGCGCCCCCGAGGGGGTCGGCGTCGGGGTCGGCGAGCGGCAGACCCTCGAGTCGTTCAGGCAGCCGCTCGAAATGCAGGTTCCCCTCGCCTCGGGCGGCGCGGTGACCGCGGCGATGAACGGGCAATTGCTGCGGAAAAAATCGGCCGAGCTGCGCGCCGCGCTGGGGCGCCGGGTCGCCGCGGGGGGGCTCGTCTCCACCGCGCTCATCCTCGCGCTGTTCGTTTTCACGCTGGTGCTGGTCGAGCGGCTCCACCGCGAGCGGGCGGCGCGCGCCGCGGCCGAGGAGCTCTCCGCGCTGGGGCAGCTCGCGGCCGGGCTGGCGCACGAGATCAAGAACCCGCTCAACGCGGTCTCCCTGAATTTGCAATTGCTGGAGGAGGAGATCCCCGCCGCGCAGCGCGCGGGCTCCCCGCAGACGCTGCTCGAGGCCTCGCGGGGCGAATTGAAGCGGCTCGACACCCTCGCGCGCGACTTCCTGCTCTACGCCAAGCCGGTCGCCATCCGCCGCGCGCCGATCGCGCTCGAGCCGCTGCTGCGCGAGCTGCGACGGCTGCTGGCGCCGCTGGCCGACGAGCGGCGGGTGGGGCTCGAGGCCGAGTGCGACCCCGAGCTCGCGGTGCTGGGCGACGAGGGGCTGCTCCGCCAGGCGGTGATGAACTTGCTGCTCAACGCGATCCACTTCTCCCCCGCGGGCGCGACCGTGACCGTCGAGGCTCGGCGCGAGGGGAAGCGGGCGCGGGTCGAGGTCGCCGACCGCGGCCCCGGCGTGGCGCCCGAATTGCGCGGAAAAATTTTCCAGCCCTTCTTCTCCACCCGCGAGGGGGGCACCGGGCTGGGGCTCGCGATCGCCTCGCGCATCGCCGCCGCGCACGGCGGGGAAATCGTTCTCAAGCCCGACGAGCAGGGCCGGGCGGGAGCGCGCTTCGCGCTGGTCCTGCCGGCGATGGCGGAGGCGGGGTAGCCGCGGGGAGGGGGGCGCATCAACTTCCTCCCCGTCGTCCCGCAACCCCATGCCGTCCGGTCACTTGAAGATTTTCACCCGACGCCGCGACGCTTTTCCGCGAATTCGCACCTGAAGGGTTGATGGTGACGCAGACCGCCGTCCCGCTCGCCCCCGAATTGACGCTCGCCCGCGCGGCGCGCGGCGAGGCGGTCGCGCTCGAAACGCTCTACCGCGAATTGCGGGGGCCGCTCTTCGCGCTGCTGGCGCGGCTCTGCCGGACCCGCGAAGACGCCGAGGACCTGCTGCACGACAGCTTCCTGGTCATCGCCAAAGAACTGCGCGGCTACCGCGGCGAGGGGAGCTTCAGCGGCTGGGCGAAGCGGATCGCGGTCCGCCAGGCGCTGATGTTCTACCGCAAGCGCGGCGCGATCCCGAAGCACGCGCCGCTGCCGGGCGACGACGAGGACGGACCGGCGCCCGCGGCGGGCGGCCCCTCGCCCGCCACCCTCGCCGCCGCGCGCGCCGACCTCGAGACCCTGCTCGCGCGGCTGGGCGAGACCGACCGGATGATGCTCTGGCTGCACGAGGTCGAGGGGTGGACCCACGACGAGCTGGGCGCGCTCTTCGGCTTCTCCGCCAGCGGCTCGAAATCGCGCCTCAGTCGCGCCCATCAAAAGCTCCGGGAGTGGCTGCCATGAACGACTCGCTCCATCTCTCCCCCGGGCGGCTGCTCGAATTGCGCGACGCCTCGCCGCGCCCCGCGGAGGCGGCCCACCTCGCGGCCTGCCCCGGCT
>JACXTT010014488.1_pt1 | contig 10306 bp, 8 predicted proteins | sample 9270951 | NCBI WGS metagenome assembly JACXTT01 (sample SAMN15532306, study PRJNA645909) | rock metagenome | isolation source: weathered quartz diorite | place: Puerto Rico | collected 2017-06-21
TGCGTGCGGGGTTCATGCTCATGCCGCTGTAAGGCGCTTCAAAGGTGATAAACAACGTAATTAATACGGCAACAATATAGGGCGTGAGTTTACTCACTTCCTTTTTGCTTTCCAGCAGCAATACGGTAGCTATCAGCAGGAAGGAAACCAGGAATTCCAGCATAAACGCCACCGCCGGGCCTGCTTTTCCGGGCATCGTAACAATATAATTGATAGCCGGGTGTTGCATCCACGCCGGGAAAAGCAAATACACCAGCCACATGCCCAGGCTGCCGCCTAAAAACTGGAATACAATATAAAAGAAGCCATCGGTTTTATTGATATCGCCCAACTGGTAGCGTATAATCGTCACCGCGGGATTGATGTACGCGCCGGATTGTTTTCCAAAACGAGACGTAAAAATATACAGGGCTGTAAGCCCCATAGCGAGCCCTACCAGGAAACGCCGGAGCAGCGCCGAAGCAATGGCATGCCGTATAGGCAGGCCGGGGTATTCTACCAGCGCATCAAAAAAGCCTGCCGAAAACATAAACAGCCCCAGGCCCAGCGCCTCATCAAGGTATTTTCGCAGGTGTAGCAAGGCCGTTTTATTTGAGGCGTTCCGTTAAATGTTCTCCTACCCGCAGGGCATTGGCCATAATGGTTAGCGAAGGGTTTACCGCTCCTACAGAAGGGAAGAAGCTGCCATCCACTACATACAGGTTGTCGATATCGTGTGTTTTGCAATTGATATCCAGTACCGAAGTAGCGGGGTCGGTACCAAACCGCAGGGTGCCTGCCTGGTGCGCCACCCCGGCCAGCGGTATGTCTTTACTCAGATAAATATCGTGCGGTACCAGGCTATGGCCGCCATCAACATCAGCCAGCGCATGTTTCCATTTATGGATCAGGCGTTCAAAACCCTGGGTATTATTGGGCGTATAATCCAGGTGAATCTGCCCGTTAATGACCTGCACCCTGTTTTCCGCAGCGGGTAAGTCTTCCCCGGTAAACCACCAGTCCACCGAATGGCTCGCCATCTCACTCAATACTTTTCCCGGGGTAAAAAAAGGAGCGTCGGGCGAAATCTGGTCTTTGTCAGATTTTCCCAGCAGCTGTATATGGCCCATGGGAAACGCGAAATCCGTTTCTCCCCAATAAAAATCATTTACCGCCATTGTTTTTTGAAAGCGCGTGGGGTTCTTTTTCGTGCTGATGCCCAGCATGGCGGCGCTCAGGTGTTTCATAAAATTGCGGCCCAGCTGCCCGCTGCTGTTGGCCAGGCCATTGGGATGGGTAGAGTTGGCGCTGTTGAGCAATAATGCCGCGGAGTTAACCGCACCGCAGGCTACTACTACAATGTCGGCTTTAAACTGCTGCAATTTATTTTGATACGTTACTTCAACATAGTCCACGGCCTTGCCATCGGCGGTAGTAACCAGCCGTTCTACTTTTGCTTCGGTAAGCAGGGTGATATTGTTATTGGGCAATGAGGGACGTACGCAATTAATGTCCGCATCGCTTTTGGCATGCAGCAGGCAGGGAAACCCATCGCAGGTGTTGCAGCGAATGCATGCGCTGTTGTGCATATCCGCTTCATTGAGCTTTACCCCCATGGGCATATAAAAAGGATGGTAACCGTTTTTTACCAGTTCATCGTGCATTTCCTGTATGCGTGGCTCATGACTGATGGCGGGAAAAGGATAGTCACTGCTGCGGTAGGGCTCCGTGGGGTCAAGCCCCATTTTGCCATGCACGCAATAGAGCTTTTCGGCCGCAGCATAGTACGGTTCAAAGTCGTTATATTTCAACGGCCATTCGGGCGATATGCCGCCCACGTGCTGTACTTTTTCAAAATCCTTTTCGCGCAGGCGGAATAAGGCGGCACCGTACACTTTTGTATTTCCACCCACCCAATAGCCCGTGCCGGGATGCAAATCCTTGTCGCCGCCGGTTTTCCATACTTCTTTGGTATGATACCGTTCCTGCTGGAATACGGCTATACTGTTCCAGTTTTCTTTTTCGCGGGGCAGGTAGCCGCCTCTTTCCAATACCAGTATTTTCTTCCCGGAATTGCTGAGCTGGTGCAGCAATGTACCTCCGCCTGCGCCGGTACCGACGATGATGATATCATACGTATCCATTGATATAAGTTTTATTCGTTTGGGAATGGTCTGCCGGCAGCAATCAGCAGGAAATGTTTTCCTACGCTAAATATATACCTCCCGCCTCACGGGGCCAAATTAAAAAGCAGGGTTAAGATTAATATTACATGGGAGCATAATTATACAGGAGCATAATTATATGGGAGCATGCCCCGTTACACCGGGGCATGCGGGCCGGTGCCGGATAAGCCGGTCAACAATTGCCTGCGCCCAAGCCCCTTCGGGGCGGCATGTGCCTGTTATTCACATACCGCCCCTTCGGGGCTCTTTGTAAAAAGATCTAAACTGCCTTGTTGATGCGGCTACTACTACTAACATGCCGCCCCGATGGGGCTTTTTGCTGGTGGCATAATGTATAAAATCAAGGGGGGATAAAAACAGGGGGTTTATTGACGCAAGGGATTTATAAAAGCAAGAGGTTATAAAAACAGGGGCAGTATAAAAACAGGGATACTATAACAAGCCGGCGATTGTACAAAAATATGTTAAATAGCCCCCACCACATCATCAGCTTACGAATCCATTCGTATTTTTAAAAAAACGAACCAATGAGAAAACCCGTTACTACCACCATCCTTATGGCAGCACTGTGCGTAACCATTACCGGCGCTATAGCGCAAAACAAAACCGGCTGCATCAGCCTCAATGAATTGCTCACCGCCATGCCGGAATATAAAAAGGCAGATACCACGATGGCGCAATACCAGGACGGGCTCCAACAACAATTTGAGGCTTACAAAGCGGAATACAATGAACAGCTAAGAGTGTTGAGCTCCGCCGATACCAGCAAATTCAGCAAAGTGCAACTGGAAGTGAAGCGAAAAGCCCTTGGTGATTTGTATACCCGCATACAGGGGTTTAACCAGGAAGCCAACGGGCTGATAGACCAGAAACGGCAGGCGCTGCTCCTACCCATACAAAAGAAAGCCGCCGACGCCATACAACTGGTGGCAAAAGAAAGCGGCTATGGTTTTATTATTGAAAAAGAGGTGCTGCACGCTTACCCGGCTACGGAAGATATACTGCCATTGGTAAAGAAAAAACTGGGCCTGAAATAGCAGGGTAGTGCCGGGGTTATCCCGGTAGCTTGCTTTTTTTCGCCTTGCCCAGGTGCACTTTATAGGCATCGGGCGTGCCGGTTATTACAATATTCATAAACCGTATTTTCTTTTCCTTGTCCCGGTAATCGATGGCATCTACCTGGTCGGGGTCTACTTCTTCTTTCTTTTTACCAAAGAGCATGTGAAAGCCCACCTGGGTCACCATCTTAAGCGGAATGCGGAGATCGTATTCCATTTGCATGTCCATCGACTGTTTGCCCGATATTTCCATAAAGCCCAGCGAGGAATTGATGTTCATATCGGGAATGGACAATACCCCGTTCTTAAACAGCAGCGTGTTTTGCAGGGTATCAAACCGTACCATATTCAGGTTTTTATCCTTGAAATAGGATGACATGGCCTGCATGGGCGCAAAATTAACCAGTACACCATTCAGGATTTCCAGGTCCAGCTTTGCCTCCGATTGATTCATCAGCGGGGTGAGGTCGGGATGCACCTGTACCAGGCTTTCCACCTGCCCGCTCAGTATGCCTTTTATATTTTTATTGATAACATAATCCTCCCCCATATTATCCAGCTTGAGCATCAGCTTTTCAATATTTACATCTTCCACATGAATGCTGCTCTTTAAATAGATTTTTTCCGGGTTACTTCCGTCAAAATGCGCCTGCGCGGCAATTTGCCCATCGGCCATCTGCATAGACAGGGTATCGAGGTACAACTGCTGGTTGGCCTGCATGCGCAGGTTGGTATACAGGTGCTTCATGCCCAAATGCTTGTATTTTATCCTGCCTATAGTTGCGGTTGCCCTGAAGTCGATAAACGGTATCTTAAAAATATTGAACGCATCGGTATGGGCAGAAGTAGCGGTTTTTGCCACTGCGGCTACCGCCAGGGTATCGTCTGTTGGTATGGGCGCTACTTCTTCTTCCACGGTATCCCAGTAGTTGGTCAGCTGGTCTATATCGAGCAGGCGGGAGGAGAACAGCAGGAAATTTTCCTTTTTCCGTTTCACCGTATCCTTACCGGCATAGAGGCGCATGTTGAGGTTAAAATCAGTATTGCCAATCTTCCCGGTAAGCGTATCTATTTTAATGAAATTGTCGGCGCCTATTTTTACATTGCCGCTGATGCTGTCCAGGTCAAACGGGTGTTGCATCATGTCGCCGGAAATATGGCCGATATTAATGTTGGCGAATTTGAATACCGAATCGTAACGCAGGTCTGTTTTTGAGCGCAGCCACACATTGGCAAATGTTTCCTGCTCGTATCCTTTGGGCATGTATTTCCCGCTGTTGCGTCCCAGCAGGTCTTTCAGCGAAAGCCGGTGCGATTTAAGATCGAATGCCACCTGTGTTTTGCCCCGCATTACTTTATCAAACCATAGGGTGTAGTTGTTAACGCGACCATTAAATTTAAAATCGGTGCTGTCTATCTGCCCGTTGAAATTATTTAATACCAGCGAAGTATCGTTGATGGTCAGCTCCGCGCCCAAATCGTGCAGGGCATGGGGATAGTTTTTAAATTCGGCGTAGAGATCGTTTATGATAAACTTCCCTTTTGGCAGCGGTTTGGGGTGCCGCAGCTCATCCACCGATGTTTCCATAGACAGCTCCATGTTGAGCCCGTAAATTTCTTCTTTGGCTTCGCTGAGCTGGTTGGTATCGGCCGCCAGCAGCTCTTTCAGGATCATCTTGCTGCTGCGCGCGTTGAGGGTAAGCAATACCGGCTTTTGCTGGTGGTGGAAGATAGCCGGCAAATCGCTCAGCGATCCATCCATTTGAAAATCGGAGTGTCCTACTTTAAACGAAAGTGTATCCAGTTTGAGGAAACCGTTTTTCATGGCCGCGTGCAGGTCCAGGTGTTCTACCGTAAACGGGAAATGGGGAATGCGGAAACTGAGATTGGTCACTTTCAGCTCACTTTGTATACCTTCTGTCAGTTTAGCCAGCGATTGTTCGGGCATGCTGATGTCTTCCAGCTCCTTAAAATCCATTTTCAGGTTGATGTGCCCCGTTATACGCTCCAGGTCTTTGATGCCCAGGAAAGCGCCTATAAATTCCAGTTCAAGATCGGAGTTTATCTGCATCAGCATTTTGGGGTCGGTAAAATCGCGCATTACAAAGTTTCCCCTGAAAATGCCTTTGCCGGGCCTTGCGCTTACATCCAGCAGGCGCAGCTCCGATGTTTGCAACGACTGGCCGGGCCCATTGGTATAATATCCTTTGAAGGCAAGCGAGTCCAGTTTTTTATTGGCCTTGGTATTGTGCAGCCAGGCGTCCCTGCACGAAAAAGTAAGGGCAATAAGGGGCAGTTTGCCACCCTGCAGCTTACCTTTCACGGTTCCATCAAAAGTCAGGTGACCATCATACCGGAAATGTTTTAATTCTTTGGCTACCTCTTCCGGGGCAAAGGCAAACAATTGGCGAAAGTCCAGCTTATTGCCGGAAAATTTAAAGTCCACGGTATTATCGTGCAGCAGGTCGGCCGTGCCGGTAATATCAAAACCGGCATCTTCCAGTTTCAGTTTGCCTTCCGGCAGCTTCAATAGTTTGGTAAGCTTGGTATACGAAAGCCGTATATCGGTTTGCAGGCGTTTATGGTGCAGCAGGGAAACATTGCCCGGTTGGGTATAATCCGCTACCAGGTCACTTTGCAAATCGGCATCGATCTGCTCGTCGTTGTCTTTGAACGAAGATTGTATTCTGTCAATATGGGCGGAAGCCTGCTGGCCATTGTCCAGGTCCAGGTAAGAAACGTTCATGTTTTTGATGACCAGTTTCTTTATATCCAGGTCCAGGTCGGTTGGTTTGGTATTTTTTGGAGCAGTGGAATCGCTGTTCATACGGGCTGCTTCCACAATGTTCAGCAGGCCGTCGCAATCCTTTACCAGGTCGGCATGCCCGTTCTTTAGTGCAATTACTTTTACCCGGTATTTCTGTTTCAGTATATCCGGCAGGCTGAAGCCGGCAAAGATGCGTTCTGCTTCAAACAGGGGTTTGCCTGCTTTCTGCTTATTATCGTAAAACTGTACATTTTTAAGGCCGATAGAGATATAGGGAAAGTTCTGGAAAGCTGAGATATCGCTGCCGCCTACTACCAGTTCGCCCACGGGCAGTTGTTTGTTCAGTTCGCTTACCGCAAAGTCTACGAGGCGCTGTTGCTGGGAGTATAAAATGGCAATAGCTGCAACAATGAGTACGATAAGTGAAACAAGAGGTATCAGTAAAAAACGAACGAGCCTTTTCCGGATTTTGTTTTTCATGGATGCTTTTTTGAAACCGCGCTGTAAAATACGGCAAAGATGCTGAATCCGCAACGATGGAAAAGGGCCCTTTCCGGGATACCTGTTCCGCCCATTAAAACGTCCTGGAAAAGTAAATATTTTGCCGGCTTGTCACTGCGCAGGTACATTTCAAAGTGGCTGCCAGTGGCAGCAAGCCTGGCGCGCCCATGATTACAAATGCTTATACAGTGGCTTTTACTATTGACTATGCCGATGCATTGTTGCCCGCCCGTGCCATAGCGCTCCCGTTTAATGTATTGCCCGGTACTCTTAACACCGTACTGCTGAGCCTGGAATACCCGGTGCTGAAAAAAGGCAGCCGCAGGCGGCTTACCGACCCGCGCTGGCTGCCGGCGGGTATTATTGGGGCCTGGTACCAGCAGGCCGGATAAACCGGGGATTAAACGTTGGAAAAAAAATTGTTAATTTACCGACCTTTTTAGGGCTTATGTTTGCGGTAAGCTAGTTTTAAGGTTGAAATGAATACGCCAAAACTTTTGCAAAGAATCCTGCCGGGGGTGATCGCCGTACTATTGGCCCATGCCGGCATGGCACAGGTACGCGTGGAAGGAACGGTGTACGATGGTTCGCAGCGTTATGCGCTGCAGGGCGTAAGTGTAATGAGCGCATCGGGGGGTGGTACCACCACCGATTCATCGGGCCATTACAGCATCAAACTGGCCCTTACCGATTCGATTTATTTTTCCTACCTGGGTAAGGTTACCTCTAAAATTCCCGTAAAACATATTGACGACCCCACACAGTTTAATATGAGCCTGGATGTACCGGTGCAGGCGCTGCCCTCCGTATTTGTAGATCCCAAAAGCTATCGCATGGACTCGCTGGAAAACCGCAGGGAATACCAGAAGATATTCGATTTTGACCGGGCGGGTTTCCTGCAAAATAAAAAAGCCAATGGCGACCCTACATTTGGCATCGGGCTCGACATGGATGTGCTGTTTGACGGCAAACGCAATAAACGCATGGAAGGCTTCCAGCAATTCCTGGTGCAGGAAGAACAGGAAAAATCAATCGACCACCGGTTTACCCGGGCACTGGTAAAACGGCTTACCGGGCTGGAGCCCCCGGCGCTGGATACATTTATGCACCGGTACCGGCCCAGTTACGAGTTTTGCCAGGCTACCACTTCCGACTGGGAGTTTTATGAATACATCCGCGACTCGGGCAAATACTTTACCGAGATTTGGAGGCAGGAGCAGCACAACTGATTTACCTTCTCTTTAATGCGCTACCACCAGTTTTTGCGCATAGCTGGACCCGTTGGCATAAACATTCAACAGGTAAGCGCCGGTAGGCAGGCTGCCCGTTTGCAGCGTCAGTGCATTGCCCGATACCTGGAACGGCGCATTGAATGTTCTGCCCAGGTAGTCGGTCAGCCTGATTTTTACCGCACCGGTAAACGACCTGTTTTCCAGCATTGCCGTAACATGGTCGCCCGCAGGATTGGGGTATAAGCTGATATTATCGGATAGCGCGGAAGACAAACGAACGGCTACGGTGCCCAGGAAGCTCCTGTTGCCATCTATATCCACCTGGCTGAGGCGATAATAAGTAACCGGGTAATAAGGGTTTTTATCGGACTCCACGTATTGCTGTTCCGTCAGCCCGTTGCCGGCGGCGGCCACGGTTTTAAAATTTTCCCAGTTGGTTTCATCGGCAGAGCGTTCCACTATAAAGCGGCTATTGTCTTTTTCCGTTTCGGTTATCCATACCAGCTGTACCGACTGGTCCTGCAACAGTGCGCCTTTAAAGGAACGCAGGGTTACCGGCAGGCTGGACAAAAGCGCGGCGGCAGTCATTTCGGAGCTCATGAGCGAAAACGTGGTGGGGCTGCTCTGGTTATTGTACACGGTTTGCACCCAGCTGGCGCTGCGCACAATATTGGAAAGCCTGAATTCATCAAACTTGCCGTACAGGCAGTTGTCGGCCGTGTACTGCGATTTGCCGAAATAATTGGCATTGTCTACCGACATATTAGACGGGCGCAGGGTTACGCCGGTATTGGTGGCGTCTACAGCGCCGTCGAAATAAAGGGTAGAAGTGTTGCTGGTATTATCGATGGTTACCACAAAATGGTGCCAGGCCAAAGCGGCAGTGGTGGTGGCGGAAGAAGTTTGCTGCTCGCCGGCGGCGCCGGATGTGGTGATGGCAAAGCGTTTAACCCCGTTGGTGGCTATGGATGGGGAGAGAAACATATTGATGGTGGTGCTTTGTCCAAAATCGAAGGCGCGCTCCCAGCTGGTGGTATTATCATCCAGGTATACCCATCCTTCAAAGGTAAAATTGCTGACGGCGCCCAGCAGGTTGTTGGGCAATTGCAAATATTTACAGGCACCCGAGCCGGAGGTAACAAAGGGATTATTGCCCAGCTGGCGGCCGTCGCCAATGATGCTGCCGGCAAAGTTGGTAGTGCCCACATTGGTGAGCGTGCGTGCGTTTGACGTGCCATCGGCAACACTATTGTTAAAATGCCATACGCCCATATAATTGGCGTCCCATACGGCCGTAGTAGAAGGATTGACACCCACACCGGCTTTGCCATAATACATACCAAGCACGGTATTGGAAGAGCTGTTGATGGCAGGCACTTTTACCCAGGCTACGTACTGACCGGTAGTGGCCACATATTTTTCTATCTGGAAGCTCAGCAAGGTAACACCGTCTGCCGCGGTAAATAGAATATCGTACCCGTTGGCGCTTCTTACGTGTCCGCCGTTGGCCGTCGTTCTGAGGTTAGGGTCGGTTACGCTAATCAGCACCGGGAAATTGGTGAGTGAGCCGGATACCTGTGAAAACTGGATGGTAACGCTTTTACCATAAGCGTATCCTGCGGGCTGCGCATTGGCCGTTGTGTGGCCTAACAGCAGGCAAAAAGTAATCATAAGCAGCATAAGCATGCCGCCCCGGGGGGGTAGATAATGGACCATAGAGTTTAGTAGTTTAGGTAGGATAAGGTCCAGCTTCAGTAACGGTAGCTACATGGAATAAATTGCTTTATTATAGGTAGATACCCTTAAATCCTGTCATAAACGATTGATTTTGGGATAAAACATGCCCGCGATCAAGCGTTTTTTTGCCTCATTTTAAGCCAGGCGGTTACCTGCTATAGGGGGTATTTAGCCGGCCGGGGCCCGGAAAGGGGAAGGGGGTAAGCGGGAAAAAACGACGGGGAGGCAGCTCGTCGGGCAATACTTCTGCATGAAACCCGTGGTCCCGGAGCAGGTTTACCAGCAGGGAGGGTTGCACATAGCCGCTGTTGCAGGTTACCCGTAGTATCCGGTCGCAATCCTGCAGGTCAAAATTGGCCTTGTAGTCGCCAAAGCGGTTGTGTATCTGCTCCACCAGCATGTGGGCATGGCGCAGGTCGGTTACATTGGTTTTAAAAACTTCTACCATCGCTCCCTTTTTTTGATGGTACAAAACTACTATCCCTAGCCGAACGGGAGGGGGGCGAATGTGTCAATTTAAGGGGGTAATTGAGACAGGGATTCCCCGGGTTAACTGAGCCCATAGGTTTCCATTTTCCGGTAAATGGTGGTGAGCCCAATATTGAGCAGTTTGGCCGCTTCCGGTTTATTGCCTTTGGTATAATTGAGCACGCGCCGGATATGCAGTTTTTCAATGCTGGCCAGGTCGAAGGCGGAAAGCGGTTTGCTTTTTTCGGGTTGCGACAGCTGTATTTCCACCGGCAGGTCGCCAATGTTTAACAGGGGATGGTCGGCCATGATAACGGCCCGCTCCATGGTATTTTTCAGTTCGCGGATATTGCCTTATGAAATACGTTTTCCACTTCT
>JACXTT010014489.1_pt1 | contig 10306 bp, 7 predicted proteins | sample 9270951 | NCBI WGS metagenome assembly JACXTT01 (sample SAMN15532306, study PRJNA645909) | rock metagenome | isolation source: weathered quartz diorite | place: Puerto Rico | collected 2017-06-21
CCAGAGCGCCCGTCCCTCCTTGCGGGAGAGGGGCTTGCCCTTGGTCCCGCTCCCCGCCCCCTCGGCCTTCATAAACAAGGTGCTCGGGCCGAGGGCCATGGGCATGGCCGTGGTGGCCTCGCGCGCCGCGGTGACCGGCCTCGAGGTCCCCGCCGAGGACGTGTGCCTGGTCGCGGACGATGCGCCCGGCTTCGCGCGCGCCGTGGTCAGGCTCGCGCGGGACGAGGCGCTCTACGCGCGCCTGACGGCGGCCGCACACCGCTACGTGCGCACCGCACACGGCTGGCCGGCGCTGATGGCCGCGTACCGGGGCCGGGTCGAGCGCGCCGCAGGCGCCGGGGACGCCGGGCGCTCAGGGCACGACGTCGACAGAGACCAGCGCCGGAGCGAGCGGGCCTGAGGTGACCACCTCGTGCGCCCCGATGTCCCACGCCACGCCCTGCGGTCGTGTCGTGCCATCGTAGTCGAGGAAGGATGGCGACAGCGTCGTCCCGTGATCGCGATCGATCGTGTCGTTCGGCGCAAGATGGAGATTCACGACTGACGGCGTGGAAGCGTCCACGACTATCGGGACCGTGTGCCAGATATCGTTCGCGCCGGTCGGGGTGAGCTTCGTCGTCCCGTTCACGTCCGCCTGGTATGTCGAGTAGACGTTGTACGTCGTGTTCGTCGAGTACGACGGGTCGACACCCGTGCAGACGCCGCCACCCCCGCAGCTCGTGAGCCATCCCGGGTCGCAGCCGCTCCCCGCGATGCAGCAGAGGCTCCGATGGTTCGTCCCGCCCCGGCACCAGCTACAGGGCCGCCTCGCCGTGCAGGCGTAGCCGGAGCCCCCGCAGTCGGCGTTCGCCGTGCCGCAGACGATGCCGACCGTGGGGTCCTGACTGCACCCCGCCGTGTCGCCGTTGAAGGTGAACACGTTGCCCCCTGACGGCTCGATCAGGTTGTTGTGTGCGACGATGTTGGAGGGGTTGAACGCGGCCGGAATCCAGGAGATCGCGGAGGGCATGTTCGTCGTCTCCAGAGACCGGACGAGGTTGTTCTCGATGTCGACGTTGGTCACCATCGACACGATCGAGATGCCGCGCCCGCCCGTCACCGTCCACATCGTGTTGTTGTAGAGCTTGAGATCGTGCGGGCAGCGTTTCAGCAGGATCGCGATCCCCGAGCCGAAGATGAAGTTGTCCCGGAGCGTGATGTTGTACGCGCCGTGGTTCAGGGACATGCCGGAGAAGGCGTTGTTCTCGACGACGTTCCGCTCGAGAATGTCGTCGTGGCACGCGCCCTCGGTCATGGGCGGCGTGTTGTTGCCGGAGACGTCGATGCCGTCCTGGCCGATGTTCCTCAGGTAGTTGTCCGAGAGCGTCGAGTTCGTGAGCCCACCGAGATGCATCCCGTCGTTCGTCACGTCGTGCACGGAGTTTCGCTGGACGGTGAGGTTCGACGCGCAGCCGATCCAGAGGCCGCCGTTGTTCCCGCCAGACGCAGTGAATTCGTTGTCGCTGATGGTCGAGTTGATGAGGTTCCGCCCGCTCCTGCACGGCGGATCGGTCGCTTCAACGGATCCCGCGATCATCCCCTCGCCATCGGACGGTCCCTCGATCTTGTTCCGGACCACGGTCACGTTCGAGGAGACGACGCCACCGGTGTCACCACGGATCGCTATCCCACGGTGGCCCGTCGCCACGATGAAATGCAGGTCCCGGAGCACGAAGTTTGTCAGGTCCACATTCCCGGAACCCGAGACGATGCGGTTGAGACACGTCCCGCCGCTGATCTGTGCCGTCCCGTCGATCGTGGCGCTCGTGAACGTGCAGCCGAACGCCCCGCAACCGGCCGCGTTCACCGGCCCATCGGCGGCCGTGCGGCCCTCGTACGTCACGTTCGCCTGCGGCACGATGCAGAGGTTGGAGCAGGCGACGCTGCCGCACGAGTTGAGCGTGCCCGTCAAGCGCACGACGTCGCCAGGCACGAGGATGAGGCGTCGGTTCGCCGTCCAGTAGGCGAGCGTCGCGCACGGGTGCGGCGAGGGATGAGCCCCCATCCCCGTCCCGCAGTCGGCATCGTCGAGCGGCGTGGAGCCCGTGAAGGCCCCGAGGTAGTAGGTCGCCCCGGACGCGGGAACCGGTGCGGTCAGCGCGACGATGATTGCGGCCAGCAGGGTACCCCGCACGAGCATCCTCCTCGAGAATCCAGGTTGGTCGGCGCCCGACGGCGATGGCGCCTCTCCAACAAGCAGCATCTGTGCCGGCCTTTCGGCCCGAAGAACATGGGCAGTTTCCGCACGGAAAACGACAGTCCCTGACACCTCCGTACAGACCTGTAGGCAGTATCTCGTGCGCTTCCGCGAGTCCATGCGCGAACGCAGTGAGGCTTGCCGGGTGACATCCGCCGCCTCGTGATGTGTCGCGCGCGGCACGCTCGTCCTCGCAGGCGAGCGAAAGCTCCGCCGCCACGGGCGTTTTTGCCGCGCACGCCCCCGGCATGCCTCTTGCCTCGGATCGTGCGCCCTCACCATGAAGATCCTCCACGTCCTGCATAGCGCCCACCCGGACGTCTCGGGGGGGAGCATTCGCAGCCGCTATCTCGCTCGCGCGCAGGCCGAGCTCGGCCTCGAGCCCATCGTGCTGAGCTCGCCGTTCCAGCCGCCCGCGGCGCCCGGCAACGCGCAGTCGGTCGAGTGGCTGGACGGCATCGCGTACCACCGCTGCTTCGACCCGCGCTACGACCATCGCTTCATGGTGGCGCGTAAGTCGCCCGGGGTGCGCGCACGGAAGCTCACCGCCGTCCTTCCCTTCACCCGCCGCGTGCGGCGCCTGGCCCGGGCCGAGCGCGTCGCGCTGATCCACGGCCACAGCCTCTTCTACTGTGGCCTCGCGGCGGCGCTCGCGGCGCGCTCGCTCGGGCTGCCCTCGGTCTACGAGGTGCGCTCGCTGATCGAGGATGGCCTCGCCGAGGAGGGCGGGACCGCCGCGGGCGGCGCCCTGTACCGTGCCTACCGCGCCTTCGAGTGGCTGGCCGTCCACCTCGCCACGCACGTCGTGGTCATCAGCGACGGCCTGCGCGCCGACCTCGTGGCGCGCGGCGTGGCGGCGGAACGCATCACGGTCGTGCGGAACGGCGTCGACGCGACCAGCCAGCATCCGGCGACGGCGCGCGATCCGTCGCTGCTCGCCGCAGACGGCTTCCCCGGGGACGCCTTCGTGCTCGGCTACGTCGGCACCCTCCTCGCCTACGAGAGCCTCGACCTGCTGCTCGATGCGGTCGCGGCGCTCGCCCCCGAGATGCCGGCGCTCCGCCTCCTCATCGTCGGGGACGGCCCCTCGCGTGAGGCGCTCGAGCGCCGGAGCCGGGAGCGCGGCCTCGCCACGCGCGTGCGCTTCACCGGCCGGCTGCCACACGAGGACGTCGGCCGTCTCTACGGATCGATCGACCTCTTCGTCCTGCCCCGGCGCCCGACGCGGCTCACCAACCTGGTGACCCCGCTGAAGCCGCTCGAGATCATGGCCCGCGCGAAGCCCGTGCTGGCGAGCGACTGCGGCGGTCATCGCGAGCTGATCATCCCCGGCCTGAACGGCTTCCTCTACGACGCCCGTGCCCCGCGCGGGCTCGAGGAGGCGCTCCGGGATCTGGCGAACCGCCGCGGGGAGCTCGGCGCGCTCGGCGCGGCGGCGCGGGCCTGGGTGACCCGGGAGCGGTCATGGCGAACCATGGTGGCGCCCACCGTGACGCTCTACGAGCGGCTGGTCGGCCCCGCGGCGGCGCGGCGATCCCTCCCGCGGGCCGCGAACGCCTGACATGCGTCGCGAGGGCCACGTGCTCCTCGTCGGTCCCGTCTCGGGACAGGCGATCGTCGGCGGGATCGAGAACGGCATCGACATGCTCCTGCGCTCGCCGGTCGCCGCCCGCCACGGCGTCGTCTTCTTCAACTCGTACCGGCCCCGTGACCCGTCACGCTCGTGGACGCGGCGCATCGCCTGCGAGCTCGGCGCGCTGGCGCGCTACCTGCGCCGTCTGGCGATCACCCGCCCGCGCCTCGTGCACGTGAAGGCCGCCGAGGGCGTGAACTTCTACCAGGCGATCTCCCACACCCTGCTCGCCCGCCTGAGCGGTGCCCGCGTCCTCCTGCAGATCCACGGCGGCTCGTTCGATGCGTGGTACGCAGGGCTCCCGGCCGCCCGGCGCGCGGTGGTGCGCTTCGGACTCCGCGTCCCGCACGCGCTGCTCGTGCTCTCGGAGTACTGGCGTGAGCGGATCGACCGCCTGCGCCCGGGCGGGCCCGTGTACGTGATGCCGAACGCCGTCGAGCTCGAGCGCGCGCAGCCGCGACGGCGTACGGGAAGCCCCGCGCTCCGTGTCCTGACCATCGGCGCCATCGGGGCGCGCAAGGGGCACTTCGACATCGTCGAGGCGGCACGATCGCTCGCGCGCGAGCCGATCCGGTTCCAGTTCGCGGGCCCCGACGACCTGGGCGGCGAGATCGATCGGCTGCGCCTGGCCATCGCGGGCCATGGGCTCGACGGGATCGCGCTGCTCGGGCCGGTGACGGGGGACGCGAAGTGGCAGCTCCTGGCCGAGGCCGACGTCTTCCTCCTGCCCTCCCACGCCGAGAACATGCCCAACGCCGTCCTCGAGGCGATGGCCGCCTCGCTGCCGATCGTCTGCACCGCGGTCGGCGCCGTTCGCGAGATGGTCGACGAGCGGGGAGCGTGCTTCGTTCCCGCCGGCGATCCGGCGGCGATCGCCGCCGCGCTCCGCGCGTTGCTGGCCGACCCACGGCGGCGCGAGAGCATGGGAGAAGCGAATCGCGCGCGCATCGAGACGGAGTTCGCGCTCGAGCGCGTGCTGCCGGTGCTGGACCGGCTCTACGCGGCCGCATGACCAGGGACACGACCACCGTGACCGAGCACGTCGCCTTCTACGACGCGCTCTGGACGCGCACGCGGCGCGTCGATCAGCACCACAAGTGCCGCCTGCTGGCCATCGAGAGCGCGCTCCGCCTGGCCCGGCTGGACGGCGGCCTCCGCATCCTCGAGCCCGGCTGTGGCAGCGGCCTGGTCTCGGCGCTGCTGGCGCGGCACGGCGAGGTCACCGGGATCGATCAGTCGCCGATCGGCATCGAGAAGGCGCGGGAGCGCGTCCCCGGACGCTTCCTCGTCGGTACGCTCCCCGCGCTCCCGCCCCTCCCGTCCGACTTCGACCTCTGCGTGCTCTCCCAGGTGATCGAACACTTCAGTGATTCCGACCGCTTGGAACTGCTGCAGGGGGTGCACCGTCGGGTGCGGCCGGGGGGACACCTGATCGTCACCACGCCGAACCGTCCCGTCTCGTCCCGGATGCGCTCGGCTCCCGGCGAACTCGAGCCGATAGAGAACTGGATGGATCCCGCCGCCCTCCGGGCCCTGCTGGCCGAGACCGGCTGGACGGTGCTCGCGACCCGTTTCGCCTTCAACTTCTTCCCCGTGCTGGTGAGCAAGCACCGGCCGGTGCGAGCCGCGCGCTACCTCGTCTACGACGTCCTCCGGCTGCGCCACCTCGTCGAGCGGCTGACCGCCTCGTGGGGGGTCGGCGACTGCACCGTCGTCCTCGCGGTGAAGGCAGCCCCCGTCACGCCATGAAGCGCGGCCTCGCCCTCCTCGTCCTCGGCGGCGCCCTCGCCGGCTGGCTCGGGCGCGAGCGGCTCCTCACCGCGATGGGTACCCTCGTGGTCGCGGAGGACCCGCTGCAGGCGACGGACGCGATCGTCGTCTCGATCGCGAGCGCCCGCGCCGGCTCGCTCGCCGCCGCCCGCCTCTACCGCCAGCAGCTCGCACCGCTGGTGATCGTGTCCCGGCTCCGCGAGACGGCGGCGGATCGCGACGTCCGCGCGCTCGGGGTCACGCTGCTCGCCAGCCACGACCTCGCGCGCGCCGTGCTCGAGCGCAGCGGCGTCCCCCACCGCTCGATCGCCGCGCTCGACGAGCCGGTCGAGGGCACGGAGGAAGAGGTCGGCGTCCTCGCGGGCTTCGCCCGGGCGCGGAAGCTCCGGAGCCTCTGCTACCTGACCGCACGCAGCCACACGGCGCGGGCGCGCTGGCTCCTCCGCCGCGAGCTGCCCGGCACCACGGTCGTGGTCCGAGCGGTCGCGGATCCCGAGTTCACACCGGACGCGTGGTGGCACGACCGCGGACAGACCCGTGAGCTGGCCATCGAGATGATCCGCTGGATGGGCGAGGTCCTGCCCCCGTTCGCGCCCGCCACGGCGCAGGCGCGTTGAGGTCCGCCCGTGTACGGCACCCTCCTCCTCATGGCCTTCCTCGCGACCGTGCTCGAGGCGCTGGCGCGCTCGGTCGCGTTCCTCCCGTACGCGCCGCACGTCGAGGACCTGGCGGTCTCGCTCCTCTTCTATACCCTCAGCGTGACGCCCGCGCTCGCCGTGGTCACCCTCGGCCCGCGCTTCGCCCGCTTCGGGCGCGCGCTCGGCGGGGCGCCGTTCGGCCTCCTGGCGATGAGCCTCCTCTTCATCGTCGACCAGCCGTCGTCCCCCGCGCTGGTCGCCGCGGGGCTCGCCGGATGGCTCGGGGGCGCGCTCCTCGGCCAGCTCGGGGGCCCGCGCTCGCTCGCCACCCTCACCACGCTCTGCCTGGTGCTCGGCTCCGCGACGCACCTCCGCTCCGCACCCGACACCCCGCAGCGGGGGCCGAGCGTCCTCTTCGTGGTCCTCGACACGACGACGACGGGGCACCTGTCCGCCTACGGCTACCCCAAGCCCACGACCCCGACGCTCGAGGCGCTCGCGCGCCGGAGCCTCGTCTACCAGCGCGCCGTCTCCCCCGCCTCGTGGACCATCCCGGCGCACGCCTCGATGTTCTCGGGGCTCTATCCCTCCGAGCTGGGCTTCGATGGCGCCGGATGCGACGTGAGCCGCGAGCCGGGATCGCTCGCCGGGGACCTCGAGGCCAGCGGACGGAGCGCGTTCGCCATCTCGGCGAATCCGCTGCTCGGCACCGACCGGGTGCTGCGCGCCGGCTACCGCGAGCTGTGGGAGGGCCATCGTCTCGCCCGCCCCCTGGTGCTCCACCTTCTCGACCACCTCCGCACGCGCGAGCAATTCCTCACCCGGGGCGAGCAGATCACCGACCTGGCGCTCGACTGGCTCGATCGCCTGGCGCCGCACGGCGAGCCCTGGTTTCTCTTCCTCAACTATGTCGATCCGCACATCCCGTACCGGCCGGACCGGGAGGATCGCGACCGCTTCGCGCCCGGGGTCGATCCGGACATGGTCGCGGACCTGACCCAGCTCTACGGCTCCGGGCGGTTGCCCCTCACGCCCGAGGTCGTGGCCGCGATGCGCGGCCTCTACGACGGCGAGGTGGCGGGTGTCGACCGGGCCCTCGGCCGCCTGCTCGACGAGCTCGCGCGACGCGGCTACGACGGCTCGAACCTGCTCCTCGTCGTGACCGCCGACCACGGCGAGGCGCTCGGCGAGCACGGCCTGGTGGGCCACCTGCGCGGGCTCCCCGATACGGTGCTGCACGTCCCGCTCTTCCTCTCGGGTCCCGGCGTGAAGCCGGGCATTGTGACCACGCCCGTGCAGACGGTGCAGCTGCGCGCCACCCTGCGTGCGCTCCTCGGCCTCCCGCCGCTCCCCGCGATCGCCCCGCCGCTGCCACCCTGGGGCCAGCCGCCGGCGCTGATCGTCAGCGAGCATCCCGAGCCCCGCTGGTACTTCGAGGAGCTCCGCTCCTGGAACGCGCACTTCGATGCCACCCCGCTCAACGGCAACTGGGTGGCCGTCGAGCGCGATGGCGTGAAGGCCGTCTTCGACGATCGCGGACGCGGCCGGACCTACCGGCTCGCGGACGATCCGGACGAGAACGATCCGCGCCCGCTCGCGGAGGGCGCGCCCCTGGTGCAGGCGTACCTCGCGTGGCACCAGCGGGAGTGGGGCGTCGCCCGCACGCCGTCCGCCGCCAAGCGCGACGCGCTCGAGAGCATGGGCTACGTGCGCTGAGGCGGCGCCTCAGCGACAGTGGCGGGCGCGGTTGCCCCCGCAGGTGACCGGGTTGGTCACGCACCGGTCGCCCAGGCGAACGGTCCACGCGAGCGTGGGCGTGCCGTCCGGGCTGCTCGGCCCGGCGGTCGCGACCTCGGGCGCCCCGCCGGCGACCGTGCGCGGCACGACGCCCTTCGCCGCCACCCCCCTCTGCGGGCCGCCGGTCACCACCTTGAGGCGCCGGAGCCCGTTGGCGAACGACCGGTCCTCCGGGGCCGCGACGTAGAGGAAGCGCGTCCGCACGTAGTTCGCCGAGAAGAGGTTCCCGGGGATGGTGCTGGTGTAGAGCGGCTCCTCCCCCGTGCCGTCGATCTCGACCGTGACGCCGGTGTGGTCGGGCTCGACCGCGACGGGCGAGTCGAACGAGCCCCGCGCGAGCATGAGCAGCCCCTGCGCCCGCGGGCGGAGGACGAACTTGTCGACATGCAGCGTGATCGTGTCGGGCGCGTCGACCGGATCGGCGTTCGGCACGCGACACACGCCTTGCAGGCAGACCGTGCCCGTGGTGCACGCGTTGCCGTCGTCGCACGCGGTGAGATCGGGCAGGTTGGTGACCTGGCAGCCGAGCGCGGGGTCACAGGTGGCCTGGGTGCAGACGGTCGTCCCCGGACAGACGACGGGGTCGCTCAGGCACTGCCCGGTGCTGCACCGGTGGTTCGTCGTGCACGGGTCACTGGAGGCGCAGTCGGCATCGGTCTGGCAGCCGCACCCGTCGCTCTGGTGGACGCATTGCTTGAGGCTCTCGTTGCAGGTGTCGGTCGTGCAGGCATTCCCGTCGTCACAGCTGCGCGGCAGCCCCGGCGTGCACACGCCGGCCTGACAGGTCTCGTCCCCGTCGCAGAAGACGCCGTTGGCGCACGAGGCGCCGTCGGCGAGCGGCGTGTGCGTGCAGCCGCCCGTCGGGTCGCAGCCGTCGACCGTGCACGGGTTGCCGTCGTCGCAGTTGGGCGCCGAGCTCGTCACGCACGTGCCCGCCTGGCAGGTCTCGACGCCATTACACGCGTTGCCGTCGCTGCACGAGGTGCCGTCGGGCCGTGGAGTGGTGTAGCACTGGTGCAGGGTCTCGTCGCAGGCCCCGGTCCGGCACGCGGTCGTGTACCCGGTGCAATTGGGACCGCCGCCGCGACAGACGCCGGCCTGGCAGGTGTCGCCCACGGTGCAGAAGAGGCCGTCGTCGCACGCCGTGCCGTCGGCCCGGGTCGGATGGGTGCACACCCCGCCGGCGCACACGTCGGTGGTGCAGGCGTTGCCGTCGTCGGCGCAGGGCGCCGTGTTGTTGATGTGGACGCAGCCACGCGCCGGGTCGCAGGTATCGGTGGTGCACGGGTTCCCATCGTCGCAGCTCGGCGCCGTGCCCGTATGGCACACGCCGGCGCTACAGGTCTCGACGCCGTTGCACACGTTCCCGTCGTCGCAGGTGATCTGGGCGCACGAGCATCCCGAGGCGTTGACCGCGGCGCCGGGCGCCGTCCCCTGACAGGCATCCTGGCCGTCGAGCACCCCGTCACCATCGGTGTCCGGGTTGTTGGGGTCGGTCTCGCCCGGGTCGACCACGTGATTCAGGTTGACGTCCTCCTGGGCGTCCGTGAGTCCGTCACCGTCCGAGTCGATGAGGGGCGCGACCTGCGCGTAGACCAGGTCGATCTCGTTCGACATCGGGCTCTCGCCACCCGCGGAATACGCGGCCACCGCGAACGCCCAGTCGTGCGCATCGTCGAGCCCGCTCCGCACGAGGCTCATCGTCCCATCGGGCGCGACGGCGGGCAGGCCCGCGTCCTGCGCCGGGCCCCACGTGCCGCCCATCTGCTTCACGTAGACGTGGTAGCCGACGACGCTCGGATCCGTGCTCGGCCGCCAGCGCAGACGGGCGCTGTACGCGCCTTCCGCGCCGGCCGGCAGCAGCACGCCCATCACCACCGTGAGCGCGCACAGCGCTCGCCACACCGCCCGCATCCGGCGGTGCACTCATCAAGGATCGTTCCAGCGAAAAAATGCTGGCGCCTCCGTGCGTGCGAGGACGGCGCGCGCTACTTTCGCGCCCGCGCGCGTGCACCGTTGTGCGTGTGCCCGGCGAGCGTCACGGCGGCCGCTGTGTGATCGCGGAGGCGAGCCGCGCGCGCGCGCGGCGGACGAGCTCGCGCTCGCTGTCGAATGCCGCGGCGCGCTCCGCGTCGGCGAGCGAGAACCAGCGAACCGCATCCATCTCCGCATCGCGGTCGCCGAAGCGTCCGCCACGCTGACGCATGAGAAAGAAGCGGACGCGCTTGAAGA
>JACXTT010014490.1_pt1 | contig 10306 bp, 15 predicted proteins | sample 9270951 | NCBI WGS metagenome assembly JACXTT01 (sample SAMN15532306, study PRJNA645909) | rock metagenome | isolation source: weathered quartz diorite | place: Puerto Rico | collected 2017-06-21
CGCTCGTTTCACTTCCCGTGCGTCCCGTGCCTCGTTGAGGATCTCATCAATATCGTCCATTCGCTCGTCTCCTCCTCCGAGCGATTATAGTCCACAAATCAAATAGGATCCCTATATGAACCATTACGACGGTGGGGCCAGAAAACCGGGGTGCTCTGTATCTGGGCGATCTGCGAAGACGGGCGCAAAGTGCTCCTGAGCCTTTCCCTAACGAAGACTGAGAGCTACGAGAGTTGCATTGAAGCGCTGCGGGAGTTGAGTAAACGCGGGATGCGCCCGCCCCTGACGATTACCACCGATGGGGCCTTAGGATTGACCAAGGCGATTGATGCGCTGTGGCCCAAGTCCTTACGGATTCGCTGTTGGTTTCATAAGATGCAGAACCTCGAACAAAAAGTGCCCGAGCAGGCATGGCCAGCGTTTAAGGCCTTAGTGATGGATATGCGCGATGCGCCCTCGCGCACGAAAGCGGAGGAACGCCGTGACCAGATCCTAGCCCTGTATCAACGCGAGTTCCCTGAAGCCTGGCGTTGCTTACTGGACGATGGGGAAGCGAGTCTAAATCACCTCGAAGTGCCCAAACGCCATCAACCGTATGTGCGCACGTCCAACTTAGCTGAACGCGCCTTTGTGGAAGAACGCCGGCGCACCAAAGTGATTCCGCATCTCCACGATGAGCGCAGTCTCGGGCAACTGGTCTTCGCCGTATTAATTCGTGTGAGTCACAAACGGAACAAAAAAAGTTTCAGTGCGCTCGAACAACAACAAATTCGTCACTTGCGACGACAGCGTCAATTAGATGAACAGGAAGTGAGGCTGGAAGAGATGCCATCTGAGACCCCCACTCGCCGAAGTGCTGCGTCTGCTGCCTAACCCAGGTTACAGGGATCCGGGGACTTGACCGGATACCGTTGCGGGTAGCACGCCACCCCGTGGCCTCCTTAGCAGCACCTGATCGGGCCGTACGCCGGGGGACGAAGGCCGGTGTTGCGCCGCGCTGGAGCACGGCCTCGTAACAGGCCCGTGTATCGTAGGCCCCATCGCCTGACACTTGCCTGATCGGATCGGGAATCTGGTCGAGCAGTGCGGGCGGCGGCTGGCTGTCGTGGACCCGACTCCCCGTGAACTCCACTGCCGCGATCTCTTTGGTCGTCTCATCAATCCCCAGGTGCAGCTTGCGCCACGTGCGCCGGTGGCTCATCCGATACTTCTTGACGCGCCACTCCCCTGCGCTGTAGATCCTGAGCCCTGTGGAGTCAATGACAATATGTCGTGGGCTATGGCACGGAGAAGGAGACGGTTGTACCGGGAGCATGCCCTGCCGACTACTCACCGTGCTGTAGTCGGGAATGGGCAAGGGAAGCTTCATCAGTTCCATTACTGAGGTCAGGAAGCCTTGTGCAGCGCGTAAACTAAGGTGATAGACGGCTTTGAAGACCAAGACGCATTCAACGGCGAGATCCGCATAGCGGCGCGGTGCCCCCGGTCCCATGGCTGGCTCCGCGTTGCGCCATGTGGCGATCGCGTGTTCGTCGAACCATACCGTGATGCTGCCCCGATTGATCAGTGCACGATTGTACTCACTCCAGTTACGAATACGATAGCGGACAACATGAGTGGCTTTGGACATGCCCGTATCGTAGCGGTTGAAGAGACACCAGTGAATTACGCAACAACGTCGATCGCTTAACTTGACAATGCTCGCGCAAATCACGGACCGCCCGGCCCCCCCAGATTGAACATCACCCGCACGCCCAGCACCAGCGCATTGGCCGGCACACGGGTGATTCCGGCGGGTTTGCCCAGCACGTCGGGATGCACGATGTATTGCAGGTTAGGCACGATGCTCAGCCAGGGCAGCAGACTATAGCTGTAGTTGAGCTCTAGCATGATTTCGTCGCGTGAAAAACGTTCGCGCGATTGCACTTTGCGCAGCAAGTCGTCTTCAAAGCCCACCTGCTTCCTGCTGAACATGAACCAAGTCGCCTGGAAATTGAGCGCATCGTGCGGCCGGCTGGCCAGCGGGCCGCCCCAGATAAGGCCAGCGGTCGACTGCAGCGTGTAGGTCTCGGCGTTGTCCAACGGCGCGGCGAATGAGCCGAACAGCGCGAGGTTGCGTGTATTGCTATTCGGGTCGGGCTTCCACACGACCTTGTCGCCCAGTGCATAGACGCCGTAGCGGCCACGCTCGTACTCCCGCGCGGCTCCGCCGAATAGCACGCGCGATGCGCCGCGCGTGTTGAGCCGCGGATCGGTGTAGTCAGAGGAGTTGTACCAGCCGCCGAGCTTGAGCGTGCCTGGATACGGATCGGTCGCGAACGAAGTCTGATAGCCCACTTCCATCGGTAGTGTTATACAGGTAATGCTCTGCCCATAGGGTGCCGCATAAAAGCCGTGATTATTCGATATGTTATAAATTAGCGTTTGCTCACCAGCATTACTTGGATAGCACTACCATTTAGTGTGGGCACCTAAGTATCGGAAAGGGGTACTGCGCGGCCAGGTGCGAGAACGGGTGGAGGGATTGTTGCGCGAGATTGCCCAGGAATTTGGTTTTGAGATTGATACGTTAGAAGTGGCGGCGGATCAGGTGCATCTCTTTCTGGATTTTCCGCCGCGGTACTCGATGGCCAAGGTGGTAGGGATTACCGCTTCTTGCGTCCTGCCGCGTTGGCCTGAACGTTGACAGCACCGCCCGGCGGCGGTAGTGACTAGGGACGCGCCGCGCTGGCGTGCGACACTGCAAACAGGGGGCTTTGTCTGTAATGCTGACTACATTCACAGGAATACTCTTGGGTGTTCGCTCAATGGATACAATCTGTACCGTTCGAGCCGATGTGAAAAGTTGTGCACTATTCATGCGGATGTCTATAGCAACCGCGCAGCTTCCTCTTCATCAGCAATGGGGGAGGGCCGACCTATTGACGCTCTCCAAGCTCATCATCGGAGAAAATTCACGATGAACATCGCCACTCTTCTGAAGATTTTTACTATCGCGTCCCTTACCTTCTCCTATGGCATGGCCAACGCTGCCGCCAGAGCCAGTCGCGACTGGCACACATACCCGGCAGTCGTGCAAGTGGACACCAATGAAGATGTGTTTGCCATCGGCGATGCGCATGGCGACCCACAACGGCTGGGTGCGGTGTTGGTGGCAGCCAAGTTGATCGCTGCCGCACCCAACGTACCGGAGCAGGTGAAATGGTCCGCTCGCAAATCGGTGCTGGTGGTCCACCGGCGACTTGATCGACAAAGGGGGTGATTCCCTCGGAGTCATCGCGCTGTTGCGCGCGCTTCAGCGCGATGCCGCCAGCCAGGGCGGCCAAGTCCTTATCTCCATGGGCAATCACGAAGCAGAATTCCTCGCCGAGCCGCTCGGCAAGAAAACCCTGGAATTTGCCAACGAACTGAAGGTCGCCGGGCAAAATCCGGTGGAGGTGGCCACGTGCAACGAGGATCTGGGACAGTTTCTGTGCAATTTGCCAATCGCGGTACGGGTCAACGATTGGTTCTTCAGTCACGCTGGCAATACCGGCAATCGTACGATTGCCGAGCTCTCCGCGGCTATCGAAGCCGGGTTTACCACAGATGGCTTTGCCACCACCGAACTGATTGGCGACAATTCGATTCTGGAGGCGCGCCTCAATAAAAAAGGGCCGGGTGGGCTGCCTTGGTTCCAGGAGGGCAAGGCGGACACCAATCCACAAAAACTGCTAGGCAACTATGTCAAGTCGCTAGGGGTAAAGCACTTGGTGCAAGGCCATCAATACGGCAAGGTGAAGTTCCCGGATGGCAAAAACCGGGACGAGGAAGACTTCTTTCAACGGTACGGCTTGCTGTTTTTGATCGACAGTGGCATGAGTCGGGGCATTGAAGACAGCGACAGTACGGGTGGTGCCCTGCACATCACCGATGGCAACAAGGCCATCCTCATCTGCGCCAACGGCAAGCAAGAAACGTTGTGGAGCAAGAAGAAAAGCCAGGATCGTCAATCACAGCACTGCGGACCAACACCGTGACGCAATCCGCCCAAACATGCCTACTCTCCATGAGTGCTCACCTTCTCTCTTTCGGGTAGTGCTATCCAAGTAATGCTGGCCAGAAAAGTGGCACTATAACATCTTGGAGAACCAGGGCTTTTCTGTAACACGCTTCACACTGAGCCTTACCAGGATCCCACTACCCACCATCAGGGTAGTCTCCTCTTTCAAACTTTAATCTGACTATACTCTTAACTAATCTTTCCCCATCCCCTCCCACCTCTTTCCCTTCCCAACGTCTTTTAAGCCCTCCACGTTAGCCTGGAGGCTGGGGGAGGAAGTTGTCTTGGGTAACGGGATAAAGCTTAGGGAAAGTAGAAAATGAGTATAGTCTAAATAGATTTTAAAAGTAGGATACCATGTAGAACAGTTCATACGTCAGAGGGCGAGTGAGAAACACCTAACTGCTAGTTCGCTTGCCAAGAAAGAGGTCGAAAGATAAAGCCCGAGGCGTCGTGTCCTTCGTGCACGAGTTACGCCGCGAAGCTCACTTCTTGGTAGAGCTCGCCAGGGCGATGCGGCCGAATGTGAATCGTCACTTTTTGATCTAAGCGGCGCAGAAAGTCCAATAGCTTATCGGCGGTGAAGCGGCTGTAATGGCCATTCATGAGATGGGAGACATCGGGCTGCGCAATACTCAGGAGATGCGCCATCTCACGTTGCTTGAGCTTGCGGCTTTTCAAGAGCCTATAGACGTGAAAGCCGATCTGCGCCCGCATCAAGAGTTCCTCCGCGTCGTCGAGCCCGAGGTCGGCAAACACATTGCCGGACCCCTCTTCATACGCAATGCTGAGGCTATTTTTCTTCTTTGGCATGTTTCGCTAGCTCCTGTGCATCTCGGTACCGTCGCTTAATCAAGTCTACGTCCTGCTGCGGCGTTTTCTTCCCGGTCTTGGATTTTTTCTGAAAGGCATGCAACACATAGATCGTGCTTCCGAGTTGGATGGCAACGACCGTACGAAATGCGTCGGTGTCATACCTGAGGGTAATCTCCAGGACGCCACTGCCAACCCCGTGAAAGGGCTTGGCGTCTTTAGGCATACCGCCAAACTGGATGAGTTGTAATTCATCCCCGATCACCTTCTGTACGCCCGTGGGAAACGCCTGGAGGTCACGTTTAGCACTGCCCATCCACACGAGAGGGCGCAACACGGAGGTTTCAAGGGTCGCCAAGGTGAGTTTAAAATATAGGATATTTACTATAAAAACAAGAGAGGGCTAATTCTCCCACGACGCTGGTCACGGTGGTCGCCACAATGAGAAAGGGGTGCATGCGGACCAGCAACGCGACAGGCGAAACGTACGCGGTTGACGAGCGGCGCTCTTGACGCAGCCGATCAAGCTCGGACTGTAAGGAAGCGGCGGCGCAGTGCGGTTTCCACAAGCGCGGCGTGAGGAGATGCGTAGGCGCTTAACGGGCCGCGCGAAGTCGTCTCTACGCCCGCCGGCGCACGTGGCGCGATTGGCCGGCGTCTGCCAGAAGGCAACGGCAAAGGTCCTTCCTGGGGTGCTCTTTCCAAGGTTCCGCTATTCATCAGGAGAGATCGCCGTTATTTCCTCCCCTCGATCCGCGTGAGGAGGAAGAGCGGGAGCTGGCGCGTGGTCTTGGTCTGATGAACCGCAAAGAGCGGCGCCAGCTTCGCCGCCGCGGCGAAGAGGCGCTCGCGCTCGGCGCCATAGACTTGCATCGCTCTCGCCTGAAACTGTTCCGTGCCGACCTCCACGGTCACGTCGGGATGCGCCACGAGATTATGATACCAGGGCGGGTTGCGCGGCGCGCCGCCGTAGGAGGCGATGATCATGAGACGCTCGCCATCGCGCGAGTAGCACAAGGGGCGCACCAGGGTGCGGCCCGTCTTGGCACCCGTCATCGTCAGCAACAAGACGGACCACCCTTCTAGCGGACCGCCGACCGTGCCCTGATTGGCGCGAAACTCCGCGATGACGGACTGATTGAGTGCATCGATCGCGCGGGGATCCGCGATCAGCCGCTCAGTCTCGCCGTCGCGGACTAATTCGCGCGCCAGCGCCGTGGAGATTTGCTCGGGTGTGTTGGCCATGGGATGCCTCCTCTATGTAGGGTGTTCCTTAAGGAACACCCTAAGCGAAGGTTCCCGAAATGTGAATACTTGAAAGTCCGCATGACTTGCGCGAAAGTACGGACATGACGACTGATCCCTTCTCCGACATCCTCAAGTTCACCAACGCCGAACCTTTCGTATCGGGCGGCTTCACGGCCGGAGGTCCCTGGGCCATCCGCTTCCCGTCGCCCGACAAGCTCAAGCTCTTCGCCCTGGTGAAGGGCAAGTGCTGGCTGCGCCTCGACGACCGGCAAGCGCCAGTGCGGGTCGAAGAGGGAGACGTGTTGCTCCTTGCGGCGCAACCGTCGTTCGTGCTCGCCAGCGATTTGGCGGCCGTCCCGATGGACGCGACCGATTTGTTCACCGGCACCGTCTACCGGACGGTAGTGCTGTCCAGGTAAGGCTCTTGAAACATTCGTGCTACTCTGGCCAGTCTCATAAACCGAGAGAGAAGAAGTCAGGGGGAGCACCATGATCAAAAGAGAGACGTGTCCACAATGTGGATCGAGGGAGTATAAGAGGAACGGCCGCATTCACACAGGGAAACAAAACCACAAGTGCAAGGCGTGTGGACGTGCCTTTGTCCTGGTTCCAGAAAATCATGTGGTCAGCGAGGAGCAGCGGGTGGTGATTGAACGCCTGTTACTGGAACGAATTTCCCTACGCGGGATCTGCCGGGTGATCGGAGTGGGGCTCCGCTGGCTGTTGTATTTCATGAGTGAACGGTTTGCTGCAGCTCCGGATGATCTGTATATGCAGCCGACCGGGGGAACCCACTGCGTGATCCTGCAGCGGCTGGAGGCCGAGGTGGACGAGCTGTGGAGCTTCGTCGGCAGGAAAGCAAACCGGCAGTGAGTGTGGATTGCGATGGATGCAATGACGCGCCAAATTATCGCCTTCCACGTGGGAGATCGCAGCCGCCAGAGCGCGCAAGCCTTATGGGGGAAGCTTCCTATAGGGTATCAAGAGCAGGCCATGTTCTATACGGATCAGTACGAAGTCTATAAGGGTGTCATCCCTTCCGCCCAACACCGGGCCATCACCAAGCTGGCCCGCAAGACGAATCACATCGAACGCTTCAACTGCACGCTACGGCAACGCGTCTCGCGGCTGGTGCGCTCTACCTTATCGTTCTCAAAGAGCCTGGCCAATCACATTGGCGCCATCAAATATTTCATTTGCGATTATAACCTCACCAGATGTGCAGCCTTACCAGGATAGCACCACCAAGACCTGCTCGAACACGACGTCATGGCTGCCGGTCCCAGCTAAGCCACTGACCTCCCACGTGTCCAGGATGGTCGCTTGCGTGGTGGGGGCGAAGACTGCGCGGACTTCGGGCACCCCATGCTCCGTCAGGCACAGTTCGCCTGCGACAAAGACGTTACATAAAGTGAAGATCCAGGCGCTATGTTGGCAGCCACTCGCATAAGGCCAACGACCACTTACCACATAACCTCCGTCCTTGACCTCGGCTCGGCCACAAGGGAAGAACACCCCGGCGGTCACGACCTGGGGGTCGCGGCCGAACACCGCTTCGGCAGTCTGGTCCGCGAGGGTCGGCACAAACAAGGGGTTGGTACTGGCAATCCAGACACACCAGGCGGTGGCCCCGTCGAGGCGGGCAAGCGTTTCCACCACGCGTGCGAAGGTGAACGGGTCTACCTCCAACCCGCCCAGAGTGCGAGGCGTATACAGCCGAAAGAAACCTGCTTCCGCCAGAGCGATCACGACGGACTGAGAGAGTCGACGATTGCGTTCGGCTTCGTCTGCTTGGTCCCGAATCAGAGGAGTGAGCCTGGAGAGAGCGTCAAGGAGTCTTTCCGTTGTCTCTCGTGGTGTCATGAGGCTGTTCCTTCACTAAAGGTTGGTCCCGTCATTTCTGTAGAGCTCTGCGCTGCGTGCGTGTACCAAGCGTTTGACTTAAAGATAGATAAAAGCGGCGGTAAGGCTCTGGATACTGAAGATACGACGGTGAGCCTGAGGCTGACCGTCGTACAGGACTGTTATGAACACCGAGTCATGAACGCTTCGGGCAAGTTCTTCTCATACAAAAATACACTGCGTCCCAACTGATCCGCGGTCCACGTAATCGGCTCATCATCGGGGTCAGGGCGAGAGGCGTCTTGGAAAAACTCAAACCGATTGCCCGAGGGATCAAAGAAATAGACGGTAAACCCCCGCGTGATCGCATGCCGTGTGGGCCCAATCTCCATCTCCACGTCATGCATCGATAAAATATCCGCCGCCCGGCGAATCTCCGTCCAATCATCGGCGCGAAACCCGATATGATGCAGTTTGGCGTCCGGCCCTTTGAGAATCGAGATGTTGTGGGTAGTGTTCGCCGTCGCATAGAGCCACGCGGCCAGCATCGTCCCGCTGTCGTCCACGACTCGCTCGCTGATGCGAAAGCCGAGCACTTCAGTAAAGAAGGCGATGGTCTTGGCAGGATCGTCCGCCGGAAGACTCAAGTGGTCCACCCGCGGCGGTGAGAGGCGATTCCAGGTCATATCTTTAGGCCAAGGGGTAAAGGGATTCACTCGTGGCATCCCGTTGCCGACTTTCTCCATCTGCGCATAGAGTTCCATGATCTGGCCGCTGGGAAGCGGAAAACGGAGGGCAGGGCCACGGGCGACATCGTGAGGAATGTAGGCGGCTTCCACTCCCGCAGCTGCGAGTTTCTGTCGATAGTGGTCTAGATCCTGAGCACTCTCCACTTTGAATGCAACGCGCTCCATCCCAGCTTTAGTGGCCTGTGTGAGAATCAGCGAGTGATGATCTTGCTCATCCCAACACTTGAAGTACGCTTTGCCCTTGTCTCGCGTCGTCTCCACTAAGCCCACGACGTCGCGCCAAAACTGGCAGTCGCGGTCAAGATCGAGACTGCGCACTTCCACATAACCAACACGCCAAACGCTCATGGTGATGTCCTCCTTTGTTTCAGTTGATACTCTGTTAAGAACAATTTGCAAGAGTCACGAGACTCCTGTGTCGCAGGGAGTGTGAGAAAGGAGCGGGTGAGTCATGATCCACCCGCCGGAGTTCGTCCGCCACCTGTGCTGCTCGTGTCTTTCCTAGCGTCTTATCCTGCTCCTCCGTCGTGTGGCGCTCAACCTCCTCGATGTGGGAGGCCACGTCGCTATCGTTCACTATGGTCTGCAGCGCCGTCCGCTGGACATCATCAAAGAGAGCGTTGGCCCCAGAAGCCTCGACTTCTTCTGGTGCTGTGTCCTGCTCGTCTTGTGGGGACGATGGGAGGGGCAGTGTGAGATTCGGGGTTGGCGCAGTGATCCAGACCTGGGGCAATGGCCGCCCGGTATCAACACAAAATAGGAGAAAATGTTGCCGGGCGAGCAAGCGACGACGCGCCTCGTCAAGCGCCAGAGTGTGAAACGACAGGGACATAGGAATGGTGCTCTCCAGCCGGCTCTCTCATTGCACCGCTGTGAGTCAAGCTCACCACGTCTGTACGCACGGTCAACGCACACACGACCGACGCACGGGAGCCTGCTATTTCTCGCAGTGGAGGAGGTGCGACTGCGGGTTGCGTAGGCAGTCCTCCCAGAACTCTCGGCCGTATTGCGCCTCCGCTTCCGGCGAAGGCTGCAGAGGCTCCCAGACGATGGTCCGAAACCCTGCCGCCGCCAGCGCCCCCTCGTAGGTGGCGCGCGTCCAACACTTGTAGTGGATCATGACCGGGGGCTCGACCAGGAAGACAAGCGCGGCGGTGCTGCCCTCCGGGGCGTCCACCCGCTGGTTGAGCATGAACCCGTACTTGGCGTGGTGCGGACCCGCCGGGTTGAACTCGGGATTCGCCACCACCGTGACAAAACGGCCGCCGGGCTTCAGGTTCTGGGAGATCCCTTGGTACAGGCGGCCCAGGTGCTCCTTGCTCTGCGCGTAGTGCAGCAGATACACCGCCGTCACCACATCGAAGCTCCCCAGGGCTGGCATCGCGGCCACGTCGTAGGTCAAGTACTCAATCCCGAGCGGCGTCCGCTCCTCGATCCCCTGAGCGACCGCGATCATGTCCGGCGCAATGTCGACGGCCACGACCCGCACCGCCCGGATCTGGTGCAACCCGATAGTGACCATGCTAATCCGATGGCATGAATCTATTTCTGAAGCCACTGGCGGTGCTCTTCAAGGGACGACACTTTGACCACGAGATTATCACTGTATGCG